>JAEEGJ010027317.1_pt1 | contig 11475 bp, 12 predicted proteins | sample 8958761 | NCBI WGS metagenome assembly JAEEGJ01 (sample SAMN16246546, study PRJNA631951) | gut metagenome | biome: gut microbiome; feature: rumen; material: RS-attached | host: Bos | place: Iran: Karaj | collected 2018-10
CAATTTCAATTCCTCCTTTTAAAATTAAGCTGTTTCTTTTATCTGTGTATTTCATAAAAACCATTGCTACAACATATCATCAATCCCCCTATGCAGATATATTTGCTTCTGTTTTATGTTTTATTGGAAGCATTTATGTCCTTTTTTCTAATGACAAAGTCATTGTAGCATATTTTTTCTCCCAAAAACGGAAAATTACAGATTTGTAATCGGTAAGCAAATGCCACACAACTAACTCAATATATTTAATAAGGGCCGCTTTGATTTTGTTAAATATAAAAGAATCTTTATAGCTGTATGATAACATGATAAATCAACATATATAAAGATTTTTTGTAAACAATATCAATGCTTCTGCGTTTTTTGTTATGTTATACAAAAAACGCAGCCGGAGATATTACTTCTCTGACTGCTGTATAATAACAATTATTAATTCGCCAAAAAGAATGAAGAGTAATAACTTCAAATATCTCTAAATGAAATCCCCCCTGTAATCTTAATAAGACTTACAGAGGGGATTATACTGATATTTACAACTCAACTTCTATATCACCGGTTTCCTTAAGCAGATATGCATTAAGGAGCTTTTCCATGATAGCGTCCTTGCGTTCAATAGATCTTTCGCGGATATCCAGTCTTTCATTAAGTCTATGTATCTGACCTTTCAGATGCGCAACATTCTTTTCATATGCAGATTTCTGTTCTTCAAATTTTATCATCATAAATTCTATGGTCTGATTCTTGTCGTGTATTATCTGCTTCAAAGCCATTACTTCATCAAGTCCGCTAGTATCGCCGTAAAGGTCAAGAAGTACGTCAGCAAGAGGCGCTATAGAATCCTGATAGCGAAAATTAAAGTCCTCAGAGCCCTCAGAAAAAATTCTTTTAACTGTCGCTTCCGACACAAACTTTCCCTTTGCTTCGAGCATTTCCATTATTCTTGAAACGGATAATCCCTGCTCTGCCTTGACCTTTTTTAGTCGTTCAATGGTAGTTTTTTTGAGTTTTTCGATTTCCATGCAATAAAAAGCTCCTTTTTGGTATTTTTTTGAGTTCAATAAAATAGACTAAAGTTATACAATGATTATACTGAAAATAGCTTGTAAATAAACCGCGAATTATGTTACAATTCATATATAGTAAGTAGGTTAATTCGACATAAAGCCTTATTCAAATAGCAGGGAAACAATGCATAGACTTTGACATTTAATGGTTTGATTATATCATTAATATCAAATTATGTCAACTGTTTTTCTTAAAATAATAACTATTGAAGCAAGCGGTGATCCTGTCGTTTTTCAGCCTATACTAAAACATTAAAACTACGGAACATAAAAGGAGAATAATTATGTTATCAAACAACGCTGTAATCAATGAAAATGAAGAAAAAAAGACGTATCATTTGCCAGCCAGCCTGTCGTCAAAAGGAAATGAATTACATACAGACCAGCTGGAAAACGACGTCATAAAATTTGTACAGAAACTTGGTATTCGCCCTCATTTAACCGGTTATCATCTTCTCATAAAAGCAATACTTCTATCGTTAAAATCGCCTCATCTTCTCAAATCCCTTACAAAAGAACTATATCCGATGGTTGCAATAGAACATGGTAAAAATGTTAGAGCTGTCGAGCGTAATATGAGAAAAGCAATAGAATCCGCATATGAGTATGATCCACAGCGCGTTCAGTCAATATTCTACTATAAAGTAGATAAGCCTTACATATCGGAAGTGCTTTCGATGGCGGTGGAATCAATTCGACATAAACAATAAGGCGAATATGTAGTCAAAAACAGACCTTCGGCAGTATTGTTATGGGCATTATCAACTATCCATATTCTCTTTAACAAGTTCTATTCCTTTCTCTATAAATTCCTCCAATGTCGGCATCTTATTGTCGAAGGTCTTTTTGAAATTCGGCGTATCTTTTGCGTCAATAATTGCCTTCTCCATTTCTTTGCGCACTTCTTCAACTGTCGTGTGGTTCTGTTCGGCTACAATTTGCAGCATAGTATCGATGTTCATAGAAACATCTCCTTTCATAATTTGACGGTAAAAAACCGTGCTGTGATTATTATACCACATTAAAACTGGCTATACTCTCAGAGATTTTGTCGAAATATGTCGTATCTTAGTATTTTATGACTGGGTATGTTCAAGCATTATCCCGATTTGAAGGACGACTGGCATGAGGTCTACGGTGACCATATAAATCAGCTTGTATTCAGAGGAAAGAGATACAAAAAAGCCGATATCCTTGCCAAGCTTGAAAAATGCCTGACTATATGAGCAGCAAGGCAATACCTGTATATTTGTTTCCTGAAGCAGGGAAAACACAGTTTATACAGGAAATCATATCCGATAAACGAAAAAGCTCCGCAATGCGGAGCTTTTTTCAATATTCAAATAAGTCCAAGAAGTCTTTGCTGGATCGTCAGCGCGTCATTAGGTGTAATTCCGTCATTTGTATTGTATACATCGGCATTGAATTCGCCTCTTATGGACAGGCTGTATTTATTCGGATTACAAAGCGTCTGCATTATGAGAACAACGTCGTTCATCTTAACATCGCCGTCAGCAGTTGCGTCGCCTGTTCTGTAGGGTGCTGCCTTCGGAGCCTTCGGCTCGGTTTTGTTAGCCTTGTCCATATCAAACAGGAGATCGCCCAGCGATACTATGTAATCATAGTAAACTCCGTATGGCATATCATGGAAGAAGCCTGAATTACGGTCGTAATATCTCCAGTCTCTGTTCTCGAACTGAGTATACAACTCTGAAGCAAAGAACTCACTGTACAGGTCAAAATCAACTGTTCCGTATTTTGAGATATAGATACCTGCAAAAAGAACATCATAATCGTCGCAGATAATACCGTTTTCGTTGCAGTCAAGTGAAGCTATGGCGTCACCGTCGGGATTCCAGTCAGGTCTGTTAAAATCCACGTTGTATCTGCCGTTGTTTGCGCGTGAGAACATAGTCGGATCGTACCAACGCTTGACTGTCTCTACCACCTCGTCTGTAGTGTACTCCTTGACCGTGATGACTCTGTAGCAGGCGGAAAGTATCTCCATATCCAGATCGTCAAGCTTTCCGTCGGCGTTCATATCGGGAGCAGCTGTCCTGCCCTCCCTGACAGCCTTTTCGTACTCGGGGTAGGTAGCTGACATATAGTTCTGATTGTTGCTGTGCCAGCTGAGTATATCGCAGTAGTCCTCATACTTTACAAGCCCTGCTTCGATAGCATCAACTCTTGCCTCGCCCATGTAATCATACTCATATTTTATCCTCTCAAAGAATTCACCCTTTGAATTGGTGAATTTTTCATCATGTCCTGATATGCAAGCTACACACTCTCTGAAGCGTATATTGTCCAGATATTTCTCGTCGGCATTTGAGATGAGATACTCATAGCATTTATCGGGATCAAGCCATTCCTCGGTGAAATCATAGTTGTTTATGATCTCCTTGGTAACAAGGACAGAGCCCGTGTCAAAATCATGACCGATATATCTGTGCTCTCTGTAATACTGAGCGCAGTTTTTCAGCGTAGACTCCTTCATGGGGAAGTCCTGATAAAACATATCGGCAGGAATGCAGAAGCCTATATCCTCGGACTCGGTTCCAAGTATGGAATCCAGTCTGTGTTCGATCGCCCAGCCTCTGTTATCAGGATCAACGCCGTATTTCTCGGCAAATTCATCACGTATGTCAAAGTCAAGGTTCCATAATACATAGCCTACCAGATAATTATCAAACATCCAGTAATCAAGGCAGTCCTTGTAATCTACAACGCCGTCCTCATTGAAATCAAGACTTACGTTATTCTCGCGATCGTACTTTACAGCATAATCGTATTTTAAATTCGGCTGGGGCATACTTGAGATCCAGTCAATAAAACGCCATGAATCATCAGATACCCTGCCGTTCTCATCCTTATACCTGTAAGCATCAAAATCCTCTGGAACAATACCGTTATTGAGCAGATAATAATTGTATATGGTATCCATGTCAGGGCTCTTTGCCGCATAGGCGTCACGGGCATCGAAGATATCGAATTTTCCGTCGCCGTTGAAATCGGGATCAAGCTCGCCTGATTCGATCTTGCTGTAATTTAATGTAGCAGAATACATATAATCCTCTTTCGGATCAAAGCGGACTATAGGCGAAGCGTTTGCAAGTATAGGATTTGCCATTGCTGAAGTTGCTGCTAAAACAGCCAGAAATTTTCTCATAACAATATTCCTTTCACTGTCAAATTGAGGTTCATTCGGTAATACATCAATATCAGTCGTAACTATGTTTTCATGCCTGTTCGTAAGAGCTGACGGATTCGCAGCAGTGGTCCGCTGTGCAGAAACGGAGGCTGCTGTAAGAGTAGTACGGGCTGTTGTTTTTACCGCAGCAGTTGTGACGATATCCTGTTTTTCCTGTGTTGTGGCAGCAACGCTGTTTACCGATGAAGTAACAGATGGCGATACATTGCCGTCGGAAACTGGCTCGTCAGTGACAGTGGTCGGCTCGTTATGGCTGTCGGCATTTTTTGTGCGCTCAGGCATATTCTTCCATATACCTGCACCTGCTGCAACGGTCACGCAAAGACACAGAGCAGACAGCGCCATTCTTTTCACGACGCGCAGCTGCGCTTTTTTCCGAGCTATCTTCTCGTCTCTTCTTCTGAGAAGGTCACGAGTTATCTCATCCCATTCCCGCATACTTTATCCCCTCCTTTTCCAACTCTTCACGGAGAGCTTTTTTCGCCTGATATAGCAGATTTGTCATCTGTCGGCTGCTTTTATGCATTATACACGCCGCCTCTGAATTGCTGAAGCCCTCTATATACGTAAGGCATATCGCCTGACTGTACTGGCTCCGCAGTTTTTTCAGCGCTCTGTGTATCATCAGCTTTTGTTCCTCTTTGATATAGTTTTCCTCGATATCCAGCCCCGAATTCAGTTCAGAGCACTCGTCAAGCGAGGTATCGCCCTTTTTCTTCATACGCCTGAGATAGTCTATGGCAAGATTCCTTCCAATGGAAAAAAGCCATGTCTTGAACGAGCTTTTTCCCGTATATTTCGGCTTTTTATACGCAAGCTTGAAGAAGGTCTCCTCCATGAGCTCCTCAGCATCATGGATATTATTGGTAAAACTATTCAGATAGATAGTGAGACCGTCCTTATATTCACGGACAATGTCTCCAAGAGCTGAATCGTCTCCGACAAGATAACGGCTGTAGCTACTTGCACCATTATCCATTGAACGGCTCCTTTCCGGAAATATTTTGCCTTTCACTTATTAGACGAGTTTTACAGGGCAAATGTCTTAGAAAAAACAGAAATTTTTTCCAGAACTTTTATTTTTCCAATCTATCGACTGTGAAAGTCCTGTTTTTATTATACCATTAAACAGACAATCTTTCAATAATATACAGCCTTATATCGCCTCATTTATACAAAATAAAAGCTCTCTGTATTTGCACAGAGAGCTTTGGTATGTTTCCATATCATAGTAACATCGCAGGTGTGAGGTGTCCTGATATTTGTGACTTGTTATGTCAGATCATTCTTCAAAAAGATGTCTCAATATCTGTTTGCGGTCATTGATGAACATTTTCGTTATCTGATAGCTTTGGGTATCTTCATAGCCAATGGGATGTATCTCTCCGTCATCGAAGCTGAGGATAGTTGCTTCGGGATAACCGAGAAGTATCGGCGAATGAGTTACTATGATGAACTGCGAATCATTCTTAACACATTTTGATATTTCAAGCAGAAGCGTCAACTGCCTCTGCGGAGACAGAGCTGCTTCGGGCTCGTCGAGGATATACAGACCGTTCTGACTGAAATTTCTTTGTATGACTGAAAGAAAACTCTCGCCGTGGGACTTTTCGTGGTAATGCTGAGGCTCACCTTGGATCTTTGTATATTCTTCCTCGGCAGAAGCTACATTGTAAAAGCTCTCCGCTCTGAGAAAGTACCCCCATTTGGCTTTTTTGAAGCTTCTAACAAGCCTTAGAGCGTCGTGAAGCTCGGAATGTGAATCATAGGTGGAAAAGCTGTAATTGAGAGTTCCGCCTTCGGGATTGAAGCCATAAGCGACAGCGATAGCTTCAAGCAGAGTGGACTTTCCGCTTCCGTTTTCGCCTACGAAGAAAGTGACGGGCGTATTGAAGGTCAGCTCGTCAAGTGCTTTGATAGCGGCTATTTTTCGGAGATAACTGTAAAGCTCTATCTTATCCCATTTTACTTTCAGTCCTGTTAGATATAATTCGTTTGGTTCAAGCATTGTTTCACCTCATTCCAATGCAATAAGGTCAGACTTTTCGTAGCGGTTATGCCCTGCAAGGCTCTTCTTGTATTTCCAGCATTTGATCGCGTCATCAAGGCTTTTTCCCTGATTATCGGCAAAGAAATCACGGATATATGTATTGTACTCAAACTGCTTATCAATGACAGTCCTGCCTTTTTTCTTATCTTCCAATATCTGATAATAAGCCTGTATCGCGTCGGCATAGGTCTTTCCTGCGCTGTTTTTCAGCCACTTCTGAAACGCCACATTGAACGAAAAGGACTTTCCTATCCTGTCCTTGAAAAAGACTCTGTGTTTCTCCGAGCATACAATGTTCGCTTCAATAACTGTGCTTTCGGTAATGTCTCCAACGACGGCTGAAACTTTCCTTTGCGCTGTGCCGTTCAGCACCTTGCCTGTTTCAAGGAAATGTGCTATCCGTTCTGTAAGCTCCTGCTTTGAGCCCGATGCTGGCAGACTATTCTCGCGGCAGAACTGCACCAGTTCTTCTTTGAGATAGTAATAATTTCTGAACGCGCTTGCATCTGTTTCAGTTGTAAGTTCAGGTCTTTCACTCATCGCAATTTTCCTCATTTATCCGAGAAGCTTTATCCGCACAGCGAACAAGTCATATTCTCGCCGCTGATGTCTGTTTCGATCACAAATTCGTGGTCGGTGAACAGTCCGTCGGCAGGTATCCTGAATTTGAGCTCACCGTTTTCTGCAATATGTATTTCAAAAACATCGAGAGCATTTATGAAGTCTTCCTTTGGCATTGGCGGAACATTGTCCTCTTTGCCGTCGCCCCATATCTCGACCATACCGTTTTCGTTCACAAATTCAGCCGCGGCACATTCCTTGACCTTTCTGTCCCATTCCTCCATGTTTTCGTAAAGCATATTGAACACGGCGAGGGCTTTTTCAATGGTTGGGTTTTCGCTTGGGTATTCATCAACATCAAGCACAATGTCGCATTCATAATTGTGCCATTTCACTGTGCCTTTGTACCATGAACCGCCGTCCATTTCGGTAAAGTCACAGTATTTGTCGTGAACGACTTTGAGCTCTTTTTCAGGCTTTTTACTGCCGAATAATTTCGATAAAATTGACATATTACACCTCGTTTTTCTTAAAATCCAGTCTCACCAGTACCTTGCCGTTGGAGAGGAACATGCTGATATTTTGTGGCTTGTTGTGTCAGGTCTTAAGACTAATTAAGTTGCTTTATTATCATGCAAATATCCAGCAAATCACTTCGGTCTTTATTTAAGATTTTTCTAACATTCTAATTACTACTTCATTTAAAAACGATGCAAACGAATCGAATATAATAATATCAGCGTGAGTTTCCCACATGAACTCCCCTGTTTCTTTTGAAAAACCAATAAGTTGACCATCGCCTATTATTTGACCGATTATTACCATTTCATCAGGCACATAATCACATCCGAATTCAAATCCATTAATACCGCCAATTCTGGCTATATCATCAGCCAGAATTGCTCCTCTTGTAAACCGTAACCAATCTTTTACTGAATTAGGAATGATAATACTATTTTCTTTTTCCCATGAAATTATTTTTTCTTCATCTTCGGGTTGCAAAAATTCAAAATAATAGTCTTTTTCCTCAAGCTTTTTACTCAATTCAACAATCTGAGTTATTTCATTTGTCAGACTATTGTCTGGTATGTCCGGAATATACATAAAATCATCCTTTCTTTTGAAAATCCAATCTCACCAGTGCCTTGCCATTTGGCAGCGAAAATGACTCCTGCAATATCACCGAGTATCCTATCTCCTCCATAGCAGCCGTGAGAGCCTTTTCCTCCATTTGGTGATGAACCTCGTCAAGCCTGTCGAAAACTCGCAGGTACGGCGACTCCGACACCCACTGCTCCGCGTCTGTGTTTATCTGTATAACGCAGGAAACGAACTCGGGAGCGGTCTGCAAAACGGCTCGCTGGAACGCTCCGTAGCCGATGTACTCAATAAGCAGATTCGCTATCAGAAGCTGTGCCTGTGGGAGCTTCTCTGCCTCGTGTATAAGGTCGATGTGCAGGCACTCCAGAACTCCCGAAAGCTGAGTATATCGCTGAGATACCGCGCGGAGGTAGTCCGCATTGATGTCCACACCGTAGACCCTGCGGAACTTGTCGGTGTCGATGTGTTCGAGTCCGTTTCCGCCTGCAACTCCCAGAACTGCGGCAGTCTCCACAGGATAGGCGGAGAACTGCTCCTTCATTATGGAATCGAGAGCCTGAAGCTGCCGTACAGATTCAAGGCTCATGTGCTTTTCGTAGTCGTCAAGACTTATTTCTTCCCATGGGTTGCTCATATACAGCACCTTTCCAAATCGTATTCATCATCTATCAGAAAATAATCGAACCCGTACCTGATACAGCCGCGGAGATATTCCTGATTGTCCTGTATTATGTCCTTAATACAGAGGTCATTGGAGAGCCTTTTCTCGATAGCGTTCCCGAAGCTGACAATGTCACTGAAATGGCTGGTTATGTAGCTTTCACTCATAACAAGGCATATGTATTTTATCTGCGACAGATAGTCGGCGTCAAAGCTGTTCTTCCAGTCAAAGGGAATATAACAGCCCTCGATTATGAGATCCTGTTCGTTTTCAATGGCAGTCTTTATCATCTCTTTCAGGATATTCCAGAGGTATGCCGTCAGCTTGTCGTCGTCATAGGGAGTGAGCTCGGTCTGACCGCTTCTTATCAGTCCCATTTTCAGGTGATCGATAGACAGGTAAGGGTACTTGTATTTTTCGAGCAGTTTCTGCGCGAGAAGCGTTTTCCCTGTATGCGAAGCGCCTGTTATCAGTATTATCATAGTAGCCGCGGCTCCTTTCCGATAGTTTCCATAATTATATCATATTTGGGGGAGTTTTTCAATCAGAATGGTGGACAAAGCATCTGAGATATGGTATACTTTAAAAAAAGATAACAAGCCAATGAAAGGAGTACATATGCTAAAAATAGGAACAGTTTATCGAGAAGTGGGGCTCACTCGGTTCGTATTCGCCTGCAAACAATACTCTTGGCAAGATACGTCATGCAATTATGAGCACCAAAGCTGACGTCGAGTTCAGGACTGTGTACAGTCAGACAGGCTGGCGGCAGATCGGTGAGCGTTATGAGTTCCTGATGCCTTCTGCGGATAGTCAGTTCACTGTCGAGTTGCAGGGGAAACTGAAAAAATCGCGAGGCTTTTTGCAGCCTTTAGTAAAATGCGAAAATGGCTGTATTTCGCGAAATTCTGAAATTTCACTTTTAGCAGCTTCAAGCGATTTCAAGCAGTTTTCAGTGCCAATAAGTGGTAAATAAGTGGTTGAAAAGGCGCGATCCTACCGATAAAAATGAACACAGCAGCTCCTGATAAGTGGTCAAATCCCGAAAGGAGCTGCTGTTGATTTTTATTAATAATCTCAGATAAACATTGCCATATACAGCGGAAGTACTATTTTTTTTCCATTGACACCGATATTACCTGAAATCAGTTTATAGCCAAACGGTATATCAGGCTTCTCAAGCAGTGCATTCAGCGAAACGGTTGAACTGTTGCTTGCTTTTACTTCAATTGGAATTATTTGGGCGCTTTGAGAAATCAGGAATTCTATCTCTACTGAGCCATTCTCTGTACGATAATAACTGAGTCTGTAACCACGCTTACTGAGCATATCCAGTATCAGATTCTCATAGATACCGCCTTTGACATTACCTTTCAGCGTATTGTCGATGATAGCCTTCTTCATATCAAATCCGTACAATGCAGTCAAAAGCCCGATATCAGAGATATAAAGCTTATATTGACTATCTTTCTCATATGCTGTAAGAGGAAAGTCAGGAGTAGTCACATTCAGCACCATTCTGGCGAGGCTTGCGTCACGAAGCCATTCAATGCTGTTTTCATATTTCCGCGCTGTTGCTTTTTTCTCAACAACAGAGAACTGGAATTTTTTGTTTTCTTTAGCAAGCTGTTTTGGAATGGAAAGGTACGCATTTTTGACTTTAGGCTTTTCTGTTTGTGTTGCATACTTAGAAATATCATCATAATAGCTGGAGAGGATCATTTCCTGTAAATTATGAGCTTCTCCGAAATGATGCGTTTTCATAAAACGGTCTACAACGGCGGGCATTCCTCCGATTGCAATATACTCTCGCAGCAATGACATCATTTTTTCATGAATAGCGTCAGGCACTTTCTCTTTTTTATCATAATACTCGCGGAGTACTGCAATCTTTGTATCATCATATCCTGCAGCCCATAGGAACTCCTCAAAATCCAACGAATACATCTCAACAGGTTCTTCGTATCCGACAGGGATCGATGTTACCTCCTTATACCTTATGCCGAGCAGCGATCCGGAAGCTATAACATCATATCGTTTATCCTGTGCAAGAAATTTCAATGCTGTTCTTGCATTGGGGCATTCTTGTATTTCGTCAAGGAAAATGAGAGTGCCATTCTCAATATAGCGGCTTTCAGGCAGGACTAAAGTAATTCGGGAATAAATTGATTCAGCCGACAATTCACCGTTAAAAATATCTTTTGCCTGAGGCGTTTCGATGAAATTGATATAGATATAGCTTTTGTAATTCTCTTTTCCGAATTTTTCAATAATAAAAGTCTTGCCGATCTGTCTTGCACCTTTTACGAGCAGACAGGTCTGTGACTTTTGTTTTTTCCACGAAAGAAGTGTATCATAGAATTTGCGTTTTAGCATGATATCAGCCCCCTTTGCAAATATCATAGCATAAAATATAGGTGCTGTCAATAAGATCATGCATATTTTTGGACTGTGAAAATATAAAAAATGCAGATTTTTAGACGGAATTGTATAAGAAAATGCATATTTTTACAGAACATATTTTCTAAAGGGCAATGCTGTTTTCAGTTGTTGTCCAAAATGCAATATCTCAAATAATTAACACAGCAGCTCCGGATAAGTGGTCAAATTCCGAAAAGAGCTGCTGTGTTTTTTGAAAATATATTCAGTAAATCATTATTTAAGGTTAGCTGTAATCTGCTTGAAGAAATCGGCTGACCAAAAATCAAGTGAGACTGTATCCTTTATAAAAGGACGTACATCCTCTTTGGCTTGTTCAAAATCCATTGTATCGAAACGAGAGCAAAGCAGCATTTTAGCGTCGTCAATGGTAAATTCGTCCTCCTGT
>JAEEGJ010027319.1_pt1 | contig 11475 bp, 11 predicted proteins | sample 8958761 | NCBI WGS metagenome assembly JAEEGJ01 (sample SAMN16246546, study PRJNA631951) | gut metagenome | biome: gut microbiome; feature: rumen; material: RS-attached | host: Bos | place: Iran: Karaj | collected 2018-10
TTGCTGCTGGTCTGTAAGGAACGGTTCCCCAGGTTGGGAATACAAAAACGTCTGCCTTGTCAAAAACTGTTTTAAAATCGTTGTAAATATCCAGGGCTTCTGCTTCTGTTGGAACTACAATCAGAAAATCTGAAGAGTAAGTTGTGTATTCTGGTGTTTTTTTGCTGGAAGACGCGTACTGGCTTGATTGAAGGGTTTTAAAGTGCGCGGCTTTGCATAGTTCATCGGTAAAAAATGTAAAAAGACTGCCCTGTACTCCCTGTATGTTGCATGGAAAGTCTGCTTCTGGAGAAACAAGTGTTGCGGCTGCGGTTTTAAAGTCGCCCCAATTATGTAATAATTCGTTTATAGAAGTTAATGATTTCATTTTTTATACCGATGATATAATTGTAAAGTGGACAAACTGCCTTACACAGGAGAATACGTTGAAAATCCGTAAACTTTTATCGATTATATCAGTTTTATTCGTTTTTGGACAGATGGCTGCATTTGCCGAGCAGGATAATAAATTTAGTGACGCATCTGTTTCAATAAAATATCATAACAGAACCTTGTTTTATCCGGGAAATTCTGAAGATTCACCGATTATGGTTCATATCACCATTAAAAATAATGGTTCAGAAACACTTCGTTTTAAGCTTGCTGATGACAGAAGTTTTAGTCTTGATTTTAATGCATATACTGTAAAAAACAGTCGTCTTGAGCAGACTGAAAACATTATCGAAAAGAGAACTACAAATCAGACTGTTTACTTCCGTGAGCTTGCTCTTGAACAGGGTGAAGAATATTCATTTGTTGAAAATGTAAAGAACTTTTTGAAGATTGAAGAACCTTCAGTTTATTATCTTGAACTTTTCTTCTATCCGGAATTGTATAAATCAAAATATCTTACTTTGAAATCAAACCGTCTTACACTGGAAGTTCGCCCTTCTCCATCAGCAGCTTCATCAAACTTTGTTCCTGTAAAAAATGAATCTGTTGAACTTCTTAAACCACAGGATATTTCTCCGGATAAAGTTGTTGAACAGACAATCATTGCACGTCAGAAATCTTTGTGGGATCAGTATTTCTTGTATATGGATGTTGAATCTTTAATTCAGAGAAATCCTTCTCTTAAGAAAAAATACATTTCAGTTTCTGCAGAAGAGCGCTCAAGAATGGTTCAGTCATTTAAGGGAGACCTTATGCAGTCTCGAATCGAAAATGATATTGTTGCCGTTCCAGAAAGCTTCCAGATTGAAAAGACAACTTATTCTCCAACTGAAGGAAGTGTTACTGTAATCGAATGGTTTAAGTATCCTAACTTCAGTGAAAAGAAGCGCTACACTTACAAGGTATGGCAGCGTGAGGGAATCTGGAAGATTTACGATTACACTGTTGTAAATCTTGGAACTGAGTAAGGTTCAAGCGGAATTAAAAAATGAAAGCACTTGTTATTTCAGACAGACAGGAAATAATAGATTTTGTAACTCCCTTATTAAAAGAAAAAGGCTTTGATTTAATTCATTACAGATGGATTATCAAAGCCCTTGATAATATCGAAGAGATTCAGCCTGATGTAATCGTTCTTAGTGCCGGCGAATATCCAAGACATTGGAAAACTCTGGCAGGCTTTGTGCAAAGCGGAATCGGTGGAAATGATGTAAAGGTTTATCTTTATGAGACTAGTCCGCTTTCAGAAGAAGATGAAAAGAAGGCAAAAGGTCTTGGTATTCTTTCTTTCACAGAAGCTTTTTCTCAGTCAGAAGAAATAGAAGAAAAGATAGAAGAAGAATTTGAAGAAGAAGAAATCCTTGAAGATGATTCAGAATCTGAAAACACTCAGGTAGAAGAAACTTCTGAAATTGAAGAAAATCCAGAAGAAGAAATAATTACAGAACGTTTATATACAAATGTCGAAGTTGCTTATAACGAAAACTATGGAATGATTCATCTTTGTAGTGGAAAGTATTATGAAGATGATAATCTTGTAGAAGTTGAAGCAAAGCTAACTAATGGTAGTTATTTAAAATATATCAGTCTTTTTGATGGAAATCATGTCAGGTCTTATTCTGCTACAGTAGAAGATGTAGCAGAGGATTTTTCAAGCCTCAGGATAAAAGAATTATGAAAAAGAAGAAGTCAAAAGAAGCCAAATTTTTTTGTGAGAGCTGCGGCTCAGAAGTTCCTCGTAATTCAAAAGTATGCCCAACCTGCGGTAAATTTTTTGCTTCGGTAAGATGTCCTCAATGTGGAAGAATCGGTAGTAATGATGATTTTAAAGACGGCTGCCCTACCTGTGGTTATGCAGTAAATCCTGATGGTCTTGCAGGTAGAAGTGGTTATAATTCTGCATCTGGAAAATTTGGACATAATAGAAATAAGACCGGAAGATTTGGCGTTAGAGGTATGCTTGGATTAGCTAATAAAAGAGGTGCTGTAAGCAGCAATACTTATGTTGATTCTGGATTACCGTTCTGGGTATATTTAATATCTATTATGATTCTTGCAGCTCTTGTAATAGGACTTTACAGCTGTCTTTAGAAAAGAATTACCCGAGAGGAGACTTGAACTCCTATGACCGTAAGGACACTTGGACCTGAACCAAGCGCGTCTACCAATTCCGCCACCCGGGCTAAAAATGTTATCTAATATTAATGAAAAAGCCCTTCTTCGTCAAGATTACTTCGTATGGTATGTAATAACTCCATCCCAGTTTTCTGGTGGATTCTGTTCGAATTCTATACATCTTTGTAACATAAGATTTGCTGCCTTATCCTCTGGTAATTCAGCAACTGCCTTTGAAAAATACTCACGAGCAAGAGGCCAGGTACCGTCCTTATACAATTCAAAGCCTTTCTTATAAAAATCTTTAAATGCTTTTGGATATTCATTTTCATCACGGTCAATTCCAAAGATTGGAACAGCTTTTTCCTTACCTTTTACCTTTACGTCATCAAGATAACGGAAAACAAAGCCACCGGTTCCACCTGTTGTTTTATAGATATCTTTTTTGACAGCATCTGTTACAAGAATCATAGAACCATAATTTTTTGTAAGACCTTCCATACGAGAAGCAAGATTTACATTATCACCAATAACAGAATAATCAGTTTTATCAGAAGAACCAATCGAACCGACAATTACATCACCATAATGAATTCCAATTCCTATATTAAATTTCATTCCTTCTGGTAAAATCAAATCTTCAAGAGGAACTGTAGGAAGAGCTTCGCGCATTTCATAGGCAGCAGCAAGAGCCCGGCGTGAATTATCTTCATAACTTACAGGGGCACCAAAAAGAGCCATGATTGCATCTCCGATAAATTTATCTACTGTACCACCGTGTTTTTTTATAATAGTACACATGGTTGTAAAATATCGGTTTAAAAAAGCCACAATAGTTTCTGGTTTGTTTAATTCACTAATGCTTGTAAAAGAACGGATATCACTGAATAAAATAGCAACATCACGCTTTTCTCCTACATTTACTTTATCTGACTGGGCAGCACCATTTACAAGTTCATCGATGATCTGCTCTGGAACAAAACGACTGAAAGCTTTGCGTATGTTTTGTTCAAACTTAAGTTTCTTTTTTAGGGAGATTGCATTTTCAACAAGTGAATTAAAAAGCTGTGTACAGAAGCTTAAAAGATCCAACTGATGTGTTGTAAAAGCCCCTTCCCTTACAACATTTATAGTACCAAGGATTCTTTTATCTGAAGCGGTAAGTTTAATTTTGTGAAATGCAGAAAGCGGAATATCTGAGGTATGATATTTTTCGATTGGATAAGCACATTTCAGGCGTTGAGGTTTTACAAGCAGTACGTTTGTATCAGGAAGTACCTGTTCAAATTCTGTAGTACAAACCTTTAGAAAATCATTAGTTTCTGTTTCAGTAAAATTCTGGGCACATATATAGAAAATTTCAACTCCATCCTCTTCGTTAAAATAAATGGATGCGGCGGGAATTTCGCAGAATTCTGTAAGGAGATTCAGATAATCTGATGCAAGAAGTTCAAGCTTATCAAGATTTTTCATATATGAAAAAATACGTTCTGCAATTCCACTTTTCATTATATCATTCTGCATTGGTACAGAAAGTTTTTTTTCTTTAGCAAGAGTTATCAAATCGTCTATACGTTTTGGAATATCGTCATTTTCAAGCTGAATAAAAATGTCTGCACCTGTATTTGTCATATAGGCATTTTCAAAAGCAAAGTCACTTGTAGCATAGACTGCAAGGGGTACGCTTTTTAATTTATCTAAACTTTTTATGAGACGGACTAATTCAGAGCATTTCGGATTAACATTTTTTGCATTAATAAGTACAGCGGCTGGTAGTTCATTATAGATTGTATAAAGCATATTAATACCATCCGTTTCGAAAAATGGTTTATAGCTGCTTTTAGCAAGTTTTTTTAACAAAAGAGACTGAGTCGTTTTAGAAGGTTCAAGAATAAATATTTTATTTTTCATCATTCAGCATCCTTTTGATTGTTTTGATAAGATTCTCTCTGGAGAAATCTGCTTTGCTTACAAAGGCATCTGCTTTTTCGAGTGGAGAATCGGCCATTACCACAACGGGTACTTTTTTGTAGTTTTCCATACGCCTGATATTATCCAGAAGAATGCTTCCATTCATTCTAGGCATATTATCATCGGTTAATATCAAATCAAATTGTTTATGTTTTAATTTTTCCATTGCATCAATTCCATCTACAGCTTCGTCTACGGTATAACCGTTTGAAACAAGAATTGCATGTACAATCTGTCGTGTAATTTCGGAATCATCAACAATAAGGATTTTATTAATATGCTTTTTTGTAAATGCTTCGAATTTTTTTACATCATATCCGCGAAGAGAACGGAAGCGTTTCATGATTTCCGGAATATGAAGAATAGGAATCATATCATATTTTTCATCAAACACCAGGCCTGTAACTCCAGGAAAATTTCTGAATGCAGGAGGCATATTCTTTTTGATCACAGAAACAAATTTTTGAACTGAATCTACAATGATACCAATTCTTTGTGTCTGATAATCAACTATAAGAATCGTATCAAGGGCGTTTACATTTTTTGCTTTTTGGCCAGGAAATAAAGAAGATAAGGAATATACTGAAACCTGCTCTGTTTCGGAATCTTCTTCATTTCCGGTTTCACTTTCAAGTACATAATTTACGATTTTTTGATTCTGCACTACTTCGTAATTTAAGGGACTTTCACAGATAATATCAAAAATATATTCAGACTGGATAAGATATTTTTTATCGTTGGCAGTAACAAATACACCCTGTAAATCCTGATGCTTTTGTAAAAAGCTGTCATCCTGAATCAATCCAAGAAGATTTTCATGCGCCATTCTCAGTGTGTTCTGAAGATTTTGTGTATCTCCTGCAATCAGTTTATAGGCTTCTTTTATTGCATGCATATCATTATTGGAAATTGCAGTTTTTAACATTGAAACCTGATTGTTAATGATATAGGTTCGGGCAATCATTTCTTCGTGAATATTTACATTCCTTGCAATTTCCTGAGAACTGATTTTTAAAATCTGATCCTTATGTTCTGTTTCTTCGCTGTTGCCGATACCAGCTTTTGATTTTCTTTTTGTTCCTGATTTATTAGCCTTTACAAGCTTGAAAAGATTTTTAGGATCAAATATTTCCCCGGCAGCAGCTTTATCACAATAAAGAAGATATGGTTTCACATCAACTTGAGAAAGCTCTTCAGGTGTTGTTTCGAGTAAATCACAACAAGAAAGAATTTTATCACAGACTATGTCTAAAAGAATTTTCAAATATTTAGAAAAAATAAGTTTGTCATCAATAAGTGCCTTATATATATCTTCAATTCCTTTATAGAGCTTAAAAATTGTCTCATATCCTAATAAGTGTGAATTATCTTTAGTTGTACTTAAAAGACGAAGATTTAAAAGAAAATCATCCGGTGATTTTTTTATTGTAGAAATAAGAGAACGAGTTTCTTCAAGATAACAGGCTAAGGTATCTTCAATATCAGTCATAAGTTCCCAAATCCCTGCACATAGTCTCTTCAACTATATTGGCATCAAAAAGAGGAATATATTTAAGCTTATATTTAATTTTGTCTTCAAAAATATCTTCCTCTTCTGGTTCAAAAAAAACTTCTATATTCGAGATATGAATACAAAACTGATCATCATTTCGTTTGAATAATAGAAAAACCTTTTCATTGATTTCAGAATCATTTTCATTCTGTATTTTTAGAAAATTGATTACAGTATAAGGAGTACCGCGGCAGTTTAAAACCCCTTCAATATATTCAGGAGTAAAGGGAATATAATGAATCTTACAATCATATAAAATTTCCTGAATCAGAGTAGATTTTAATGCATACCTGTGTGAATGAATTGAAAAAATAAGATAGGAGCTTTCATTAAGATTGAGAAACGAATCATCTTTATTTTCAATTTCTTTTTCAACATCAGCCATAAACTTTAATTCTTATCCTCTTTATCTTCTTTGCTGGATTGAATTGTATTGTTCATCTGTTCCGACATAGAACGGATGTGTTCAGAAGATGCTGAAATTTCATCTGTTGCAACTGAGAAGTTTTCAACACCGGCAGAAATTTGTTTAAGTGCAATAAGAATCTGTTCAGAAGCTGTAGTCTGCTGTTGAATGATTTCATTAATATCTCCGGCTGAGGAAGCAGTAACTTCGGCCGAGTTCTTAATACTTTCAAACATTTCACCAAGATTTTTTGCGCTCTCATAACCTTCGTTGATTTTTGCAGTTCCACTTTCGGATGCAAGAATGAGTGAGTCAGAAGACCGCTGAATTTCGTTGATTCTTTCCTTGATTTCTTTTGTTCCATCGATAATACCATCTGAAAGACGACGAATCTCGTTAGCAACAATACGGAAGCTCTTGCCTGCTTCACCCGCACTTGAAGCTTCAAGCTCAGCATTAAATGCAATAATTTTGGCCTGGTCTGCAACATTATTAATCAAGGTTACAATATCCCAGATACTTTCAATTCTTTCACTTAAAACTTTCATACCATCGATGGTTTGCCGGTTTGCATCAAAAATCGCATGAAGCTGTGCAACGTTCTGTTCAATTGAAGCAACACCGCTGATTACATCGCGTGAAGTCTTGTCTGCAATTTTAGAAACAGATTTAATTTTAGAAGAAATACTTTCTGACAGGGCATTTGAATCTTCCATTGTGGCAACGATTTCTTTTACTGCTGCACTCTGGTCTTGAGCTGTAGCTGCATTTTCTTTTGCAGCTACTACAAGGGTCTGAGTTTCTTCGAAAAGAACAGCACCAATTTCCTGCTCTCCCTGACGCATTTTTCTTATTGTATTAATGTTGTAAATAGATGCCAGAATACTGAAAATTGCGAGTGCAATTTCAAAAATCAAAATTGTATTTCCCAGCTGGCCTTTAAAATCAACAGTAGGGCCTTCAATAACAATAAACCATGGAGAATAGCCGATTTTACTTACTGCATAAAAGTATTTATCAGTAACGATTGATTTTAACTCTCCATTCATCCATTCCTTTATATTTCCATTAAAGGTAGTTTCCCTAAAATAATTATCTTTCATGATTTTAAAAGAATCATTGTGAGTCATATAATAGCCGTCTTTATCAATCATATTAATGCGGCCATTTTTTGATATTTGAATTTCCTGGAAAAGAGAAACAAGTCGTGAAAGAAGAATGTCACAGGCAACGACACCTTTTACATTTCCATTCATATCATTTACAGATTTGGAAATTGTAATAGCAAGTTCACCGGTGTCTGCATCTACAAAAGGAGATGTAAAGCAAAGTTGATTTTTATTCTGCATCGCAAGTTTATACCATTCGCGGCTTGTCTGATCCCAGTTTTTAGGAGGAATCCAGCCGCCACTGTGAACAAAGAGTCCTCCATCAAGTGTAGACTTCTTAGATGTGTAATAAAAACCGGAAGCATACTGAAGATTTTTGTAGAAGGTTATAACAAGAGGCTGCATGATTTTATTATCATCTGTAAGCTCTGCAAAATTTGCAAAGTCTTCAATATTTACCATTACCGGATTCATTCTTTCCAAAACACTTGAATTTACCTTTTCAATTTGTCTTGAAAGTTCTGCATTCAGATAATAATCGATAATAACGTTGGATACGTAATAGAAAAAGGTACAAGCCACAATTGTGACTGTAAGAAGAGGTGCAAGAGTTCCCCAGAAAAGTTTTCTGGCCTTTTTTTTTGTAGACATATCCTTAAATGCGTTTTTCTTTGCCATTTAAGATTACTCCTGTAAAAAAAATGAAAACTTTTTTGGCTAGTTATATTATAGCATGATTATTTTGTATTTTAAAATAAAAAATAGATAAGAATTATTAATAAAAATGAGAAGCTATAAATTAAAAATATTTTTATTTCCTTCAGGATAATCAAAACAAATCTTTGTGGCAGAAAAATGAAGAGGCTTAATTGGATTGTTTTTATAATTTGAATTGTAAGTTGAATCTCCAATAACAGGAAGTCCTGCCCAGGCGAGATGACAGCGTACCTGATGGCGATAACCTTCTGTAATAAAACATTCAACAAAAGCTGTTTTGGAATCTGGATCCATTTTTAATATTCTGATATTTGTGTTATAAAGTTTTTGTTTTCCAATTTTTGAAAGAGCTGACTTTCCGGATTCTTCTGTAACAGGACGAACTTCTTTTCTTCCTTCACCATAAGGTCTAAAATATGAAGAAAGAGACAGTTCTATTGAATCTGTTTTATTAAATGGAGGAAAGCCTCCGAGATCTTTTGCATTATCAGGAAGAATATCACATTTTGCCTGATAGTATTTTACAAAGTGCCCTAACCTCTGTTCTTCGCATAAAAAATCATAACATTCTTGACTTGCAGCTATAACCATAAGTCCGTCGGTCGCAGTATCCAGGCGGTGAAGAAGTCCGTATTCAATTTCTTTTTTACCGTGAACATTAAGGAGCTCTGGATATAATTCGACAGCCTGTGAAAGAGCATTGTCTTTATCTGTTGTACTAAGAGGTGCTGAGGCAAGTCCTTTAGGCTTATTAATAACGAGAAATGGTTTTTCAGATGTCGGCGAATGAATTATTTTAATATTCATTTTTTGGAAATTTAGCACGCAGCTTTGTTTCTATTTTCTGGAAACGGCCGGGAACTTTTGTCCGGAAGGTTTTGTATTCTTCTGTTCCAGGAAGCTTTATTTTCAACTGTACCGAATGGAGCATAAGTGTTGCATCCGGAAAGTTTGAATCAGGTTTATTATAGGTCTGGTCTCCAAGTATAGGACAACCAAGATATTTCATATGAACGCGGATTTGATGCGTGCGTCCGGTTTTAAGACGGACACGGATTAATGAATAGTTTCCGTAACTTGCAATACAATGATAAAGTGTTCTTGCAAACTTTCCGTCATCAGTGTCTGTTACTGCCTTAAAACGATGGCGGTTTTTGGGGTCACGGATAATCTGTGTACGAATATCTCCAGTGCGTTGTTTTGGGCGGCCACAGCAAATACAGATATATTCTTTCTGAAGGGATTTATCTTTAAACTGTTTCTGTAAAAACTCTTCTGCGTCTCGATTTTTTGCAGTGATAATGATTCCAGAGGTTTCTTTATCGAGGCGGTGTACAATGCCAGGGCGGCGCCTCTCCAGAATCTCAGCAGCATTTCCTTCTTTTAGCTGTTCGATAGACTGCCTTCCCCAGTGATACAAGAGAGCATTTACAAGGGTTCCAGTCCAGTTGCCACAGGCAGGATGTGTAACCATGCCCTGCTTTTTATTTACAACAGTTACATTATCATCTTCATAAATTATATCGAGTGGAATATTTTCAGGATCAATATTATCAGGAATATTATCTTCCCATTGGATATCAATCTGGTCTCCAGCTTTTACTTTTTGAGAAAGCTTAACCTTTTTGCCGTTTACAAGAATTTCGTTTACACCGCTTTTGAGCTTTGAGCGGTTCATGCCGTTTGGAAGAGATGCAATGAATTTATCAAGGCGCTGCTGGTCTGGAAAATCAGCAGGAACTTTTGCACTGAAAAAAGGCATTACTCTTCTATCTCCTGAACTTCATCAGCCATATCAGCAGCTTCTTCTGTGCTTTGATTTTTATCAGGTACAGCTATCTCTGTAGCATCCGGGTCTTCTGAAATCGGTACAATCGCAATGTCGTCATAAGTAATTTGACGGGCTTTTCTTTTTTTGCTGTTACGTCTTATTAATTGAACTATATAATCTGTAAGTCCAATACCAATGCAGATTCCTACAGAGGTAAGAATAATATTTTTCTGCTCTTCCTGACTGAAATTTGATTTTGAAAAAATGTCAGGTGCATAGGCATTATCAAAATTATGCTGAGCATATCTTATTGTTGAATAAGCAAGTGTTGTATCGAGTGTGACAAAAGGTAAGGCTCCAAGAGTGATGATTTCAAATCTACGCAAATCTTTAACACCTTGAGGAAGTTCTTTTTTGTCATAGGGCTTTGGCGTAGTATCAGTTGTTTCTTCAGAAAAAACTGGTAAGGCTATATTTATTAAAAATGAGAAAATCAGGATTTTTGCTATGAGAGGCTTCTTTTTCACTTGCTGTAATCCCTTTCTCCAAAAATCGCAGTACCAACTCTTACAAGTGTTGAACCTTCTTCAATTGCAATTTCAAAATCTCCAGACATACCCATTGAAAGCTCGGTAAGAGAAAGAGATGGGAACTGAGGCCGGATTTTTTCTGAAAGATTTCTTAAGGTAATGAAAGATTTTCGTACAAGTTTTTCATCATCTGTAAAAGGCGCCATAGTCATAAAACCTTCTGGAATTATGTGAGGAAAAGCTCCTTCTGCACATTTCTCAATTGCTTCAAGTAAATCTGCTTCTGATGTAAAACCTGATTTTGATTCTTCACCTGTATGAACTTCAAAAAGAACTTTTATTCTGCGGTCTGTCTTTGCACACTGTTTTTCAATTTCACGCAATAAATCAATACGGTCTACCGACTGAATGCAGCTTGCATATTCAAGGGCTTTTTTGACCTTGTTTGATTGAAGCTGGCCAATCATATGAACATTGATTTCCGGATGAGCTTCGATAAGAGGAGGAAATTTTAATGATGCTTCCTGAACACGATTTTCACCAAACAAAAGCTGACCTGCATTAAAGGCTTCTATAACAGCTTCTGAAGGATGAAACTTACTAACGGCCATTAGTTTAACAGAGCCGCTTTTTCGTCCGGATTTTTTTTCTGCTTCTGAGATTCTGTTTCTGATTACATCGAGGTTTTCTTTTATGCTCATTTTTTATGCCTTTCTTTCCTCATCAATAACATCTGATAATTTGAGAAGTTCTGGAAGTGTAAGAACTTCTGCACGTTTCATAATATCAATTCCAGCTTTTTCAAGACAGCTTACAGCAAAGTCATTGTTCTTAAGGAATTGAGAAAGATTGTTACGAACAGTTTTACGACG
>JAEEGJ010027320.1_pt1 | contig 11475 bp, 4 predicted proteins | sample 8958761 | NCBI WGS metagenome assembly JAEEGJ01 (sample SAMN16246546, study PRJNA631951) | gut metagenome | biome: gut microbiome; feature: rumen; material: RS-attached | host: Bos | place: Iran: Karaj | collected 2018-10
CAAACAGACCGTGAGTCGAAATATGTATCATAGAATAATTTCCGCACATTCGCCTAAACGACTGCTCCAATGCGAATGCTCCAACGAGGAGGGAGTCTTCAGGACTGTTTCTGAGCTTTAGAATTTCCTTGACCTCACCAACGGATTGCTCCAGAGTGCCGAAAGTAGCCGGTCTTCCATTATTATAAACATAGCGGTAAGCAATCTGGTCATTACCCGTAACAGTAGCAGCACTTTCAGCGTAATAGTCAACACCCCCCACTACTAATGCTTTTTCATATGATTGTTCTCTTCTCTCTGACAGTAAAACACGTGTAGACGAAAGCCGGTGACACGATTTGTTCTTAATAGTTTCCGGCAAAAGATATTCAATGGCCAATTGGTGAGTATATCCGTCGGGTGCAAACCATAAGTCTTGGCAATTGTCAGTAGCCGAAATGAGTTCTGGAGTCCAAATAAAGTTATTCAACCCGAGAGAGTCGCTATATAGTAAATTGCGCGGCACACGACTGTCCCAATCTGGACCATGAACAGATCGTATAAGAGAGTCAACAGTAAGATATGCGCCTTTAACATCTATCTTATAATTTAAAACGCTGTCGGGATCTAGCATTTTCACAAAGATTGGTTTCCCTGTTCCTTTCAAGACCAAAGCGCCCATCTTCTGTTGCCCGTATTTCTCATATTGTATAAACTCAATGGCACAGGCATCAGGCTTTAACCTTTCCTGAATCATCTGCCAGGTCGCATGAATGTTCTGCCTACCACCTCCAGCACTGTCAAGCTGTAGAAGAAGACCCTTGGCAAACAGCGTCACATCATATAAAAATCCTGCATCAGCATCCTCTAACCTATAACAATCAGTGACGAAAGGGCGTATTTTCATCCAATACATCTCCCTCTCCTCAGAATTCATCCCCATGAAATGAGCCAGTGCATCCTTTTTCTTCAGTCCGAAATATTGTTTGTAGTAATCCAAGGCTTCCGATTTGCCTGCCTCGCCTCCATGCTCTTCTCTCAGCATCAGTATCTTGGCTTTCTTGCGCAGCGCCTCTCCATATCGTTCTGTGTCAATGCTTTCATAGTTGTCAAGGACTTCATTAATGTTGCCAATTGCCTCATCGAATTGATTCACCCTTGCCTGACATATAGCATATTGCGATAATTTGTCAAATGGTTCGTCTTCATCTCTCATATAGGTGGACACTGTTCTTAAGACTTCCTTCATTTCATCACAAGCTTCTTCATAGCGTCCTTGCTTATAGTATAGCTGAGCAAGTTCTTGATGGGCAACATATATCCCTTGTCCAGCAACGTATGTCCCAGAATGCGACAAGTAGTAGTCTCGATATTGTTTAAAACACTTCTCTGATTCAGCGTATGATTTCCTGTCATAGTCAGAATCCAAATAGTGATAGTCTCCTAAAAGCTTGGTAATATCTTGGTTGAAATAACCTTCCATCTCTTCTGTCAACATTCCTGCCGCTTTACGACTGTCTAAAGCAAGTCGATATTCATCTATCACCTGCTTAATACCAGTCTTGTTACAAAGCATATAATAGTCGTTACCTGTGTTCTTCAATGATTTTGCATATTCAAAGAATATACTGTCAGGAACATTCGACATATCCTGAGCTCTTAAGCCTGTAGTCACTAATCCTAATATAAGAGGCAGTATGTATCTATAACTTTTCATTTTCTTGTATTATGGTTAAGAATAGCAATGGCCACATTGTTATTAGACTTGTTATCGATCTCAAGAGTTATTTTGTCAGTTGACTTCAATTTCGCATCTATGTGTAAATAGATACATCCATCCTTACCTTTTTGCTGAACTGTTTTTAGAGCAGAAGAGCCTTTAGAAAACTTAATTGATAAAACAGTCGTTGGATCACAGGGGATTATGACAAAATCTTGTTTACCAATGCGACCTTGAAAAGTATATTTTACTTTTTTCTTTGCCTTAATACCCTTCTCTATAATAGAATAGTCAAATCTTGGATCCTCTCCATTTAAAAAGTCTCCACGAGACAAGTTCTTACCATATCTTTCTGTAAGCACTTCCGTCAAAATTGGAACCAAATTGAACCTTTTCATTTTCTTTGTAAGCCAGCATTCGTTGTTGTTTGCATCTTTGAGTTCGTCCATCAAAGTCCACTTCTTGTCCTTTGTTAATTCTGCCTTAGTTTTTTTTTCATTGGTTGTGTTGCTTTGCCTGAGCAATACAACTGCATCAACGAACGCTGTTAACCCCTTGTCAATAATGATTCCCTGTGCCTGCATTGTAAGTATGCAGAATACTAAGAACGATAACGCAATTACTCGATTCATAGCTGTTCTTTATTAACGTTTATAAACTTTTATTCTTCTTGAAGAGCTTGTTCTGCCTTTTGTCTTATCTCCCTTGTTAAAACTTCTATGAGTTTCTTCCGCTCCTTAACACTTTCTTTTCCTATATTAGCAGCTTCAACGATTTCCTCAATAAGTCTATATGATTTTTGAATTCTACTTTGATCCGCTTTCTTTAATTGTTTCACATAAGTATCTCCATCTTCATACCAGCGACATACACTAACTTTTATCAACTCACGACAAATATCAATTAAACTACTATTATAATTTATGTTCTCTCCACTTGCAATTATTGGAATTAGAACATTTAGGGTACTGTCTGACAATCGCTTATATGACAGTTCTGATTCTATGAAATTGTAGGTAAATAACAAATCTAACGTATCTAACCGATTTATTTGTCTATCTATTCCTCCAATTAATTGATTTAGTGTTTGTTTTTTCGCCTCCTTTATGGATTGTCCTTGTTCCATCTTAGACAAAATCGATTTGAGATAATTTAAATAGAAGTTATTTGCATTAACAACTTGGAGATTCTCAATAATAGACAAAAACAATTCGTTGAGATTTGCATTGTCTTTTTTTATCTTGTCCAAAACATTTTCCGCGTGTGGTCGTATATCCAAGCCAGCAATTGAGTGCAGCATTCCTGTATGGGCAGAAGTATGGCCTGCAACCAAATCTTTGCTTGAAAAAGCAAAACGGATAGAGTCTACCTCAACTTGGTAGAACGTATTAAGAGTTTTGCTTTGTTCTTCTTGGAATTCACATGTTTGAAAATGCGAGAACAATTCCATCACTCCATTAATATCATGATTCGCAATCCTATCTTTTATTGAGCAAAGACATAAATCAGAATAAACGGCTCTATATAACGTGTTAATTAAATTATCATTTAAAGAATCAACTTTTGCACTAATTACAGAAAGGGTTCTTCCTGTTTGTTCTTTATGAAGACTGTCCAACATATCAAAGCATCTAATATCACTAATATCTAATGTATTTCCCGTACGGAGATAGTTTATTATTCCATTCCTCAAATCATTATACACTATAGCTGATGTCTTCATAAGTGAATCTCTTAAATTTGCTTTTTTCAAATTTAAGCTTCGCATTCTCGACAATGAGCATTCAAATTCTGGGCTAATGACTATACTAACCTTCAAAGAATCTTTTCCATAAAGAGATTTTACTTTAAAAACGCCGTAATTACCGTCTTCAACATTAATAGTATCAGATATATAGAGATAAGAGCATTCTAAATTTCCTCTATTATAATATATCGAATCAAACACGCATGGTAATATTGTGTCCCCGTATTGTGCGTCAAGCAAACAATATTTGTCGTATTCTTTTGCAACAATTGTTTTCCACCCCCGACTTATCAGATTGTTTCTTATCGCATTGTCATAATCAACATGCCTTACATCGAACCCCAATTGGAAAAAAAATGCAGACAATAACACTATAATATTCAAAATGATCCATAACAGTTTAGTCAATTCCCTTTGGGGGTGAAAATAAATCCTAGTTTTGCATTTGACAAAACTAAAAATAATAAAAAATACTACTATGCATAAATACACTATAAGAATCTTGGCGGGTATTTGCCATTTGCCAACAGCATTAATTGCTAGTGGCACTAACATTATGGCATATAAAATGTAATGCCACAATGGCTTGCGTTGGTATATTAAGAAAAAGAAAAATGGCACACCCCACAATAATGGTGCTGAGTCATCGCATGTGGAAACATATCGCTCTACAGGACAAATAACGGTGTCATAAAAAACCAAAATCAAATAGAAAAAGAGAAATAAAGTAGACATCGATGTCACATTTGTCACATATATCCTTCCCCATTTTTTATGATAACTTTGAAATATGCAAATAGAGGGGATTAATATAATGATAAAAACAAACAGGAACTCTTTTAATACAGATAGTGGTACATTTAAGATTTTACCTCCACCCCCAAAGAAGGGAACTATTATATCATAGGAGTGAAAACGCAGAAACAGATATGACAAGGAGTATGAAATTAACAATATGAAAAACACATAGATATTATGCTTTTGCCTTATAACTCTGTGTTTTGTCCTCTCGGCTGCTTTTAATAAAATGTTATTTCTTCTTTTTTCATATTCCAACATCTTTTGCCTTTCAATATTGTGCTTTTCAACAACACTTCTGAGACAGTCGTGGGATATCTCAACATTCATCCCACTTACAATAATAATTCTTTCCTTCGCAAGATTGTTTATTATATATTCTGGAATGGACTGCAAATTCTTATCTAGCCTAGAAACAACTCTTCGCCTGCCATTTGTGTCGACTAAAGTTTCTTCCAGAATATCCCTTAACACAGAGTTTGTTCCTATTCCAGACTTATTTAATGCTCTTTCATAAATATTATTCATAACGAAGAATAGAAATTCGTCACTTATATTTTCTTTATCCTCCGCTACTAGGTCATTGAGCTTATTCGTTATTTCATCATCTTCATTTTCAAGCCCTGTTAATACTAATGAAAGAATAAGAGCTGATATGCAAGGCAAATAATCATCAATGGTTGCCCAGTCGCCAGATCGCTCAATTTTTGCAGATTTGATAATCTCATTATGACTAATACCTTTTGGCATTTTTGTTAACTGGTGAACGATCTTGTAAGCAGAATGTTTGGATAGTGGCTTGAGACAATACCTGTTATTTTTTAGAGATGGAATAAAGTATTTGTTCATGCACCAATAATCGAGTTCACAAACATAATCACTCCTTAATGAAAGTAAGACCTTAAACTTTTTCGTTCTATTTTCATCAATAGAATAGTCAGCATATCTATCGTCTTCATACAAACCTTCTAACCATTTAAAAAAAGAATCTGTCCAGGCTATGTCTTTTGCTCGTGTAAAGATTTCTTCAAATTGATCAAAAATAAGTACGGGTATAACAGATTCATAAGAATTAATACGTAGATCATTAAAGCGCAACTTCCACCATATTGTCCCATGGAAATCGTTGTTATATTCTGTAATAATTGAGTTCTGGATCGTGAGGGTTTTGTATAAGTCACCAAACTGTTCTGTATTTCGTGCAAAGCGAATGGTATTGTCGATTTTTTTCCAGATCAGCTGGTCGAAGTTAATGTTGTTAGGATTGTCTTCACAAACTTTATTGTTTACCGGAGTTCTTGCAAAATCGTTTTCGTTGAATGTGATATGAATGGGGAACATGCCTTTTTCACGCATCTTTGGCTTTAAACCTGCGTTGATTAATGACGATTTACCTTCGCCAGATTCTGCGTAACAAACGCAAAAGTCACTATTATCTACTAAATACAGTAAATCTTCCGTTTCTTTGTCTCGTCCAAGAAAACGGTTTTTGTCATCTTCCTCATAATATGAGGGGCCCTTAAATATAGATTCAGCCATAATCAATCAATATTGGGGAGTTTAAAAAAAACAGGTTTTTTATCGTTATGTAAGAGAAGAGTATGCTCGCCAAAAATGCACAATGGAAGATTATGAGGATTGTTTTTATCCTTAGCTATCGCCTCCACATTTCCAGCATTTAAATTAGTTTTCTCATTATATATAACAATAGGAGAACACTTTTTACCGTAAGCAATGGCATAAAAGGCCTCTCGCAAAACGGGCTTTAGATCTGTAATATGACTACTATCATTAGCATTACTGTTGTCTGCATTAATAAAACCTTCAAGCGTGATTTGAGAAACATCTTCTGCATAAAGGTATTCTTCTATATATCGTTCTGTCACAATAGGAACAAAAATGTCACAATTCATTACTGCATTCTTAATGTTAGCCCAATAAGCATTTCCTCCATCGGACACTTCTTGTGTATCAAGCCAAACAACACCTTGTCGACATAGAATGTCTATTACGCGCTGTATCTCTTCTGCTTTTTGCAGATTGTCCACTTCTCTTTTATATGACACAAATATTTTCGGCTTTTGACTTTGGTTTAGTATATGCCCAATTTCGTCTGGTGTAGCCTCTGCAAGAATAGTTTCAACACGATTCCCATTACGCAGGTTTGTTTGCCCCGTATAATTATTGCGTTCCAAAAAGAAATCCAATTCCTTTTCTATATCATCTAATGAAAGCCAGTATCCTTTTACATCCTTTAATTCATCTTCATACATCGGATACACAAAAAATCGAAACAACCAGTCAGGAAGTGAAGATCCCATCACCAACAAACTTTTTGCCTCTTCATTTCCATGCTTTCTTAGTAGACTCGACAGATTCTTTGCGCCATAATCCTCGCTATGTAGCGAATGCATAAATTTAAGCAGAGTCTGTTCGTTATATACCCAAGAAGAATGGGTTTCACCTCCAAAAATATGATATACTATCCTTGGTCTTTCATGATTCAAAATTGGCAAATCATTTCTTCGGTTTGGATTGTACCATTCCGTAGATTCTTTTTTAAGCCCTAGCTCCTTTTCAATAAGATTAAATCCAAATGTGGTGATAATAATTGGAAAGTTTCCATTTCTAAGAAATCTGGCAACATTTGTTTTTAGTTTAATACGTCCTAATTCAATAGCCTCTTCTATACCTTTATATATCGCATTCGACAAAGATTCTCTTTCCGATTTCTCAAGAAGAGATATCCCATAGAAAAAATTATCTCTAATTGCCTTAATGATTTCATCATTATCCCCATTATGATATTGTTCACAAATGAAATCTTTTATCGATAAAATTTCATTTTCTTCATTTATATATTCAAACATGTCATCACAAACAACTGGCACAATAATATTTAGATTTCTTCTAATGTTCTTCGCAACGTCTCTTTTGTTTATGGCACGAATAGGCCATAAAGATTTACCTAGATTAGAAATATAATCTAATGCAGATAACATGAGCTTTTTGTCATCTGATATTATTTCGAGTTGCTGATGTATCAATTCTTTTATTTCTACTATTGTCATACCATCATTTTTCGCTATTATTAATCGTTTACAAAGAATATGTCGTCTTTTAGACCTTCATTCTAAGTAGTATTCCTGACGTTCTTCTTGTGTGAGTTGGCGAGTGCCAAGTCGCATAAGAGTCTTATCAATTAGTTCTTGAAGAGGTGGGAATGACCATATTCTTATGGTTCCATCAATAGACGCAGAAGCGATTTCTCTGCCATTTGGACTAAATGCTATTGAGAATATCATCTTAGTGTGCCCTATAAACTCTCCGACCATGCTACCTGTATTACTATCTACAACTTTTACGGATTCTCCTACGCCTATGGCAATATAATTTCCATCTCTACTATAACACGCAATCGGAAGAGGAAAGAAACGTCCATCTTCATGACTGATAATACTTTCACATGTATTGGTTGAGACATCCCAAATACGTGTAGAATGGTCAAGGGATGTTGTAACGATCTTATTTCCATCGGGACTAAATTCTGCGCCTGAAACCCAAGAGCTATGACCTGTCAATTGTAGAATAATCTTGCCAGAATTAGCATCAATCACTTGGGCAATATTACTATCTCCCGTGGTAACTATTAAATTACTGTTAGGATTAAAATCGGCAGAGTGGTAGCTCCCAAATTTTCCTTTAACAATTTTAATGCAATTTAATTTATTTGCATCCCAAATTTGTATCATAGAGTCACAGCAGGAAATTATTTGAGTTCCTTTTTTGTTGTAAAATGCAGACTTTAAATAACCTTTTACTTTTACTTTAGCTATGCATTTTTCTGTTTTTACATCCCAAATTCGCAAAGTAGAGTCATGGGAAGAAGACAATAAATAATTATCTTTAGGATTGAAAGTCACAGACCTGACAGAAGCATTGTGTCCTCTGAGAGTATGAATTTTCTCTCCAGTCGAAGCATTCCATAAATATATCAGATTGTTATCACCAGAAGATGCGATAATCTTACCATTATTACTATATGACACTGCCCCGCCCTTCGTATTGTCTACTGAAATTTTCAGACGATTTAGCCTGTTCTCTTCTAAATCCCAAACACGGATGTCTTTTTCACGAAACAGAGAAAGAATGTGTGTATTATCATTAGGGAAAAAAGATAATATTCTTGATCCTAAAGAATTTTTTGTATCTAAGACCTTCAAACATTGTCCTGTTTTAGAATTCCATATTCGTATTTTGTTATCATATGCACTTGAGACAATAAATTTACCACTATAATCATATTTTGCATTAACTATATCACCATCATGTTCTGTTAAAACATGATTGATTTTTCCGCTATCAATGTTTCTTAAAATGATACAATACTCCTTTGTAGATAATATTTCTTTTCCATTAGGATTAATATCTACAAATGATTCGCTTCCATCATATCCTATTTGTTTATAGCAACTCCCTTCATCAAGATTCCATATACTAATAATATTTTCAGCTATACATATAAAATGAGAATTGCTAAAGAACCCTTTCTTACCATTGAAAGTCTGGCTGCACACCCATGAAGATGTTTCCAATATACGTATATTATTATTTACATCTCTTGAATACAAGAAACGGCTATCAGGACTAAAAAGTATGTCGATAATTTCGTAATCATTATCTGTAAGAGTCTCAACGATATCACCATTCCCATCCCATACTCGCATAGTCTTATCAGCAGAACAAGTAGCAATGTATTTTCCATTAGGGCTAAACACAATCTTATTAATAGTCTTAGTATGACCTGTCAAGTTTTTTAAACATTCGCCTTCGCGACTCCAAATATAAGCTATACTATCATTTGTAACTGAAACTATTTTTGACCCATCTGGACTAATCGAGGCAGATGTGACTTTGGCGTCATGCTTTAATAAAACATCATCATGTTGGTATGCTCTTCTGAGTAACAATTCACACTCTGGAGTATATGGCCTATTAGGATTCGTCAACTTTTCAGGCAAAACATTAATCGCAAGTAGTTGACATGTTTCTAAATCACCATCTTCTAAAAGAATAGATGCCTTTTCTGCTACTGCTAGCGATTGGTTTTTCATCATTCTTAGGCTCGCCGTTATCATATTATCTCTTTCGTCGCAGAGTGCCGAATACAGATATAAGATAATCGCTATGATTCCAATGCATAATAATGCAATTGATGAGGTCATAAAGAGCCATATAATGCGCTTTTGACGTTTTCGCTTTTCTTTTAACTCTGCAAGTGGCTTGCAAAATGAATCGTGAATAAGTTCTATTCTGTAATTATTATTGTCTGAAGCAGTGGAAGTTCGTTGAAAAATGCGATTATCACCTTTTAAGAGTAAATCACCTTTGGGTACGAACGACATGAACTCATTTTCAGGAACAGAGTTGCGTCTTCCTGTGGCATCTACAAAATGGTTCTCTATATATGTCTTTTCTTTATCAGACAAACTTTTTGTTGCTTCATTATAAAATTTGTAAAAGGGATTGTCATTAACAAAGTCGTATACAAGAGAAGGTAAAATATGTGAACTGTCGGAATGAACATATTCAATATATAAACGGCTGCAAATTAATGATAGAAGATTTGTATTGATGCTGTGATCCTCTTGGCTTTGAGTTATTTGAATTATTGTATTTACAATTCTGTTTTTTGTGGAATCGATAAAAAGCCCCTCGCCAGGAATAAGAATAGCATCACGTGCACCTTGTTCGGAAAGACTACGTAGGCGATAGCGGCAACGTTTCAATGCAGGTAGGTAACAATTGTCTATACTATCTTCTAAACGATAAAGGTCATCTTCGCGAATAGAGGATACAAAGCGAAAGTTCTTTTTGTATCTATAAGGCTGCCCGCCGACAATACAATTGTCAAGAACGTGGTCTTTGTCGTTAATATAGTCTATCTGGCGTAATAATGCATCTGCTTCTTGACGGTCGAAGCGAAAAATTTCTTCAAACTGATCTAAGACAACGACGGGCGTAGTTGGCTTGTCATATCTGTCATAGAAACGGTGACGGGCAAAATAGTTCCACAGAAAGTCTACTGTCTGCATTTCTGTTTGTTCCTCAATAACATTGACTACCTCAACACGACTAACTGTATGTTCTATCGCATCAATGATTATCTTTTGGAAACTCTCTGGATGTTCTTCATCCCTTATGCCAAGACGAAGGCTAAGCGGCGTATATTGCTCTTTACGTAACTCTGGGAATACACCGGCATTAAGCAAAGACGTCTTGCCGATGCCACTCTTACCGTAGAGCGTTACGAATATATTGCCTATGATGAGTTTAGCAACATCATAGCTATCGTTGTCACGACCACAGAACTTCAACTTGCGTTCTGCTTTCTCGGGATCTTCGTATGAGGCCAGTCCAGCCCATGGGTTCTGACCGTCGTCGAAATATTTATTTGCTTTTGGTGAGATCTTGCGTTTTAGTATTTTCATAATACTATATTTTCATTGATTGAATCTATTAGTTTTGAGAATCCGTCTGTGTCCATCAGATTAATGCCAGAAACTTTCTTGTTGATGATTTTCTCATATTCTTGATTGTAATCATCACGGAGGTCATAACCATTTACTGCCAGTGGAATGATGACCTTATCGCCAAACTGCTGTGCCATGCGCCACTCCTTATTATAATAATTGTCTGTCTCACCATTCTTTAGGTCATTGGCGATATTCGGAGTGAGTAATGTGATGACAACTTTGGCAGAGCTAATGGCATCGGCAATTTCGCTCTCATAATTATCGCCACCATAGAGGCGTGCATTGTCAAGCCACACATCGTACTTCTTTTCGCACAAACGGAAGAAAAGTTGGCAAGCCGCAAGCGCATCCTTGCTACAATATGAGATAAAGATACCATTTCGCCGCCTCGCGTCAACAATCTGCCGGCGGAAAGGTGCATCTTCTGTTTCCTTTGTCAGCGTCGTAGTGATGTTGTTAATGAAGGATCTTGCATTGCCCAGTACACAGATGTCTGTACGGTCAAGGAACTGGAGCAGCTTCCCCTCAGCCTTATCCTCCTTATCAAGAGAGAATGCAACTTCGCCCTTTCCGTCATAGTCGTTTTCTTCATTACTTTTACTGACTCCGGTGAGCACATACCAGAAGAAGCGGAAATACCAGTTGTCATATTTGCAGCCCAAGGCTAATAATCGTTTACTACGGATGAAGTCAAG
>JAEEGJ010027322.1_pt1 | contig 11474 bp, 9 predicted proteins | sample 8958761 | NCBI WGS metagenome assembly JAEEGJ01 (sample SAMN16246546, study PRJNA631951) | gut metagenome | biome: gut microbiome; feature: rumen; material: RS-attached | host: Bos | place: Iran: Karaj | collected 2018-10
AAGAAAAGCGTCAACGAGTATTTCAAATCAAAGACGGCCAATAACCTTCTTTCAACGAACGACAGAAGTGACATGCCATTCGTCATCACCGTTCACAATGACGTTGAACAAGCTCGTAACTTCACATTCCTTTTCCCGTTCGTTTTCTTCCTAGTCGCGGTCCTTGTCATCTTAACGACCACCTCCCAGATCATCCTCAAAGAGAGGATGCAGATTGGCACAATGAAGGCTTTGGGTCTCAAAAACGGCGAGATCATGTCCCTTTATGTTGCGATTACCCTCGCTTTAGTGGGAATCGGAACCCTTATAGGTGAGATTGTTGGTCCAATCCTCATCCCATGGATCATGGATAAGAAATACGCGATCATCTATACCCTTCCAACCCTTGGCTATGTCTTCCCTTGGTTTACTGGAATCTTGACCGCTCTATCGTTCCTTTTGATTGCGGCAGGAGTCACCTATTTCATCGCCAGAAGGGAAATATCCCTTAAGCCTTGCGAATCGATGAGACCTCGTCCAAGGGTCATGAAATCCTATTCGCTTAAGATTGAGCCGAAACACGGCATCACTTTCTTATCCCTTAAGATGGCTCTGAGAAACATGTTCAGCGATGTCGTCAAATCCATCATGGTCATTGTCGGCATCGTCGGTTGTACAGCACTTCTTGTCTGTGGCTTTGGTATTGAGGACACGATTAACTATGGCCTTGATCACGATATGGTCCTAGGCAATAGCCAAGACATATCTCTCACTTTTTCCTCAATCAAAACGAAAGCGGACATAGAAGATGACATCATGGGAATTGAGGGGGTCAAGTCTTTTGAGATGTATACGAGAGCGACTTCCACGATCTCCTACGAAGAAGGCCATTCTGCCGACTCTTTTATCTTCATTTTGGGTGAAAACGGCAGCAAATCCCACATGAAATACGTTCCTGAGATGCCTCTTGACCAGGTCGCCATCTCTCAGAAAATCTCTGACTCAACAGGCGCGAAAGCGGGGGACACAGTCACCTTCACCTATTCGAATGTGACCTATACCGCGACGGTCTACGATGTCTATGAGGCTTTCGTCTATAACGGCGTCATCGTCTATGGCGATTCCCCAGTCCTTGGCGATTGGGGCAATTCCTACTCAGGCTGCAACCTCGATATCCTTGATGGTTATGAGCCAAAAGACGTTAAGGAGAAGCTTCTTTCTCTTTCGTATGTCATGCAGGCTCAAACCCAAGAAGACTGGGCCAAATCGGTGAGTGACGTCATGGGAGGCATCCTCATCATGACCAATGCAGTTAAGGTCTTCGCCATCCTTCTTGCCATCACGGTTCTCTATAACCTCGCCCTTATGAACTTCAAAGACAGAACGAGGGATATCGCAACCCTCAAGGTCTTAGGATTCTCGCGTGCTGAGATCGCCTTCCCTCTCATCTTCGAGATGATGGCCCTTGTCGCAATAGGCGTAGGCATAGGCTTATTCGCTGGCATCCCGTTCCACATGGGCGTCATGACCCTCAACAAAGTTGAGCTCGTCCATTATCTCTTCCATATCAACCCTCTCTCATTCGTGCTGTCATTCGTCCTCACGTTCGTGGTCGCTCTCCTCGTCAATGGCTTCTACTCATTCCAAAGCGACAGCGTGAAGATGGTCGAGTCCCTCAAGAGCGTAGAATAAAAAAGAGCCCCGCCGAAGCGAGGCTTTTTCTTTTGTCTTTAGATCTTTCCGCCGTGAAGCTTTTCGTAGAGCTCTGTACGGACGTTATAGAGCCTTTCGCTTAGATCCACGTAGTGGACGTGAGGAAGCTCAGGTCTAAGCTCGGATTCCCAGACTTTGTTCTCGAGCTGGTCTTTGATGTAGTTCTTCTTCTCGGTGATTGATGGAAGAGGTCCTGCGAGTTTGCCACCGATGATATAAGGGACAAGAAGCTTCTCAACCTTATAAGGGGTGATGACTCTTTGTCTCTTGAATGAGGTTGGGTCGAAATCGTAAACGGTGACAGGCTTTCCTTCCTCAACGACTTCATCGTCGAAGGTGATCAAATCGCATTGTCCTTGGCCATTCTCATCAAAGATGCGGTAGGCCATGAGTTTGCCTGGGATGATGGCTTTGACGGAAGAGTCGGAGCATTTCATCTTAGGGGTGTAACTGCCATCGGCGTTCTTGACGGCGACAAGCTTATAAACCCCGCCGAAGACAGGGTCTGTGGCGGAAGTGATGAGGTTTTCGCCAACGCCATAGGCGTCGAACTTCGCGCCCTCATAGATCTCCATGTTCATGATCTTTCTCTCATCGAGAGAATTGGAAGCGATTAATTTGACGTAGCTCTTTCCAGCCGCATCAAGGGCCTTTCTGAGCCTCTTATAGGTTCTAGCAAGGTCGCCAGAATCGACACGGGCGGATTTGACTCTCTTATTTGGATCGTTTGGGTACTTCTTGATGAGCTCATCATCTAACTTGATGAGGTTAGGGAGTCCTGAGCCAAAGACACTATAAGTGTCTAGTAACAAGGAAACGTTATTTGGATAGGTCTCAGCATAGGCGCGGAAAGCGCTAAGCTCATCAGGATAGAATTCGATGAAGGAGTGGGCGATGGTTCCGACCGCTTTGACCTCTGGGCCATATTTCATCTCAGCTAAGCAGTTAGCGGTGCCGATGCACCCGCCAAGGACGGCGGCATATGCGCCATCGTTGCCTGCGCTTTGGCCTTGGGCGCGTCTGGTGCCGAATTCCATGACCGCTCTCTCTTTATGAGAGGAAAGTCCGGAGATCCTTGTCGCTTTGGTGGCGATTAAGGAGTGGAAGTTCATGGTCTGAAGGAGATAGGTCTCGATAAGGATGGCGCCGATCATGTCGCATTCGATTCTGACCATCGGGACCTGAGGATAGGCGACACATCCTTCTTTGAGGGCGTACATATCGCCTTTCCATTTGTAGGTGCGGAGGCACTCTAAGAATTCCTCGGACATGCCTTTGCCGCGTAGATAGATAAGGTCTTCTTCGTTGAAGTGGTAGTTGAGAAGGAACTTCGTTAACTTGGCTTGGCCACAGGAGATGGCATAGCCAAGGTTATCCGGGTTCTCTCTGAAGAACATGTCGAAGACGACGATGGTGTCTTTGTATCCGTGAAGGAAAAGGGAATTCGCCATCGCGAACTCATAGAAATCGACGACCATCGCTGGGTTGTCGTAGTCTTCATTTGGAATGTAAGGGGTGACTTTAACTGACATGCTTACTTCCTCCTTTTGTAGCTTCTTTTAGCGGCTTTGGTGACTTTCTTCAAAGCCTTCTTTCTATTTTTCTTGCCCATCATCACGAAGGTAAGGATGAGGATTGAGAGAACGAGGATGACGAGAACAACGATGATAATGACAAACACTGTCTCGGCGGCATCTCCGAACACTCCCCTAAGAGCCTTAACGAATGGGTTTTCGTTATCGGTTTCAGGGGCTTTCTTCGCTTCTGTGATGGTGACCTTAAGCGTTGCGGTCACCTCTTCCTCACCTTTGTGGCCTTTGAAGGTAATAGTGGTAGAGCCTACAGTGAAATGCTTTAGCGTCGTGACTTCGAAAGTGGTTTCTTTAACGCCGTCGGCATCAGTGACGGTTTCGCCTTTTTTGACTTCGACGATTGCGTCAGGGATTTCGTAAGTCAATTCGTCGTCGATGTCCGCTTTGACCTTGACTGACGTTCCCATGCGACAGGCATCTTGGCTGATCTCGAAATTGAGTGTCGAAGGAGTGACCGTTATTGGACCTTGTTCACTTGAGCCGATTTTGTCGGTCGTTGGGTTAGCGATCTTAGAAGAGTCGTTGCCCCAAACGACATCGACCCACTCTGGGAAATCGATGAAAGGATTGCGGTTATGCTGGAAGTTTTTGTAAATCAGGTTGTTTCTATGGATCTCATATTCATCAACCGGATCGAGCTTGTGCCACTCAAGGAGATCGCTGAGGATTCCCATCGTGACTGGGTGAGAAGCGCTAGATTCTTCAGCCGCTCCATCGCTAGTCGCGTAATCGACCAAAAGAAGGTTAGGGTTGAATTGCGTGATGGTCTCGTTGCCTGAGAAGTTGTTATAGCAGGCAGCCATATAGAAGAGGGCGCGGGCGATATCGCCTTTGTCGCTATCCTGTGGCTCAAAGACCATATTGGTCACATCATCGGTATGGGCGTGAAGCTGCGGTCCAAGAAGGTTCCCTTCGAGATATGGCTTATCGCTTCCGGCATTCTTGGTTTTGGAGCTCGTTTTGTCGACATAACCATAAGGGCTGTTGTTATGGTAGGACTGATTCACTCTGCCATCGCCTGAGATGAGGTGGTGGACGTCGGTTCCAGCAGGGCCTTCTGCGCCTGAAGAGGCTTTAAAGCCTCTCGATTGGCACCAGACGTGCTCTCTGTTCGTGCCGGTCGCGTTGTGGTCGCCCCATTCTTTGATGCGGCCTTCCTCAACGATGGACCCATTTGCATCAACGTTCCTGTAGAGGGTGTGGACGTATGGGTTAGAGGCAGCGTCCTTTTTGGCGTTAGAAAGATATCCGTATTTGGTATAGGTGTTTGTCGCAGAATCATAGGTGATTCCGTTATCGCTGTCTGAGATGGCAGGGGAAAGATTCCAATCTCTGTCGGTGATCTCGTAGATCTTCCAGACGTTGTCGTAGCTGTAGTAGTCGAAATCCTGAAGGATCGGCTTAAGGTTTTTAAGAAGGTTCGTGCCATTTCTCTCGGAGGCGCTTAAGGAGCCTAAGGAAGAGTAATAGCTTCTGATTTCACTTTCGGTTGAGTCGTTTAGATCAATGGTGCTCGGCAGTTTGTTCGCAAACCTTGGTTCTGAGGAAGTTGGTTCCGCATTCAAAGGAAGGGAAGAGGCTCCAAGAAGACCGAAGGAGGAGACAAGTCCAAGCAAGAGGATGTTGCGTTTAATCTTGTTCATATCTAAATTGTGGGTTTTTTGAAGGAATATATCAATTGATATATAAAAAACCGAGCTATTGTTAGCCCGGCTTCTTTTTCTTTAAAGCATTACCGCATCGATGAGGTTGCAATAAATGTATGTCTTTCCTTCGTGTTCCTCGGTGTAAGGATCGAAGAAACCTGCGACAGTGACTACGGCATCCTCTTCAGGGAAATCGGTAGGGTAGTTTAACGTGTCCCTTGGGACGAATTCGAAGTAAATGGAACAACAAGCGGTGCTATCCATGACCTCGCAGGCATAGAAGTAATAGCCAACCCAAGTCGATTCATAGGCTTTAAAAAAGCCTTTGATCTTCATCGATTTGCCACGGTAATCCTCAATGTGGTCGGCAATGTAGAGGGCTTCCGTGTAGGCCATCGTGTCCGAATAGTTAGAGAGATCGACATCGACCTTGTCGTAGTTTCCGGTGTAGACGGAACGAGCTGATGTCTGAGGGGCAATAGAAGACTCTTCTTCCGAGGATGAGCTCTTTTTCGGATAGAACTCCTTAATGCTCGTGCTAGTTTCTTCTGAGAAGAGACTATCCAAGGCGTTCCCGTGTAATCCACAGGAAGATAGGGACAAAGTCCCTACTAGCAAAGTAAATTTAGCAAGCTTTTCCAATTCTTAACCCTCCCTTGCAAAGACCGATAACAAAACAGATGGCAAATAATATGACGTCTATGGCGACGATTGTCGCTCCAACAGGCGTGCCAATAATAATCGAAGCGAAAAGCCCGATCACCGTGCAGACCACCGAGAAGATGGCGGATGCGATGGTGACAGTCTTGAAACTGTTAAAGAGTCTCATGGCTGACAAAGCAGGGAAGACGATAAGCGCGGATATGAGCAAAGAGCCAACGAGCTTCATCGCCAAAACGATGACGACCGCAATGACAACGGCGATGGTGAAATTGTGAAGATCGGCTTTCGTTCCAACGGCTCTTGAGAAGCCTTCATCGAAGGTAATCGCGAAGATCCTGTTATAGAAAAGGACGAAGAAAAGGACGACGACGATGGATAAACCAACGCAGGTCCAAACTTCCTCAGGCTTGAGGGTGAGGATGGAGGTGGAGCCAAACAAAGAAGTGCAGACGTCACCGGCGACGTTTCCCGAATTCGAGAAGAGATTGATGATAAGGTAGCCGAACGCGAGAGCGGCTACGGATACCATCGCGATAGCGGCATCACCTTTGACCTTCGTGTTTTGACCGAATCTCAGCAAAAGCACAGCTGCGATGATCGTCACCGGCATGATGATGAACATGTTTTTGCTTAAGCCTATGACTTGGGCAATGCACATAGCGCCAAAGGCGACGTGGCTAAGGCCATCTCCGACGAACGAGAATCTCTTTAGGACGAGAGAGACACCTAAAAGAGAAGAACAAAGGGCAATCAAAACGCCGACGATGAGGGCGTATTGCACGAAAGGCCTGGAAAGGTACATCAAAAGAGTGTCTAGAATCTCTTGCATGTCGTAATTCACAACGTCTTGCACGCTCATACTATTCACCCTCCTTAGATTGACCGACGAAAAGCTTGCCCAAAGAACTTGAGAGATATTCTTTCTTTGTGCCAAAGAACGTCTCTTTCCCTAGGTGGAGTATGTGTTTTGAGTAGGTGAGGGCAGCGCCGATATCGTGGGAGATGACGATGATGGTGATGCCTTCCTCGTTAAGTTTGGAAATGAGCTCATACATCTCCGCCGTGACCTTAGGATCAAGGCCGGAGATCGGCTCATCGAGAAGGAGGACCTTCTGAGTGGAGCAAAGCGCTCTCGCCAAGAGGACTCTTTGCTGCTGGCCTCCAGAGAGTTCTCTGAAGCACCTTTTAGCCAATGAGAGGACATTCATCCTTTCCATGTTCTTTTTGGCGAGCTCTTTATCTTCTTTGTTATAAAAAAGCCTCCATCCCAACCGGCTTTGGCAGCCGGATAGGACGATTTCATATACGGAGGCTGGGAAGTCTTTTTGGATATCTGTTTGCTGAGGCAAATAACCGATTTCGTTCTGCTTTAAGCCCTTGCCGAAAACGATCGAACCCCCAAGAGGCTTCTGAAGATGCAGAAGCGTCTTCATGAGGGTTGATTTTCCAGAGCCATTCTCTCCGACGATGCAAAGATAATCGCCTTCTTCGACTTCGAAGTTAAGATTGCTCAGGATTGGCGTGGAATTATAGCCTAACGTCAGGTTGTTTACGGTCAGCAAAGACATCTCTTTCCTCCTTATTTGAGCGCTTCTTTGAGAGTGTTGAGGTTCTCAGTCATGACGGTAAGATAGCTCGTGCCGTTCGTGACGTCCCTGGAAGTGGTGGACTGAAGCGAATTCATGGTGAGTATTTTCTGGTTTTTGGCAGAGGTATTGGCGATGACGGTCTCGGCGATTCTATGGTCATTGCCTTCGATCGTGAGGACGGAATGGAGTCCTAATTCATCGACCTTTCCAGCTAAGAAAACGATGGTTTCGAAGCTTGCTTCGGTTTCAGCGCTGCAACCAACGAAGGCGGCATAGTAATCGAGTCCATAGTCATCGACCATGTAGCGGAATGGGAAACGGTCGCCAAAGACAAGAGTCTTGATGGCAGAGGCCTCGACAGCGGCTTTGTAGTCGGCATCAAGAGAGTTGAGTTTGGCCTTATAAGAGGCAAGGTTCTCTTTGTATGTTGAGGCGTTCGCTGGGTCGATTTTCTCGATTCCCTTTTCGATTGTCTCGCAGATCGCGGAGGCGTTCTTAAGAGAGAGCCAGACGTGCTCGTCATATTCGACTTCCTCTTCATGCTCGTGATCATGGTCGTGATCATGACTTTCTTCCTCATGGTCATGCTCATCATGGTCATGGTCTTCTTCTTCGTGATCAGGATCTTCTTCGCCGTGTTCGTGGTCATGGTCATGGCCTTCCATACCTTCTTTGACTTCCTCTTCTTTGACTTTGTCACCAAGGGATTCAAGGAGGTTAATGACGACCATGTCTTTGTTGGTGCTTTGCTCTAAGGCTCTTTCAACCCATTCATCGGATTCGCCTCCGACGTAGATGAAAAGATCGCAGTCGGAGATTTTGACTATATCCTTAGCGCTTGGCTGATAGCTATGGAGGTCGACACCGTTGCCAAGAAGCATTGTGACTTCGACATTCGTGGCGTTTTTGCCAAGGATTTCTTTGGTCCAGTCGTATTCTGGGAAGATGGTAGTGACGATTTGGATTTTGTCGTTATTTGCGCTTGGCATCGAACAAGCGGAAAACCCTACGCCCATCATTAAAGAGGCGAAGAGCATTGGTAAAGATTTTTTCATTGATAGTTCCTCTAATAGATTCGCGGTTCAGAGAAACTCAATGCATCGGTTGTTTTATTTTGATGAAGCGCAGTCGCTGCACACGCCATAGAAGATCGTTCTCTTGAGATCGATCTCAAAGCCGTGTTCTTCAAGGAAATGCTTTTGCAAAGCTTTCACATCCTCGCAGCTGACATGGATGATCTTGCCGCATTTATCGCATTTGCAGTGGTAGCAATCCCCCTCATCGCCCATATGTTCATCGGGAGAGATATACTCGAAACAGGCAGGGCTGCCTTCAATTGTGTATTTGACGATCACGCCATCGCTTACGAGACTTTCTAAGTTGCGGTAAATGGTGGCTTGCCCTATTGTGGCCCCTTCTTTCTTCAAGTGGGCCACAACGTCACCAGCGCTAAGGTGGACGCCAGGGTTTTGCTTAAAGAAGTCAAGAAGGATCTCTTTTTGTTTCGTGCTATATTTTGCTCGGGTAGTCATATGGTCCTCCAATACAGTGAATTTGAGAACCGTTCTCAATTTTAGCAAGATTCGATTCTCTGTAAAGCGTTTTTTGTGAATAAATTACCGATAAAACAGTCTTTTTGCTTTCTTTCATGTTATCATGAAAGTTGCGATGAAAGTATCTCAAAGTGATACTATCTAGGACAGCATATGAAGAAAAACATCAGAGCCAAAACAGAAGAGGAAATCAAATCCTCATACGAATATCTCTTCGAGAAAATCATGAAAGACAAGAGGAAAGACCTTTCTCAGTTCGTCCTTTCTTTCAGGGAACAGCTTCTAAAAGAAAACAAAGTGGAATCCTTCGGTGAGCTTGTCGCCCTCGACCTCCTTTATTTCCATTCGGTCAATAACGCTGACGAACCATGGAAGGGAAGGGAAGCGGTTGGTGAAGCCTATAGGCTCCTCCAAACCAGAAAAGAGACCTTCAGCAAAGAAGAACTTCGTATCTCTTATCTCAAATTAGCCGAAGCCTTTGATTATCTCGAGGACATCGACAAGGAAAGAGAATGCTATGACGAAGCGGCCTATTATGCCTTCCAAACACAAGATGCGAAAGATGCCATCTTCGCCAAAGAAAGGGAAATCCGCCTTGTCTCAAGATACCCAGAAGAAGAAAGAGCAAATCTCTTTCCAACTTACGAATCCCTTATCATGATGCTTGGCTTAGAGGAGGGGAAAAGGCTCTTCGCTCTTGAAAAAGAGATGCCTTCCATCATCCATGATCCGGTTGAAACCAACCCTCTCTTCCCAAAAATCATCGATAAGGTTAATATAGCCTTAAAGGAGTATTTTGACGCTCACATGAGTGAGTTCACTCTTGAGAATTACAACATCAAGAAACGTCAGCTTCTCCTAAAGGAGGGCATCGATTGGACTGCCCCATATGAAAACAAAAAAGAGGTAAACAAATGAGTTATTATTGCCATCATTGCGGTAAAGAAGTCAGCAGAGGAAACAAATTCTGCCCACACTGCGGAGTCCTCCTCCAAGAAGACGAATACGGCGAAAGACCAGGCGAATATGATGATGTCGTCGATGAACCGAAGCCAGGAAAGAAGAAACTGATCAACGATTCGACGAAAGCAGACCTTGATACTGTCGTCAAAATCCTCATGATTGTCATCACCGTCATCACCGGCATTGCGATTATTCCTCTCCTTTGGACGGTCCCTATGACGATGACTGCTTGCGACAGAATCAAGAAAAAGGAGCCTTATGGTCTCGTTCTTTCTATCTGCACGCTCCTCTTCATGGCCATTGCCCCTGGCGTAATCATGATCATCAGGGATGCTGATACTTATACCGACTAAAAGACCCTACAATTTCTTAAAATCCCCAGCAAAACGCGTGGGGATTTTTCTTTTAATCGCGGCAAAAACGCATTCTTCTAGGAATTTATCCTAGAAAGCACTAGAATATGCCTTCGTGGAGAAAAAAGAGTCCTTAAGAGAAAAAATCCATCGCATCTTCAGCGGTCAGCTTAACCTCACGGAAGGCAATTTTTTCGTGACCATACCTCTATATGCCATCCCGATGGTTCTTCTTTCTTTCCTCCAGATGTTCTATAGCTCCGTCGACCAATTGGTTGTCTCCAATTTCGGCGGTGGATATACCTCGATGAACGCGGTTGGAAGCAACAGCGCTCTCATCAATCTCATCATCGGTTTGTTCGTCGGCATATCAGTAGGCGCCAACGTCGTCATCGCCAAAGCCAGGGGAATGAATGACAAGGAAACCGCCCATAGGACGGTTCAGAGCTCCGTCATCATTTCGCTTTTCTCCGGTGTCTTTTTAGCGGTCGCTGCTTGGTTTGTCGCCCCAGCGCTTCTTGAACTCATGGACACGCCAGACCTTTATATCGACAAAGCCATCGCTTATCTTCGCGTCTACTTCCTTGGCATGCCGTTTTTGATGGTCTTCAATTTTGGCTCTGCTTTGCTTAGAGGAATGGGCGATTCCAAGCGTCCTCTCTACACTTTGCTCATCTGCGGCGTCCTCAACATTGGCCTTAATTTCCTCTTCGTCATGGGCTTTGGGCTTGATGTTGTGGGCGTTGCCATCACTACCGTCATCTCGGAGTTTTTCTCCGCCCTCATCATCCTTTTCTTCCTCTCGCATAACAAAGAGTCTTTCGCCGTCTTCTCTTGGAAGGACTGGACCATCTACAAAAAAGAAACCAAGGAGATTCTCAAAAACGGAATCCCTGCCGGCATTCAGTCTTTCATTTTCTCTTTCTCAAATATCTTCATCCAAGCCGGCGTCAATGGTTTCTCAACCGCTGATATGTCAAGTGATGTTGCGGTGGCGGGAAACACCGCCTCAATTCAGATTGAGCACTATATCTGGATCGCCATGAATGGCTTTGCCGTCGCGGTCTCAGCTCTTATCTCCCAGAACTATGGCGCCTTCAAGAAAGAGAACCTCAAGAAGGTCTTCTGGATCTCGATGATGTATGAGACCATCATCGGCGTTTCTTTAGGCCTCATCTCATTTTTCTTCCGTTACCAGTTAATCGGTTTGTTCATTTCTCCAGAGGCTTTCCCGGACGAATCCGGAGTGTTCCTTGAGAACTCTTTCGTCAAAGCGATGGAAGTAGGCACGATGCGTATTACCCTCGTTGGCCTTACCTATGTCCTTGATGGGTATATGGATGTTTGTTCTTTCTACCTTAGAGGATTAGGCCACTCAAAGACACCGACCGCCCTCACCCTCATCTTCGTCACCCTCCTCAGC
>JAEEGJ010027324.1_pt1 | contig 11473 bp, 13 predicted proteins | sample 8958761 | NCBI WGS metagenome assembly JAEEGJ01 (sample SAMN16246546, study PRJNA631951) | gut metagenome | biome: gut microbiome; feature: rumen; material: RS-attached | host: Bos | place: Iran: Karaj | collected 2018-10
TCCAATCAATTCATCATATCTATCGTTAAGTTCTTTAAGAGCCGATTCCTTAATGCTGTGAGTTAAGTTGTCGCGCAAGATTTTTACAGACATTTTTGTGCATCTGGACTCGGAACCAAAAAGTTTCTCGAGAAATTCATAATCGAAATTATATCCTGCATATGCTAAAGCATAGGGTACTTCTGACATTTGAATCTTTTCCCGATTGGCAGTTTTCTTACCAGTGTTCTTCTTGAAGTCTTTCAGTATAAGTTTGTATACGATCTCGCACTGTGAAAACATATCTTTGAAAGTATCTATTCGCTTTTTTGTATCGCTGTTGGAGAACAGTTTGTCTAACCGTTCAAATTCGATCTTGGCTCTTTTCTTTAACTTAGCCTTGTCCTCTTCTGTTGCCTTACTAGCTGATAATGCTATTCTTTCTAATGTATCCATCTTTTCCCTCCGCAAATGACTGTTCTAGATTGCTTTTTTTCGTCTTTCGACGTTTTCGACATCTTAATTATATAAATATCACTGTCCCATTATTCGGACAGCAAATTAGAGGTTTTGTGTAAAATAAAACGCAACTTTTTATACTGCCCTAACCTTTTATTATGCTCACGAATACTGTCCTAATATTGGGACTTTACGGTCCGACAATTGTCCGACAAAAAGTTTACAATTACCCCTAATCTTAGGCGTTTGCGGGTTGTGCATCACGTACGGCAATTTGTGAACATTTATGTCCAAGTTTTACTATTGCGTTACATGAAAATCCGTGCTAATATGCGCTCAAGAACACAAAGAATGTTTGTTCGGTTTTGCAAAACAACAGACTCTTTTATATAGATTGGAGGGTAGAGATCCATGAAGAACGAAAATAGAAAACAAGAGATTAACACGATGACCGTATTGAAGAAGACATATGTACAAGTAACAGCGGATTTCTATCCGGACGGACGGCTGAGACCGACCAAGATCACCTGGAGCGATGGCAAAGAGTACCACATTGATCAGATCAAACAGATCGAGCGCATGGATTCACAGAAAAATCCCGGAACTGGTATCTGCTATACATGTCTAATTTGGGGAAAGCCGTGCCGTCTTTTCTACGAAGAAAACTATAAGTGGTTCATGGCAGAGCGAATTGTTGTGATGGGAGGTAACTGAAATGGGGAGAAAGAATACAACTGTGAGGGCAACTATTAGTGATCTCTGCTATTCGTACAGACTAGATGAACAGTGGCTTTTCAAGTGCGCTTTCCTTCTTCTGGACTCCTATCGCAAGCTTTGCTATACATGTTACCTCGACAATGACGAGTGTGACGAAAGTGATTATAGTGAGAAGAATCCGCGTGAAGCGATAGACTTTCTGGTGAATATGGAAACTGACATGGATCAGAAAGATTTTGTTCGGACGATTCGTGAACGTGCTGATAAAAATTGGATCAAAGAAATTGTTGAATCAGCCATGATTAAGGTTCAGGAGTTTCCTGAATACGGGAAACTGTATTATGAAGTATTGAACAAGAGGTTTGTTGTTCAATGGGGATATAGCGAACCAGAAATCTATAGCACTCTCTGTATTGAACGCAGCAGATACTATGATCGGCGACGTGAAGCAGTCACCGTTTTCGGACTCTGCTTATGGGGAAGTGTGATTCCAAATTTGAGAAAAGAACTGGACATCTGACTAGTCCGACGATTGTCCGACTCTGGTCCGACAAAGTTCCAACACTTGACCGACAATGTTCCGTCAACTGTCCGACTGCTTTGGATTTACAATCAGGGTGTCGAAAGAAAATCGACAAGCACCCTGACAACTAAATAGCAGTTCTTCTCTTACCTTCCCGTTGCTTGGAGCCAAGCATGGAACTGCAGACCACGAGAGTGGAAAGCCACAGCCATGGAAACCGTACAGCATATACGGTGCGGCGATGAGGAGCATGGGGACAATGATACTTCTGTATGGTCATGGGCCGAGCGTTGAAGCGGAATGGGGATTCCGTGAGCCGTCACACCCTGTGAGTGCAGCCGGACGAGAGTCACGGAGGTGAGAGTCCTATGAGGGTTTCATGCGAACCCTGAGAGAAGAGAATCCGAGGAAATCGTAAAGAAGACCTTGATCCCGGGAGTGGACGATAAATACGGGAGAAACTACTTTGTGTAACCTTTAAAGATAAAAACTATGTGGCGGGCAGCGATTAATCCCGCTCCCCGCCATATCATTTTGTCATTAAAACGAAGAATGAAAGGAGATCAGAAACATGGCGAAGAGATATCCATTTGGAAAAACAGAAGAAACAGTAGAGTGCAAATATAACGGTGCGATCGTAAATATACCGGAAACACTTTTCCTGGCGATGACGTTCAGAACAGACTTGTATGAGAAGAAGTTCATCAGATATAAGGATGGAGCCAAGATGTATAACATGAGCGAAAGCGAGTTTTACAGAATGGCTCATGATGCTAATGCCATCTATAAGAGGAATAAGATGGCTTTGGTCAAGGTCGAGCTGATTGATCAGTATCTCGAGCTTTGCCATATCTGATCGTAGAAATGCACAGTGATGCATATAAGCAAAACAATGAAGACATTATTACTGGAAACCTGTCATAATTTGTGATATCCTACGGGTGACGATTCATTCAGTAATTACAGAAATCGCTCCTTCAATAATCCAGTAAAACATAATCCATATTGAATCGCTTTAGAACTATTCCCTGCCCTGCAGAGCTATGGCTTAGTTTTGTGTGGCCCAAATTACTGGAGGTATCCTATGAAAAAAGAAGAAGTTGAAAATGCACTGGAAAATGCAATTCAGAATGTTCTGGAGACTATTCCTGATCTTGAAAAGGATGGTGATTCCGTTGAATGCAACTACAAAGGAACTATTATCCGGATCCCGAAGAAGCAGTTTCTTGAGATGGCATTCCGAATGCAGCTCGGCAACAAGAAGTTCGTCCGTTATAAAGAAGGCGCGATCATTTATGGCATGAGCCAGCGTGAGTTCTATAAATTGGCTCATGATGCTGATGCTGTCTACAAACGGAACAGCATGGCGCTTGTCAACACCGAAATCCTTGATAGATTCATGGAATCATACAGAGGTTAAGGAGGAGGCGCTATGGCAAAGGTAAGGAGAGATACAAAAGGAAGAACCCTTCGCAAGGGAGAATCCTATAGACGCGCAACAGATACTTATTGTTATACATTTAGAGATCTTCTTGGTAAGAGAAGATATATTTACGATAGAGATCTACTGTCACTCCGCCACAAAGAGGAACAGTATCTGAGAGACAAACTGGACGGCGTTGAAGTCTACGCTTTAGGTCGGGCTGAAATCAATGCGATTTATGACAGATATATCGCATCAAAGTCTGAACTGAAGGATTCAACGAGAACCGGCTATATTTATACATATGATAAATATGTTCGAGAAACCTTTGGAAAAAAGATCATCTCGAAGGTAAAGTATTCAGATGTGCTTTTGTTCTATAAGTCACTTCTGGATCAGGGATATTCCGTTACGGTGGTTGAGAGAATCCATTGTGTGCTCCATCCGACTTTTACGATGGCAGTTCGTGATGGTATTCTGAGAAACAATCCCTCTGATGGAGTTATTGCTGAAATCAAGAAGAAAGCTCATAGTGAACAGAATGTGAGGCATGCGCTTTCACTTGCTGAAGAGAGAGCATTTCTGGATTTCTTAAACCAGAAACGCTATGAAAGATGGAAACCGTTTTTCATAGTAATGTTTGGAACAGGCTGTAGAATTGGCGAGCTGACAGGATTGACCTGGCAGGATATTGATTTTGATAAAAACACGATCAGCATAAAGCGTAGTGTTTCGTATCGCCCATTATCCCAACATGAGTTTAAGTGTACCTATGAGGTGTCACTTCCAAAGACGCGTAGTGGCATCCGAGTTATTCCGATGCTTGAGCCTGTTCGAAAAGCACTGCTTGAGGAGAAAGATTTTCAAGATACATATGGGATGTATAACAGAATGAAACTCAATGGTGTTTCCGGGTTTATTTTCTTTAATCGATATGGGAACATTCTTATTCATACTGATGTGAATAAACTGATCAAGAGAATTGTGCTTGCTCATAATACTGAGGAAAGAGAAGCTGCAGAGCGTGAAGGGCGTGAACCGTTGATTATTCCGGAATTCACCTGTCACGTTGCTCGACATACTTTCTGTACCAGACTTGTTGAAAACTCAACGAATATCAAATTGGTCCAAAGTGTTATGGGCCATAGCGATATTCAGACAACTATGAACATCTATGCGGAGATTTCTCAGCAGAAGCAGCAGGATCTTTTCGAAGAGCTCAACACGAAAGATGTTTTATAAGGAGGCTGGCTATGTTTGATGTGAATATATTTCTTGATCTCCCGGCTAAAACAGTAATTAGACAAGATATAGCCGTCGCATATGTGATGCAGCTGATAAAAAGCAAGAACGATCGAAACACAAAATACGATCTCTCACAACTGAAGCACAAAAAGCTGCTCAGTGTCGAGGAGGCTTCAGATCTTTTCGGAATCGGCCGAGGAAGAATCCGGGCATTGTCTAATAGTGCGGACTGCCCTTTTGTTCTCTGGGTCGGAGATCATCGACGAATCAAGAATGAGGCCTTTGAACGATATATTATGGAGCTACAGTCAATATTGTGAGACTTCCCTGCTTCACTTGATAGTTAGTTCGGCCCCATAGCGAATAGATCGGTATGGGGTCTTGTTATTGCAGATTTGATGCTACTTTGTAGTATCTATTCTATAATGCTTTTCTCCTTCTCGTAGGGCACCCTATGTTTTCTCCTTGCATAGGGTGCCCGCTCCTTAAAAGACGGATGAAGGACCCAGGTTCTATAACCTGATATAAGTTCACATAATGGACGAGTAAAAGGGGTAAAAAGAGTTGTAGCCGATTTGACCCAGGATTCCGGGGAAATAGTTGGTTTTTTGCCGAAAAGTCTGGTATAATTGGCTTGTAGAGATTGGAAAAAACGTTTGGTGAACAGATGTTCACCGCAACGAAATAGATGGATTTACCAATTTTATACACCGTTAATACAAGCTTCTGTGCATCGATATACATCGCATTGCATTTTGGAGATGAAAAAATGAATGGCTGTGCACCGTCAGAAATGATGGTGCTTTTGTTTCTGGAGTGTCCCGACTATGAAGTCGATTGACAAGTAAAAGCCTGTAGTTGCAGGGGTTTGGGGATTTGAAGGTAGCGTTACTACCCCAAATCTACCCCAATTATTCCAGGAAAGGTGCATGATAGCACATGATTATGCATTTTTTTGAGACAGATTTGAGACACAAACAAGAAGATATATAACCAGAAACATAGAGAATACGCTCAAGCGACCAGGAGAAATCACCTGGTCGCTTTTATATGCCTTTCCTAATTATGTGAAGCAAGAAATGGGTGCTTTTTATGTAGTGCTTTTAATTTAAAATTTGTATATATGGCATTTCCTCAAATTTTTTATCTCCCAAACACACTTTCTCCTAAGTTGTAGCGTGTTTTAGGAGAAACGCAAAGGTTTACAAGAATACTGTATAATATATCCATCGAACTATTTATCTACGGCGGTGACTTCATGCATCACAATTTTCTCTTCGACCTTGACCAGACACTTCTTGATTTCCATGCCTCCGAACAAAAAGCACTGGAGATCGTCCTCACAGAATGCGGCCTTAACTATACGGACGACTGCTACACGCACTTCAAAGAATACAACAAGCTTCTGTGGCTTGAACTGGAGAAGGGAACGATCTCACGCACGGAACTGTTTATTAAGAGGTTTTCCGATATTATCGGATACTGTGGAGGAGATAATACTTGTGTGGATCCGCTTCAGATAAATAACGACTTCATCCTTACGATGTCCCGTAACGGCGTACTCATGGCCGGCGCTCTCGAATTTATGAAGCGGCTTACTTCAGATATTCCTGACGCCAGGTGTTACATCGTCTCGAACGGCGCTACCGTAAATGCCGAAGGCCGAATCAAAACTACCGGTCTGGATAAGTATCTTACCAGGATATACGTAAGTGAGTGGATGGGTGTGAATAAGCCTTCTTCCGAATACTTTGACATCGTCCTCGAGGGCGTTTCTGAGCCCAAGGAATCCTGCATCGTCATCGGCGATTCACTCTCGTCCGACATGCTCGGCGCCCAGAACGCCGGCCTTACATCCGTATGGTTCATGCCTTCCGGCGACATCCCTTCGGCTTGCCGTAAGTACGACATCAACTACTGTGCATCGTCATTCGACGAACTTTACGATGTTCTTCTGAATTGGGCAAACAAAGGCGAATAGCAGTTGATTTAAATCCCGACCATGAAGAGTTTGGACAAGTAATCGCCTATTTTCAGTGGTTTTCGGCATTTTTGTTTGCGACATTGAGACAGATTCGAGACACGAGCAAGAAGATTTATAACCAGAAATAAAGAGAACACGCTAAAGCGACTAGGTAGAATCAGCCTAGTCGCTTTTCTAATCTTCGCCCCTCATTTACGACCAAATTTTAGTTATATAATTCTTGTAAATGGGGGTACGGCAAGGTAGAGCTAATTATAAAAATATTGGAGCATGCTGCAAGGAGATGTTGCAATATTGCAGGCCTCCCAAAGATTCTGAAATGATGTAAGTTCATGAAATCAACAGCAAAAGGAACTATCAGGCAGCTGAGTTTGGTTTGTTGAACGATGCACCAGTTTTGGAGTATCATTCAAGGAAAGATAAAGATACTGTTTAAGCAGTACAAATAAAAAAGCTAACCAAGAATATCTCGGTTAGCTTTTTTGTTATCAGTTGTATATCAATGGTGCAACTACTTCGAAACGGATGAATTCATCTCCTGTTTCTGCGTTGTAACCCGGATCCATGTGAATGTAGTAGATCGAAACATCATCATCATTACGCCACATGCCGAGCCAGGTGCCCTCTCCTTCGGTATCGCTTATGCTATTGAGTCCTTCAACCGAAGCATCGATAGCATTGTATGCTTCCCAGAAGTAAGCTTCTGCCATTTCTCTGTCTGACAGATAGAAAAGATACTTAAGATAAGACTTTTCCTTGTCAAAGGTGATCGTTCCGTCATCATTTATTTCACTGTCTGTATAGAAGAACTCAACCAGACAGTCTTTATCACCAAGCCAGTTTCTATATTCGTCTGTATTGAAGCTGAATGCAGAACCGACTTGTCTGCTAGGCTCATATTCCAGATTCTCAATGTACTCGTTCCAGTTCATACCGTCTTCTACAGTACGGAAGTCATTGATCAGATCCTGGATCTGTGCAGCTGTCATTCCTTCGAGAGAATAGCTTGCTTTGCTTCCTGTTGATGCTATTGTCGGTTCTACAGCATCGGTTTCTTCGCTCACATCGACGACCTGATCATCAGGGGCGATGTTTTCATTGGTTTCTTTCTTGTCTTCGTTGTCCTTACTTTCGTTGACGCTGCTTTCTTCATCTTGATCATCAGAGTCATCGATTTTCTCGGTCTTTTCCTTGGTATCGCTGTCATTCTTCTTGTCTTTGTTTCCGTCAGAACAGCCGAACATGGAAACAGCCATTGCTGAGCAGACTAAAAGTGCACAAACCCTACGCATCTTTTTCATGATAATTCCCTCCGTTTCTGTTGAACGATGCACCAGTTTTGGAGTATCATTCAAGCTACACTTCCAACTGTGGATTAATGTATGTTAGTTATCTTGATTACATAATACAAGATGGGGGAGTGGGAATATAGAATCGCGTGGCTGATTTACAGGATTATAATTCATGTCCTGCAAAGAAATAAATTCGGATCATCAGCTAGGAAGATACTTATCGTCAAGTGTCATTATTGAGATCTTATTTTGCGTCAAAATAGAAAAATTGAAGGAATATAAGGGATCCAAGAGTTTTTCCAACAGCCTTATTGACTAAAAGTGATATAATTATCGATGGTTAGCCTAGACTAACGCATTGAAAGAAGGTTCAGTACAATGAAAAATTTGGTTAAGGAAGGACAGAAACTTCCTTTATACGGCATTGGTCCATATCTTTGGGCCTCAATGGCAATACTTACGATCGTTTGTATTATATTGTTCGGATATGTATTTAAGATAGGCATATTGGATGGACTATGGATTTGGGTCTTTAGAATAGTCGGCATCTTATTTCTTTCTCTCGGTTTCTTTGTCTGGTATAAGGGAGCTCTCGGCTCGGACATGGATAAAAACATTGCAGAGAATAAGCTCAAAACGACCGGCATTTACGCATGGGTAAGAAATCCGATGTATAGCGGTATATGGATGCTGAATATCGGTATAAGCCTGATGTGGCATAATGCCTGTCTTTTGCCCCTGATATTCATAGACTGGTTCATTATGACAATTGTTCTTAAAAACACAGAGGAAAAATGGTTGCTTAACCTGTACGGTGAGGATTATGAGGAATACAAGAAGCGTGTGAATCGTTGCATACCTTGGAAAAGAAAGAATATTCTTTGATATGAGGTTAAGGTTAAGCTGAAAAAACGAAAAGAATTGGGAAATCGGGGTTGCAGAAAATAAGCCTGCTATCTGGCTTGAAAGACATCGGATCAGTTGTTGATCTCCATATCCTCATCCCAGTATTTCCTCTTTTTGTCGAGCATAAACATGATGTCGTCATCGCTGAACAATCGAAAGTGATTTAAGTCCACGCCAATGTAGTTACATATGATAGTCCTAAATCACTTGAAGAATACGGACTATCTCTAGCACCGCAATCGTTTATTTATATCGTTGAAGAATAAATAGCTAACGAGATGCTGCAAAACACAAAATTCATTATCTAACTAATGAAATAGTTATGAGTAACAAATTTAGTAAATTAACCATATATTCACAGTGTTGATGAACGTATATAGAGAGTTGAGTATAGAATAATAATATATGTATAGTTGATTGAGGAGAATGATTATGGATGCAGCGAAGGCTATAATATCAGATATTTTCAATAGTGTAACTCTTGTTGAAGTCCCTTTTTTTCAGAGATCATATGTTTGGAAAGATGATCTTTGGAGTAGATTACTAGATGATATGGAATATGTTGTTGAGGCTAATAAGACTCATTTCCTAGGATCGATTATTCTTAAAGAGGAGCCAAAGCCTTCTATTGGTGCTAATTATGCCAAGAGATATCTCATTATAGATGGTCAACAGCGACTGACTACTTTTCTCATTTTCATGAAAGTTCTTTCCATGAAAAAGGGCGATGAAACGGCATTCAATATGCAGTTTCGTATTATGGGAAAGCAAATTGCTTTAGTTCATGGAAAAAATGATTGTGAAGCGTTTGAACAAGTCATGGAAACCACAGAGGCAGCAATTCTTGAGAATCCAAAACAATCTAGAATAATAGATGCTTTTAACTTTTTCGTTAAAAATATCAACGCGGAAAAACTAAATTATCTCGCTCTTGTTATGAATGTTCTGTTTGTTAAAATAACTCTGGTTGAAGGTGAGGATGAGCAGCAGATATTTGATACTATTAATTCACTAGAGATGATTGTTTCTTTCATCAAGTGGAGCGGATTGCGACTTCTGATAGATGAACTTAGACAGTTTACTGCAAATGGTGGAGAACTGCGGATCATCACCACATCCTACATGGGCGCAACAGACATTAAGGCCATAGAGGAGCTTTACAAGCTCCCCAATACCAAGATCAAGGTCAGTTATGATACAAAGATAACGAGACTTCATGCCAAGGCGTATATCTTCTATAGAGATACAGGATTTACTACTGCTTATGTTGGATCTTCCAATATGTCTAATGCAGCGCTTACAAGTGGTTTGGAATGGAATCTGAAGATAACGCAGAAAGATTCACCTGATACGGTGAAGAAGATTGCTGCCACATTTGAAAGCAATTGGAACTCGAGCGAGTTTGAATACTATGATGAGGGACAGAATGAAAGATTAGCCAGAGCCCTCAAGGCAGAAGATTTAGTTTTACAAATGCAGTAGTTTGTTGATAATGTTCCTTGGCTGTCTGACCAGAAAGGAGCAGATAATGAGCAAACATCTTAGCTTGACCAACCGAGCGATTATTGAGAAGTGTTTAGCGCGTGGACAAGTGCTTTTGCCGAAGAATTACCATGATATAATAAACCATAGTTATGGTGTGTCTTTGACAGGGTGAGTTTTAAGTGAATAGGCTAAGCGATATGGCGGGTGATCATATGGATGAGATGAAGATCAGGGAGTTTTCCGGTGCGAATATGGATATTGATCTGGTCAGCGACAATGTTGACTGGGAGCAAAGTGCTTGTCCTTGGAATGAAGCGGAACAGACCAAAGAGCATAAGTGTGCGGTGAAAGACATTTCTATTTGCAAGTATTTTTGCGGGATCAGGTATTTGGATAGTGTGCTTTGCAGTTATCCTTATGAAAGCAAAGATGTATTGAAAGATTAGCCGAGGAGGATCCAAATGGCAAAAAAGAAAGTGGAACATGTTGTTTTCGATGGGATGCGAAAAGTACGAAAGGAAATCAACATCAGTGAATTCAATAAGAATGCCCATGTAGAGAAACGGAAGTATCGGGATGCCGGAATCAATCCGCGTTTTCCCACTTTTGAAGAACATCATAAAGATCGTTGAATGATGATGCACGGTAAAGTTACTTACCGTTTATATGGCCAGGTTCATTTCGGTTGTGCAGGGATCTATGATTTTGCCCTTCATTTTCGGCCGGGTCCAAATGATATAATAAACAGGTGACGTGGCGTTTCTATGGAACGTTGAATATCCGCTTTATGGCTGGTTGTGTTTTGGGAAGGAAGAATCTCATGGGACTGTTTGATGGTATAAAGAAGGAAAACGACGAAGCGCAGGTGCTTTTGAAAAAGCATGAGAAAAAGGAACTGAACGATACGGATTTCTTAAAAGCATTCCGGGGAGTGGTGCTGTATTACACGACTCCGGTCGGCGACCACAAAGATGGCGGCATGAGGCTTTTCGCGATCCCGGGACCGGACAATACCGGGTATATGCCTCTATTTCTTTCGGAAGAGGACATGCGGAATTACTATGATCAGGCGGGAAGAGTAGGATATATGGTCATGAATGCTTCGTTCCTTCTGATCATCGAGGCAGCGGCGCAAGCAAACAGCGGCAATGCTCCCGTCAAGCTCGGATTAATGATCGATCCTCTGAAATATAAGGTGACGCTGGATGTCCCGATGATCGAACCGGTGATCCGGCTTCTTCACGAATAAACAGGCGACAAAGAATGCCCATGTAGATGAACTGATATAATACGTGTGTAACTAGTCGATTAAATAGACAGGATATACGACTGGGAAAAAGGAGTTGATCATATGAATACTTTGTATACAGATTCTCTTATTCTTCGCCCATTTCGCGCGAATGATGCAGAAGCAATGTACAGGAATTGGACATATGATCCAAGAGTAGCAAAATACTGCC
>JAEEGJ010027330.1_pt1 | contig 11471 bp, 9 predicted proteins | sample 8958761 | NCBI WGS metagenome assembly JAEEGJ01 (sample SAMN16246546, study PRJNA631951) | gut metagenome | biome: gut microbiome; feature: rumen; material: RS-attached | host: Bos | place: Iran: Karaj | collected 2018-10
GAATCGTCGTCCCGTTCAGGCGCGGCGTCAGGGGCAGGGGCCGGGTTTCCATCGGGGGAATGGGGCGGGGGACCAGGTACCAGAGATGATAGTTGCCCGCGCCTTTCAGGGCTGCCTTGCCGAGGGGTTTTGCGGCAAACCAACAACTGTCCACGAATGCAGTCGTGTCGCTGGGAGAGGCCGGTTTTTCCCAGCCCCAGGGGTATCGGGTGCCGTCCACCCGGTCGGTGCAGCCGGCGGCGTAATAACCCCGGACCTGAACGGGCTCCGGACTGTAGGCGTCCGTTTTGAGCGATTCCCAGCTGGCATCCGTATCCAGCACGCGCTCCGCTTCCGTGTTGCCCTGGAGGAGGAATCCGGCCTTTCCCAGACTCATCAGCGCGACCGGCCGCTGGTCCGCGAAGTTCCAGACCACGGCGGCGACGAGATTCTCACCCGCGTGGAGCCAGGGAGCGATATCGACCGTATCGAAACTCCAGTTGCGCACGTCGCCCTTGGCGGGACCGAGCGAGACCTGGGTGCCGTTGACGTACAATTTATATCGATTGTCCGCGGAGACGTGGACGATGAACTGCTCCGGCTTCTCGCTGAGGGTCAGGCTCTTGCGGAAGAAATACACGCCGTAGTCCGGGTCCGCCTCCGGGCTTGTGATCCACTGCGCGCTCCAGCGGCCGTTGTTGTAGCCGGGCCTTTCCGCCCACGCGTCCAGCAGCTCCGGGTTGATCCGGCTGTCATACGCCGGCAGTCGGATCTGCGCCGTCGTCCGGAATCCGGAGAAGACGGAAAGGATCAGGAAAGCCGTGAGGCAAAGGGCTTTGTGATAATCTTTCAGGTGTATGGAAAGTCTTTTCATACCTTCTGTGTTAACAATGGACTTTTGGTCCGTCCGACGAAGATAGTGATTTTTTACGAACCCCGTTTCCGGGGCTGCCACCTCCTCTTCATCGGCTCGAGTGATTTCAATGGCGCAAAAATCTTTCCATTGAGATCACAGATTTTTATGTTTCTTTCCGTTTGTAATCTTTATCTGCCGTATCTTTGCGATATGGAAGCGATCATCCGGGACAGTCAGTTCGACCTGGCGGAAAAATATGTGGAGGAGACCTCCGTGTCTGTGTTCCTCACGGGCAAGGCGGGGACGGGCAAGACGACGTTCCTTCGCTACATCGTGGAGCAGACCTCGAAACGCTGCGTGGTGCTGGCGCCGACCGGCGTCGCCGCCGTGAACGCGCGGGGCAGCACCATCCATTCCTTCTTTTCCCTGCCGCTCTGTCCCTATCTTCCGGACGTCCCGGAGCTCAAGACGGAGTACCAGATGCCCGAGCACCTGCGGAAACTCAAGAAAGAGAAGGTCAAGATCATCCGTACCCTGGATCTGCTCATCATCGACGAGATCTCGATGGTCCGGGCCGACCTGATGGACGCCGTGGATGCGACCCTCCGCCGTTACCGCCGCTCCTCCAAGCCCTTCGGCGGCGTCCAGCTGCTGATGATCGGGGACGCGCGGCAGCTTTCCCCGGTCGTGACAGAAGCCGAGCGGCCCTTCCTCAGCCGCGTCTATCCTTCGCCCTATTTCTTCCACAGCAAGGCCCTGCGGAAGCTGCCGTTCGTAACCATCGAGCTGGAAACGATCCACCGCCAGGAAGATGCCGCATTCATCGAAATCCTCAACGCCGTGCGGGACGCGCGCCTGGATCCGCAGTCGCTCCGGCGTCTGAACGCCCGCGTGGGAGCCCCAGCCGGCGACGACTGGATCCGGCTCACGACCCACAACGCCCAGGCCGACGGCATCAATGCGCGGAGGATGGACGCCCTTCCCGGCGAAATGCAGGTCTTCGAAGCGGAGATCGAAGGCGAATACCCGGAAAGCCTCTATCCGGCCGCCGTGGAGCTCTCCCTGAAGGAAGGCGCCCGCGTGATGTTCATCCGGAATGACGCCGACGGGCGCTTCTACAACGGAAAACTGGGAACGGTGAAATCCTTTGGGGCGGCATCCATCGTCGTGACGGATGACGACGGTGCGGACATCGACCTGGGGCGCGTCGACTGGGAGAACCTCAATTATGCCTTGAATCCCGAATCCGGCGAAATCGAGCAGGAGATCAAGGGCGTCTTCCGCCAATTCCCCCTGCGTCCCGCCTGGGCGGTGACCATCCACAAGAGCCAGGGCCTGACCTTCGACCATGTAGTCATCGACGCAGGCGCCGCCTTTGCCTTCGGGCAGGTCTACGTGGCGTTGTCCCGCTGCCGGTCGCTGGAAGGTATTTCCCTGATGACGCCGATCAGTCCATCCCTCCTGCTTTCGGATGCCGACGTGGCGGCGTTCAATGCATCTTTCCCCTCTCCGATCGAGGTGGAAGGGGCGCTGGACCGTTGCCGGAAAGACTTTGAGATGGAGCAGGTCTGCGCGTGCTTCGACTTTGAGGAACTCCGGCGCCTGGTCCTTTCGCTCCGGAAGGTCTGGAAGGATTCGGCGCTCCCGGGGACCTATTCAGCGCTGACGGAGAAACTGGAGACGATGGCGAATACGCTCGTGGAAATGGAGGACGTGGCCGCCCGGTTCCGGCGTCAGCTGCAGTCCCTGCGCAACGATCCGACCCGTCGGGCGGAACGCATCTCGAAGGCCTGCGAATACTTTCTGCCCCTCGTGGAAGGCCTCGAGTTGGAGAAGATCCTGTCCGTGGAAATAGACAACGCCGAGGTGAAGAAACGCATCAAGAACCTCGGAACCGAGATCCTGCCCCAGTTGCAAATCCATCAGGATACGCTCCGGGAGGTGCAGACGGAAGGTTTCGACGCCCAGGCTTACCGCAGCGTGCGCCTGGCGGCGATGCTGGAGGACGGGAAGAAGCCCCGGAAAGCCGTCCGGCCGAAACCCGTCGAGACCCGCGACGTCTACAACGACAACCGCCACCCGGAACTCGTGGAGAAGCTCATCGCCTGGCGCCGGGAGAAGGCCAAGGAACTGGGCGTCCCCGCCTTTCACATCCTGCATCAGAAAACCCTCCTGGGCATCGCCGACGCCAAGCCCGACTCCCGGGCGCAGCTGCTCGAGGTCTGGGGTTTCGGTCCGGAACTCTGGAAGAAGTATGGGATGGAAATCCTGAAGGTGCTTGGCGAATCTCCCCAAGAATCATTAACTTTGCCGTAGTCAACTGAAACAAAACCGACCATGAGACCCATCGTCACCCATTTCACGGACAACGACCTGTACACCTTCACCTGTCAGTATTACATCTTGATGAAATACCCCCGCGCGGAAGTGGAATACACTTTCTTCGACCGCAACGGCACCTGCTACCCCAAGGGCTTTGACAAATTGCTCCGGGAGCAGCTTGACCACATGGCCGAGGTCGTGTGCACCCAGGAGGAGGCCGACTACATGCGTGACGCCTGTTACTTCCTGCCCCTGTGGTACTTCACCTTCCTGAAGGGCTACCGTTTCAATCCCAAGGAAGTCAGCATCAGCCAGGACGAAGCGGGGCATCTGGACATCACGGTCCGGGGGAAATGGTTTTCCACCATCATGTGGGAAATGCCCATCCTCTCGACGATTTCCGAGCTGATGCACGAACTGCAGGGCGATTTCGAGAAATACGACCCTGTCCTGGAGCGCAAGCGGGCCGTCGAGAAGTCCGAGCGCATCTTCGGCGCCGGCCTCGTCTTCGGCGACATGGGTACGCGCCGGCGGTTCAGTTTCGAGCACCAGGACATGGTGATCGGCGCTATGAAGGAAGTCTACAATTCCCGGCAGTGGCCGGGCACCTTCACCGGCACGAGCAACGTCTGGCTGGCGATGAAGCACGGGACCAAGTGCCTCGGCACGATGTCCCATCAACTCATTTCCTTCGAGGAAATCGTCAGCGGCGTCTTCGAATGCAACTTCAACGTGATGCGCAAGTTCAGCGACGTCTATGACGGCGACAACGGCATCTACCTCTACGACTGCTTCGGCGACAAGGTCTTCTTCAACAACCTCTCTAAGCGCATGGCGATGATGTACAAGGGACTGCGTGTGGACAGCGGGGATGAAGCGGAGCAGACCGAAAAGATCATCGCCAAGTACAAGTCCCTGGGCATCGACCCCGCGACCAAGCAGGTGGTTTATTCCAACGGTCTGGACATCGACAAGGCCATCGAGATCCACAAGATGTGCGCGGGTCGGGTGCAGGACAGCTACGGCGTCGGCACGCACATCACCTGCGACATCGTCGGCGTCAAGCCGATGAACATTGTCGTCAAGCTCACCCGTGGCCGCATCACGGAACTCCGTGAATGGCACGACTGCATCAAGCTTTCCTGCGACAAGGGAAAGACCCTGGGCAACCCGGACAAGTGCAAGTATATCCTCTCCATCGTGGGCGAATAAAACATAAGGCGTATGGATATCAGGATAGGGCAGGGGTATGACGTGCACGCGCTCCAGACGGGCCTCCCGATGTGGCTCGGGGGCGTGAAGATCCTCTCGGACAAGGGATTCGTCGCGCACAGCGACGGGGATGTGGCCATCCACGCGCTCTGCGACGCCCTGCTGGGGGCGCTGGCTCTCGGCGACATCGGGCATCATTTCCCCGACACTTCCGAGGAATGGAAGGGCGTGGACAGCAAGTTGCTGTTGCAGAAAGTCTGCGCGCTGGTCGCGGAAAAGGGGTACGCGGTGTCGAACGTGGACGTCACGATCGCCCTGCAGGCGCCTAAGATCGGGCGCTATGTCCCGCAGATGCGGGCGTGCCTGGCTGAAGTCATGGGGGTCGGGGTGGACCGCGTGTCGGTCAAAGCCACCACGACCGAACGCCTCGGCTTCGTCGGCCGCGGCGAAGGCTGCGAAGTCTGGGCCGTGGCGCTGCTGACCGCCCTCTGAGCCGTCTTTTTAACTTTTTCGGGCAAAAGGGCGGATTTTTTTTGCAATTAATTAAAAGTGTTGTACTTTTGCAGTCCCGTTTTGAGCGGGGTATGACATTGAGATATGGTGTAATGGTAGCACTACAGATTCTGGCTCTGTCAGTGAGGGTTCGAGTCCTTCTATCTCAACAAGTCGGCAACCGGTGCGTCCGGTTGTTTTTTTGACAGCAAGTGTGTTGGCGGGGTAGCTCAGCTGGTTAGAGCGTCGGATTCATAATCCGGAGGTCGTGGGATCGTGACCCACTCCCGCTACAAAAGCGGTGCTTTTGCAGCGAAGAGTCTTCGACTCATTGGGGGACGAATCCCCCAAACCCCCTTAGGTCGCTGCGCTCCGATCCTAAACAACCTAATCATATATCTCCCGGCGCTTTACATAGCGGCGGTTTTTTTGTATCTTTGCGGGAGAACGCCGATAGATATGTTCAAGAAACTCAGCGTCATCTTACTCCTTCTGATCCCTGTCTTAACCCGGGCCGGCAATATGGATGTAAAAGTATACAAAGGCACGAGCCGCTACAACAGCGACGTGATCTGCACCGTCCGCGACGGAAAGGTTTACAAAAAGACTTCCGTGTACAATTCGGACATCGTCTGCACCGTCCGGAAGGATCAGGTGTTCAAGGGAACGAGCATCTATAGCTCGGATGTCCTGTACACCGTCCGGGACGGGAAAGTGTACCGGGGGACATCCGTCTATAACTCTGACATCGTGATGACGATACGGGACGGGAAGATCTACAAGGGCACTTCCATCTACAATTCTGACGTTCTGGCCAATATCCGGGACGGGAAGGTGTATGACGGGACTTCCAACTACAATTCAGATGTCCGCTTCACCCTTGACGGTCCCCTGACCATCGAGGAGTTCGTGGCCGTGTGGCATACGGTCCTGTATGTCTACTGATCCAGCGCTTCCAGATAGAAACTGACGGGGCGGAAGCCGTCGTTGCAGCTGATCATGGCGCTGAAAGGATCCTTCATCCAGCCGTCATAGAAATTGCCCTCGCCCCGTGCGAGGGCTTTTACGAAGGGGCGCATCGAGACCCAGGCCGCTTCGCACAATCCCTCCGGCTTCCGGCCGCCCACGGAAATCCACGTCTGCCCCAGGCAGGTCTCGCAGGCATGCTCGATGGGGTTCTCGTACCGCGCCATCAGGTCGGGATACTCGGTCCTGCGCACCGCGGTGATCTTCACTTTCTTCATACCGGGCAAAGATAAGCATTTAGATTGATTTGGATTTATGGCTGAAAAACAATACTTTCGAAAAAAATCCAGGATATGACGCACAAAGAGCACTATGACGCGCCCGCGATGCAGCTCATCGGGGTGGAGCAGGGGTACGTGGTCTGTACCTCCGGCGGCACGGAACCGTTCACGGATGGCAACAATTATGGTGAGGGTTTGTTCAATTGAGGAGGGCCGTACGATGAAAAGAATGTTATTGATTGCGGCCTTCGCCGCCCTTTCCCTGACCGCCTGCCGGCAGGACCTGACAGAAAACATTCTCTATGAAGGCGTGTCCGTCTTCACGGCCACCACGGAAAGTCCCGCCACCCGTACGGCGCTGAGCCAGAATGGCAGCGCCTATGACGTGGTCTGGAGCAGCGGCGACCGGATCACCGTCGTGGACGGCGCCGGGACACCGAACGTGGGCGTCTATGAGACGGCTGGTTCCGAAACGCGCGCCGAATTCACGCTGAGCAGCGGCTCCGAAGCCGTGACGCCGGACTACAAGGCCTATTACCCGGCCACGCTCTACAACGACGGCGCGCCTGTCCTTCCCGCCACCCAGACCTATGTGGGAGGCAATATCACAGGCACTCCGATGTATGCGGAGAGCAGCAGCACGAGCTTGACTTTCAAGAACCTCTGCGGCATCATAAAGCTGAATGTCAGCACGACGCAGGAGGGAAAGAAGGTGAACAAAATCGTGCTGACCGCAGCCCAGGGCATGAGCGGCACCATCACCAACGCCGCGACGCTCGCTGCTGATGGTTATAAGGCGACCGTCTCCGGGACGGAGGGTGTCACCCTGGATTGCGGAGAGGAAGGCGTAGCCATCGGCGGGGAAGCCATTCCTTTCCACATCGCCGTTCCTGCCGGAAGCTATACGGACTTCGCCATCACCGTCATCACCACGGACGGGGAAGTCCAGACCCGCAGCGCCAAGGAAGGCATCGAGGTCGCGCGCAGCAGCATCACGACCATCACACTGGGCTTCGGGGAACTGGGTGCCACCACCGGCAGCGCCGATGTCCCCGAAGGCAGCCCGGAGCCGTGGGTACAGCTCTGGCCCGGCGGCCCGAAATGGGCCAAGTTCAATGTAGGTTCAACCATCTACAGTTATGCCGGCGTCACGGAATACACCCATCCGGACGTGACCGGCGGCTACTATTCCTACCGGGGGAAACTGGACTCCACGCCCAACGCCGGTGCCGTGGAAGATACGGCCACTGAACTGTGGGGTGAAAACTGGGCGACGCCCACCCGCGAACAGCAGCAAGCCTTGCTGGACAACTGCGAATGGACCTATTGCGACGGCTCGACCGTCCAGTACGAACCCGGCTGCACGCTGAAGGGCTGGAAGGCGTCCGGCAAGGAGCCGGGATACACGGAGAATTCCATCTTCCTGCCGCTCTCCGGTATCAGGAATCAGAATAACAGTCAGCGGGAGACGGTTGGAAGCAGAGCGTGTTTCTGGTCTTTGAACGCCGGTGGTTCAGGAGCCTATTTCATCAACTTCACCACCGGTCCCTGTCCCACCTCAACTGTCAGTGCCAACCAGCCCCACGGCCTCTCCGTGCGCGCCATCTGCGTGGGGGATAAGCATATCACGAGCATCGAAGACGACGACCTGGGTCTCTATACCGACCTGAGCTCAAAGGAAACGGCTAATACCTACATCGTTTCCGCCGCCGGAAAGTATAAGTTCAAGGCGACCGTCAAGGGCAACGGCGGCCTGGATCCCGTGACGGGCCAGAACGCAACGGCCATCGATCCCTCGGATATCAGCGGCGCCACCGTTCTCTGGGAGCTCAGCGAGCGGGGACGTGCCATCGAATTCAAGGGGAAATATCAGATGTGCTACGCCGGAGGGTATATTTATTTCCGTACGCCGGAAGAATTCGTCCGGGGAGATGCCTATGTAGCCATTTTCAAGGACGGCGAAGGCGGCCGGGAGGGCTTTTTCGACAGAGATAAGGACGAAATCCTTTGGAGTTGGCTCATTTGGGCGACGGAGGAGCCGGGGACGGCGACGCATAAGGAGGATATCTTTATGGATCGGAACATTGGCGCCTGGGGCATTAATGAAACCTTTGCCGGCGGTTTTGCCTACCAATGGGGACGGCCCTGTCCCTTCAGCGCTTCATTAAACAAGCAGTATGCTCCTTACCCGTATTATCCGGACCGGACGCAGGCTTTCCGCTTCGAGGCGATCGGAGAAGGGAAGACGGTGGCATATTCCACGTCCCATCCTGAGACGTTCTTCTATGGAGGCCGGAGTTGTTGGATGCCTGATGACGGCTTCTACAACAATCTATGGTCGGATGACAAAAAGACCATCTACGACCCTTCACCCATCGGCTATAAGGTACCCTCCAAAGATCAGTTGGACGGGATTACCGGCAGTATGTGGTTCTATGGAACCGGCTTTATCGGATATGGAAGCAATCCGGATTTCGGCTATGGCAATCCTGGTTCCATCCTGCTTTGGAGCAGCACCAGTGACGACGAGGACGGGTATCGGGGTGCCTGGGCCAATGCGTATGGCGGGATGACCAAGAGATATGGTTCCTGGCCGGATGTGTATTTCGCTTCCGGTATTCCCATCCGTTGTGTGAAGGAAGGCTTTCCGCCGATACCCGGGGCCTCCAACTGCCATATGATTACGGAGGCGGGGTCGTACAGTTTTGACGCCACCGTCAAGGGCAATGGCGGCCTGGACCCGCTGACGGGGAAACGGGCCACGCGCATCGACAAGACGGCCATCGCCGGTGTCAAGGTCCTGTGGGAAGTATATGACCAGGGCCGGGCCATCCGTCACGATGGTTCTCAATATGACATCAGCTATGCTGACGGAAGGGTAACCCTCCGCACGCCTGAGACGTTGACCTCGGGCGCTGCCTGCGTGGCCGTCCATGACGCTTCGGACAACATCCTTTGGAGTTGGATGATCTGGACCACGCTTGCGCCTGGCATAAAGGAGCATAACGGCGCCACGTTCATGGACCGGAACCTCGGCGCCGTGGATGCCGGCAACTGCATGCGCGGCTTCCTGTTCCAGTGGGGCCGGAAGGACGCATGGTCAGCAGCCAACGGCGGGTATGCCGTATACCCTTATGTCCCGGAAGCGCGTTATGTCTTTACCCACGAGTCCGGTCCCAAGTCCATGGAATACGCCACGGCACATCCCACCGTGTATTTCCGCGCGGACGGAACCTGGATGCTACGGGAAGAGTATACCCTCAAACCCTGGCAGAACGATGTGAAGTCGGTTTACGATCCCTGCCCGGAGGGCTGGCGCGTTCCGACCTCAGCCCAGTTGAGCGGCATCAGCGGTATGCCGGACACCGGTATCGGCGGCGGTTATGATCCCAACGAGTATTATAAGGGATTTGGCAATCCGGGGACCGGGTACTACTGGTCCTCCTCGACCGATGAGGGTGCGGACAATCGAGCCTATGCGTTCGTAAACGACGGGCGCAATATCCAACATTGGTCCCACGACCAAGGCTATGCCATCCGCTGCGTGAAGGAATGAGACAGTTGCATATAATCCCGGGTTATCTGCTCGGCGCCCTGCTGCTGGTCGTGATTCCGGCTCGGGCCCAGGTGCACCTGAACCCTTTGTTCACCGACCACATGGTCCTGCAGCGCGAGACCGAGGTGCCCGTCTGGGGCAAGGCCGCGCCCGGAGCGCCCGTCCGCGTCCGTCCTTCCTGGAGCGCGAAAACCGTGCAAGCCACGGCTGCCCGATGCACACCTCGCAGGCATGCTCGATGGGGTTCTCGTACCGCTTCACCAGGTCAGGGTATTCGGTCCGCCGTACGGCGGTAATCTTCACTTTCTTCGTACATCTGCAAAGACAATCATTCCCCATCGGTCTGCAGGTGCTCCCTCCGTCCCGGAATCCCGGACGGAGGAAGCGATAATTAGCGGTGTCCGGTTCTGTTTGGTTTCCGTGAGCTACGAAGATATTTTCAACAGTCCAGTTCAGAAAACTCCGATACTGGCAATAGAGCCGATCGTACTGGGAAGAAAAATCAATAAAGATTGCAGCAAGGTTTTCTTTGACAGACTGACAGGAACGACATGGAAGACCCGAGGCTATGGCAGGTATTATTATTTCATCAAGGGCGAATTCAAGGGTTGTTTCGATAAATACGCCGATGCCTTGACCGGTAACTGAATTCGAGTTTATCATTATCTTTGTTACATGGGACACCCTAAGCGCGACAATGAAATGAAAAAACTACTGATCATTACTGTATTGACACTGGTCTGTGCGGGTTGCACAAGGCCCGTTGCGGAGCGGTGGAGCGAGGAGAAGGCGAACGCGTGGTATGCATCGCAGCCCTGGCCGGTGGGGTGCGTGTACATGCCTTCATACGGCGGAACTCCCGTGGAGATTTGGGGGAAGGAGTATTTCAAGCCGGAGGTAGTGGACAGCGAACTGGCTCTGGCAGAGGACCTCGGATTCAACGCCATAAGACTGTTCCTCTGCGATGTCGTGTGGCAGGAAGACCCGAAAGGCTTCATGGAGCGGCTGGAAGAGACGGTGCGTCTTGCGGACAAGCACGGCCTGCGTATCCTGATGACATTCTTTACCAACGGGGGTACCATCAAGAACCCTTATACCGGCCCGCAGCCGCAGCCTGTGCCGGGGGTGCACAACTCCGTCTGGATGTCTTCGCCGGGCAAGGATGTGGTCAACAATCCGGAACGATGGCCTGTCATCGAGCGCTACTTGAAGCAGGTGATGAGGCGCTACAAGAACGACCCGCGCATCCTGGCGTGGTGCCTGTACAATGAACCGGAGCATACCAAGGGCTTCGAGACCCTGCCCTTCCTGATGGCCGTTTACCGCTGGGCGCGGGAGGTGAACCCCTCGCAACCGCTGACTTCCCCGATGTGCGCGATGCCGGATGCACGCTCATACAACAAGGCAATCTCCGACTTCATTTGCGAAAACAGCGACATCATCTCCTTCCATTGCTACGATAATATCGACCGATGTCGCCAATTTGTGGACTACGCCATGCAGTTTGGCAGGCCGGTGCTGTGCTCAGAGTGGATGGCACGGACCCGCGGCTCCGATTACCCCTCGATCCTGCCCTTGTTCAGGAGGAAGAAGATAGCCTGCTTCAGTTACGGACTTGTGAACGGAAAGCAGCAGTGCCAGTATCCCTGGAATCCGATCGTCGACGGAGAGCCGGTCCCCTTCACGGAAGAGCCGGATGTCTGGTTCCACGACCTCTACCGTTCGGATCACACGCCTTATAGAGAAGAGGAGATCCGCTTCATCAAGGATTGCCTGAGGAAATAGTCAAAGTATTCTCCTGCCCTTC
>JAEEGJ010027334.1_pt1 | contig 11470 bp, 7 predicted proteins | sample 8958761 | NCBI WGS metagenome assembly JAEEGJ01 (sample SAMN16246546, study PRJNA631951) | gut metagenome | biome: gut microbiome; feature: rumen; material: RS-attached | host: Bos | place: Iran: Karaj | collected 2018-10
AACAATTTCGGCAGGAAGCTACATTTTCTGGGGCAGCTGGAACTCTATTATGACGACGGAACCTGCGAGTTGATCGGAAGCGATACAAGCTTCAAGGGCGCTGTAGGCGGACTTCTGGCATCAGATATGCAAATGGGCGACATTTATGACGCCCGCAGAGAGCCTGAGGGCTGGATGCTGCCGGATTTTGACGATGCGGGATGGAATGCGGTTTCCGAGACCGAAGAGCACGCGGATGCTGCGCGTAGCGGAACCTGCAGTGTTCCCGTGCGGGAGATGGAGCATTTTCCCGCACGGGAAATGAGAGACTCTACGGGCGCCCTCATTTTGGATTTCTCCCAGAATCTTACTGGATACGTTCGCATGATACTCAGAAATACCAAGGCCGGGCAAGTGGTCAAACTCGCCCATGGAGAGACCTTGGACGGTGCGGGAAAATTTACCCGTATGAATATTGAAAAGACGTCGATTCCATTGGATGCATTTCAGGAGATTACCTATATCTGCAAAGGCGGCGAAACGGAAATCTATCAGCCAATGTTCTCGGTATTTGGCTTTCGCTATGTGAAGCTCACCGGCTATGAGGAGAACATTCAGCCTGGAGATTTTACCGCCATCGCTCTTTACTCCGCCATGGAGGAAACGGGAAGGTTTTCCTGCTCAAACCCGCTCATCAATCAGCTTGTCCACAACTGCCTTTGGAGCCAAAAAGGTAATTTTCTGGATGTCGCCGTGGATTGTCCGACAAGAGAGCGAAATGCATGGACCGGTGACGCTCAGATTTACGCGGCAACAGCGGCACGGTTCATGGACGTTTATACTTTTTATGAGAAATGGCTATATGACCAGAAGCTGGAGCAATACGCCTCCGGGAAGGTGGGAATTACGTTTCCATCGACCAGCTCAGTCCATGATCCGGAGGCTCTGGCCTCGGCAAGGGAACTCAACCCGGTCTTTTGCCTGGCCGGCCCATCTGGAAATGGCAGCATCGGTGAAGATGCCGCCGGCTGGGGAGACAGCGCGGCATGGATTCCCTATATTCTTTACCGGAGCTATGGGGACAAATCCATTCTGGAGCGACAATTTGAAACCGCTCGCAGATATGTTGATTTCGAGCTTGCCTGCGCAAAGGAAGAAAACCCACTTTATGCCGATCGACCCGAATATCACACCGTTACGGACGGAGAGCGGGACGCGGATTTCATCTTTGACACGCGCTTCCATTACGGCGAGTGGAATGAGGCTGTGGGCATGGTACAACAAAACCGCGTTATTGCAGTCGAAGAGCCGAAGCCGATTCTTCCGCCACAGGATGAGAAGGCGCTGAAAAAGGCACTGAACGAACGAGTATCCCTGTTCGTATCCATGACGGCAAAGAAAGGAAATCCTCTTGTCGCTACTGCCTATATGGCAAGATCCGCTGCGAATGTCGCCCGAATGGCTGAGGCTCTCGGAAAGACGGAGGAAGCGGAAAAATACAGTAGGATCGCTGAGCGAATTCGGACCGTTTATGAAAAACATCTGATCGGCGAGGACGGTGTGATTGAGCCCGGTCATCAGGCACCCTATGTCCGGGCTTTGGCCATGGGCCTTGTTACCGGAGAAAAGAAAGAAAAGGTCTTCCTTGAGCTCCTTCGGGAAATCCATGCCAACGGAGATCATCTGAACACGGGATTCCTTTCAACGCCCTTCCTGCTGCCGGTCCTATGTGAGCATGGAGAATCAGAGCTTGCCTACAAGATCCTTGAAGCAGAAGATTGTCCGGGCTGGTTGTACCCGGTGAAGCGCGGGTTGACCACGATTCCGGAGAGTTGGGATGGCGTGGATACCTTGAACGACAGCCTCAACCATTATTCCTATGGGGCGGTGGCGGATTTCCTGTTTGGCTATACCGCCGGAATCCGGCCTATGGATACCGCTCCCGGATATCGGGAGTATGAGCTGCAGCCGATACCGGGAGGAACGCTGACATACGCGGAGGCAGTGCTTGAAAGTCCCCTCGGCGAGATTCGCTCCTCATGGAAGAAAAATGCGAACGGGTTTGAATATTGTTGCAGTGTTCCCGTTGGTGCCTGCGCACATCTGACGCTTCCGAACGGAGAAAAGCACAGGCTACCCAGCGGGGAATATAAATTCGTTATTTAAGGAGGAAAAGAGACAATGGCGGCCAAAGAAAAATCAGACCGTTTGGGATGGAAAATTTCAAAGCGGGAAAAAGCTGCATATATCCTCGGAAGGGTGGGCATTTACGGCGAGCAGGCGCTTATCCCCGGAATGATGAACACCTTCCTGCTCTTTAACGGCATCAGTCTCACCAGTGTGGCAATCTTTACCCTCTTGGTAAAAATCGTAGACGCCCTTGACGATCTGCTTTTCGGGTTTCTGGTAGATAAGATCGACCTCAAAAAATCGAAGCTTCTCTCTAAAATCGCGGGCAGCGGTCGCTATATGCCGTGGATCCGGGTGTTTATATGGATATTCCCAATTGCGGTGGTGCTGTTCTTCATCATGCCCTCCACCCTGTCGGAGGCGGGGAAAATCGCTTGGTTTACTGTGACGTATCTTCTTTACGACTTCACCTATACGCTCGTTGACGTGCCGACGCAGTCCCTCACCATGACCATTACCGACGTGCCGGAGGAGCGCAACCATCTGCTGACCCTCGGCATCATCATTATCACCGGCGTTATGTACGCCATGACTATGGTGCAGACGGTTCTGATCGGTGAAAACGTTGGTATGAGCGTCGCCTCCGTCGGGGTCATCCTCGCGGTCATCTACGCCGTTTGCATGACCCCCTTCACCGCAAGGGTTCGGGAGCACAACAGCGAGATGAAGAACGTAGACGAGGAGAAGAGCCAGGAAAACTATACCATAAAGGAAATGTTCCGGGCGATCAAAACGAACAAGCCCTACCTGTTCCTTGAATTATCCGGCCTTGTCCGGGCCGTCGCCACCACGGGCACAGCCGTCAGCCTGTTTGTCAGCTATTATCTATACGGAAGCGCTACCGCCATGGTGATCCCCGGGCTTGCAGCCATGATAGCGGGCATACTCGCGCAGATGCTGGCACCGAAGATCTGTGCAAAATTCGGCAATCGCAACGTCTGTATTTTCTGTGTGACCGTCGTCGGTCTGGGCGGCGTACTGTTGTATTTTGCGGGATGGCAAAACTTTGCGATCGTTGTCGTCTATACCATCCTTGTCGGCATATTCAATTCATTACAGACGATGGCGGGCACCTATATGATTCTACAGACCATCGACTACGGCAAGTACAGGAACGGCCGCGACACCACCGGCATTTTCAATTCCATCAATACCCTGCTGGGTAAGGTCGCTCCGAGCCTTGCCTCCTCCCTCGGTCTTGTGATTCTCGGAGCCTGCGGCTGGGTCACCGTGAATGCGGAGAGCTTCGCAGACCTGGCGGCGCAGAACATTTTGCAGCCTGCTAGCGCGCTGAGTGGGCTGTGGTCTCTCAACATGCTCATTCCGTCCGCAGGCTCTATTCTGGCCGGGCTGATCCTGCTCTTTTTCTACCATCTGTCCGATAAGGATGCCAAGCTCATGAGCGAGTGCATGGCCGGGGAGCTGACCGTCGAGGAATGCGAGGCACAGCTCAGCCGAAACGTGAGGTAAAGGAGTCTGTCGTATGTACATCAGAGAGCTAAGAGTCAATCATCTGGAAAATCCCGTGGGCTTTCGCATGGAAAGCACAGTATTCAGCTGGAAGGTCGAGGGTGCAGCGGGCAAGTGCCAGCGCTCGGCCAGACTTCTGGTGGCAACGGACCCGGAATTCAGAGAGCGGGTTTTTGATACCGGCGACGATCCGTCTTTGGATTCCGTCGCCTGCGACGCGGACTTTATAAAAACGCCCCGGACAAGGTACTTCTGGAAGGTGTCTGTGACCTCAGACGCCGGGGAGCAAGCCGAAAGTGAGACCGCTTTCTTTGAAATCGGCAAGGCGTCCGAATCCTGGCAGGCAAAATGGATCTCCTGCGAAAGCGCCGAAGCGCGTCATCCGATCTTCACAAAGAAGATCAAGCTGGACGGTGAGGTCAGAAGCGCCAGACTGTATATCTGCGGGCTGGGGCTGTATGAGGCTTACCTCGATGGAAAGCGGATCGGCGACGAGATCCTTGCGCCCGGCTGCAACGACTATGACCGCTGGCTGCAGTACCAGACCTACGACGTGACCGAGCTGATCAGCGACGGAGCGGAGCTGACCGTTCTCGTGGGCAACGGCTGGTACAAAGGGCGCTTTTCCTTCTTCGCCGCGGATACGAAGGGGCGGTACGGGCAGGACTTTGCGCTGATCGCTGAGCTGCACATCGACTATGCGGACGGCAGACACACGGTTGTCATTACGGATGAGAGCTGGCGTGTCCGGCGAAGCCATATCACCTTTTCCGGGATCTATGACGGAGAGCAGCGGGACGACACCTTGCCCGAGCTCCCGGAGGAAGCGGTGATGCTCCTATCAAAAGACACGGCAAAGCTCACAGACCGCATGAGCCCTCCCGTCCGGGTCTTTGAAAGGCTACCGGTTCGGCAGCTCATCCATACGCCGGCCGGCGAAACCGTCCTGGATCTCGGGCAGAACTTTTCCGGGATCTTCTCCCTCCGCCTGCGAGAAAAAGCGGGGAGCCGGATCCGGCTGCAATTCGGAGAGGTTCTTCAGGGTGGAAACTTCTATCGGGACAACCTGCGCTCCGCTCTCGCCGAGTATGTTTATGTCTCGGGTGGAGAAGAGGTGACGCTCTCGCCGCACTTTACCTTCTACGGATACCGCTATGTGAAGGTGGAGGGAGCTGAGCATATTTCGCCGGAGGACTTCGAGGGGCTGGCGATTTCCAGCCTTGGGACGCGCACAGGCTTTTTAAAAACTGGCCATGAGCTGGTGAACAGACTTATAGAAAATGCCCGCTGGGGGCTTTTGAGCAATACCGTCGATGTGCCGACGGACTGTCCGCAGAGAGACGAGCGGCTCGGCTGGACAGGAGACGCCCAGGTTTTCGCGGAGACGGCGGCAGACTTTTACGAAACGCAGGCTTTTTATGCCAAGTACCTCTACGATATGGCGATGGAGCAGAAGGACGCGGAGGGCATGGTGCCGAATTATATTCCCTCCCGTGGCGAGCGAAAAGCTTCCGCAGCATGGGGAGACGCGGCGTGTATTCTCCCGTGGGTTCTGTACCGGGTCTATGGCGATCCGTCGATTTTAAAGAAGCAGTATGATAGCATGCGGGCCTGGGTGGAGTATATCCGCAGAGTAGACGGGAACGACCACGGTTGGAGCCGGGCGGAGCATTTCGGAGACTGGCTGGCTCTTGACAATGAATCCGGTGATCCGAACGAAAATAGCGGCGCGACGGACAAGGGATATATCGCGCAGGTTTACTACCGTGAAAGTGTGCGAATCCTTGCCAGGGCAGCCGCTATTCTGGGCCGGAATGAGGATGCCGAGGCCTATGAAAAGCTGGCCGAAGCCCTTTCCGAATATATCCGATATGAATATTTTACCGGAAGCGGCCGGTGCAGCGTAAACACCCAGACGGCCCTTCTGATGGCGCTGCGATATTCGATGACTGCAAACCGGGAGTGGACAAAGAACCGCCTTCGGGAGCTTTTCTTCCTGAAGAGCGACAAACTGCTGACCGGCTTTGTGGGAACGCCTCTTGCCTGCGAGACTCTTTCTGACAACGGAATGGACGATCTGGCGCTGAAACTCCTGCTGAATGAGGATTACCCCGGATGGCTCTATGCGGTAAAGCTCGGAGCAACGACCATTTGGGAGCGTTGGGACAGTCTGCTCTCCGATGGAAGTATTTCCGGGACGGGGATGAACAGTCTGAACCACTACGCATACGGCTCCGTGTGCCACTGGATGTTTGCGCGGATCGGCGGTATTCTGCAGTGCGTGGACTCCGTCGGATTTCGCCGCGTCCATATAGAGCCGCTTTTCAGTTGGAAGCTGAAAAGTGCCGAGGCGTCCATGGATACCCCCTGTGGTGTCTATTCCTGCAGCTGGCGGATCACGGATCCCTCTCATGTGGAGATGCATGTGACGGTTCCCTTTGGCGGGGAGGCGGAGCTCGTCCTGCCCGGTGCAAAGGACAAGCAGCCTGTAAGGGTGCTGGCTGCGGGCGAGTACGACTTCGCCTACGAGACCGCGGAGCCATTCGTAAAAACGCTGTCAGCTGCCCTTCCGCTGGGTGAGCTTCTGGACGACGCGGAGGCAAGGGAATTCCTGCTGAGCGCTGTTCCGCAGCTGTCACTGATAAACAAGAGTATGCAGGGCACGCCGTTAAGGGATATTCTGCTGTTTGCGGCGGGCTTCGAGGGACTGCCGAACCGGGAGGAGATGGAAAACAGTGTTCTGCCGGAACTGGACGAAAAACTCAAAATGCTGGAGGTAAGTAAATAATATGAACGGGAAAATCATCATTCTGATCGTCATTGCAATCGTAGCTCTTGCATTAGGATACTTTCTTTCTCTGCATTTTGTGAAAGGGCTTTAGGGGATGAAGAAAATGGCATGGAATATTCTGTTTATCTGCCTATGCGTCGTTGTTTTTATCGGTTTTGCGATCATCGGCGCCCTTCTGGGGATCAGGCATCTCACAAACGCCAGATACAGCTATCTGAAAGTTGATTTTACGGAGAACGTTGGCACGGTCGTGAAGGATCTCTCTTACGGCTCCGATCCGCTGCAAAACTATGATCTGTATCTGCCCGCCGACCAAAGCAGAGAGAAGTATTCCTTCATTCTTTTTGTCCACGGCGGCGGCTTTACAGGCGGCGATAAATCCCTTGTGGAGGCCGTGCGTTACGGGGAATATCTTGCCTCCAAAGGCTATGTGGTCGCTTCGGCGAACTATCGGCTGGCGGCGGAGGGAAACGGCGTCAGTGTAGGAGATATGGTTGAGGATCTGATAAGCGCGGTGGAGGTAAGCATTGACAAGGCGGAGGAGCTTGGTTATCACGTGACCGAGATGGCCACCACCGGCGGCTCTGCCGGAGGCTGCCTTGCTATGCTCGTGGCCTTTAAGGAACCCGACCGGCTCCCCGTCCCGATCCGCTTAGTATTTGAGGAGACCGGCCCCGCGTCCTTCGAGCCGGAGCTTTGGGACGTCGATACCGACGAAGCAAAGGCGGCTTTTGTCAACACCGTCTCCGGAAAGAGCTTCACCGCGGCGGACGTTGGCAGTGCGGAATTTCAAAACGCGATCAATGAAATCAGTGCAGCGACGATGATCGATGAAAATACGCCTCCCATCCTGCTGGCCTACGGTCCAAATGACAAAATGGTCAATCCAAAGGCGAAGGTTCCGCTGCTTGAGGCGCTCGAGCGCTGCGGGGTCGAGCATACTTACATCGAGTTTCCGAATTCCGGTCACGGCTTGATGGCCGACCCGGACAAAACAGCGGAGTGGTTTCGCGTGATGGAGGAATATCTGAGCCGCTTTTTTGAAAACAACTGATTTGTACGGAGAAGGCAATGAAAATAACAAAACAGCCATTTTTCTGTAAACGCGGTGAATTGACGATTCGCGGTTATGCCTTCGGCGATCAAACAGCGCCGCGCGAGGCGGTGATTCTGTCGCACGGTTTTCTGGCCAACCAGTCTACGGTGGCGGGCTATGCGAGACTGATTGCGGAGCTTGGCTTTCTGGCCGTTACCTTCGATTTCTGCGGAGGTGGACTGGGCGGAAAGAGCGACGGCAAAGGCCGAAACATGACGGTAATCTCTGAAAAGGCGGATCTTCTGGCGGTCATTCAGTATACAGAGAAGCTTACGTCTGTAACAGGGATATCTCTGCTCGGCTGCTCTCAGGGCGGCTTTGTTTCCGCTATGGCCGCGCGTGAGCTTGGGGAGGAAAAAGTGAAACGGCTGATGCTTTTCTACCCGGCTCTGTGCATTCCCGATGACGCCCGGAAGGGCCGGATGATGTTCTACCGATTTGATCCAAACAACATTCCTGAAGTGCTGGGACGGTTTCCGATGAAGCTTGGCGGAGATTACGCCCGCGCGGTGATAGAAATGGATCCATATAGAGAGATCGACGGCTATACCGGGCCGACACTTCTGCTCCACGGAACTAAGGATTCGATCGTAAACATCAGCTATGCCAGAGTGGCGAGAAAGGTATTCGGTGACTGTGACTACCACGAAATTGTGGGCGGCGGGCATGGGTTCAGAGGAAGCCACGAAAAGGAAGCGCGCAAATATCTGAAAGCCTTCCTGAGCCGAAATGGGAGATTCGATGCACACACAGAACAGAAAGGGGAAAAACCATGAACAAGCTCCCATATCAATTCCAAGATGCCGACCGCAAAATCGTCTTCAACCGCCACGATCTGCCACAGCCGTGGATCAATTATCTGTCCAACGGCCGACTGCACGCGTTCGTGTCGCAGGCGGGCGGCGGGATGTGCTGGTACCGCACGCCCATGAACGGCCGCATCACCCGCTACCGTTTCTACAATCTCCCCATCGACAGTCCCGGCTTCTACGTCTACATCCGTATGCCCGATGGCGCAATTTGGTCGCCCACCTTCCGCCCCTGTGAGACGAAGCTCGACCGCTGGGAGGCGGCGCACTCCACAGGATTCTCGGAATTTACCGCCGAGAAGGACGGCCTGCGGGCGAAGCTCACGCTCTTCATGGCGTCAGACTGCGACGCGCTCGTTTGGAATTTGAGTTTAACCAATCTCAGGGGCGAGGCCGTCGAATGTGACGTGTTCGCGTACATGGAGCTTTCCCAACTCGCTTTCACCAACGAGGTCAATCTGGGCTACTACCTAAAATGGAACGTGAACTGCCAGTATAACCCGGCTTTGAATGCCGTTTTGTACTTCTACACCTCGTGGATGCAGGTGGACACGGACAGGGCGCCGCTGGTATATTTCGGCGCAACGGAGAAAGCGGATACCTTCTGCTGTGACCGGGACAAATTCTGTGGAAATTACCGCGATGAGCGAAACCCCGTGGAAATCGAAAGCGGAGCACTCAGCAGCACCAATCTCTTCGGCGGCGAGCCCTGCGCGGCGCTGCACCATCATGTTGAGCTTGAGGCAAGCGGCGAGAAGAAAATCGGTTATTTTCTCGGCGTCACGCCCGGCGTTCTGAAGGATTACGCCGCCGCGGAGGCGAAAACGGCTGAAACGCTGGCGTTTCTCCGCGCTGACGGCGAGGTCGAGCGGCAGTTTGCGGAAAATATCGCTTGGTGGAACGAGCATTTAGGCGTCTATCAGTGTGAAATCCCCGACGAGAGCGCCCTGCGGCAGATCAACGTCTGGAACCCCATGCAGAGTGTGGTCACGGCGCGGTTTTCTCGCTCTATCAGCTCCTCCGCGTCGGGTATTCGCGGCGTCGGCTTCCGGGACAGTGCCCAGGATATGCTGGCCCAGGCGTATAGAAAGCCGGAGTGGGCGAAGGAGATGCTTTTTTATCTCGCCTCCCAGCAGCTGGAGGACGGCCACGCCGTCCACACCTGCTGGCCGGAGGATGGGCGTCCGCCGCAGGACATCACCCGCTCGGACGACCACATCTGGATGGTATATCTGGCCTATGCTATCGCCGCCGAGACAGGCGATGCAGAGTTTTTGAATCAAGAGATCCCCTTTCTCGGCAAAGACCTGAAAACGCCGGTAAATCCCGCGCCCCTGTGGGAGCACCTTCTGCGCGGCGTGGAATTTACGGAAAACAACCTCGGCGAGCATGGCCTGCCGCTCATCCTGTTTTCCGACTGGAACGACCATATGGGCCCTTTCGGGCGCAAGGGCAAGGGCGAGACCATATTTGTCTCCCAGCAGCATATCTATGCCCTCCGCCAGCTCAGCGAATTGGCCGAGCTGCGCGGCGATACGGAAACGGTGGAGCATTTCTCAAAGCTCATTGAAAAACAGGAAGCCGCTCTCGATAAGTATGCTTGGGACGGCGACTGGTACCTGCGCGGCCTCGACGACGAGGCGCAGCCCATCGGTTCAGCCGGGAGCGACTACGCCAAAATCTGGGTCAACACCCAGAGCTGGATGGTGATTGCGGGCAGCGGTGATATAGAAAAAAACCTCCGCGCCATGGACAGCGTGAAGGCAAAATTGGACACCGGCATGGGGCTGCTCATCAACGCACCGGGGCTGCCGGCCGAGAAGGCCAACGGCCTCCCGGCGGGCTACAGCGAAAACGGCGGCATCTTCTGCCAGGCCAACTGCTGGGCGATCATCGCGGAGGCCCTCCTTGGTAGAGGAGACCAGGCGTGGCAGTATTACAAACAGCTCATCCCGCACGAGGTCATAAACCGCATCGGCATCGACGCCTACAAGGGCGAGGCTTACGCCTATTCCAGCACCATGCTGGGGCCGGAAAACGAGCAGTTCGGGCAGGCCTGCGTCAGCCAGGTCACCGGCACGGCGGCGTGGATGGACGTGGCGGCAACGCAGTACCTCCTGGGCGTCCGTCCGACGGTGAAGGGGCTTGTCATCGACCCGGCGCTCCCCGCCGAATGGAAGGGCTTTACTGTCAAGCGCATCTGGCGCGGCTGTAAGCTCGATATCCGCGTGGAGAATCCAAACGGTGTGCAGCACGGAGTCAGGAGCCTCATGCTGGACGGCGAAGAGATAGGCGGAAACGTGATAACCCCGGAGCTGATCTCCGGCAAGAAAGAAGCCGCCGTTTCGGTTTTGATGGGATGATCCGATCGTAAAAACAGGCGCTGAAAGCGTTTTCTGCTGTTCAGCGCCTGTTTTACGTCCGTATGCATTTGCAGAATTTCACCTTGACAAATCAAATCTCAGCGCGAAATGCTGGAAAACTACTGCAAACAGCAGGGATGGGAGGTTGTTGCGGTATATCAGGACGATGGCTATACGGGGCTGAACACAGATCGTCCTGACCTGAAGCGGCTGCTGAAAGCAGTCGAGAAAAAGGAAATTAATCTAGTCGTGACTAAAGACCTTTCACGATTGAGCCGTAACTATCTGGACGCAGGAAGGCTGATTGAAGACTTCTTCCCAAGGCATGGTGCCCGATATGTTGCAATCAATGATTGCGTGGATACGCTCAAAGAAAACAATGAGATTGCACCGTTCAAGAACGTACTAAACGAGATGTACTCCAAGGATATCTCCAAGAAGGTGCATTCATCTTATCTTCTGAAGGCTACCAAGGGACAGTTCACCGGGTGCCTGGCACCATTCGGATACCAAAAGGATCCCGGTGATCGGAACCACTTGATCGTTGATCCGTAAGCGGCTCCGATCGTCAAGAAGAGCTTCGAGTATGCCAGAAACGGTCACGGTCCAAATTGGATCCGCCGGAAGCTTGAAGAAGACCGGGTGGCCTGCCCGACATGGTGGAACAGGCAGCGAGGACTGCGGGATCACTATACCAAGTGGGAGCTTGATGATCCAGAAAACGGGCGCTTCATCTGGGACTTTACAGTGATTAAGGATCTGCTCATCAATC
>JAEEGJ010027340.1_pt1 | contig 11467 bp, 3 predicted proteins | sample 8958761 | NCBI WGS metagenome assembly JAEEGJ01 (sample SAMN16246546, study PRJNA631951) | gut metagenome | biome: gut microbiome; feature: rumen; material: RS-attached | host: Bos | place: Iran: Karaj | collected 2018-10
GTATGCTTGTGCGGTGCTGCTCATGTGAGCAGCATTGCGCTTGTTTCAATCTTGTCTGGAAACCTTTAGATTTTGTCTGAAACCCTTTAAATCTTGTCTGAAAATGAAAAAAAATGCCTGATTTTTTTGCAGTTCAGGTGTTTTTTTTATATATTTGCCGCCAGAATAATACAAAAACTTAAAATTATGACGATAATGAAACAAACAAAACTATTCACGCTACTAGCAGCGCTGATATGCGCTACGACAATGACCTGGGCACAGACAACGTTCCTGGGCAGTGGTAACAGCACCGACCCCTATCTCCTGAAGTCGAGTAACGAGTGGGAGGCCCTGGCCAAACAGGTGGCTGAGGGTAAGAATTTCCAGAACCAGTTCTTCAGGCTGTCGGCCGACATCGACACCAAGGGTATTCAGGTGGGTTCGGTGGAGAAGCCTTTCTGCGGCACGTTCGACGGCAACAACCACACGCTGAAGTTTACCGTCGGTGATAACACTGGCGACAATAATGCCAAGGATCCCACTGCGCCCTTCGGCTGTCTGCGTGGAGCCATCGTTCGCCATGTCAAGACCACGGGCACGGTGTTTACCGACAACGCGCAGAACGGCGGTATCGCCGTGTGTATCGACGATGCGGGTGCCGGCCGTGGCACGATGCTTGTGGACTGCCGCTCGGACATTGCTTTCGTTACCTATAACAAGGGCACTTTGACCACTGGTGGCCTTATCGGCAAGATCAACAGCAACGTCACCGTGAAACCCGTTTTGGAGAAGTGCGTCTTCACCGGCTCATTCGGTGGCTGGGGAAGCCGGATTGGCGGACTGGTAGGCTTGAGCGAGGTGGACATCACGTTCAAGAACTGTATGTTCGACCCGGTGAATGCCGACTATCAGGGCAACGCTACCTTTGTGAATCTGGCCAACGGCGCCAAGGCAACCTTCGAGGACTGCTACTGCACGCGCTATCTGGAGACTAAGCAGGGCGTCTGCGTATTTAATAAGGTGAATCTGCCCGAAGGTTGTACCTATGAGATGGTGGAGGAGCCCTTTGCGCAGTTCGACGGCAAGCCTTACTGGAGGAGCGGCGACCACGTGACGCTGACCGTTCCCGAGGGTAAGAAGTTCGACCACTGGAGTTCAGCATCTACGTTCATCAGCGACCCCTGGCGCAAGGACGGCACTCACCTGTTGCAGGACGTCACCGGCCCCGTCTTCCTCAATATCAGTGAAAAGAGCATCCCGGATCCTGAGGACGAGAAGACGCTTTGGGGTGTGACATACCGCTACCTCTCGAGGCTGGACTACCACTACTACGTGAGCGACGAGGTGCGCAAGGCCAAGAACTGGGTCTTTGAGAGCGATGCCGACGATGCCAACCTCGTGGTTTACGACGGTGACGGCAATGCCTCGCTCATCACCGCCATCACCGGCTACGATGAGGGCGACTACGACAGCGACGGTGTGCAGATACATAACGACTTGGTGAAGAACATCCGTGCTCACACGCACCTCGGACTGATTGCGCCGCGCGCCTTCAAGGGCAGTAAGGCGCTGAAGAGCCTCTACTTCAAGGATACCGACGGCACATTCTTCAACGCGCTGACCGACTTCGACTTCTTCATCGACGAGGAAGCCTTCAAGGACTGTCCGAATCTGGAGGAGATCAAGATGATGCAGTACACCACGCGTGGTGACAACCACTGGGAGGCGCTGAAGCCCGGGCAGGTGTTCAGCATCGGTGAAAATGTCTTCGACGGTTCGGCGAAGGCCAAGATCAGCTGTCACCGTTCGGAGTACCAGAACTTCCTGACCAGCGACACGTGGGCACCCTACCGCAACCGCATCATCATCTACGACGCCACGGTAAACGACGAGACGGTGAACGGTGTGAAATACCACTATTACCGCGACGCTACGGAGACCAAGCCGCTGACCAACAACGACAAGCAGGAGATGCTGGACAACCACCTGCGAATCTGGAATGCCGACTACAAGAACTTCAACGCCGCCGATCTGCTGGAGACCAACGATGACGCCACCGTCTACTACACCTACGTGGTGGGTGTCGACAATGGTGACATTGACGGTGCCGACGGTGTGATGCGCATCTACAACGACATGGGCTCGAACTACAACTACAAGACGCTGGCCCTGGGCCGTAACGCCATTGCCGGCAACGAGCACGTAAAGTACATCGAATTCTACCAGACCAACGGCAACGGCGAGAATTCACACAGCAACCTGAAGATGGTCCTCCAGAACGGTGCCTTCGCAGGTTGTAAGAACCTGAAGGAGCTACGTATGTTCTATTACGTGCAGGACGGCGCAGACCACTGGGAGAGCCTCGGTCCGGAGGATGTCATCCCGGGCGACAACATCTTCGGCCTGGCCACTATTGAAGAACTGGGTACGATGAGTGATGAGGAAAGGGCTGTCGAAATGGCCAAGATACCCAGTGACTTCAAGGTGCTCGTCTCGACCGAACGCATGCAAGAGTTTCTGAACGACCCCAACTGGTTGCCTTATGTGAACTACCTCGAGGCTGTTGACTTCGACCCGACAAACAAGAAGAAGGACTATAACAAGTTTGGCCTGACCTACAGCTATATGGCCAACCCGGGCGGCATCCTGCAGACCTCACAGGTGGTGAGCCAGGATGTGTCGTGGTGGACGGCACCACGTATAGCCATCGAAGTGGCTCTGATAGCAGCCTCGATAGCTTCAGGCGTACAAAGCGCTATCAAAAGTACTGTGGCTAACCAACTCCAAGACCTGGCAACAGCTCAAGCTACGCAAACTACGATAGAAACCTCGAGAGCAGAAGTGAATTCGATGTTTACGAACTTCCTTGATGATGGAACGAAATTTACTTCTAGTTTATTCGATCATTTAGGTAATATCTCAACTTCACAGCCAGCTGCGGGCATTAATTGGAGTGCAACTTTTCCATATTTTAATAATATTGAATTTGGATTACCGGGACAATTCCAATTGGTAGATGCAGCAGGTAATTTGACATCTCCAGTTTATCAGCTTCAAGTCCTTAATTATATGAATAGTGTTGGAGGATTTCAGAATTTTGGCATGGCAAGGCAAACTGTTGCGGCATTACAAGCAACGCTTGACGGGTTATTCGTCCAAGTCCTAAACAATGCCACTAACGCAACTAATATAGCACAAGCGGCGTTGCAGACTGCAATAAGCCAAGTTCCACGCTCAGTGATGATAAAAGGGGCTATTCTGCATAGTGCCGCGTTTGCCACTGCCACCTCTACAGCCAGCTACCTGTCAACACTATGCTGGGGTGGCAGCGGTTCGTACAACGGTGATGCCCTGCAGAAAGGCATGCGTGAAAATATCCTCTCAAACATCCATCAGGTAGGTCTGGTGGGTGGCGGATACGTCATCACCACACCATCGAAGAACATCGTGTACCATACTTATATCAAGTCTGTGGACGACGCGACAACGGTGGCTAAGATCTATGGCGGCTTCGACGAGGACGGCAACTCATTCACCTCCGACCGCACGATGACCTTTGCCAAGAAAGCCTTCCAGAACAAGACAAACCTGGAGAGGGTAGAGTTCTATACCAACGAAAAGCAGTCGACCAGATCGTCGATGCCGATGCTGCTCACCATTCCCGACTCGGCCTTCGTGGGCTGCACCAACCTGACGGAGTTCAACACCCTGATGTATGACAAGGACGGCGGCACGCGCGCACTCGGTCCTGAGAACTTTGTGCTCGCCGGCGACAGCATCTTCGTCGGTCTCGACCCCGAGAAGTTCCATATCGTCATTGACCCGCAACGCAAGCAGGACTTCCTCGACAACGCCTCATGGGCTCCGCTGGAGAAATACTTCACCTATAAGAGTGCAGCTCCCGTCACCCAACACACCTTGTATGGCGCCCAGTATGCCTACGCCTACGAGATGAACTCCATCCAGAAAGTGGAAGAGGTACAGGGCCACAAGGTAGAGCACACCATCGTGACCGGTCCTGACAATGAATTCATACAAGACCATCAGGGCGCTGTGAAGCTGATCAACGACCTCGGCAACTACAACAACTACCAGTTGGACTACGTAGTACCTATGGCATTCTACGGCAACGAGTACCTGCGCACCGTATCGTTCACCGACCTGAACGGTTTCCTGTTCTTCGGCGACACCTACAGCTCGCTGGACATCACGCTGCAGGACTCCTGCTTCGCCAACTGTAAGAACCTGGCCAACGTCGATCTGGTCTATATGAAGACCGACGGCATCAATAAGCTCCTGCCGATGAACCCGCAGCAAATCAAGATTGGCAAGGGCGTGCTCGACGGCACCAATGCCCGCCTGAAGATGATGCCGCAGCAGGTGGAATGGTTCGAGGCCGACTCGACGTGGGCTGCCTATAAGGACCGCTTTATGCCCTGTATCATCCGACCCAGCGACTCGGGTGTTCAGGATGCACTGGAAGACATGTCCTACTACGACCCCGCCAACGAGGGCACCGACAATGCCTTATGGAAAGACTACTGCGACCTGGCGCGCATCGCCGGTGCAGGCTTCTCGTGGCTCGACGGCAAGTTCCAGGCACAGCATGAAAACATCTATTCGTTTGGCGACTTCAAGCACTTCGAGAGCGTAGGACTGAACTACGTGGGCAAGTCGTGGTTCGAGGGCTGCTCAAATATGGGTGACATCTTGCTGCCTGCCACTATCACCGATATACAGGAGAAGGCTTTCAAGGGCTGTTCCGCCCTGAAGGAGATTGAACTGCCGCAGACCGTGGCCACCATCGGCAACGATGCCTTCGCCGGCTGTTCGAAACTGGATGCTATCCGCGTGTTAGGCGACGTGCCTGCCACGCTGGGAACCGGCACGTTCCATAAGCACGACAGCCTGAAGATCTACGTACCGACCGGTAAGGCTGCCGACTACAAGTCTGCCTGGAGCGAGTATGCCGACTATATCGTCGACGGTATACCTAATATTAATAAGGTGGTGACCGTCACCAAGACAGGTCAGTTGGCTGGTAAGCTCGGTCTGACGCTGGTAGAGGAGAACGACAAGGTGCGCTACATCCAGGGGCCCTACACCCAGTACGACTCGCTGACCGTCAGCGGTCCGCTGAACGGTCAGGACCTCGCCGTCATTCGCCATCTGGCAGGTGCCAATGCCTACGACAGCGACCCGACAGACGGACGACTGAAATACCTGAACCTGTGGAATGCAGATATTAAGAAGGACGATGACCACAGCTATAACGGTAATGGCGTCGACGAGAAGATCACGAAGGATAACCTCGTGGGCAACTACCTGTTCGAGAACTGCACAGCCCTTGAGACCGTCATCCTGCCGCAGTCTGCCACGAAGCTCGGTGAGAACGTCTTCGAGGATGCCCAGTCGCTGCAGCGCATCTGCATAGGCCGCAAGACCACGGCATACAACACCGACCTGCTGCAGAACCTGAGCGGCATCGATGAACTGGTGCTGCTCACCGAAGGCTTTGCCCAATATGATACAGCGATGTCATGGTTCTACATTGATCCGTGGGAGGCTCCCATCAACGCGGTCTTTACAACGAAGAAACAGATAGGCAACTACATCACTGACCTCCATCTGACACGTCAGGCACGCAACGTCGTAGCTCTGTTTGATGATGACGCCGTGCTCTGGGCACTGGCCGACAAGGGCCGCTTCTTCCCGACGAACTACCTGCAAGCCGAGAGTGTTGAGGGCCTCTTCGATGACAATACCGATATCAAGACGTTCGACGACTTCTGGATGTTCAGCCGTGTGAAACGCTTGGAGAGTACCTTTGCCAACGACAGCAGCCTGAGCACCATCACGCTACCTGCCTACATCGAACACATCGGTGCCTCGGCCTTCAGCGGCTGCACAAGCCTTGAAACCATCCGTGTCAACTGCGACAGCGTGCCGACATTGGAGGCTGATGCCTTCGAGTCACTGCCCGCCGGCTTCAAGATTTATGTTCCCAAGCGCCTATGCAAGCTCTACCGCGAGGCGTGGACACAGTATGCCGACCACATCAACATGGATCCTAACGGCTATAGCGACAGTGGCATACTGACCATTACCGTTACCGAGCCTAACACGCTGGCTAAGGCCTTGGGTCTGGATATGGAAATTTCTTGGGCTGGTGTTGCTGGTTCGCTCGTTTATTCGGCTGCCAGCAGTTTGAAGGGCGACTACAGCAAAATTCGCAAACTGAAGGTTGTCGGTCCTATCTCGGGAGCCGATTTCGACCTGCTGCGTTATATGGCCGGTTGGTGCCCGTGGGCAAATTGCCGCAACTACAGCGGCCACCTGGAGTACCTCGACCTGTATGATGCAGACATCACGAGTACATGGGTTGGTGTGCGTGGCTACACGAGAAACAGTGGTACCCATTACATGGAAGAGTCTGTGACGGTTCATCCCGTTGATGCCAACATTCTGCCGTACCACGCCTTCTTGCGCGCCTACAGCCTGAAGACGCTCATACTGCCAAAGAGTTGTGTGCGTGTGAAGGAACGTGCCATGCAGGAATGCGAAGGAATGGAAGTGCTGGTTGTGGGCGATGATATGGAAGACTTCGACTGGAATGCTCTTGACGACGATGCCATGCTTACCCGCATGTATCTCGTGACCAAGAAACCGATGGATATCCACTTAGGAAATGTCTTCGTCAACTGGGTATCCAACAACTACAACCCGACATTCGACGCCTTCTACGTGCGGCCGAGTCAGTATGAGGAATATCTCCGCAACAGTGACTTTACGGGCGACCGTACGAACCTCATCTCGAAGGGTGTGTTCGATGAGGACGATTCATTCTGCGCATTCGCATCGCACGCTGCTGCTACAATTGACGACCTCACATTTGTTGACAACGTGAACGGCTGGTTCAACGGCCGGACCAACGTCCGCGACCTCACGCTGCTGGGCTATACCGCCATCGACTCGCTGCATACTGCCGACATTCAGCCGCTGACGAAGCTGGAGAAGATCGTGCTGCCCGTAACGCTTACAGGCATGGAAGACAGCCTATTCTCGAAGGCTCCGAACCTGCGCTATGTGGATATGATGATGTGCGACTCTACCAATATCGTTGCCGACGTGAAGGCCCGGGGCTTTGCACGATTGGGTATCGACAGTCTGCAGACGCTGGTCTATGTGCCTGCCACATACGGTGAGAGCGACGGCACGAACATCGTGGTGGGCGACAGTACAGGCATGAGCGCCCAGACCTTCCGTCTGAATGACAGCAAGGACTACTATGTACCCTACGCCTTCAAGACCGACAAGGTGGAGAACACCCGCACGCTGGCCAAGAGCGATGTGCCTTATACCATCTGTCTGCCCTACGACCTGCCGATACCTAACGGCGCCAAGGCTTATAAGTTGTCAGGACGAAGCACCAACGAGCTGATTTTCACCGAGACGCAGGAGACGCTGCAGGCCCTGCAGCCATACCTCATCTGGACGGCTGACGGTGATGCATCGCTGAATACAGGTGCCACCGACATCCCTGCCAATGGCCCAACGACCATTGGTCAGCAGCAGGATGCCCCGGGTTATTCGCTGCGTGGCACGCTCTACAACATCAGCAATGCCGACGCGACCGATATGGGTGCCTATACGCTGCAAAATGACGGTCTGTGGCATCCGGTGAAGAGCGACACCGACGAGCATCGCGCTGCCCGCATCCTGCCGTATCGCGCCTATCTGCTGCAAAGTGCAAGGACCAATGCTCCTGCCATCGGCATGGTGCTCGAAGGCACCACCGGCATTGAGCAGCTGCGCACTGTTGACCGCGACGGCACCGAGCGCATCTACGACCTCAACGGCCGCCAGATCTCTGCACCCACGAAGGGTATCAATATCATCAACGGACGTAAGGTGATTAAGAATTGAAAAATTAAAGAATTAAAAAATTAAAGAATATGAAACGTAATCTGAAGATCATGAGTATGCTGCTCGGGGGCCTGCTGGCCCTCGGCAGCCTGACCGCTTGTGGTAGTGATGATAGTGGTGATCCTACGCCTCCTCCCACGCCGGATCCCCCGACGCCGACGGAGAAGGTGCTGACCAGTGTGAAAGTAGATTACACGGCTACTGTTTCGCAGCAGTTGTTGGACGTAGCCACTGTCACCGTGCGTTTCGTCGGTGAGAACGGACAGGTAGCCAGTGAGACGATGACGTCGACCACTTGGACGAAGAGCGTGACCCTTGCCTTGCCTGCCAAAGCCGGTCTGAATGTCCAGCCCACGCTGAAGGGTAGTGTGGCCGACGGGGAGTACGACCTCGGCGCCAAGGGACATATGGCATACACATGGCTCGACCAGGACGGTCAGCAGATGCAGACGGGAAGTACGGCATCTACACCGGAGATGGAGGCCGTGTTCTATGCCGACGGCCTCGGCCAGTACCTCGGTGCCATCAGCGCCAACTGTCAGCTGGCCCGTGCCTTTGCCAAGGACTACAGCGTCACCGAGACCAGTATCGCTTGGGGCGGCAATGCAGGAGATGACAGCACCCAGGGTACAGGTATCTCAGACGACGGTGCGACCGGCGAGAACCGATAAATACTTTAGATTTAGTCTGAAAACATTTAGATTTTGTCTGAAAACGTAAAAAAATGGTCTGTACTTTTGCGGTACAGACATTTTTTTGTATCTTTGCCATCAAAGATGGCGAAAATACTCCGACAAGACAACTATCATGAATAAAAAAAGAGCTGACAATAAAGGTTGGTGGACGCATTTCGGGAAATTCATAAGGACCAACACCAGTCTCGCCGTCATCATCTTGGCAGCATTGCTGCTGGAGCTGACGACGGGCATATTGTACTACTCTGCCCAGAACATTATACAGCAAAATGTGGAGCGGATCATTCAACGCGAAATGAATGCCCTCAACCTCTGCGTACGTAACAAACTGACCAAGATTGAGGTGACACTCGATAACATGTCGTGGGTGGTGAGCCGAGACCTGGAAAATGCCAACTGGATGTTTGAGATAACGGAAATGTTGGTGAAGGATAATTCCGTTATCAATGGAAGCGCCATAGCCTTCACGCCCAACTATTATCCCAAGAAGGGACGATGGTTTGAACCCAGTACTGTGCGCAAGGCTGACGGCAGCATAGAAAACCTGCAAGTGGGGTCGGCCAACCACGATTACACCAAGTCGGAATTCTACACCGTACCGATGGCTACAGACAGTTGTATCTGGAGCGAACCATACATGGACATTGACGGCTCCCAGATCGAGGTGACCACCTATAGCGTACCAGTACATGATGACGACGGCAGGAAAGTGGCTGTAGTCATTGCCGACATATCGATTGACTGGCTGGACGATATCATAAACGAGGAAAAGGTCTACAAATCAACCCAACGATTTATTACTACAGGCAGCTACAATCTGCTGGGAGGTGAGGACACCCCGATGTTCAAGGAGACTGTCAGGATATTGAAAACCGATAGCGACAAGGAAGGTTACTTCACGGCGAAGGACGAACACGGCGACAAGAAGCATGTGTTCTATGCCCCCATTGGTGGAAGAACCGACTGGGTGCTTATCAATATTCTGGACGACAATGACGTGTTCGGCAAACTGCGCAGGATTCGTTTCTTCTTGCTGCTGCCGGTGATGATAGGTCTGTTCTTTATCGGATTCATCATCTGGCGTAGTTCACGCAATCTGGAGCGTCTGCGGAGGATCAATGCCGAGAAAGAGCGCATTGGCGGAGAACTGCGCGTGGCCAGTAAGATACAGCAGAGCATGCTGCCTAAAGAAGAGGTAAGGGGTGAGTGGTTAGAGGTGAGAGGTTTTCTGAAACCGGCCCGTGAGGTGGGCGGTGATCTCTTTGATTACTTTATACGTGATGAAAAACTATTCTTCTGCATCGGCGACGTCAGTGGCAAGGGGGCACCTGCGGCCATGCTGATGGCGGTCACTCATGGATTGTTCCGCTCGGCCTCGGCGCACGACGACAATCCTGCACGTATCATGGAGGCCATCAACGAGGTCTCCTGTCAGAGGAATGAATCGAACATGTTTGTCACGATGTTTGTCGGCGTGCTCGATTTGCCCACGGGACGCTTGTGCTATTGCGATGCGGGGCATGACGCACCATTCATTATGAATGAAGAGTATGCTACCGCACTGTCCGTAAATCCCCATTTGCCCATCGGTGTGTTTGACGATACGAAATATACCGTTCAGGAGCTCTCGATAGAGACTGACAGCACCATCTTCCTCTATACCGACGGACTGACGGAGGCGATGAATGCAGAACACCAGCAGTTTGGCGTGGAGCGCATACAGGCTGTGCTCGACACCTGCGCCGATTATGACCCCAAGGAGATTCTGGAGAAAATAACCCAGTCTGTCGATGGTTTCGTCAAGCATGCCGAGCAGAGCGACGACCTGACCATGTTGGCTATCAAATATATTAAGAAGTTAAGAAGTTAAGGAGTTATATGGAAAAGTCTTTTTCATCGAAAATCGGAGTTCTTTTGGCCGCAGCAGGCAGTGCCGTAGGACTGGGTAGTATCTGGAAATTCCCATACGTCGTGGGAGAAAACGGCGGCGGGGCGTTTATCATCCTGTATATCGTCTGTTCGCTGATCTTCGGACTGCCTTTGGTCATGAACGAGTTCCTGATAGGCAAGCTGTCGGGCAGGAGTGCATACGGTGCTTACCGCAGCCTGAGCGGAACAAGCCGGTGGCAGTGGCTCTCATGGACGAACCTGCTGTGTGTACTGGCCATCATGAGCTTCTATTTTGTGGTTACAGGATGGTGCCTTTACTATATGGTCGAGGCCTTGTCGAACACGTTCGCCGGTATGGATGCCAAGGCACTGACTGCACACTTTGAGGCGTTTGAGGGCCATGCCTCCATCATGATTGTCTATGCCATTATTGCCATTGTGCTGACGGCATCGGTATTGTGGTTCGACGTCAACAAGGGCATCGAGCGACTGAGCAAGATTCTCATGCCACTGCTGTTCCTTATCTTAATATTCATGGCTGTCCACATGGTTTTCATGGATGGCGGCACCACTGGATTACGGTATCTGTTCCAGCCAGACTTCTCGAAAATCACGTCAAAGGTCATTTTGCAGGCCATGGGACTCAGTTTCTTCACCCTGTCCGTAGGCGTGGGTGCACTCATCACCTATGGTGGCTACATGCCCCAAGACCAGAATGTCCGCTCGACGTCGGTGCAAATGATCGTCCTTGTTCTCATCGTGTCGTTGCTGGCAGGTATGATCGTCTTTCCCGCAGTATTCGCCTATGGGTTCAGCCCCTCTGAAGGCCCTGAACTTACATTCGTCACGCTGCCGGCCGTATTCCAGCACATGTTCAGTCCATCGGTGACGTGCAGCATTTTCTTTGCGCTGATGAGTGTCGCAGCCATCACGTCGACCATCTCTATGATGGAGGTGATGGTGGCATTCACCTG
>JAEEGJ010027341.1_pt1 | contig 11467 bp, 8 predicted proteins | sample 8958761 | NCBI WGS metagenome assembly JAEEGJ01 (sample SAMN16246546, study PRJNA631951) | gut metagenome | biome: gut microbiome; feature: rumen; material: RS-attached | host: Bos | place: Iran: Karaj | collected 2018-10
CGAAAGCAAAGATAAGAAATTGTATTTTGAACTTGCAATAACGAAGAGTGTTTTTCGAACTAATGAGTTACAAGTGAATTGTCAATGGTAAAGCCGCAAAGGGGTCGTTTCCTGATGCGTTGTTTTTGGTGAAACAATAGCATAACTCCCATTTCTGCATATCTTTGCACAAAATCAACCCCAATATGGAGGACAACCCCAAAAAGGACAATCAAACATCATCCGGTCATGACGGCAAACCGACTCCGCTCATGATCGTCATAGCCTCCATTTTTGCAATTGGCGTCGTTGTACTTGTGGCCCGATTCAACGATCCTATCCTGTTGCTCCTTTTCTTCTTGTTGGTGGTGTTCCTTTAGTGAAGGTTTTTGTGGGCCGATGCCCGAACGGTACGGTACCGATATGAGCGCTACGGGCGGTACTGGTATGAGCGCTACGGGCGGTACATAAATAGAGGAGAGAACTAAGTCTCTCCTCTGATTCTTATGTGCCGATGAATGCTAGACAATTACTTCATTTGCTTTTAAGACATCAGCTCATTTTGTTGGTTTTTTACTTTTTGCAGTGTTGTATCAAGAATGTTAGGAACTCATCATTACCTGTGAAGTAATCCGGGATGCTTTCTAATTTTTCATTCATCATATAAAAGCCAGCATTCGCATACTCCCACATCATTTTTGTCATACGGGATACAACTTCTTCTGGCGTAATTTCACCTTTTTCAAGACTTATAAAATCAACATCAGTCTTTACTATAAGGGCCGCAAAAATATATTCGCGTATTTTAGGATATACGACGCGTCCTTCTTGGCGTACATTACCCCAAAGACCAACGGGCTGTCCAAATTTCTTAATATCACCTACTAAAGGTCTGCGAGTATCAGAATACAAGCCTAGAAAAAAGGCATAGATAAACAACTCATATCCTGCATTAAAAGTTTTACCCTTACTCTGTTGGTTCTCTGCAGTTCCACCTTTGTATTGGCAAAAATCATCAATTATTGTATCAAAGAAACGGCTTTCACAATACCCGTCTCTTTTTGCCCACAATTCATATAGTCCGCCTATTTCCATTATGATTTGATATTATATGGTTCAACAATTGTTTCTATAGTAGAAAGATCTTTTTGATCAAATCCGGCTTTTTTCCTTATCCTATAAATGGGACAATCGAATTTTTTTAGCCTTTCTTCATCATATACATATTCTCCCTCATCACTGCGATTCAAGAAACTCTTTGTAACAACAATGCACTGCTTTTCTACATTAGCATTTAAGCATGAATAGAAATCAGAGTCTTTTCCCTCATCGAACGTTGATGTAGGAGCATCAAATATCAAAGGATATTCGTTATCTCTTTCTTTTTTTGTCAATTCAGAAATTGCCAGAAGGATGGAGATATGCATTGTCGTTTCTAAAGACGTGTTAGGGTGCTCAACAATTTTATCATTCTTATCAATCAATTGTAGGAATACGCGTCCATCGCCATTGTTGTATATGTCAACATAACCAGTAAAATCATCAACATTTAAAATGGATATATATTTATTGGCTTCCATCTTTAATTTCTCAAGGAATTCATCGAACGAAGATGATTCTGCTCTATCCAAAGATTTGCTGAGAAGGGAAAAGAAAGTATACATATTGGCGTAGATCTGTCCTTCTTTGCTGATGTATTTATTATAGTCTTTATTTAGCTTGTCGATTTCATTTTTCAACTCAGGAATTCTTCTATCGGCATCAGTTATTTTTTCGTTAGTTTCTTCTTTGCTTTCTGACCAGTTTTTAAGTTTATTGAAAAGCTCATAGTAACTGTCCGCATCCACACCTGATGCCGACTGGGCAATAATCTCGTTTATTTTATTCTTGCACTCTTGTATTTTATGAGAGATGTCGTCTATTTGATTATGTATTTTGTCGTTAGCCTCTATTTTCTTACTAATCAAAGTTCCAATTTGCTCTATCTCTGTATCAAAACCATAGAAAGAAATGGAGTGTCTACGAAGAGGGTCGATGAAATTATTAGCAAATAATACTGGGGCTTTTTCTTCCTTTTGTTCTTCTTCTATTGTCCCTTTTTTCTTGGAAATAGCTTCTTGTAATCTTTTCTGCATGAAAAGGTATTGTGGTGACCCTTCCGGTGCTTCAGTACCACATACCTTGCAACGGTGCTCATTTATCATTTCCTGCATCGTCTTAATGTCAGGAATAAACCATGGCAACTGAGAAAATTCTTTCTCGAGACTTTCCAAAGCTTCTTTTTTCGCTTCTTTATTCGCTTTCTTTTTCAGTTGTTCATAATCAAATTCATTTTTCAATCTTTCTCTTTCTGCACTTAGTTTCTGTGCCTTTTCACCGTACTCCTCTAATATAGATTTGAATCCATACAGGATCCAATAATTATCAAGAAGTTTGATGGAATAGTTTTCATCAAGTTCTGCCTCCAATCTTCTTTTATCGTTTTCTTTGGTATTTATGGTGTCTTGGAGTCCGTGAACTAGTTCAATAGTATCTCTACTATTTTCTAATTCAGAAATCCACTTATCATAGTCGTGGTAAGATTGTATCCAATCTTTTCTTCTGTCAATCAAACTTTGTAATTGAATCTCTTTTCTTTTGGTTTCCGCTTTAATCATTTCTGCTTTTTCTGCCTTTTGTTTATCCTTTGTAGTGGCATTTTTTCGGGCTTGATCTGTTAGCCCTTCTGCATAACAGGAAAAGTCTTTGTATGGATCAAAGTCTTTAACATCAGAGAAAAGATTAATCAAATTAATCAGAGTCTTTTGGTCTTTGAAAATGTTAAGTTCTGATTCACCTTTAAATAGGCAATACTTTTTTATAATAGCAGGGAATAGTCCTTTCTTTTCAATAAGATCTTGAGCTGGTTCCGTCTTTCGGGCGACACCTGGTATAGACATATAACCAATGTGTTTGCCATCAGATACCTTCATCTTTCCATCTAGTTCTTTTGTTACAAGAAAAGATCGTTCTATGATGTAATTATGGTTTAAATGTCTTACATATGCAGAGACACGTACTTCTCCCATGCCAGCTGGTGGAAGTAATGAAAAGAATTTCTGGGAAACTAGAGATGAAGCTGTCATATCGGAATTCCTTCCATCTGTGGAAAACACCCATTTGATAGCATCAAATAACGTTGATTTTCCATCGCCATTAGCACCGAGTATTAAGTTTAGGTGATTTGAGAATTCAAAAGTCTGTTCACCGTAATAACTGCGGAAATTCTTAATTGTAAGTTTATTGATAATCATAATGTAAGGTCGGTGGATTCGTTAGATAGTTCTTTTATCATAATCTTATAGAGCTTTGATTTAAAAGCGTCTGAAAGCTCTATCTTACCCTCAAGATTCCTTATTCGTTGTTCTCTCTCCATCTCTGAAACCTGTTTATCAATTTCAAATAGAACTTTAGCAACACACTTGACATAAGGATTGGTGGCTATACAGCCATCATTGATTGTCTCATAAATCTCAGGATGAACATCGTATTCACGCCTGAAATCTGCATCAGAAATGACTCTTTTGAAGATGTTGTCAATTTTACTCATTTCTATATAGGTTTAGGTTGTAATAATCAATTGTATCAAATAGCACTTTCTCTGCATAAGAACTATTTGTTGAAAGGGAGGCAAAATCAATCACACGTTCAAGTTCCTTTTTTAGCATTGAGCGTTCCATATTATAATATGGGCTGTCTTTCTCTATTTTAGGTACAACTACCAAATCATAGATATACGCCAGAGACTTGTCTTTGTGTGTTCTAAGAATCCTACCTCTTCTTTGCACAAACTGCCTGGGGTTACCTGTACTTGCGCAGAAAATTGCCATCTCTGTTCTTGGTACATCAACACCCTCATCAAGGCACTTCATAGCGGTAAGGACTTGAGTCTCACCGCTGGCAAAACGTCTTATTGTTTGCTCACGTTCCTGAGATTTTGATGTGACTTGTTCAACAGTGATATGGTCATCAACGTTTTCAATGATATTAGTGTATTGGTTAATAAGAGACATCTGCTCTTGATCAGAAATTGTCTCTATGTCAGATTCTGTAGCGTAAGTGAACTCTTGATCCTTTTCATCTACACCTTCTGGTACATAAACAAGTAAATAGCTCAGGTTCTTCCTCTTGTTAAAGATTTCATTAACAATGGATTTAAACACCAAGAGTTTATTCTGTGCTTTATGTATAATTCGTTTTCGTTTAAGTAGTAATGAAGTAAGGATCTGATTGTTATTAAAGTTGTCTTTATTTGGATCGTAGAATTTTGCTATTTTGGCAGATAATTCTCTATAGGCCTCCATTTCGTCTTCATTCAGTGTTACAAGATAGGGGAAATAGCGGTAATGGCATAAATAGTCTTTGTCTATAGCCTCCTTCATCGTAAACAAGAATGTATATTGATTTAAAGAACAACCAAAAAAATTGCATAGAGACTGATTTCCTATCTCATCAAATTGTCTTTCAGGGGTGGCAGACAAACCTATGCGTTTAACATATGGTATTCTATCTAGTAGTTTCAAGCAAGAGGGACTACCCATGTTATGGGCTTCATCCGCAATCAGTAACGTGTCTAATGAGAAATCTGATAATCTCTCAAATGTGGCTTCTCTGACAAAAGAAGCATACGTTGAAATGACTATGAATGAATTTCTTTCTGGATACAACAATTCAGCTCTTGACAATCTAGTTATCTCTGCTTTCCAATCAGACTTAGAACTTACTTTGTATATCTTCGTATAATGAAATTTTCTACACTCTTTATCCCATTGGTCAACAAGTGGTATTGTTGGAACAAGAATAATAGCTTTATAACAACCAGTTTCGTTATATAAACTAAGAAGACAATTTAATGAGGTTATGGTCTTACCTGTACCAGTTGCCATATTAAATAGTCCTTTATATCCATTCTTTTTCCATTCTTCTAAGGCTTCATTCTGATATGGGTGTGGCTTCTCATAAGGAAAACTGGGTTCTTCTATTACAAAATCCTCACATACCATACCCATGTGTTCCTCCTTAATATGATATCTCCTCTCTTTCTTTATCTTGCGTAATTTAACCTCAACATCAAGTAGTTCTTCTATCTCTTTATCACCATAGTTGGACATGATGGCAGATACTAAATCATCAGGAGAGAGATATTCAACATTCTTTTTACTTCCCTCCATAATGCTGTCGAATTCTTCACGTTGGCTCGCAATACGTTTTTGAACCATCATATCGATAGAATCACTTCTATCAATCTTTATTTCCTCAAGGTTATTGAATAAACCGTTAATTGTAAAATTAGCTGAACCCGTAAAGGATGTAATGCTGTCGCCATCCCTAAATTGTCCAGTTTTGGTGTGTGATATACCTTTCTTGTTTTCTGGCTGAATAATGCGAATATCAATACGTTTATTGGAAATCAGGAATGCCAAACATTCAAAGAATTGTTGTTCATATTCATCAAATGTCTGTCTTAATGTTTCAAAGTCAGTTAAATCAAAACAATCAATAACTCTACCATAAACGCCATTACTAATAGCTTCTTTATCTTTTTCTGATACAATCTGATTAATAATCAATCGCATTCTACCACCTTTAGAGATAAACGTGGCAAAACCATCTGCAAGAACGCTAATGGCAGCAGAGCTAAAGTACCCTAGTTGAAGGTCAAACTCATTGCTATTCTCCAAACAATCGTTGAAGAACTTTTCCGGTGAGTTATATTCACCAGGTCTATATGTCCCGTCATCTGCCCAATCTACCTCGTAAAGCATATTCTGTTGTTTAAATGAAGCAATTAGAACACATTATTTCATCACCTAAAATTTCAGCCAAGGTAGTTCCTTTGTTGTTAGCTTGGTTTTCTTTCTGTCGGCGTATTATATGAAGTTTAATCTGACGTATACGTTCTGGCTTGATGAGGTCGGCAAGGCTCTCATTCTGATTCCATGTGTAGCCATCTTTCTCGAACTCCATCGCTTTTTTAAAGAGGTCAGGATGCTGCTCATAGAGCCAGATCCACTCAATCTTCTGCTGGAAGAAACAGAAGTAGCAACCAGAGCGGCTTCGGCAATAAGTGCCCTTTTCACCATCCACCTCGAAAGGAATCTCCTCATAATAGGCTGGCACGCCCACGCCGCTTTCTCTTAGCAGACGGAAAATATCGTCCTTTACCAGGATGTCTGTATTGTCAAGCAGTGGAAAATCTTCGAGCTTACCCACTGGATAGTCTGTAGTCTTCAGGAACTCGAACACTGCATGATTGAACAGCTTTATGTCATAGTCCAGCAGCGCATTCATTTTTTTCGAATAATAGAACTGCTTAGTTATGGGCTTCCTCACGGTTTCCAATATCTCTTCGCGAAGGAGTCCTTCAGGACAAAGACGTTCATAGATTTCTACTATTTGATCCAAGTTCTCGTTATGCAAGAACTTGTTGATGACATCGATACTCCAGATGTTCTTGCGGAATGGGAAGATGGCCTGGATGTTGGGCTTCGATGAAATATAGCCGTCTCTGTCCTCGTCGCCACGAATGCCAACGTATGACACAGCATAATCATCGCCCACATACTCTTCAAACTTGTCGAGCTTCATCTTCTTGGTACACCAGCGGGCCTGTGGTGAAGGCAGGAATCCACCCATCGCTTTCAGGAAGTGATGGAATGGTGTTGGCTCCGGGCTACCTTCAGCAGCTCTGAGTCGTTCTATCTTACCCAAGTAGGCCTCCAAGCGATTGATCAGCGTTTCTGTCTCAGCAAGCTCACAACCTGTATCTGAATTGTAGTACTCAATCTTCAACGATGGGTACGTCTTCTTCAGATAGATGGCGAGGGCTGCGCTGTCCTTACCGCCTGATATGCCTAATATATGTCTTACCTTTGTCATTTGTTCATCTTCTTATTGAGTATCGACAGCAGAGTGCAAACGTCGATGTTGTTGTCACCAGAGAGCAGTTTGCTGATTTTCTTTTCAAGGTCATCAGCTTTGGACTTATCTTTCTCTGGCAACACGTATGTCTTTGTCCTTACGTTGGTTCCCTTGTTGGTTACCATATCGAAGGAATATGCTTCGTTCTTATCTGAGTCACCCACCTTTTGGGAAATATCAGAATACTTCTCACATTCTCTGAACAGGTACACCAAGTCATCAGCCAACTTATCTTCTTGCTCATCTCTCAATGCATCAAGACGCTGCTCAAGGATGGTGTAGCAGATTGACTGATACCACTGGGTGCGATTATCGTATTCTGTCATGACATGGTGGTAGAACTCACGCTGTTTGCCTGTTAGCAGATAGTCTTTCACATGGGCCAGTCGCTCACGCACTTCAACGATATATTCTGAGTAATCATAGCTCTGCAAGCCAAACTCTTCTACCAGACGTGCCTCGATGCGATCAATCAACTGAGAGTAACAAGATCTCAGTTCCCTGATAGCTCGCTGGATAATCTTACCATACTCATTGATAAACTCTTCCTGTTTTAGTTTCTCCTGAGTAAAGCCAAGAGCCTCTGGCAAGTCCTCAAAGAAAGCCTTCTCAGGGTCTTTAGCCTTGGCTAGCACATCACGGAACCTCATTGTTGACTCGTGGTCAAACTTGCGAGTATGTTTGGTATATTCATCCAGCCGTACATAGAAACTGAGGAATGGCTTGATGGTCTCAATGAAACTGGCATTGGTGATAGTGAACTCATCGCCCAGATTGATGAAACGGCGATACTGGTTGAAGAAACCCAACTTCACACCATCAACAGCGAACTTCTTGATTTCAAAATCGCCTGGATGCTTCTGGAGCAAATCGAAGAACTCCATATTCACATTAGGCATAAATGCGCCCTTTGATGCATCATAGAGAGCAAAGTCCTGACGCTTGATGAAGAGATAAGTAGGAATCCAGAACTCCAGGAATCCTTGCTTTATCTTATAGGGCTGCGCCGACAATATCTTTATTAGCTCTGAAATCTTCCTTGCCTTGTTCTCCGAACTATTCAGGAACTCTTCACAGGCATTCCACAACGGCATGAAGCCCTTGTTGGTAGGCGCATCTGCGAAATCTCCATTCTGATGCAGGCCAGTATTCAACAGCAACGATGAATAGATGGTCTTCTCGGGTGGGAATTTGTCTTCTGGGAATCCCATTCCGTTCTCAGAATAGTGTTCTGTCAGATAGGTCAGATAACTCTTACGAGCAGCTGTTATCGTTCCACTGAGTTTATGCTTGTTGAACAACTCATTAATCATCACTGGTGTCATGCTGTATACTTGGTCGCAAACTCTTGAAAGTAACTGGTTGAAGTCTCGATGCGATTCTACCTTCTGTTCATTGCCAGCAAATACCCAAACAACTCGATTCTTGTATGAGAAGAGGTTGTCGCTGATGGCCTTGTTGAGCAAGGTCTCTTCGTACTCCTTCAGCTTTTGGATTTCAGAAACAGCCACTCTGTCGTTCTTATCAAGTACACGCTCCAACAGATACATGTACTTCTTGATGTTATAGAGGTGGTCAATGATGTCTTCCGTATTGGTGAAGTAAGCAAATATCAGCGCATGGTCAGTCTCTGAACTGAACTTCTTTATTTCCTCCAAAGCTTTCTTGTTGGTAGAGAATATCAGTTCTATGTAGCCATCAGTATCGCCAGTAGGCACAGCATCCAAAGGCTCTTCACGAATCATGTAGTCAAAAAAACGTGGCGTACCTTTCTGATAGAAGTGGGCCTTGACAGGAGAGATGCGTTTATTGAAAAATACGTTCAGTTCATCCACAAAGGTAACAGGACGTGATACCATCATGCCTGCCTCTCGAATCTCTGCTTCAAGATCGACATCAGTTCCCTCAAACAGCATTAAGCGCTCCTTATATGCAGCAAAACGGATGATTTTCTTGGCAGTCAGTTTCTGAATGATTTCCTTGGCATTGTCTATCGCCATAGCCTCACGAGCATAGTCCGTCAGATTCCTTTCTGTGAGTTTGAATCCTGCTGTTCCAAAAAGGTTCAGCAGACCAATGGCTTTCACCAACTGTACAGCCTGTAGCATTTCCTCTTCATTACTCCAATCCTGACCTTCCACACGCTCTATAGATACTTGAATGGTGCTCCAACTCATGGAGTCGGCATTGGCATCTTTCAGATATGAATAGAAGTTGTAAAGTACATAGTCATAGACCTTCTGCAGATTGTATGTCAGATGCTCTGCGGGCTCAAACTCAGAAATAGAGTTAGTGCCTTTAGCTGCTAAGAATGTGAAAAGTGAACGTTCGTTCTGGCCATATCGTTGAATAGCAGTAGTGATGGTGTAAGCAGAGAAGAGATCCAATGGGAACAGTTGTTTAGCTGTTTCCAATGGAAAGTCCTTAGCTACATAGCGTGTCTCTTTAGCCAGTTCATAAAGAGGTTCAATATTGTCTGCATCATTAACCTTTCCTTGTTCCTTTAATTGGGCAGAAGCTAGGTAAAGCAACTGCTCTACTGGCTCCACAAAGGTTATCTCCTTGAAGCGTCCCTTTACCTTAGTCCATTCGTTTGCTTGTTCCTCAGTCAGGCCCTTGGCATATGCGCCAAAGTTCTGATGAAGTGTAGTAAGCAGCATAATTTGTCGAGTAGGAACATTTACCAACTCTGACAACTTCTGCAAGAAATACAGTTCCTTCTCTGGGTTATTCTTGGCAGCATGTTCCAACACTTTACCAAACTCATCGACAACTATCAACAAGAACTTTCCTTTCTTCTGGCATTGAGTATAGTAGTTCTTCAGACTGTCAAGAATGCTGGTAGTATTGCCCTCCACATTCAGAGCCTTGCTCAGCAGCGTTGACATCTCTGCATAGTCGCCAACAATGTTCATAATCTCAAACGACTTGGCGTCAGACAGATTTTTGGAATCCAGCAAATATTTCTGCTTGCTAGTCTTCTTCAAGTCTGCCTCCAGAGCCAATAGAAAACTCGATTTTCCTGTGCCATATGAACCAATGATAGTGAAAGAATGAATGCCAGTACGGAAATCGTTCACAATGTTGTGAATGGCATTCTGAGCATTGGGCGTTACCAGGTATTGCATCCCTTCGGCAAAGCCGTTCTCTATGTTTGCAGATAAACTAAATGTCTTTGCCATAATAATCGTCTAAAACCTGTTTAACATCTAAGTCCTTGGTGAACTGAACTTGTTTTATACCAGCAACATCACTATAGGTGAAATACTGGCTGTAATCGCTGGCCAACTGCTTAAGCATCTCGATGGTCTCGAAGTCCTGCATACAGAACACCAGCCCGACTTTCTCCTGAATGGTATCGAAAGGAATGGTATTGTCACCTTCCTGCTCTTTCAGTTTCAGTAGGCCATACAGGAAAATCTCCTTTGTCACTTTGCGCTTACCATCAACATTGAAATAATAGCCCTTTCCTTCTGAACTCTGACGAATCAAGTCAAGGTCTATCAGCAATGATGAAAAATCCTCATTGGATTGCGCTTTGCGAGGCAATGCGTAATTCTGTAAGAGTACGCCAATATCTTTCTTCACCGTATTGGCATTGAACAGCGTCATCTTGTTAGCTTCCACCATTCTCAGTTTTACGTATGTCAGCACCTGCTCCCTCTCAAAATGGGTGCGTTCGCGCTGAACACCACAGAAGAACATCTTGTAAAGTGTAGCTTCCTCTGAAAATACTAGATTGAAGTGGAGCAACCACAGGGTTGCAATATCTTCCAGATACTTATCTTTGCCCTTGCTTTCATCGAAGAGATAATCACCAAGCCACGTACTCTTGTCATTCTCTGTAATACCAAAAGCCTTCAGCCAGAAACGGATGGAGGCTACCATATTCTTACCAACCCCCAGTCCAATCACAGCTTCAGGACTATTGAAGTCATTTCCTGCCACAACAAAATCATATCCCTTCTTCAGCCAAAGCGACTTGCAAGGGAACGACTCGTGTCCAGAAAACGTGTACTTTTTTACTTTATTAATGCTCATGTTCTAAGTTTCGTAATAGGCAAAAAAAGAACGTACCCTCCTCTTATTGTACTTCCTTACTGCGCCTGTCCTGGAAATGAGGCTTGGAACGAAATACAGAGAAAGGGTACGCCTATTACGGCGTACCTAACTTCCTCCAAGGTTCGTTCCAATAAAGTTTTTCCAGGACTTTGCAGTTTGGAACCTTGTCAGATAGCTGATACTATCAACTTTGCCAATAAGTTCTTGCAATTGCAGCCTTCACTCCCTATGGAGATCAGTTTTCGCTGCCATGCATTTGCTCAGACGGCTTGCGCCATCATCACAATAATGCTGCAAAGATACGAAATAATATTGAGATTATTCACATCAAAGCACATTTTTACACATTATTTAATAAAAGTGCCTCTTTTCCATACTCATGCCACCAATGGGTGGCATCACCAAGAGCATAAACACGCTCGCGGATGAAGTCAGGGTATTTGGGCGTTAACTCTTCAGCGTTGAA
>JAEEGJ010027344.1_pt1 | contig 11467 bp, 9 predicted proteins | sample 8958761 | NCBI WGS metagenome assembly JAEEGJ01 (sample SAMN16246546, study PRJNA631951) | gut metagenome | biome: gut microbiome; feature: rumen; material: RS-attached | host: Bos | place: Iran: Karaj | collected 2018-10
ACACCTTCATCGCCGAGGTGAAGAACGAGTACAAGCGCACCGAGCCCAAGATGGAAATCACCTGCAAGAGCGTTGACGCTCCCGAGACCATCATCGACACCGACACCGCCCGCCGCGTTGTCAACGCCGTTTACGTCGCTCCTCACGGCATCGACGCCATGAGCATGGAGATTCCCGGCCTCGTTGAGACCTCGACCAACCTCGCCAGCGTGAAGATGCGCCCCGGCAACCAGATTGTTGTCGAGATGTTCCACCGCTCGTCGATCGAGAGCGGCAAGTATGACCTGACGCACAGGTGCGAGACCGTCTTCCGCTTGGCTGGTGCCAACGAGATCATCAGCGAGGGTGGCTACCAAGGCTGGGAACCCATCAGCGACAGCCATCTGCTTTCAGTGGCAAAGGACTCGTGGGAGAAGCTCTTCGGCGTTCGTCCCGAGGTTCGCGCCATCCACGCCGGTCTGGAGTGCGGTCTGTTCCTGAAGGCCCGTCCCGACATGGAGATGATTTCCTTCGGTCCCACGCTGCGTGACGTGCACTCGCCCGCCGAGCGCTGCCACATCCCCGCTGTGGACAAGGCATGGAAGCAGGTTCAGAACATCCTCAAGGTCATTGCCGAGGAAAGCAAGTAAATTAATTTAAGTTTCTAGTCCTTAGTCCCTAGTTTTTAGTTGGCATCCGCTAACAAAGACTAACAACTAAAGACTAGGGACTAGAAACTGAAAACTGAAATTACAATGGATATTAAAGGAAAAATCATCCGCAAGCTGGATCCACAGGGCGGCACCTCCAAGGCTGGCCGCGAGTGGAAAAAGCAGGAATATGTGATGGAAACGCTCGATAGCGCCTTCCCTCGCCAAGTGAAGTTTGACTTCTTTGGCGATCGCGCTGACCAGTATCCGCTCGAGGTGGGTGACGTCATCACTTTGAGTTTTGACATCGAGAGCCGCGAGTTCAACGGCCGCTGGTACACCGACATCCGTGGCTTCAAAGCCATGAAGGAAGACCCGAACATGGCACCTGCTCCCCAAGCTCCCGCACCCAGCGAGTTTGCCCCGGCACCTCCTGCCGATGGCGGTATGCCCGCACCACCCCCTGTTGACGCCAACGACTTTGGCGGTGGCGGCACGGGCGATGACCTGCCCTTCTGACACATTGTGAACAACACAATACATTAAATGACAAACCGCTGGAGATTATCTCCGGCGGTTTGTTGTATTCCAGCCTAGCATGAAGGCCACCACATCAGGCATTGCAATTGTCCAGTTCTTCCATGATGTCACGCAGCAACGGGGCACACAGGGCATCGGCTTGGGAAGCCGCAGTCTGAACAAGTGACCTGAGTGGTTCTGAGGACTCTACCCTGCCCGTCAGCAGCAGATTGAACAGCAGGCGGTAGCCCGTGTATTTTGCAAGCTGACTTTCCTGATCAATGAGCTGGCCAAATGCCTCACAGGCTGCAGCGGTGTTCCGCAACAGTTTGTGGCACAGGTTATCGGCCACCTCGACACTCTCGATGCCTCGGCACCATTCCATGGCCAAGTCCAATGTCATCATTGAAGGAGGGAACAACATGGGCGCGGCAAGACGACATTCGCGGGAAGCGGTGTCATTCCATAAATTCTGTGCCAGGGCCGCCAAGCGCTCTTCATCGCCGACGAGGGCACGCATGCGGTTCGCTATCTCCATCACATCAGCCAGCAGGCATCCCATGATAACGGCATGAGGGTCACCGGCTCTCCTCAGCTTGTCGGCAACAATGCCGTTGCGAAAGGCAAAGAATTCCTTGCGAATCTCTCTCTCAAAAGTGCTGTCAGTATCCATTATCAATAAAAATATTAGCGCCTTAGCATGGGAATCATTTCAGCTTCTCGGCCAGAAAACGACCAGTATAGCTTTCGGGACATTTGGCCACATCTTCGGGCGTTCCTGCAACAACGACATTACCGCCCATGTCACCACCCTCGGGGCCCAAATCAATGATGTGGTCGGCACACTTGATCACATCAAGATTGTGCTCGATGATCACCACCGTGTGACCATTGCCGATGAGGTGGTTAAATGACCTCATCAGCGTGTTGATATCATGCAAATGCAGGCCGGTGGTGGGCTCGTCAAAGATGAACATCGTGTTGCCCTGGCGTTCTCCGCTCAAGTAGTAAGCGAGCTTCACGCGCTGGTTCTCGCCGCCCGACAAGGTGGACGAGGACTGTCCCAGCTTGATATAGCCCAGACCGACATCCTGCAGGGGCTTGAGGCGCCTGACGATGCGGTATTCATTATAGGTATTGGTCTCGTTGAAGAAATCAATGGCCTGGTCCACCGTCATGTCGAGGATGTCGCTGATGGTGCGGTCACGGAAAGTCACATCGAGCGCGTTGCGGCTGAAGCGCTTGCCGTGACAAGCCTCACAGGTCAATGTGATGTCGGCCATAAACTGCATCTCGATAGTAATGGTTCCCTCGCCCTTGCATTCCTCGCAGCGTCCGCCGGGGGAGTTGAACGAGAAGAAACTGCTGTTATAACCCATCTGCTTGGACAACTGCTGTTGGGCAAAGAGCTGGCGAATCTCGTCAAAAGCCTTGAGATAGGTCGCAGGATTGCTGCGTGTGCTCTTGCCGATGGGGCCCTGGTCAATAAATTCCACCGCCGACAAGCGACTCAGGTCACCGCCAATGCCGGCATGATGTCCGGGAGTGTCGGCCGTCTGGTCAAAGTGGCGCGCCAGCGCGGGATAGAGGATTTTGCCCACCAGGGTGGACTTGCCCGACCCGCTCACGCCAGTCACCACGGTCATCACCCCTAACGGGAACTTGACGCTGATGTTCTTCAGGTTGTTTTGGGTAGCGCCTTTGACTTCGATATACTGGTTCCAGTGCCTGCGCTGTTTGGGTACGGGTATGGAGAGTTGGCCTGTCAGGTATTTAGCGGTATAGCTGTCGGCAGCGCCATCGATAGAGGCGACAGGTCCCTGATAGGTGATTTCGCCACCATGGCGTCCTGCCTCAGGTCCCACATCTATCAGATAGTCGGCACTGCGCATGATATCCTCATCGTGCTCCACGACTACCACCGTGTTGCCCAGTTGCTGAAGCATGCGCAGCACATGAATGAGGCGATGTGTGTCACGCGGGTGAAGTCCCACCGAAGGCTCGTCGAGGATATAGACCGAGCCCACAAGCGAACTGCCCAAAGCCGTTGCCAGATTGATGCGCTGACTCTCGCCACCCGACAGGGTAGCCGACAGGCGGTCGAGAGTGAGATAGCCCACGCCGACCTCACACAGGTAGTCAAGACGGTTGTTGATCTCGGTGAGGAGCCGCTTGGCAACAAGGGCATCGGTCTCGCTGAGCTGCAGTTCTCTAAACCACTGTGCCAACTGGTTGACTGGCATCACGACCAGCTCGCTGATAGTTTTCTCCCCTACCCTCACATAGCCAGCTTGGGGTTTGAGCCTGGTGCCATGGCACACCGGGCAAACTGTCTTGCCGCGGTATCGTGCCTGCAACACACGGAACTGGATGGCGTAGGACTTGCTCTTTACCCACTCAAAGAAGCCATCGATGCCGCTCCATTCGCCGTCGCCCGTGCCGTGCCACAGCAAGTCAAGCTGCGACTGGGTCAATTCGTTATAAGGTTTGTGAATGGGGAATCCATGATGTGAAGCCACATGGATGAAGGCCTGCTTCCACTCACTCATCACCTGTCCTCGCCAACACATGACCGCATCGTCATAGACCGAACGGCTCCTGTCGGGCACCACCAGGTTCTCATCAATACCGATGACACTGCCAAAGCCCTCACAGGTGGGGCACGCTCCCAGCGGGTTGTTGAAGTTAAACATCAGGTCGGTGGGTTCCTCAAAAGTCATCCCGTCCAGTTCAAAGCGTTTTGAAAAACGGTGTTCCTTTATCGTCCCGTCCTGCTGCCACACCACCAGGCAACACTCGTCCTGGCCCTCATAGAAAGCCGTCTGCAGTGAGTCCAGCAATCGCAATTCGTCGTCACGGTCATGCGAGACTGCCATGCGGTCGATGAGCAGGCGATAGTCGGCAGCAAGGGGTTCGTCCTCGGCAGTGAGCACCTGAGAAATGTCAACAAACTTCGCGTCGCGTGTCATCAGGCGGGAATAGCCGCCCTTGACAAGGATGTCGAGCTGAGTGCGCAAGTCGCGGCCTTCGGGGACATGGACATCGGTGAGCAGGGCAAAGCGCGTGCCGTCAGGATAGGAGTTGATGCAGTCGATCACATCATTGGCCGTGTGCTTCTTTACCATCTGGCCCGACACAGGCGAGAAGGTTTTGCCAACGCGCGCAAACAACAGCCGCAAATAATCATAAACCTCGGTACTGGTACCGACCGTGCTGCGGGAATTGCGAGTCACCGTGCGTTGCTCAACAGCGATGGCAGGCGGCAAGCCGCGGATAAAGTCACAATCAGGCTTAGACAGGCGTCCCATAAATTGGCGCGCATAGGACGACAAACTCTCGACATAGCGGCGCTGCCCCTCGGCATATAGTGTGTCGAAGGCCAACGAAGACTTGCCGCTGCCCGACAAGCCAGTGACCACGACAAACTTGCCGCGCGGAATTGCCACGTCAACGTTCTTGAGATTGTTGACACGTGCACCCTTGATAATAATGTCGCCTGATAATGCCATTGCTGATAATTGAGCCCGCAAAGGTAGTGAAAGTCGGGCGGAGTGCCAAACAAAACAATGTTTTTGTTCTCTATCCCAAGATAAATCTAAATCTATAATATCTATAGAATCTATGATATTTATGATCCCCTCGAAAAAAGAAAAACGCACTATTGCCAAAAGGCACGAAGACACTTTTTTTTGAAATTATTTGCCCGAATTAAAAAAAAGGAGTAATTTTATTGCCCAAATCAAGCAATGAGCCCCTTGTGTGGCACGGTTTTTGCTTGATGGTTCATTACTAAGACATTATATTAATTTTTAAATTTACAGACAGATATGAAACCGATTAACATTGTAATGGCTGTAGTGGGCGGTGCCATTGCCGGTGCCGCAGTGGGATTTCTGTTTGCTCCCGAGAAAGGTGACGATGTTCGCAAGCGCATCGCCGACGCCCTGCGCGAACAAGGCGTGAAACTCAAAGGCACAAAGCTCGACAACCTCGTTGACGATATCGCCGAAGAGATTAAAGACAAGCTGGATTAATAACACATTAATTAATTTATAGTAATGAAAGGATTAAGTTTATTATATGCATTCTTGGGTGGTGCTCTGGTAGGCGCTTCGGCCGCTATCCTCTTTGCCCCCGAGAAGGGTTCAGACCTGCGCAGCCGCATCAAAGAGATGCTCAAGAAGAACGGCATCGACTTCAGCGACGATGAAGTAGAGCAGCTGGTGAAGCAGATCAGCGCCCAGATTGAGGACTGACATAATTACAGGCTCCCTGACAGGGTGCGTCCCTATAGCGGACACACCCTGCAGGGCTAATGATGTAAACTGGGCTAATTGCGCGAATCACCGTTATTTTGGGGGGAGATTCGTTTAATTAGCAATATTAGTATGACAATGCGTCTTGTTGTGAGAGAATATGAACGAGATAGATTATAAAAAACTGTTTGCCGAGGGTCGCAAGTATTTCTCGCTCGAGTGGGACTACACCAAGCTCACTGCGGTCGAGAAGATGGCGGTGCTACTCTCGTCCATCGCATTTGTAGCCGTGGTCATCATCATCGCCACCTTCGCCCTACAGTACCTGTTTTCGGCACTGATTGGCGTGTTGGCCACAGCCCTGGGCTGCGAGTGGGGCGCCCAATTGATTGCTGCTGCACTCATGTTGGTGCTGCTGCTGTTAGTGTTTGCCTTCAAGAAGCAGCTCATCGTGGATCCCGTGGCACGTTTTGTGAGCAAACTGTTCCTAAAACCCGAAGACAATGAGTAACGAGACCAGTAACAACACATCGGGCAGTACGCTTCCCATGTCTGTGCCCGACGCCCCCAAAGACTGGCGCGGCATGACGCTTGAGGAACTGAGGCGTGCCCGCGGCAAGGCGCTGGTGCGCCGCGAGGTGGGTCGCGCTACCATGCAATATAGCCTTGACGGCGTGAAGAACAACGTTGCCAGCAACGGCGTGCGTGCCCTCATGTTCAGTCCAGACACTGTCTCGCACCTCAAGACTGCCGATTATGTGTTTTTGGGCTTTAGACTCGCCCGTTGGCTCATGGGATTGCGCAACAACCGTCGCCGTCGTCGTTGACGACCACACACGACCATCCTTAATGCTCCTATGATTTTCGGTAAAATCATCAAAAATTCATCAAAAAAGCCACTTTTTTCACAAAAATTCTTGCCGTTTTTTTGATTTTACCTAAATTTGCGCCGTGATTTCTGAGGATTTCACACGAGAGAAGTAAGAAATTTTAATGACTATAACATCTAAACAATAACTGCCTATCGACAAACATTACTCTTTATTGACCTAAAAATAAGTAAGTAATGACAGTTTACAAGGACAAGAGCGATGAACAATTGATATCGCTGTATGTCGATGGCAAGAACGAGGCCTTTGATACGCTGATAGAGCGTCACAAGGACCGTGTTTTCATGTACATATATCATGCCGTGAAAAATGAGGAACTTGCTAACGACATTTTTCAGGATACTTTTTTCAAAGTCATCACTACTCTCAAGCAGGGCCGCTACGTCGAGAACGGCCATTTCCCCGCTTGGATCACCCGCATCGCACACAACCTGATTATAGACTACTTCCGCCAGACTAAGGCCGAGAACCTGCAGTCGACCGACGACGAAGACATCAACATCCTTAACCGCAAGGAGCTGTCGGACGGCACTGTCGAGGACGATATTGTCACCTCCCAAATCCACAGTGACGTTCGTCGCCTGGTGAGCGCTTTGCCCGAAAGCCAACGTCAAGTGCTAGAGATGCGCTTCTACAAGAACATGAGCTTCAAGGAGATTGCCGATTCCACCGGCGTGAGCATCAACACGGCCTTGGGACGCATGCGGTATGCCATCTTGAATATGCGCCGCATTGCTGAGGAGCACAACATCGTCCTCACCATGTAACCTGTTGCGGCAAAACAGATTTCAGCGAAGAAAGAAATCCAACCATACCCTCATTGACAATAGGCAATAACTCTTTATTGCTTATTGTTTTTTTTCTAGGGAATGTGATTTTTCAGGAAAAACCATGGAGGATTTTGGGACAAAGGAAAAAAATAGGTACTTTTGCACATAAATAAGAATTAAATAATCGGGACTCATTAACACTTAAGACTATGGCAGCATTCCGCAACCTCATCATCATGTTCCTGTGCGCAGTGATGGCCTTTCCCAGCATGCGCGCCGACCACCTTGTAATTGTTGCAGTTAACGACACACACAGCCAGATTGACCCAGCCAGCGACGGCAAGGGTGGCGTGGCACGACGTCGCGCCATCTATGACAAGCTGCGTGCCGAAAATCCCAACACCGCGATCATTCATGCCGGTGATGCCGTTCAGGGCACTTTGTTCTTCTCGCTTTACAAGGGCGAGGTGGAATATGCCTTGATGGATACCCTGGGCTATGATGCCATCATTCTAGGCAACCATGAGTTTGACAACGGCATGGAAGAGCTGGCAGCCCATTACCGCAATGTCGATGCCGTGAAGTTGAGCGCCAACTACGATTTCAGCGCCACACCACTCGACGGTATGTTCCAGCCCTACTGGATCAAGGCCGTGGGCGACAAGCGGGTGGCATTCTTTGGCATTAACGTCAACCCTGCGGGCCTGATTGCCGACATGAACTGCAAGAACCTACGTTACCGCTTTGCTCCAGGGGTGGCCGATGCCACTGCCCGTTACCTCAAGGAGGTGCTGGGCATGGACTATGCCATCATGGTGTCGCACATCGGCTACAGCAGCTATGAGCCCACCGAACCTAACGACTCGCTCATCGTGAGCCAGAGCCATTATATCGACATGGTCATCAGCTCGCACTCCCACACGACCATCAAGCCAGGCAGTGACATGAGTCGCGTCGCTAATGCCGACGGAAAACTCGTGACCATCGGCCAGAACGGAAAGAGCGGCAAACTGGTCGCCACCTATGACCTGAATCTGGAAACCGGCGAAATCGTTTATCAGCACATCCCCGTCGATGCCAGCTGGGACGAGGCCGCCAAGCGATATACTGCCATGAACACATGGCTTGACAAGTATCGTCACGGTGTGGACAGCATCATGAACAACCCCGTGGCCACAAGCGCACGCTTCATGAAAAACTCGAGCGATGCAGCCCAAAACTGGGTGAGCGATGCTACCATGGAAATCATCAAAGACCTGTCGGGCATCAAGAATATCGATTGCGCCATCATGAACAAGGGGGGCATCCGCACCGACATGCCCAAGGGGACTGTCACCGAAGGCATCATCGGATCGATGTTCCCGTTCGACAACCGCTTCGTCGTGCTGGAGATGTCTGGCAACACGCTCATCGAGTGTATTAAACTGATGTGCGGACGTGGCGGCGATGCCGTGAGCAAGGAGCTCAAGGCCACCTACAACGACAAGGGCGAACTTGTCAAAGCCACCCTCAAAGGGAAGAAAATTGATCCCAATAAAATCTATACTGTCGCTACCATCGACTATCTTGCCAACGGCGGTGATTACATGGAGCCCATGAAGGCTTGCAAGCGCCTGTTTGTGGACACCCAAAAGTATGGCAACCACATCCTCAACTATGTGAAGAAACTTGAAGCCGCAGGCAAGAAGATTGACGCCAAGGACGAAGTGAGAATCAACAAGAAGTAGAGATTCAGGCTCCGCTAACGGCCTTAGGGGCCCTAAGGGCTCTAAAAAACAAGAAGGACAAAAAAAGGACAAAATAAAATGACCAAATTCAAACGTGTATTACTATTGGTAATCATCATGGCATTTGCGATGGGTGCTCAAGCCAGGAGCAATGCCAAGATGCCCAACCTGTTTAACCAGGTGGACCAAGTGGCGATGAATGAATGGGTGGACAGCGTTTTCAACAGCATGTCGCCTGATGCCCGAATCGGGCAGCTCATCGTGGCCGCTGTTACACCTGCGGGAAATGACGCCACCAGCGCTCTGGTAAAACGGCTTGTTACCGAGAATCTGGTGGGCGGACTCATCTATGAGAACAGCACCATTAACGACCAAGCGGCAGTCACCAATCTTGCCCAATCGCTTGCCACGGTGCCCTTGATGATCACCATCGATGGCGAGTGGGGACTGGGTATGCGTCTCAAAGAAGTGCCTAACTTCCCTCGCAACCTGATTCTGGGAGCCATCGACGACGACATGCTGCTCTATGAATATGGCCGTGAAGTGGCACGCCAGTGCCGCCGCATGGGCATCCAGGTGAATTTTGCTCCCGTGCTCGATGTGAATGACAATCAAAACAATCCGGTCATCGGCAACCGTTCCTTTGGCGAAAGCCCTGAACTGGTGGCACGTCATGCCATTGCCTTTGCCCGCGGTCTGGAAGACGGCGGCGTGCTGGCTGTGGGAAAGCACTTCCCCGGCCATGGCTCATCCAGCGAGGACTCTCACAAGACACTGCCCTTGATCAAGAAGACCATGCAGGAAATCAACACCTGTGAGCTGGTTCCTTTCCGCAGATTCATTGATGCCGGACTGAGCGGCATTCTCACGGCACACCTGTTGGTGCCTGCCATCGATAAGGGAAAAGCCCCAAGCAGCCTTTCGCCCGAATGTGTAACCAACGTGCTGAGAAATGAACTCCAGTTCGACGGCATCGTGTTCACCGATGCGCTCAACATGAAGGGCGCGACACAGATGCTCAAGGGTTCGGCATGTGTCAACGCCCTGCTTGCGGGCAACGACGTGCTGCTCATGCCCGAAGACATCAGCAGCGAGATTGCGGCCATCAAAGCGGCTGTCGCCAACGGCAAACTGCGCCAAAGCGTCATTGACGAGCGCTGCAAGAAAATCCTTCGCTACAAGTATGCCCTCGGTTTGACCGAGCGTCAACAAGTGAACACGTCTAATCTCACCAATGACGTGAATTCCCCGGTCGCCAGCGTCCTGCAGCGACAACTTGTCGCCGGTAGCATTACCGTCATCAAGAACAACGACAATATCCTGCCGGTGCACAACCTGCAAAGCCGCCACATTGCCGTTGCCACCATCGGCAACGAGAAAAGCACAGCATCAAAGTTCACAAGGCGCTGCGCCGACTATGCCGAGATCACGCGCTTTGACCTTGCCAAGGCCGGCAGTGCCGAAGCTCTCGCTGCCCAGTTGCACGACGGCCACTTCAACACCATCATTGTCGAAGTGAGCGAGGACACCGAAGCCAACCGCGCTGCACTCAACACCATTGCCAAGAAGTGCAAGAACCTCGTCGTCGTGCTCATGTGCAAGCCCTACGAGATTCGCAACTATGGCACAGCCATCACCAACAAGCACGTCAAGGCCGTGGTGCTCACCTATGACAACACGACACTTGCCGAGGACTATGCGGCACAAACCATCTTTGGCGGCAACGCCGCAAAGGGCAACCTGCCCATCTCGCTGGCTTTCAACGGCAAGAAAACACGATACGAGGCTGGTGACGGCATCCACTACGAGGCAACACGTTTGGGCTATACCATTCCTGCCGAGGTGGGATTTGACAACCGTCTCACTTCACAGATCGACTCGGTTTGCCGCTTGGGTGTGCAACAGCACGCTTTCCCCGGCTGCCAGGTCATTGTGGCCCGTCACGGCAAGGTGGTTTACAAAAACTCGTTCGGCACCATCGACTATGGCAGCACAGTCAAGGTCGATGACAACACACTCTTTGGCCTCGCTTCGGTATCGAAAGCCACCGGCACCATCAGCGGTGTAATGAAAGCCTTTGACCAGGGCAAGTTCCGTCTCGACGACAAAGCGAGCGAGTACATTCCCGGTCTGCGCGACGGCGACAAGGAGAACATCACCTTCCGCGACCTGCTCTACCACGAGACAGGCATGCCGGCATCGCTTAACATGTGGTACATGATGATGGATCCCAAGACCTACAGCGGCGAACTCATCGCCGGAGCCGAGGATGCCACCCACACCGTAAAAATCATGAACGGCGCCTGGGGGCACAAGGATGCCAAGATGCGCACCGACATCATCTCACCCGTAAAGACCGACAAATTCAATATTGCCATTGCCGACGGCCTGTGGGGCGGCCGCGTCACCTATGACTCCATCATGAACCGCATGTACCAAGCCAAATTGGGCAAGAAGAAATACCTGTACAGCTGCTGCAACTTCTCGCTATTGGCCGATGCCGTGCAGCGCATGACGCACTCCCCGCTCAACTACTACGTGAACAACTACATCTTTGCTCCGCTGGGTGCCTACCACACGATGTATCGTCCCCTGAGCAAGTTCTCTCGCGACGAGATTGCCTATACCGAGAAGGACACCTATCTGCGCCGCCAGCACATCCACGGCTACGTCCAT
>JAEEGJ010027345.1_pt1 | contig 11467 bp, 10 predicted proteins | sample 8958761 | NCBI WGS metagenome assembly JAEEGJ01 (sample SAMN16246546, study PRJNA631951) | gut metagenome | biome: gut microbiome; feature: rumen; material: RS-attached | host: Bos | place: Iran: Karaj | collected 2018-10
CATTTAAATATATACCCTCTTCAACAGCTACCTGATGATATAAAAGTGCGCTGATCAAAGTCGTTACAAAAGCGATGAAAAGCATTATTCCCGCAACGATCGCAAATATCTTGAATTTGAGAGAAAAACCTCTGACGTCGGTTTTATCGCTGTCCTTTTCGGACGCACCCCGGGTCGGCTTTTGCTTCCAGCCGGTCAGATAAAAACTTTCCTTAAGGTTTTGCGGAATAAGTTTACAGATCGCATATGCAATGGCCACGGTGATAGCTTTGTCGATGATGTCGATCACCACATCGCTTGAAAACTGTGCCCAGAAAACGCTAAACATACCGCTGTCGAGCAGCTGACGGGCGAAAGGCGCTGAAATGCCCTCGCCTATTCCGAATCCGTATATAAGAAAGGTAAGCATTGAGCCCAGAGCACCGCCTATGAGTGCAAATATCGGTATGGACAAAAGAGCCTTGTAAAATTTCTCAAAAAAACCTTTTTTTGCAAGGAAAGAAGCTGTAACGGCTATAAGAACACTTAAGCTGGCATAATAAACATTCTCCACACTTGACGTCATATTGATGATGTTTGAAATATAGCCTACGATGATCCCCGGCAGATATCCGCCCAGAATCGCGGCAAGAATCGTTCCCACGTTGTCGATAAACAACGGAAGATCAAAAGCCTTAACGGCTCTGTTCAGAAATATGTTCAGAATAACGGCGATCGCCATTCCTATTACAGGTTTTAAAATCTTACCGTATCCGGTGTCTTCGTTTCCATTTTCCATAATGTTTTTCCCCTCTGAAAACTGATAAAAGCGCACATTTATCAGAAATATCATATAAATAAAATATAATCTTTTTATTAACGGCAAGTTTGCGCTTGACGGGCAATCTTGCAGGGTATACCTTTTAATTGTCTGCGGGTAACCGCAATCTTTGGAGAATTAATTATGAAACAATATAACGTGACAGGCATGAGCTGTGATGCATGCCGGGCCCGCGTGGAAAAGGCGGTTTCGTCGGTTCCTGGGGTGGAAAGTTGCGCCGTCAGTTTACTGACCAACTCTATGGGCGTTACCGGCGCCGCATCTGACGATCTTATAATAAAAGCCGTGACCGACGCAGGATACGGTGCATCGGTAAAGGGGGACAAAGAAACCTCTTCGGACTCCTCGAGCGGTTTTGAAGACGAACTTAAAGACACTGAGACTCCCAAGATAAGAAATCGGCTGATTGTATCCCTCATCCTTTTATTACCTTTACTTTACGTATCCATGGGACATATGCTGTTTGGTTTTCCTATACCCAAAGCTTTATGTACTCCCATCGCGACAGGCGTATACGAGCTTTTGCTGAGTGCGGCCGTCATGGTCGTAAATCAGAAGTTCTTCATAAGCGGATTTAAGAGCCTCATTCATAAAGCGCCAAACATGGACACCCTGGTTTCCATGGGAAGCGCAGCCGCATTTTGCTACAGCGTCATCGCTCTGTTTTCCATGATTGGAGCAAGTGAAGCGGGTAACAATGAGCTGGCCCATTCTTACATGAACGAATTTTATTTTGAATCGGCGGCGATGATACTTACCCTCATAACCGTGGGAAAACTGCTTGAGTCGATTTCAAAAGGCCGAACAACGGATGCTTTAAAAGGTCTTATGAAGCTCACTCCCAAAACTGCCGTCATATTAAAAGACGGTGTCGAAAGGGAAGTGAACATAGACACGGTTAAACCCGGCGACCTCTTTGTTATCCGTGCGGGTAACAACATTCCCGTTGACGGAATCGTTCACAAAGGAAACGGTGCCGTTAACGAATCTGCCATCACGGGTGAAAGCATTCCCATCGACAAAAAGGAAGGGGACGTTGTCACATCCGCAACGACTTGCGAGAACGGATATCTGATATGTGAGGCCACAAGAGTCGGCCAAGACACCACTCTTTCTCAGATAATAAAGATGGTGAGCGACGCGGCCACCACAAAGGCGCCTATCGCAAAGATAGCAGATAAAGTATCGGGCATATTCGTACCTGCGGTGCTGGTTATCGCACTTATCACCTTTATCGCCTGGATGATAGCGGGATACGGCTTTACGGCTTCTCTTCCGAAAGCAATATGCGTACTCGTTATTAGTTGTCCCTGTGCTCTGGGACTTGCCACTCCCGTAGCGATCATGGTGGGTAACGGTGTCGGCGCAAAGAACGGAATACTTTTTAAAACAGCTGCATCTTTGGAAGAGACGGGCAAAGTAAAGGTCATCGCTCTCGACAAGACCGGAACGGTTACAAAAGGTGAGCCTGTCGTAACCGGTGTTTATCCCGCAAAGGGTATCGAAGAAAAAGAACTCATAAAGACGGCTTACTCACTGGAAGAAAAGTCGGAACACCCCCTCGCGAGAGCCGTAAGCGCATACGCAAAGAATCTTTCCTTCGAAACATATGCCGCAGATGATGTGGATATACTGCCCGGCAATGGATTAACCGGAACAGTCAACAGTGTAAAAACATACGCAGGAAACAGGGAATTCATTGAAAGCAAAGTCTCTCTTTCCGACGAAACGCTCAAACTCTGTGACGATCTTTCCTTAAAAGGCGAGACTCCTCTCTTCTTTTTAAGAGAAGGCGAATTCCTGGGTATCATCTCAGTGGCGGATGTTATAAAAGAAGACACCCCCGCGGCGGTAAGCGCTCTTAAAGCACTGGGACTTAAAGTCGTAATGCTTACCGGCGACAACGAAAAGACCGCAGCAGCCATCGCAAAGAAGGCAGGCATCGATGAAGTCACCGCTTCGGTCAAGCCCGGGGAAAAAGAAGCGGTAATAAACAAACTTAAAGAATTCGGAAAAGTTGCCATGGTAGGTGACGGAATAAACGACGCTCCGGCACTTACGAGGGCGGATATCGGTATTGCGATAGGCGCCGGAAGCGACATAGCCATAGATGCCGCAGACGTGGTGCTGGTAAAGAGCAAATTGAGTGATGTAGTATCCGCAGTTAAGTTAAGCCGTGCAACCCTTAAAAACATTCACCAGAATCTTTTCTGGGCATTCTTCTACAACGTAATATGCATACCCCTCGCAGCGGGAGCCTATACAAAGGCATTGGGCATTTCTTTAAATCCCATGATCGGTGCGGCGGCCATGAGCCTTTCAAGCTTCTGCGTTGTAATGAATGCATTAAGATTAAACCTTGTGAAACTGAACAAAGAAGATACGAAAACGACCTTAGAGTCAGATTCCGAAGTAATCGATCAAAAGGAGGAAAAGAATATGAAGATATCTGTTAAAGGAATGATGTGCGCACATTGCGAGGCACACGTAAAGAAAGCTCTTGAAGCACTCCCGGGTGTTGAAAGCGCAACCGCATCCCATGAAGAAAACCTGGTAGTCCTCACTCTTAACGGCGACGTCAGCGAAGAGGATATAAAGAAAGCCGTTGAAGATGCCGGATACGAATATGCAGGGATCATCTGATAATCTGTAGATCACAGACAAAACAAAAGCCACCGTTATAGGTGGCTTTTTTGTATTCTATATCTGTTTTCTGACTACCTTGTACTCGTTGTCTTCTGAGTAATAAGGACATTGGAACCGGGAATCGGCCATAAGCCTTCCATAGTCGTCTTCGTCCATGTTTACCATGCACTCATAGCAGTCGTACTCTTCGTCGTATATGTAATTTGAACAGCTGTCGCAATCTCCGAAGCCTGCCATAATCTGCCTTTCCGTCATTTTCGACTATTAAAGTCAAAAGCATTTATTTACTCTTTTTTCTGAATATGAAGGATCTGAACAATATCACATTCATTACCGCAAAGAAACCAATGAGTATAAGAAGTGTCATCAATGGCTTAACCGGTGCCATTGTAGCTAACAGCATCATCGGGAAACCGAATACGATTGCCGGGAAGTTCTGATATACCATGTTGTCTGCGGCAGGAGTCTTAAACTCTCCGTCTATCTCTCTTAAAAGAATGGTTCCGGTACTTGCCGTTCCGGTAAGCATGCCGTACATCATCAAAAACTGCTCTTCGCAATATTCCGGGAACAACTTCTTTGCCACAAAGCGTTCATAAAGGAATGTGGAACCCATACCTACTATCGCAAGTATTATTATTATTCCCCAGTAGTTCTCCAAAAGTCCCAGGCTTATGGCTGCAATGCCGGCAACAACCATCACATCAAAGAAGAAGTTGCTCACTCTCGTCATAAGAAAGTTATTTATGTATTCATGATGCATCATTTTGGTCTTTTTAAATCCGGAAATAAAAACTTTTACTAACGTAGCGGCCAAAACACCTATAAGGAAGTTGAAGCCGAAGATAACGTTTCGCATGCCCGGAAGAAGCATTCCCAGAACATACATAATGCCGTAAGCAAGTATGTAAGCAAATATCACAAGTCCGACCTGGATCGTCATCTTGTCGATACTCTCCTGCATAGGGATCTCGTTTTCTTTCTGTATGTCTTCCGCCGTATATTTCTCGCGCTTCTCGCTTGATATTTTAAGTGTTCCGCGTTTTCTTTTTACATTAAGATAAATGACACCGCCGAGGCTGGCGCTCAAAAATCCCAATGCCGCGATGGTAAGGCCGAAGCTCTTGCCTCCCAAAAATCCGAACTGCGTTTCATAGATCGTACCGTAGTTCATTGCCTGGCCGGTTCCCTGTCCGTAACCGAAGGGAAGCAAAATACCTGCCGATGCAAAGAAGCCCGACACCACATATGCGGCGATCATCGTGATCACAAGTCCCAAAATACCCTGCATAAGGTAAGTGGAAACCGTGGTGACACCGGTATTGAATATCTCTGTCGAACGCTGCTTACTCAATTTGCCGCTTGAAGATTTAAAGGTTGAAGCGATAAATCCGAGAGCCAGGCAGTGATAAGTGATTATCTCAAGCGCTTCAAGGCCGTTCCCGCCGAAAAGTTCCGTATCAAACAGCTCCGCCCCGGTAACCGCACGATATATTTCGGAAACAATTAAAAGTATCAGTCCTCCGATGACCGATGTAGGTATAAGCGACTCTCTGAGTCCCGGAGTCATTCGTTTGATCGCATGTCCCAGCAGCATACTTCCCAGCAGCGCTCCCGCCAGTACCACGCAGCCCCAAACGTTAAATTCCCAAAAATTTGACATTATTCTCCCCCTTGGCGCTTTTTTGCGATGTTTCGCTGTCGCCTTCTTCTATTATATTGTTATATCTGTAGCAAAAATTCAAGTATTTAAGCGCATTAAAACGCTTTGAACCTTTGATCTGATACAAAGTTTTGTCGTACTCGATATTCAGTTTGTTTCTTCCCATGCAGGCTATACCCGTAATGTCCTTTAAGGCGATAGTTTTTTCTTCTTCCCGACTTTCAACAACTATTCTGTCGCCGTACAAAGAAAGTTTCGCGTTTTTATCAAGCAACTCCTTTTTCTTATATATGATAACTCTGTACAAAGAAACCTCATCCGCATAAACCGGTTCTTCTGTAAGTGCCGTAAGATCTGTGGAATTTACGAATTCATTCTGATACTCATACCAATCGGCAACGAATCTGTAAGGGAAATCAAATCCTTCTCCGGATAGCGAAGTGTCTTCGTTGTAAAGGATGGTCTTCTCACACTTAAGACATTTGATCTTATTCCCTGTGCTTTCAAAGGTCGAAAATCCGCAATCGGGACAAACGTACATCGCTCTTTCAAGATATTCCGCACGCTTATTCCCCTTAAACACAGCCGTGTCTGTCGCCTCGTCGGTGTAGAGTTCTTCTTTTATGAGCTTATAAAGTTCTTCCTCGGACATATCCGCATAATCCTCGGGCTTAAACACCTTTGATACATAGCAGTGCATGCGGCCTCTTCTGACAGAGTCGCTCCATCTCGGCTGGGTGCCGTATCCGCCTTCGATCTTGTATAAAACTATATCCAACTTAAGCTTCTTGCACAAAGAAGCTACCGAATCTTTCATATGCACGGTGCGTCCGCTGTACGTACGATTGCCTTCGGGTGCCAGGGCGATGCTTTTTCCCTCTTTGACTATCTGCAATATGTTTTTCATCGCCTTAAGATCGACGGTATGCTTTCTGATGGGAATGGGCGCAACAAGAAAACGTAACAGTTTTGAAATGAATCCGTTGGAGAAGATGTCTTCGGTGGCCACGAAGTAGACAGGGCGGCCAAAAGAAATCGCTACGAAAAACTGATCAAATCCCGTAACGTGGTTATATAAAAGAACACAGGGAGTCTTCGAATACTTCCTGAAAGAATCAACTTTGGCTCTGTATCTTAACTTTGCCCAAAGAGAAAAAATCTGAAACAACAAAAACCACACAACCTCATGCCGGGTGCGGGCCCATTTTTTGCTTTTCTTCATAAGCGCATCCTTTTGCTTCACTTACCCTATTATATCAAAAAAAGAACCATCCGTGCGGATGATTCTTTTTCTTTTTTCATTTATTCATTTCCGCTGACAGCATTGATCGGATCGTTTTCTGATACGTCATGATTCGGCTCCTCAGCTATTCCGGCATATACAGTCAAATTGCCACTACCGTCGGGTACCTTTTCGATCTTATCTTGAGCGTCACTGCTTTCTGCTCCTGCTTTGCTTTTATACCATCCTGTGAAAACGTAGCCTGCGTACTGGTTGTTTTCGTCCGCGACATCAATAAATATATCCGGCGAAACACCGGGAGTCTCTATTCCCGGTAAAACAGTCCCCTCGTCAAGATTTTGCGGAAGAATGTAATTTGAATCTTCCTGCCATTCGCCATTGGCGTCTTTCCTGCAAAAGATAAGATGCAAAATAACCGAATTACCATTTTTGATAATGGTTTGTATCAATCCTTCATACGTTACGAGATTAGGAGGCAATATGATATTAGGCGGCAATATTATTGTATGTTGTAACGGATCCTCCTCCTTCTTTTCTTCCTTCATTTCTTCCTCTTCTATCACCGATGGTATAGCGTTTACGGAAGGAATATTATCATTTGCTGTCACCCAGTCATCACCTGGAGGCAGTTGACCCTCCTGATTAAATAATTCTTCAGCTATTTTATTAATTATTCGAACTGTATCATCTCCGGAAGGAGGGTCCTCATGCGGATCCAGCCATTCATGCTTATCCTTTTTCGGTGTTTCAACAGCCGCTACTGCTGTAGTGGCTTGTTTTGATCGGCCGACTGCTGTTTTGGGTTCGGTTGATTCTGTTGAACCATCCCAACCTAACCAGCCATAGTCCTCAGAATGCACTCTATACCATATCGACTGACCACCAATGCCTGAAACATCATCGATAGAATTCAATACTCCTCTGACTCTATTAATCGTTGCCTGATCGGGAGCTACTTCTCCGTCTTGGGCGTCTGCATCGGCAAGAATAACGTTTGCGACGTTTGTCATAAAAGATTCACTGAATTGCGAACTACCAAATACTATGCCCCCGTCGGAGGGATCCAGAGTTGCTCTGGTATTGCCGTTCTCTTTTTCCCTCGCCTCTTGTTCTTTACTTTGTCTTAAAATCTTACTCAATTCATCTATTGAAAGCGCCTCTTCGGAAGAAGTAGTAAATGAATTTCCCTCTCCGGCACTCAAAGTCGTTTTAGCGGAGCTCACTGTTCCATCGGAATTTTTCTTAAACGCCTCAACAACAGCGGATCCTTGCAATATCGCGTTACTGTTTGTCTGAAAATCATTTTCCGTAGAGCCAACAACTACTTCTCTTAAAGAATTCTCTACGGAAACTGAAATTTTACCTTCGCCGGCTCCTACCGTAAGAATGGTACCCGTTACATACATAGCAGTATTTGAGGTTACCACAGTGAATGACGATTCCGAAGATAGTTTATTCTTAACCTCAGCCATTATTTCGCCCTGATAAACATATATCTGGGTATCTCCGACTTCTGCGGTACCCGTTGCACTTATATCTATGATCGCACCCGCATCCAGATACAGAAACTTGTCATCATCCAGTCTTATTCTGGCGAAGCCGTCTTCCGACACTCCAAACACATCGTCCGTATAAAGATCCATGTCTTTTCCGACCGTAAGTGTCTCGCCGTTTCTTAAGACCGTACATGTACCGCCAAGATCGATTACCTTTATCGATCTTACCGATTCGGGCTCAGTTGAACGTTGAGTTAAAAAAAGCGCAACGGCCGTAGCAATTGCCAAAGCCGCTGCCCCAATGATTCCGACTATTAATCCTTTTTTCATTCCTCTTTTACCTTTCTTCTTCGGTTTTCTTCAGCTTCCTGTACTTATAGGCACACACGGTAACTATTACGCCTAAAACAAAAGCGACCATCCCCGCCAAAACATACCCACCTGCTTCACGGCTTAATAAGAATGCGCCGTAGAGCGTTCCGGTTGAATATGCGGCGGAGACCTGAGGCGGAAATACGGTCAGCATTACGACCAAACCTGCGAACAATACAGCGCCCACACTTGCAACATTTTTGTAAGTGCGCATTTTCCGCCTACGGCTTACCGTTTCGCTTCTTTTGAGTATTTCGCCAAGAGCTTCCTTGTCCGTATACTTCATCGTTTCCTCCTGCTTAAAGTGGTGCTTTTTTCCCCTTATACTTATTAGTACCACTTACTTACTTTTTTACTCACCGAAAAAGAAAAAAAAATGAAAAAATTTTTTATCATTGATAATACATGTAAAAATCGGCTCTACGCCGCGGTTTCTTTCTCCCTGAAATACCGATACAAAAAGTACAAAACGACCGACATAACGGGAGGAAGGATAAATCCTATCACCGTCGAGGCTCCATCTTTTGACACCAAAAGATTGTACAGCGCGTGGATGTTCATCGCGAGCGCCACTCCCACAGCCACGGCGGGAAGGGAGAACGCCTTGAGGCGTCTTGCCAATATAAACCATATGGAAAGAGCGAGGATGCTCACGATATGCATGATGCCTACTGCGAAGCCCCTTATGAGCACGTAAATGATATTGTCTGCGCCCGATGTAAGTATATAGCAGCAGTTTTCGTAGGTGGCAAATCCGGCACCTATCGCTACCGCGATCATGGTAAGCGTCTTTTCCTTGGCATCGGTCAGCACCATGAAGAACATAAGGGGCAACAGTTTCATCAGTTCTTCCACCATGGGAGAAAGAAAGATCGACGTATCATTTTCGCCCATGCCCGTTACAAGCGCCAAAAAGCCGTCAATATACGCCGAAAGAAGGCACATCACCATTCCCAAAAGGAACGCGGCCATATATTTACGTACCGATCCGGTCAAAAACAAAAGAGACACTATCAAAGGGATCGCTATACATATGAGAATGTTTTCCGCATAGATCATGCCCGCACCTCCTTTTCATGAGACAGAAACATCATAAAAAAGGACAATATCAGCGCCAATACAACGATCTGATATATCACGCCCGAACTCATATACAAAACTATGATGTTCCAGGCAAAAGATGCATACGAAAGACCGATCATGGTGTCAGGTTTCTTTTTACCGATGAGAGAAATGATCGTTCTGGCAATAATATAGATCAGCACGGTAAGCAATAAAATGTACGCAAACACTTCATGCAGTCCTTTAAGATCAACAGGTACAAAGAAACCGGCAACGTTTGCCACGATTATAAGTACGCAGAAGCATCCGAGCACGATCCACATAACATTCGAAAGTACTTCGGACTGTTTCATAAACTTTACAAGATTGGTAAAGAAGTAAATAAGCACTATACCTGTGATGATATCCTGAGTCCACTCTCCTGACCATGCTATCCACAAAGCCACATTCGCCGACACGAAAAGAACCGTAGCTATTGTCTCCTTTATGGCAGGAGCGGTTATTTTCTTTAACCTGGTTGACAAAGATGCTCCCAGAGACAAAAAAACCGCCCACTCTCCGATCTCATTGGCTGCAAAAGGCATTCTGATGTCCGGATACAATATGTCGTATCCCAGCCAGTATATGATGCTCAACAGATTGCTTACGATCGCGAACACAAAAAATATCACGGTCGCCGTACGTTCGTGCCTTGACATCAGCACGAATAAGCGAACGAGAATGAACAGCATAACAACCATTTGGATAATTAATAGAGCAGAATCAATGAATGTCATATTCAAACCCCGTTTTAACAAGTATCTCTTTGAGAGCCTTGCGGGCTCTTTCTGCAAGGTTATAAACCTGCTTTTTGTTTTTACCCATAACCGATGCAGCTTCCTCGCGTGTCATATCCTCAAAATACAGCAATACCAGTATACGCCGATATTCCGGATTCAATAAAGACATAGCCTCGTAGAGCTTACGTTTCTGCTCGTCTTTTAATAATTCCATCTCGGGAGAATCATAGTGACCGAATTGGTCAGCAGGCTCACCGTCGGTAAATTCATTTATTTCTTCGATGGATCTTGCAAACAGACGCTTCGACTTGTTGATTGATTTAAGTGCCAGGTTTCTTCCTATGGCAAAGAGCCATGTTTTGAAAGAACTTCCTCCCGAAAACAAAGTAGGGCCCGCCGCCACTTCCGAAAATGTGTCAAGGGCAAGCTCCTCGGCCCTGTCAATATCATGCACAAAACCGTTTATGAACAGCATAAGACTCTCCTTGTGCCTTTGGATGAGCACAAGAAGCGAATCTTCGTCTCTGTTATCCAAAAATCGAGAGTATAACTCTTCGTCGGTTTCTAAATTAGTCATGATGCTTCCGGCCAAATGTTTTCTATTATTTATTATATTAACATATGAAGATTATTATGGTTTTATCGTTTCTAAATCTTAAAACTCCAAGAAGGATTGATGATCAAACCTTAAGCCATCGTATAAAACCACATGGAAAGGCGTTTTCCGATACATCATCTTATTTTGTAATCAAATATGTGATCAATGTATATAATGACTAGATGCTTTCCTTTTTAGGAAGTATACCTACGTATGCAATTGCTATAGCAGTTCCAATAATGCTTCCAAACAATATAGTAAACAGAAAAGTCATCAATGAAGATTTTTTGTATATTACCTTGTTAGAAGAGAAAGAATAGCCCTTTCTTTCGATAACAGGAATTAAACTGTTATCGACAACTGTTGCGATAATAGTTCTAAAGATTACGATTACTACAAGACCAATTAAGCTAATCAATAAATTGACCTTAAATAATTGAGTTAATACATTAACGATAGAAGCTAATACATTCATTTTTATTCCTCTCTTTCGTTATTTTAAAAACTTCCTTTTCAAAGAATATTGTCGATAGTGTTTCATCGTAAACAGTAATGTTGATAATGCGAACTGCTTATTTGCAGTTTATTATTCTAAATACTTCCAATGATATCCTCCGGCTGAGTCTTTTATCCCCTTGAGATTTCTTGATATATACTCTGTTCTTATACCAGTTTTTGCAGAAGCTTCTTTAATAGACTCAAAAGATTCATTAGTTTCTATACACACTATCGGCGTACGACTTTTATTCTTATTGTAGTTAGGACATTCAGAATGTTGCCTTGTATTG
>JAEEGJ010027346.1_pt1 | contig 11467 bp, 11 predicted proteins | sample 8958761 | NCBI WGS metagenome assembly JAEEGJ01 (sample SAMN16246546, study PRJNA631951) | gut metagenome | biome: gut microbiome; feature: rumen; material: RS-attached | host: Bos | place: Iran: Karaj | collected 2018-10
GAATACGTTGCTCTTCGTAAGGAAGAGATTAAAAATTTAGTAGCGGGTTTAGAAAGAAAACCATGCATCGCTATCGTCCAAGTTAATGAGGACGCGGCTAGCTGCGCATATGTGCGCGGGAAGCTTAAAGATGCTGATGAATTAGGCATCAAAGCAGACTTAATTAAGTTACCTTTAGAAACAACTCAAGAACAACTTTTGAAGGTTATCGATGAATTAAACAAAGATGACATTCATGATGGCTTTATCGTTCAAATGCCTTTACCAAAAGGGATCGACGAAGAAGTCATAAAATTAGCAGTTGATCCTAAAAAAGATGTTGATGGTTTCCATCCATTATCCTCTCTTGTTCCATGTACCCCAAAAGGTATTATTAACTATTTACACTTTGAAAAGATTCCTATGCAAGGAAAGAATGCTGTGGTTATTGGCCGTAGTAATATCGTCGGTAAACCAATGGCAAAACTCCTTCTTAAAGAAAATATGAATGTGACCGTTTTGCATAGCAAAACCACTCCTGAAGATATGGCTTTCTATATCGCTCACGCAGATGTCATTGTCGTGGCGATTGGTAAAGCTGGTTTCTTAGATAATCGCTTCACTTATAAAAAAGATGCCGTCATTGTTGACGTTGGCATCTCAAGAACTGATGAAGGTCTAAAAGGTGACGCAATTCCTAATCTTCCAGTTGGACTTCAAACCCCAGTTCCTGGTGGCGTTGGTCTAGCAACTAGATTAGCACTTTACGAAAACTTATTAGAGATTTACGGCGTTAACAAGTAGGTTAGCGCCTTTTCTTTATAAATGTTATTTTCCCTTTCTCTTTTTTAATGAGATGACGGTTTACTAAACTCGTTAAAAGACGAGATAAAGTTTCTCTCTGAATGCCGATTTGAGCGGCTAATGCGGTAACGTTTTTAAAGATGATAACGTTATCGTTTTTACTAGCGTAATAAAATAATCTTTCTTCAGCATTAGTAAATGATAAGAGTTGAATTCTAGCGTTAAGAGATTTGCCAAAGTCTGATTGCGCTTGTAAATATAGTTTTAAGAAGTCTTGGTTGTTTTGTAATAAGAAAACTAAGTTCTCTTTATTAATAAATGCAATGACACACTTTTCTTTTGCAATGACATCACCACGATACACTGGGTCACTAGAGAAGATTAAATTGTTACCAAAAATATCTCCCGCTTTTAAAGAGTTAAGTAACATTTCTTTACCTTTGAAGGCATAAGAGACGATATCAATTTTACCTGAGACAATGATACCGATGTTCTCGCAGACATCACCTTCATGGGCGATAATGCTATTTTTGGTTACTTGATAACCATTCACTAGCTTATGTTCTTTTTTGCTTAATACTTGTAAAAGTGGAATTTTCATAATATTTGTGTGACCTCAATCACATTTTATTATAAATCGTTCCTGTATAATTACAACGGAGGAATTCAAAAATGAAAAAATATTTATCACTTATTGCAGTCGCCCTCGCGCTCACTGCATGCAATACTAACAGTTCTAATCAAGGCACAGGGGAATTCGATCGTACATCCTTAAGTATCATCACCCCAACAGGCGCTCCAGCTTTAGCGTTCTATAACTATTCCGGTAGCGAAAGATTTGAAACTAACTCAAATCCAGCAGAAGGTATCATCCCTCAAATGGTTACTGGTCAAAAAGATGTTGTCGTCTTACCAACTAATGCTGGTATGCAAGCCATCTTAAATAAGAAAGCAGAATATCAAATTGCTGCGACCATCACATTTGGTAATTTCTATCTCATTAGCATGAACAATGACGCTAACAAGACATTAGACGCTGATGACACAATTCTCCTTTTCCAAAAAGGTAATGTCCCAGATAAAGTTTTCCATTATGTTTATGGTGATGACTATAACAGCAACATTCATTATGTCTCTGCTGTCAGTGACGCTGCTGCGGCAGTTAACGCTGGTTTCTTCGCAGATGCCGAAACAGGCAATAACATTGTTCCTAACTATGTCATGTTAGCCCAACCTGTCTTAACCACAGTCTTAAATAAGAATGCTGATAAGGGTTATGCAGTCTACGCTGATATGCAAGCTAAGTATAAAGAAAAATCAAACAATCAAGCTTTATTCCAAGCCTCTGTCTTTGTTAAGAAGAGCCTTGATAGAAAAGTTGTTACATCATTCTTAGATTCTTTAAAAGCGGATATTGACGCTGCTATTAAGAATCCTGAAGTGATTCAAGAAGCCTTGAAGGATGCACAAGATGCTCAAACAGTTTATGGCATTGCACCAGCCATGGCGACTACAGTCACTAAAAATAACAACGGCATGGGTTTAGGTTTCGAACGTGCGATCAATAATAAAGAAGCTGTTGAAACCTTCTTAAAGCTCTTTGGTATTGAGGGTTTTGATGAGGAAGTTTATTTCTAATAAATTCGTACTCTTTGCCTTAGGCATTTTATTTGTTATTGCTTTATGGATAATTCTTTCGTTGTGCTTTGATGTCAACGGAGGAATTTTTCCTTCTCCAATAGAAACATTTGCTAAGTTTGGAGAGTTATTACAAGATCCATATTCTTATAAATGTTTAGGTTATACATTCCTAAGAATGTTTGTGGGTTTTGCTATCTCCTTTGTCTTGGCTTTAATAACTGGTATACTAGCGGGCAATCATGAAGCATTTTATGATTTCTTAAAACCATTAATGACCGTGATTAAAAGTATTCCAACAGTCGTTTTAGTATTCTTATTTGTGGTCCTTGTTGCCCCTAAAAACGCCCCTATCCTTGTCGTCTTTGTCATTTGCTTTCCTATTCTTTATGAAGCAGTGGCGGGTGGCATTAAAAAGGTTGATAAGCAAGTTATTGAAGCATCTGAAGTTGATGGAGCGGGATATTTCAAAAGAGTTTTATTTATAAAACTACCTTTATCTCTTTCCTATATTATTGTCGGTATTGTTTCAAGTTTTTCCTTATCTTTTAAAATTGAGATTATGGCGGAAGTCATTACTGGTTACACCCGTAATGGTTTAGGTAGTGTTATCCACTACGTCCAACAAGAAGATCCCACAAATTTAACTGGTGTTTTTGCCTATGCACTATTTGCTATTATCTTCATGCTTTTGTTCTCTTTGTTAGAAACAATCATTAAGCAAGTAATTAAAAAGCAAAACAATTGATTAAGCATAATAATTAACATAAACTTAATTTAAGGAGAACATACACAATGGAATTAAAAGGAAGTAAAACTGAAAAGAATTTAGAGATGGCTTTTGCCGGTGAATCTCAAGCTCGTAACAAATATACATATTTCGCCAGCCAAGCTAAGAAAGAAGGCTATGAACAAATTGCTGCGATTTTCTTAGAAACAGCAGAAAATGAAAAAGAACACGCTAAGATGTGGTTCAAATATTTACATAATGGTCAAGTTCCAAACACCGTTGAGAACTTAAAAGCCGCCGCTGAAGGCGAAAACTTTGAATGGACCGATATGTATAAGAAAATGGCAGAAGAAGCTAAAGAAGAAGGCTTTATGGAAATTGCCGCTAAGTTTGCTCTTGTTGCTAAGATCGAAGCAGAACACGAACAAAGATACCTTAAACTTTTAGAAAAGGTCAAAGCGGATAAAGTATTTATCGCTCCTGATGTCGTCGTCTGGAAGTGCCGTAACTGTGGCCATATCCACATTGGTAAAGAAGCACCAAAGATTTGCCCAGCTTGTGCTCATCCACAATCCTATTTCGAATTAAGAGTCGAAAATTATTAATCTTTAATTTAAATTAAAAAGAAGCACAGAGACAACACTTTGTGCTTTTTAATTTTATTAAAATTTCCTATTGCAATTATTAATATTTTCTATGATAATAATAAAGCGCGTTACAAACGGATCTGTGGTGTAGCGGTTAACATGTCTCCCTGTCACGGAGAAGACCGCGGGTTCGATTCCCGTCAGATCCGCCAGCGCTTTTTTAAAGAAATGGCTCGGTAGCTCAGTTAGTAGAGCATCAGACTGAAAATCTGAGTGTCGCCGGCGCGCTCCCGGCCTGAGCCACCATTTTATTGGATAAGACACATATGTGTCTTTTTTTCTTTCTTACGATAAAGAAAAACCACTAGTCGAGAAACTAGTGGTTTGTTTTAGTTAATTAATAACTAGTCTTGTTTTTGTGTTTCTTTTGGCTCATCGCCTTCTGGTCTTGGAAGACCGACTTTGGCCATCACATCATCAACAAGTTTCTTTGCTCTACGATAAGCTAAATCGCTCTTAACGCGGAGTAAGCATGGAAGATCTTCGTATTTCTTCGCTTCTGCTCTTTCAACTGGAATTGTTGATTCAGCATAATCATCTGGATTGAGGTTGAGGTAAACACGGAGGTGTTTGCCGACGATTGTTACGAAGACATAACGTTGTCTCTTATATGAGAATGTATCACCTGGAATGGAGACACGGTTTCTCAAACCATACCATTTAATATAGTCTCTTAAGTCGTAATATTTATGACGTAAGTCGTAGACACTGTTTCTTAAGCGGGTTTCGAATGGTTTTCTCTTTCTCTTACCCTTAATGACTAAACCTTCTGGACCTTCGACGACTGGGGCTTCTTCTTCCTCTTCTTCGTCTTCTTCTTCCTCCTCTTCAGGTTCTTCTTCTGGTTCTGGTTCTGGCTCTGGTTCTGGCTCTGGTTGTGGAGCTGGAGCAGGAGCTGGTTCTTCTTCCTCTTCTTTTTCAGCGTGGTATTCTTCGACGTGTTCGTCGAGACCTTCTTTAACGAGTTTACGAACTTCTCTCTTATCTAAGCCTTCAGCAGCAGCAGCTTCTTTTGGATCTTCGCCAGCAGCTTTTTGTAATAAGCCAAAGAGCATTCTGAATACTGGTAATAAAACAAAGAAGATAGCGAATAGATTAAGACCAAACGCACCTGCTAATAAGAGGAACGCAGAGATTCTTAAAACGCCCATTTGAATCATAGGAATGGCAAGGATGAGGATGAATGGTAAGAAGCCAATCGCGACAACAATGCCAACGGCGGATAATAAGAAAGCTGGTTTCTTTTTGACAATGGCCATAACAATTGTTGCAATACCTAAAGTAACGGCAACAAAAACGAGCGCAACACCAATGAAGGCTGTTTCATGATTGAAATAATGAGGGTTCCACATATTAACGTAGTCACCAATAGCTGCCCTTGGGCCATAAACAAAGATTTGGCTATTAATGAGACCTTGGCCGCCATCGATTAATGGTGTGACCATACAAATACCAACTAGTAAGGCACAGATTAACCATAAAGCTAAACCAATACAAGAGGAACGCAAAATTTTCTTGTTTTCCATGGATAGAATATCTCCTTATTTATTTTAATGTAATTCCGATTTCGCGCGTTTGCAAGTAATAAAATATATAAAAAGTTAAAAGATACGTAAATAACCATGCACATAACGGCTATTTTGGGCATCTTTGTTACAATTGAGGTATGAATGTAACATGATTTTCTTACGAGACATTTTTGCGAAACTAGGTAACATGTCGGCTATTTTTGCTTTCAAAAAGAAGCGATATGGTATTGATTCAATTACTAGTAACATTTTTCATGAGAAATGGTTAGAATATAGACATGTTAATAAAATTAAAAGTTCAAAATTTCGCCATCATTGAAGACATTGAAATTGCTTTTAAAGATGGTTTGACTGTTTTAACAGGCGAAACAGGCGCAGGTAAGAGCTTAATTATTGATTGCATTGGGCTCTTATTAGGTGAAAGAGCGGCCTCTGAAATGATCAGACAAGGGGAAGAAAAGGCCATCGTCCTCGGTGTTTTTGATAATCAGAGTCCTATCGTCAAAGCGGCTTTAGAAAAAGCCAATATTCCAGAAAAAGACGGACTTATAGAGATTAAAAGAACGATTTCTGCGAATAAGAATGTCGTTAAAATTAATGACACCACTGTTACTTTAGCGGATTTAAAGAATATCATGTCACTAATTGCGGATATTCATCAGCAATTCGATATGGTAAAGCTATTTAATAACGAGAATTATCTCGCCATGGTTGATGGTTTTAACGCGCGATTAGTCAATCAATACCTTGAAAAGTATTTGACACGTTATGCACTTTTGAAAAAACAAAGCGAGACGTACCATAGTTTGGTTAAACGCATTGATGAGTTTAATAAAAACCAAGAGGCATATGAATATGCTTATAACGAAATCAAAGCGCTTAATCTTAAGGAAGGTGAAGAGGAAGAGATTGCTTCTGAGATTGCCTTACTTGAAAACTATGACAAGATTTATTCCTTACTAATGGAATCTAAAGAATTGATGGATGGAGAGGCATTAAGCAATATCTATCAAATTAAAGAAAACATTAATAAATTATCTGAATACCAGAACGAGTATCAAGAATACTTATCAAGATTAGATAACGCTTACTACGAACTCGAGGATATGTTCGAGGACATTAAAAAGAAAGCTAGTTATCTTAATTATGATCCAGAGCATTTGGATGCTTTAATCGAACGCTCACACGCGATTAATAATTTAAAGAAAAAACATAATAAAGATTTTAATGAATTGATTAAGTATCAAGACGAACTTAACGAACTTCTTAAATATAAAGAAGACTATTCTATTCTTCTAAAAGAAGAAAAAGAAAAGTTGTCCACTATTTACGAAGAAACCTATGTCGCGGCTATGGACCTCCATAAGGTCAGAGAAGACATCGGTTTAAACATTACTAAAGATTTAGAGAAGACTCTTTCTGAGCTTGGTTTAAACTGTCGATTCAATGTGGCGGTTAATAGCAAAGAAAAGAGTGATGAATTAGATATCAGTATCTTTACTGATAGCGGCATCGATACGATAGAGTTCTATATCGAAACAAATATCGGTGAAGGCCTTAAGCCATTAGCCAAGGTTGTTTCTGGTGGTGAATTATCTCGTATCATGTTAGCGATTAAACTTCTCTATGTAAAAGCCCAAAAGATTAACACAATTATCTTTGATGAAATTGATACAGGCATCAGTGGAGACGTCGCTAGTAAGGTGGCTAAGAAGATTAAAGAACTTTCATTCTCACATCAAGTTATTACCATTACTCACTTACCTCAAGTAGCAAGCTTAAGCGATCATCATATTAGAATCGCTAAGAAAGTTAGTAATAATAGAACATACACCACGATTAAAGAATTATCTTTAGACGAAAAGATTTATGAAGTCGCCTCACTGATCTCTTCTGGTAAAGTGACTGATAAACAATTAGAGTACGCTAAAGAGATGGTAATGGAAAGAAAATAGGACCCAACGGGTCCTTTTCTCTTATCTAAGCTTCATGCCTTCTCTAAAGGCGTTGGCGACTGTTTCACCGATTTCTTTATATTCCGCTTTGACTGGATCAAAGACTAAGAAATGGGCTTTATCTGGGTTAACTTGACCGTTTTCGATAATACTTTCATCAACGCTCACATTAACGATTTTGCCAATGATGTTTCCACCACCTTCGCCTTCATTAATGATTTCCACTAATTCGCATTCAAGAGTTAATGGATAATCGGTGAAGAGAGGTGCATCAATGTGTGGAGCCTTTTCAAATTTAAGACCACTTTTCTTAATCTTATCTTTTTCTTTCTTGAAAGAAACGATACCAACATAATCACTAGCGGTCACTGTTTCTTTTGTGGCAAAGGCCACGGTGAAGGCTTTCTTGTTTCTGATGTTATCTGTGGTTTGATGTGATGATAAACAAATGATGATTTGATTTGTGTCATAAGTACCACCCCAGGCAGCGTTCATTGCGTCTGGTTCGTTGTTTTCATTATAAGTACCGATGATGAGGACTGGCATTGGGAATAGCCATGTTTGAGATCCAAAGTCTTTACGCATATTATCTTCCTTTCAAAAAGTTATATAGACGGTTCATTCCGTCTTTGACATTATTAATGCTTGTGGCAATATTAATTCTCACGAAGTTACCTCCATTAGGGCCATAATGGAGACCATCGTTTATATATAAACCTGTTTGAGCTCTTAATTCTTTAACAAAGACATCACTAGGAATGCCGTATTTAGAGATATCAAGCCATAACAAATATGTTGCTTGGCCAGAAACGAGTTTAACATTTGGTAAGTTTTCTTTTAAGAATTCTTTGATGTATTTCTTATTTTGATAGAGATATTCGTTTAACTCATCAACATATGTCGCCCCTTTAGTGTACGCCGCAATTGTCGCGGGGACGCAGAAATAATTAGGCTCACCAATATCATCGTGATAAAAGGCTTTTTGCACTCTTTCTCTTTTTTCTTTATCGTTGACCACTGTCACCGCGGAATGTAAACCCGCAAGGTTGAAAACCTTGCTAGGAGCAATACAAACGATGATATCTTGGGCAATTGATAAAGCGGGAACATACTTGCATCCTGGCTCAACGATATCGCAGTGAATTTCATCAGAAATCATTTGGACATCATATTTATGAAGGATGTCATATAGTTTTTGTATTTCTTCCTTTTTCCAAATCTTACCGATTGGATTATGAGGATTACAGAAGATAAATAACTTGACGTTATTCTTTTTTACTTTTTCTTCGACATCTTCATAGTCGATATAAAAATCATCATTTTGATAAATCAAATCAGAGATGATTAAGTTTCTCTTGTTACTAGTAACAACGGTAAAAAAGTTGTTATAAACAGGAGAAAGAATCATGACGTTTTCATTCTCGTTAGTTAATGTCCTCACTAAAGAGTCTAAAGCGGACACCACACCTGAGGCAAAGACCATGTTTTTATAATCAATATCGACATGGTGACGAGTCTTCCACCAGTATTGATATGCTTTAAAGAATTCATCAGTGCAGAAAGAATAACCAAAGCTCGCATCTTTTGTGGCGGTAATTATGGATTTTTGGATTTCTGGCATGACCATAAAGTCCATATCAGCCACCCACATTGGTAATTCGTTTTCTTTAACATTCCACTTTTCAGAATGGGTATGTCTTCTTTTACTTAATTGATCAAAATTATATTTCATACTATTTCTTAATTTCTAATCTAAAGGCCTTATTTAAATCACGGGTATTCTTATCTATGATAAGTTCTTTAACACCAGGGCATCTGATTACCCCACTAGTTGGGTTTTTCACGGAATCAATTTCATCAATGATATCAGCGTCGATATCTTCGCAATATTCGAAGCAGAGATTTGTGTCTAATAACTTACAGTTAATCATCTTTAATCCTTGGATATAGCATAAGCCTTGTAAAGATGAGATTTCACAATCAATAAAAGTAATATTCTTAGAGTTCCACGCTAAATATTCGCCCACTATTTTGCAGTTAATCACAGTGACGTTTTCTGTATTCCAGAACGAATCTTTACTATTGAGGATACAGTTTTTAATAGTGACGTTTTTCGCACCATCTAATAGATAATCGCCATCCACTTTCATGTTGTCAATTTCTGCGTTAGTGACATTCATTAAGAAATAATTGCCTTTTACTATGACATTATTAAGTTTTATATCATGAGCGCCCCAAAATGTTTCTTCTCCATGATTTAGTTCACAGTTATTAAGAGTGATATAACCCGCACGTCTAAAGTATTTTGGTCCATCAATAACGCAGTTATTCATTGTCATATGTGTGGTATACCAAATGCCACTTCTCGCAGTTTCTAATATCTTAGAATTATTGACTTCAATGTTATTTCCATACCACAAAGGATATTTCCACTGGAAAGTGACGTTATTTAGTTTTAAGTCACTACTTTCTTTTAATGGTGATTCTCCATCATGAAATAAGACATCTTCAATGACCGCATTATGAGTCATGAACAATGCTCTTTCACCTGTATAATCTCCGCCTTTAATAATTAATGTTTCTTTTTTCATGGTTTTATTTTATAAACAAATAATTTATTTATCTAATGATATGCATTTTTATGAATTCAAACGGTAATACCTTTCAAAAAATAATTTTTGATATTCGGAAGGATAAAACTTATTAGTAGCGGGATCAAATTCAAATTCAGTACCACCATGATAAGAACCAGTGCCTTCTGGTACACCACTAGATTTGATATATAAGTTATTGAACCATTCACCAATATCACCGAGTAAATCGTGTTTCTTCCAAAACTCATTAACATAGTTAACTGTTTTAGCGTATTGATGATATTGTTCACTAATCGGATTAACATGACTTAATTGTTCTTCAGTTAAATAAGATGAACTGCACATGCTTCTCATTTGATAGAAATATGAAACATAAGCGGAATATCTAAGATATGGTTTATCACTATTGAGACAGACATAGAACGCTAGTTGGTTAGCGTCATTTTCACGCATGACACCTTTGGTGTGGGCTAATTCGTGTGCGGTGGTAAAAGGAATGTTCACATTAGTGTTCATGACGTTGATATTAGCCTCCGCGAATGGGGAGAAAGTCACACCAGTGATTTGCAATTCACGGTAAATAAAAGAAGAAGCCATTGGTTTAACAGAACCAAAATGACTATGGTAATAATCATTACCTTCGATAATCTTATAAGCTTCTTTTAAGTCTTTAGTAATATCAGCTAGCTTCATACCTTTGATATCGCCGCTTTCTTCAAATTCTATATGATCAACACAGTAGTCTAAATCATCGGCAAAATAGTTGTAGATTTTAGAAAAATCATCTCTTGCCACTTCAGTTTCATAATACGGTAAAGGCATAGCCTTACGGTTATAAGCGGCTTCACAAGAAAAGTTATATAAAGCAACAATAGTTAAAATGATACATGGTATCGCTAGTATTTTATTAATCGCTTTAAACCAACGGATTTTAAATAGATCAATGACACCTAAGATTAATAAAACTAAACATGCGATGGCGATACCTAAGACCACGACTTCCGTTAATGATAAGAAAGGAATAAAGGAAGAGACAGTGCTCATAGCTTTTCCATAGCCGCGCATTGCCACTCTTGTCATCCCTTCAGCGATATCAACATTCTTTTTAAGCACAGCTAAAGTAATCAAGATACCAATCATGATTGCTAAATATATTGCTTTACGGATAATAGCCCAAATTTTCATATTGTTTTAATTATTTCTCTTTATGAGCAAGATAGTTTCTCCAACCACCATATTTAGTGATTTCTTTTCTATTTTCAATGATAAATGGTAAACCCACGACACCTTGCACTTTACTTCCATCAATTAAGGTGATTTCTTTGATGGTTAAACCTTCTGGTTCTTTAGAAAGAACCTCTTGCATTCCTTCTTTGCTTATCTCGTATAATTCAACATCGATAGCCGCGCCTTGTTCATCTTTCACCATCGCGGGATATTTATCATCGATAGAAAACAAACGATAAGCTTTTTCAGTTTGGCTTTCTTTGATGAAAATAGCGGATACCGCTTTGAGGTTGTTTTCAAGTTCTAAACCACGCATCAATGTGCCATTGACCGCTAATATGAGACTATCGTTTGGCTTCATCAT
>JAEEGJ010027347.1_pt1 | contig 11466 bp, 4 predicted proteins | sample 8958761 | NCBI WGS metagenome assembly JAEEGJ01 (sample SAMN16246546, study PRJNA631951) | gut metagenome | biome: gut microbiome; feature: rumen; material: RS-attached | host: Bos | place: Iran: Karaj | collected 2018-10
ATGACATTGTCTCCGCTCAGGGTCATATAGGAAGGCAACGGATCCAGGGGGATCAGGATGTTGCTCTTGTTGTCCGAGCGGGAGGTGCGGGCCCACTGCCAAGTAATGCTGTCGCCGATGAAGATGGCAGGAATGCGGAGAGGGGTCTCCAGCAGCGTCGGGAAAGAGCCGCTGAGATTCCACACGGTGGTAGGCCAGGTCTGTTCCTGCGCATGCGCAGAAACGGTTCCATCGGTTCCCGCATAGCAATTGGCGATCGTGGCTTCGACCGTGTTGGTCCCGCAGAAAGGAAGGGATGCGTCCCAGCCGATGCAGTTGGAAATGCTCGCCGTCGGATTGTTGTTCTGCTGGGCGCATTGGCCGACGAAGGCCCCGCGGTCGGCACCGGAAGCATTGATGGCTCCGGCCGAATAGCAGTAGGAAATGGAGGAAGTATAGGCAATGCCGATCATGCCGCCGACCTGGGCATTGCTGCCGCCCTCGACGCGGGCCGTGGTGTAGCAATGGGTCAGGTCGCCGTTCTGGACAAAGCCGCTGAAGCCGCCGCAGTGAGCGCCCTTCGCCGTCACGACTCCCCCATCGACATAGCTGCCTTCAATCGGGCCATACTGAACGCCGACGAAGCCGCCGCAGTTGGTGCTGCCGGTGACGGCCGTTCTTTCCACATGGCACTGCGAGACGGAAACGCCGTTATTGCCGTTGTAGCTCGCGCCCAACTGGCCGATAAAGCCACCGACATAGGTGGCCGCAAGGCCCGTGAAGGCTGCATCCTTGACCTGGCAGCCGCGGAAGGTCACACCCGTCGTCGCAGCGCCGCAGAAACCGCCGCTCAGAGACTTGCCGCCGGTATTGTCGGTGACGGTTCCCTTCTCGTAGGAACAGTCCGTAAAAGCGGAATTCTCGGCCGTGCCGACGAAACCGCCCACATGCTTGGCGCTGCCGCTTACGTTACCGCTCGCCGAGCAGCCGGTAAAGGTGGACGCACCGGCGCTATAGCCGGCGAAACCGCCCGTATATTCCGATCCATTGGTCACTTCAGCCGCGGAAGAGCAGTCCGTGAAGGACGCCGCGACCTCGGAGTATCCCACGAAGCCACCCACGTGATTGGCGTTGGAGCTGACGGAGGAGCCCTCCAGGACATGGCAGTTCCGGAAATTCGGAACGCCGCCGGTCGTACGGCCGACGAAGCCGCCCACGTCCTTGATGCCCGCCGAGACAGTCACCTGGGCGGAGCAGTCGGTAAAGGTGGCGGGAACGGCCGTTGCGCCGATGAAACCGCCCGTATAGAGTTCCGTGGAACCGGCATAGTCCTGCCGGACGGTGACATTGGCGACATGGCAGTCCGTAAAGCGGGCTGGCACTTCGTATTTGTCATCGCCGGTGATGTCCACGTATGCAGTGAAACCGCCCGTGTGGCCGGAAGAACTCTGGACCGTGGTGTTTTCCACCCGGCAGGAGACGATGCTCCCGGTGGTACGCGTATGTCCGGCGAAACCGCCGGAGTAATTGGTGCCCGTGACCGAAGAATTCCGGACGGTGACGTTCTCGCAGGAACCCGGAAGTCCCGTGGTGCCGAGGAAGCCCGCCACGACGCCCTTCTTGGTCGTTCCGGTGATCTCGGCGCCGTCAAAGACGACATTGCGGACGGAACCGTACAGTACGCCGGCAAAGCTGGCATAGGTACCGGTGGCCTTCAGGCCGGAAACGGTATGGCCGCAGCCGTCGAAATCAATGGCTTTCCAGAAACTGCCCGTCGCGTTGAGCGGCGTCCAGCCGATGGAGGAAGCGTCGACGTCCTGCAGCAGCCGGAACCAGTACTTGAAGGAATTCTTGTCCGAAGGGTCCTCCGCGTTCTTATACAGTTTCATCATGTTCTCCAGCTGGCGGGAATTGGCGATGAGATAGGGGTTCTCCTCCGTTCCGTCGCCGCCCACGAAGTCCTGCAGGGACAGATTCACGCCCACGATGGAGTTCATCCTGCCGGGAAGGATGGTCTTCTCTCCCCTGACGGTGAAAGCGGCCGAATACACCTCGTCACCGGCGTCCGTGACATAGACCTGCTGAGCGGAGCCGTCCGTAAGAGGAATGTCCGACCAAGGCAGCATCATGTAGGCCGTCAGCACCTGATCCGACGCGGAAACGTCCACATTCTCAAGCGGAAGGGCATAGTCCACGCCGTTGAGACGGAGGTTGGCTTTCTTCAGGGAAGAGACGCCGGCCGGCAGGTTCGCCTGCAGCTTGACGGCCGCTCCCTGCTTGAAGCTGCCGCCGTGCTCCTCGGCCCAGGAGGCCTTGAAGGCGATATCCGTATAATTGTCCACGCCGGACAGCAGCGCCTTGAAGCGGAGATGGTCCGCGGATCCGTTCCCGTTCTGGGCGGAAAGGCCGGTATCGTTTGTGGCCTCGTCCACGGACGCATAGGTGCCCGGACAGAGGATTTCAAAAGAAGAGCCTGCCACTTCGGGGCCGGTGAATTCGGCCTCATGGGCGGAGATGATGCGGGAGACGGTAAAGACACTGGACGCGGATCCGGAAATCACCCGGATGCAGTCTCCTTCCTCCCAGGAAAGGGCCAGTCTGTCCTCCTCCGGCGTGAACGCCACCTTGGTGGACGTTTCCGGCATGGACACACGGATCGTGACCTGTTTTCCGCCTTGGACAACTGGGTTGTCCATCGGCATTTCCTTGGCACAGGACAGCAGTAGGAGTCCTGCCAGGGCGATAATCGGGGCTTTCATGCTAGAGATCATCGCCGTCGCCGAAGATGGGGTTGTCGACATAATCGTCCAGCTGGGAAGCCAGGAACTGGCCTTCCACGGCGACGGGAATGACCCGGAGAACGGGAATCTGATACTCTTTTTTGTTCAAGTCGGTTTTCATATGAATTGGGTTGGTTATAGTTATTCAGCATTGACGATGACGATGAAGGAATCGCGTTTCCGCTGTCCGTCGTGGGTGTGCGTCGTTCCGCTGCCCATGTTGTCGCAGGGATAGTTCACGACATAGTTGTCCGCGCTGAAGGCGCTGTCCTGCACGCACATGGTGGAAGATCCGCCGCCGTCCAGATTCAGGGCATACTGCGGATTGAAGTACTTCGCGAGGAAGGAGGTGAGCCAGTAGGCGCTCATGCCGTTGCCGCCGTAACCGGAGGTATAGCGGCCGTCGCAGACGACCATCAGGAAATGATTCCCCTCGGTCAGGGCCACCGCGGTACGCGGATACTGGCCTCTCTGGTGCGTATTGGGATCCTCCGAACTGTTGGAGGCCTTGGGATGGAGATTCTTGAACTGCTTGCCCACGGGATTGAAATCGTGGATCAGCACGGGCGCGCTGGAAATCAGGGCCGGCCATTCGTCCGTGCAGAGCTGGTAGAAGCGGCGTTCCTCCTCGACGGTCTTGGTCTTGGTGGAAGTGTTGGGGTCATAGCCGTCGAAGGCGATCTTCAGGCCCCGGTTTCCGTCGGCATAGAAGGTGCCCTCGCTCTTCCAGTTGGGGACCTGGTTTCCGTTGTTGTCGGTGATATAGTTATTGGGCATGTAAGACACCGGAACGCCCTGCTGATAGTACTCGAGAGACTGCCCGTTCCAGACACCGTTGGCCTTCAGGGCGATGGAGCCCAGCTCGTAGCCGCCGTTGATGGCCGCGAGCGCCGAGGTGGCGCCGAAGATGGTGGAGCACACCGTGGACGGCGAGGAATAGACCACCTTCACCGCATACTTGGGATTGGACAGGTCCAGGTCGATGACATAGACGTCCTGGTACTTGTTCTCCGTTTCGGGGCAGTTGTAGGCGTAACGATAGTAGGTAATGCCGTCGGCCACCTGCTTGATGGTCCAGCCGGCGTCGCCCGCCTTCGGACGGATTTCGCCCTTACCCCGCAGGTCGTCGCTGCCCGGAGGGACGTCACCCGCACCGCTGCGAGGCTTCTCGGCCGGGTCCAGGCCCTCCACCATGCCGGTGAGGACGGGCACCGGACCGGAGAGATCCCATACGTTCTCGTTCCAGCCCAGGGAACGGGCCGCCTGGGAAAGCGTGCCGTTGAAGGCCTTTCCGTGGTACGGATAATAATGCTTGTAAGTGCCGGGATTCGGGTTGGAGACGACCAGCGCGACATCATGGCTAGCGTTCTCCTGGTCGTAGAGCGTCATGTTTCCGGAGTAATCCTGGAAATCCATGTCCGAACGGCGCAGGCAGTCCGTCAGGTAGTTATGCGTGGCGGTAAAGCCCACGATGGCGGCGGAGGAATAATAGTCGTTGCCGGATACGCTGCCGTCGAAGGTACGCGTGTGAATCTGCGGCTGCCAGGCGATGCAACCCTGAATCACGTTGTCGGGCATATTGGTCTCGTTGCCGCTTCCCTTGTCCAGGTTGGCGAAACCCACGATGCCGCCGGCCCCGCGCAGGGCGCTCGGCTCGCAGGTGGAGTAGCAGTTGATGATCTTGGTCTCGTTCTTGATCAGACCGCCGCAGAAACCGCCTACGCGCTGCTCGGCCCGGACGCTGCCGGCGCTGAAGCAGTTGCGGATGGTGGACGCCTCGCCCCAGTCGATGCCGAAGAAGCCGCCCGCGTAGTTCTTGTTGCTGGTGACTTCGACGTCGGCGGAGCAGGAGTCGATGAAGGCGAAATCCACGCGGCCGGCGAAACCGCCCACGCAGGAAGTCTGGTTGTTGGCGACGCCGGAAGCCGCAGTGAAGGAAACGGTTCCCTGCACATGCACGTTCTGGACGACGGCCTTCATGCCCGAATAGCCGCAATAGCCCGCCAGGATTCCGGTAGGCGTACCGAAGGTATTCGTGACGGTCGCGTTGGTGAACTTGAGATTGTAGCACTCGCCGTAAAGGAGGCCGAAGAACGCCGGTTTGTCATAGGGACGGTTGTCGCTGAGCGCGCCGGCTTCCACCTCGCCGTTGTTGCGGGCCTGATTCTCGTCGAACGAGCAGGTGAAATGGTCGATGGTATGGCCGCCGCCGTCAAAGTTCACGCAGAAGTCGTACGGGCTCTTCCAGTTCAGGGGAACCCAGAGCGTCCCGGCCGGCAGCTCGTTCATGTCGATGTCGTCGATAAGACGGAAGTACACCTTCTCCTGATGCTTCAGGACGCCTTCCCGGTGCATGTTGTTCAACTGGACGGCGTTGGCGATCAGATAGGGGCTGGAAGCAGAACCGTTTCCGCCGGCGAAAAGCCGCGGGGCGAAACCGCCCTTGATGACGATGGAATTCTGCGCTCCGGCCTGCAGGGTCTTCTCGCCCGAGACAGTCTTCGTGACGGCATAGGCGGAACCATCGGCATCCAACACGGTCACGGTGAATTCCTTGCCGCCGATGGCGACGTCTTCCCAGCCGCTCTGGGCGTAGGCCGTCAGCACGCGGTCCGAGCCGAGGGTGATGTCCCTGAGATTCACGGAAACGTCGTTTCCAAGCCCCTGCATCAGCACCTTCGACGGGTTGGAGATTTCGGACGGAAGGGTAAGGACGAACTTCACGACGCCGCCCCGGTTCAGGGAGGAGCCCGCATGTTCGGCCACCCAGGCGTCGGAGAAGGTGATGTCGGGGAGATCGGCCTTGGCGACGTCGCTCAGCTTGGCCGTGAAGACCAGGTGGGCGGTGCTGCCGTTGCCGGTCTGGGTGAGCTCGGGATTGCCGGCTTCGGCCTCTGCCACGGAGGCATAGGTGCCGGGACAGATGATGTCAAATACGCTGCCCGGCACTTCGGGGCCGGAGAAACTGGCTCTGTGATCCGTGAAACCTTCTTCTATCTGATAGACGGCAGAGGCGTCGCCGCTGATGACGCGGATGCAGTCGCCTTCCTGCCAGGCCAGATGAAGGCCTGTTCCCTCTTCCGGAACGCTGAATCCCGCCTTGGTGAGCGCTCCTTCAGGCAGAGAGGCGCTGATGGTCACCATCGGCCCCCGAACTTCGGTCACGTCATTCTCACGGACGCATCCAGGCAGTACCAGCAACGGTATCGCCAAAGCAAAAACCAGGACTTTTTTATACATGATTGTTAAGTTATTAGTTTATGGGTGCCTTTCGGGCGTTCACCAATAAGGCTGCACAAAAAGCAGCCAAATTTCTAAAATTTTTCCGGATGTTCGTTGCAAAATATGTCAATCTAGGACTTTTCTCCATATAAAACGTTTCGGAGCATTTCACTTTTTGTATATATTCAAAAATGTCCCGGTTTTATTCATTTTTCCCTCTTTGGGGCCTGTTTAAAACTTTTGCAAGAAAAATTTGGAGAATTGAATCGGAAAGCAGTACCTTTGTACTCCGGAATGTTGAGTAAGTCCATCATATCTCAGACGCTCGGCATCGGTCGGACCGATGAGGTCCATATTTTTTTATTGCAGGCAGCCCCGACGGGTTGTCTTTTTTTTGTCTTGTCGATATGGTGAAGCTCCCCGCATTCGTTGACCTTCACGTCCATTTCCGGGAACCGGGACAAACCTGGAAGGAAACCATCCTGACCGGAAGCCGGGCCGCCGCCCGCGGCGGATATACGCTGGTGTGCGCCATGCCCAATCTCGATCCCGTTCCGGACTCTCCGGAGCATCTCGCCGTCGAACAGGCCGCCATCGACAAGGACGCCGTCATCGACGTTCTCCCCTACTGCTCGATCACGAAAGGCCGGAAAGGCCTTGAACTGGTGGATTTCCATGCTTTGAAGGGCGGCTGTGCCGCTTTCTCCGACGACGGAAGCGGCGTGCAGGACGACGGCATGATGCGGCAGGCGATGGAAGCGGCGGCACGCGAGGATGTCATTCTCGCCGCCCACTGCGAAGACAACAGGCTGCTGCACGGCGGTTACATCCACGACGGTCGCTACGCCGCCGCGCACGGGCACAAGGGTATCTGCTCCGAAAGCGAGTGGGGCCAGATCGCCCGCGACTTGCTCCTGTGCGAAGAAACCGGCTGCCGATACCATGTATGTCATATATCCACGCGTGAGAGCGTGGAACTGATCCGCGCCGCGAAAGCGCGCGGAGTGCGCGTCACCTGCGAGACGGGTCCCCACTACCTCACGCTCTGCGAGGACGACCTGCAGGAGGACGGACGCTTCAAGATGAATCCGCCTCTGAGGAGCGCCGACGACCGCGAAGCCCTGATCGAGGGCCTGGCCGACGGCACCATCGACGTAATCGCCACGGACCATGCGCCGCATTCGGCCGAGGAGAAGAGCCGCGGACTGGAAGGCAGCGCGATGGGTATCGTGGGACTGGAAACGGCTTTCCCGGTCCTGTACACTCGGCTGGTGAAAACCGGCCGTATCTCCCTGGAACGGCTCGTAGAAGCCATGTCCACTGCTCCCCGCCGCATCTTCCGCCTTCCGGAAGCCCCGCAGGATTACGTGGAAGTGGACTTGGACACCCCCTTCACGATCCGCAGCGAGGAATTCGCTTCCATGGGAAAAGCCACGCCTTTCGAAGGCTGGGAAGTGTACGGGAAGGTGTGCCGGACAGTGTATCGGGGAAAAACGGTATTCAGCATATAACAACTAAACCAAGATATGATTAGACCTGAAAAGAAACTGGTACTGGAAACCGGAGAGGAGTTCTACGGAACGGGTTTCGGGGCCGATTGCCGCAAAGTCTGCGAGATCGTCTTCAACACCTCGGTGGTCGGCTACCAGGAAATCATTTCCGATCCTTCCTATGCGGAGCAGATCGTGGTGATGACCTACCCCCTCATCGGCAACTACGGCATCACGGATGAAGATTTCGAGTCCCACGGCAACGATATCGGCGGCCTGGTGGTGCGCGAGTGCTGCGACACCCCCAGCAACTTCCGGTATACCAAGACCCTGGAAGAGGAGCTGGAAGAGCACGGAATTCCCTGCCTGAGCGGTGTGGACACCCGCATGCTGACCAAGATCATCCGCGAGAGCGGACGCCCGATGGCCGCCATCGTCGAGGCTGACATGCCCAAGGAAGAGGCCCTGGCCCTGATCGCCGCCACGGCGCGCCCGAAGGACCTCGTCCGCCGCGTGAGCTGCCGCAAGCGCTGGGTCACCCGCACTTCCAACCACCGCTTCCATGTGGTGGCCGTGGACTGCGGCATCAAGCAGAGCATCCTAGCCCGCCTGAAGGAGCGCGGCTGCAACGTGACCATCGTCCCGTTCAACACGCCCGCCAAGGATATCCTGGCCTTCAATCCGGACGGCGTCCTGCTTTCCAACGGCCCTGTTTCGGCCCTGGACGCCCCTGAAATCCGTCTTCTTTTCGCCGACCTGAAGGGCAAGATTCCCGTGTTCGGCATCGGCCTCGGCATGGAAGCCATCGGCCTGGAATACGGTGCCAAGCTGGTTTCGATGGGCTGCGGCATGCACGGTGACCACCCGGTCCGCGACCTGAACACCGGCCGCATCAACATTGCCGTCCTGAACCAGACCTACGGTTTCGAGACCGTGGAAGGGACGACGCTCGCTCCCACCCACGTCCTCGTCCCCGAGGGTTACGTGCTGGGATTCGAGAACAAGGAGGACAAGGTGTCCGGCGTCCAGTTCCATCTGGAATCCGCGCCCGGTCCGCTGGATAACGTCAATCTGTTCGACAAGTTCATTCAAATGATGGAGGGCCCGCAGAATGCCTAGGAGAAACGATATCAAGAAAGTGATGGTCATCGGCTCCGGTCCGATCGTGATCGGACAGGCCGCCGAATTCGACTATGCCGGCACCCAGGCGTGCCTCGCCCTCAAGGAAGAGGGCTACCAGGTGATCCTGGTGAACTCCAACCCCGCAACCATCATGACGGACCCCAACATTGCCGACAAGGTGTATATGGAGCCCCTCACGCTGGAATATATCGCGAAGATCATCCGCTACGAGCGTCCGGACGCCCTGGTGCCCGGCCTCGGCGGCCAGACCGGCCTGAACCTGGCCGTCCAGCTGGCCAAGAAAGGCGTGCTGGAAGAGTGCGGCGTGGAAATCCTGGGCACTTCCTTCCAGAACATCGAGAAAGCCGAGGACCGCGAGCTCTTCAAGGAACTCTGCCTGTCCATCGACGAACCGGTGATTCCCTCCGAGATCTGCTACAGTATCGAAGAAGGCATGGCGGCGGCCGAGAAGATCGGCTATCCGGTCATCCTCCGTCCGGCGTTCACGCTGGGCGGCACGGGCGGCGGCTTCGCCTACAACCCGGAGGAGATGGAAGACATGATGCGGAACGCCCTCTACCTCTCCCCCGTCCATGAGGTCCTGGTCGAAAAGAGCATCAAGGGCTACAAGGAGATCGAGTTCGAGGTGATGCGCGACGCCAACGACACCGCCATCGCCATCTGCTCGATGGAGAATATCGACCCTGTGGGCATCCACACGGGCGATTCCATGGTGGTGGCCCCGGCCCTCACCCTCACCGACAAGGAATACCAGATGCTCCGCGACAGCGCCCTCAAGCTGATCCGCGCCTTGGACATCGCCGGCGGCTGCAACGTCCAGTTCGCCCTGGATCCGCTGTCCTTCAAGTATTATATCATCGAGGTCAATCCGCGCGTGTCGCGTTCTTCCGCCCTGGCTTCCAAGGCCAGCGGCTTCCCGATCGCCCGCGTCACGGCCAAGATCGCCGTGGGCCTCACCCTGGACGAGATCACCGTGGCCGGCGCCCCCGCCTGCTGCGAGCCCGCCATCGACTATGTGGTCGCCAAGGTGGCCCGCTTCCCCTTCGACAAGTTCAGCGAGGCGTCCAATGAGCTGGGCACCCAGATGAAGGCGACGGGCGAGGTGATGTCCATCGGCCGCACCCTGGAAGAGAGCATCCTCAAGGCGATGCGCTCGCTGGAGTCCGGCTGCTGCCACATCCACAAGAAGAAATTCGACGACTGGAGCGAGGAGCAGCTGCTGGAGTACATCTCCACGCCGACGGACGACCGCATTCACGCCATCGCTCAGCTGCTGCGCCTGCGCATCGACCTGTCCCGCATCTACGACCGGACGAAGATCGACATGCTCTTCCTCGAGAAGATCTACAACATCATCCGGATGGAGCGGAAAGTCAAGGCCGCTCCGGGCGACGTGGCCGTGCTGAAGGAAGCCAAGCGCATGGGCTTCGGCGACAAGTTCATCGGAGAGCTCTGGGGCTGGTCCGAGGCCGATGTCATCCGTCTCCGCTTCAAGGAGAACATCGTCCCGGTGTACAAGATGATCGATTCCTGCTGCGCCGAGCACGAGACTTATGTCCCCTACTTCTACTCCACGTACGAGCAGGAAAACGAGTCCATTCCTTCGAATCGGAAGAAGATCCTGGTGCTGGGCTCCGGCCCGATCCGCATCGGCCAGGGCGTCGAGTTCGACTACTCCACCGTCCATGCCATCTGGGCCATCCGCGAGGCCGGCTACGAGGCCATCATCATCAACAACAACCCGGAGACCGTCTCCACGGACTATACCATTTCCGACAAGCTGTACTTCGAGCCGCTCACCACGGAGGACGTGATGAACGTCATCCATCTGGAGAAGCCGGACGGCGTCATCGTCACCCTCGGCGGCCAGACGGCCATCAACCTGGCCGGTCCGCTGGAGGAGTTCGACGTCCCGCTCATCGGCACCGGCCTCGAGGCCATCGACAATGCCGAGGACCGCAAGCTCTTCGAGGCGATCATGCGGAAGACCGGCATCCCGCAGCCGAAGGCCCATGCCGTGACCACCGTGGAAGAAGGCGTGAAGGCGGCCGAGGACATCGGCTATCCCGTCCTCGTGCGTCCGAGCTTCGTGCTGGGCGGCCGCGCCATGATGATCGTGGGCAACGAGTCCACCCTGCGCCACTACCTGGCCAACGCGGTGGAAATCAATGAGAAATCCCCGGTCCTTGTCGACAAGTACATCCTGGGCAGGGAGACGGAGGTCGATGCCATCTGCGACGGCGAGAACGTCTTCATCCCGGCCATCATGGAGCATGTGGAGCGCACCGGCATCCACTCCGGCGACAGTATCAGCGTCTATCCTTCCTTCAGCCTGAGTCCGAAGGTGAAGCAGGAAATCATCGACGACACCGTCAAGCTGGGCAAGGAAATCGGCATCGTGGGCCTGTTCAACATCCAGTTCATCGTGGACCACGACGACAACGTGTATGTGATCGAGGTCAATCCGCGCAGCTCCCGCACCGTCCCGTTCATCTCCAAGAGCACGGGCATTCCGATGGCGAAGATCGCCACGCGGGTGATGCTGGGCCAGTCCCTGAAGGATCAGGGCATCACGGAGGTGTATTTCCCGGAGCGGAAGAAGCACTTCGTGAAGACGCCGGCCTTCTCCTTCGGCAAGATCAAGGGTATCGACACCTATCTCTCTCCCGAGATGAAGTCCACCGGCGAGGCCATCGGCTACGACATGTCCCTGAACCGGGCGCTGTACAAGTCGCTCCAGGCCTCCGGTATGGACATCAAGTCCTACGGAACCGTCTTCGCGACCATCGCCGACAAGGACAAGGAGGAGGCGCTGCCGCTGATCCGCCGCTTCTACAACCTGGGCTTCAACA
>JAEEGJ010027354.1_pt1 | contig 11465 bp, 8 predicted proteins | sample 8958761 | NCBI WGS metagenome assembly JAEEGJ01 (sample SAMN16246546, study PRJNA631951) | gut metagenome | biome: gut microbiome; feature: rumen; material: RS-attached | host: Bos | place: Iran: Karaj | collected 2018-10
GCCGATGAGAGACAAGTGGCGGCTATGGCGCGGGGGCGCACCTCTTCCCATTCCGAACAGAGAAGTTAAGCCCCGCCGCGACGATGATACTGCGGGAGACCGTGGGAAAGTAGTTCGCCGCCCACCCCTAACGGAGAGCCCGTCAGCAAAAGCTGGCGGGCTTGTCTGTTTTTATGATGTGCCTTTTTCCCCTTTTCGCGCCACAGCAAAGGACGAAGTAGTCCAGAATGGCTTCCGGTTGTTTTCTCTATACCGATTTTTTTTCACACTTTTTGCCTTTCCTTAGAGGATAATTCCTAAATTTGCACCGTTGTCGCTTCCATGCGACAGTTCAATGGGATGGGAATACAATTCAAAATCCAATAAAAATATACACTATGAGAAAAGCATTGTTTGCATTGGTTTGCTTGTTCGCCATAATGGCGGCAGGCTCGGGTTTGAGAGCTCAGGAGATTACTATTACCTTAACCCCAGGCTGGACATGGATAAGCTATACCAATGCTGAGGCGATGAACATTGCCGACGCTTTGGGCGACTTAGTCCCTATGGAAGGCGACATTGTCAAGTCGCAGGGGGCTACGGTTTGGTATCAAAACGGCATATGGCGTGGAACGTTTCAGCAGTTCATTCCTGGGAGGGGATATCATTACTACTCCAACAGGACTGAAGAAGTCAGCTTCGTTTTCGCGCAGCCTTCTTCCACTTCCGTGATTACGGCTACGACGACCGACATAACTGTTACAAGTGCGGTGACAGGGGGCATGGTGAGCCTGCCTGAAGGCAGCCACGTGTTCCAACGCGGCGTGTGCTGGGGCACTGCACCGAGCCCCGACCTCGATGGCAACTACAGCATCGAGGAAAATGGCATAGGCAGCTTCAACACTACGCTTGTAGACCTGAACCCGAACACAACCTACTATGTTCGCGCTTACGCGGTTTCTGACTATGGTCTGGCTTACGGCAATGAGCAGAGCTTCACTACCTTGAGTGGCATCCCCGTGGTGACGACCGCCGAGGTGACCGACGTTACGGGCAACAGCGCCCTCTGCGGTGGCACGGTGACCGACGATGGTGGCTTGGCCATCACTGCCCGAGGTGTTTGCTGGAGTGCTAGCCCCAACCCGACCTTGAGCGACAGCTACACCACCGACGGTACGGGTACGGGCAGCTTCACCAGCAGTTTGACTGGCTTGAGCGCCAGCACCACTTACTATGTGCGTGCCTATGCCTCCAACAGCAATGGGACAATCTACGGCGGTGAGCAGAGCTTCACCACCGAGGCAGGAAGCAGTGGCGACGGCGACCACGCCTATGTCGACCTCGGTCTGCCAAGTGGCCTGCTGTGGGCCACCTGCAACGTGGGTGCCAATGCCCCCGAGGACTACGGCGAATACTTCGCATGGGGCGAGACTACAACTAAGAGTAACTTCAACTGGAGCACCTACCAGTACTGCAATGGCAGCGACAACACGTTCACCAAATACTGCACCGACGCCAACTATGGCTACAATGGCTTCACAGACAACCTGACCACCCTTTTACCCGAGGATGACGCTGCCACGGCCAACTGGGGCAGTGACTGGCGCATGCCCACCAAAGCTGAGTGGCGGGAACTCTTCAACAATACGACCGTCACTTTGACAACTCAGAATGGCGTGAACGGTCACCTCTTCACTGCGAGAAACGGCAACAGTATTTTCCTGCCCGCTACAGGATGCCGCTTCTATAGCGCTCTTTTCTACGCAGGTAGCTGCGGCTACTATTGGTCAAGTTCGCTCTACACGGAAACGGACTACGCGTGGTACTTTTACTACGATTCGGACAATTACGGCGTGTATGTCGAGACACGTAACTATGGCCTTACTATCCGACCAGTGCGTGTGGGGTTGCAGAATTAACCTTTGTCACGCGATAAATCGCATCTCGTAAAAGCAGCCGTTGATTTACCCGAAAAATTCCTCCTTGAAATTCACGAAATACACCCGCTCTTGTGCACGTGTCAAGGCAGTGTAAAGCCAACGCAGGTCTTCCACCTCAAGCGTTTCCTTCTGGTTCAAGGATGAATCGATGAAGACACTGCTCCATTGACCGCCTTGGGTCTTGTGACAGGTGAGGGCGTAGGCGAATTTCACCTGCAAGGCGTTGAACCATGGACTCTTCTTCATTTCCTTATAACGCTCCCTGCGGTTGGGGATGTCCATGTAGTCCTCTTCGATGGCGGCAAACAGCTTTTTGTTTTCTTCTTCCGTCAACGAAGGACTATTGCTGTTCAAAGTGTCGAGCAGGATCTTGGCCTCTATATTGGGCGCATCGGGATAGTCGGTGAAGCTCAACTCGACATCGGCGAAACGAAAACCATACAACTCCTCAAAATGCTTGATCTTTCTTATCTCAGTCATGTCGCCATTGGCGATGAAACTCATTACCTCATGGCCTTCTGCCCAATAATAGTTGTTTTTGACCACCATCAGCTTGTCGCCCGTGGCTATCTCACCTTCGATGTTGAGAATGCGCCCACGGATGGCTTGGTTGAACATATTGGCCCGCTTGTTCGACTTGCAGACAATGACGGCCTCATTCTCTGAAGTGTTGGCAAAGGCATTATGAAGCATTTCCTCAAACTCTTCAGGTTCAATCTTTTTGATGTCATTGAAACCTTCCAAGTGGAAAATAGGTAAATTGTATTCGTAAAGGTTTTGACTGAGCAACTGCCTGATGTCCGTGGCGTTATACAAGATTCCCGATTCCAATGCTTGTCGTTTTACCTCGGTCAGCTCGAATGTGGCTGCTGTGATTGGGAATTGCGATTTCAGATACTCGCAATCCAAAGCAGGACTTTCCTGACTCTCAACAGGTGGCAACTGCGCGGTGTCGCCAATGAGCAACAAACGACAGTTTTCGCCACTAAAGACATAGTTTAGCAGGTCGTCGAGCAGGCTGGAGCCACCAAATTCCCTTTGTTCTCCTATCATGGAAGCCTCGTCAACGATAAATAAGGCGTTCTTAAATTTGTTCTCGGCTCTCGCGATTCTAAAGCTCCCATCAGGGAAGGATTTGGTTTGGTAAATGCGTCGGTGTATGGTTGAAGCGTTCTGTTCCGTATAGTTACTAAGCACCTTGGCGGCTCTTCCCGTCGGGGCCATCAGCACGAAACGCATCTCGATGGAAGGCAAGGTCCTTACCAAGGTCTTGACCAGTGAGGTCTTGCCCGTTCCGGCATAGCCTCTTAGGATATAGGTGGGGTTCTCTTTTTGTGAAAGCAGGAAAGCTGCCAAATGATACAGCACGATGGCTTGTCCCTCAGTGGGCTCAAACCCGAAGGATTGCACCAGTTTTCCGTATAGCTCACCTCGGCTTAACATGGTTCAGAAAGGATATCCAATGCCAGCTTGGAATCGGATGTTGTTGAAGTCGCCATTGCCAAACCGCCAGTAACGGCCTGTGTCCAGATCGCGGTATGGATTGCGCATGGCGTAGGCGATGTCTAACCTGAGTAGGAGGAAAGAGACGTCCAACCTGATGCCAAATCCGGCATCGAGGGCTATCTGTTTGTAGAAGGTGTTGAAGTTGAATTCACTATTGACCATGAATTCGTTGGGATAATAGGTCCAAACGTTACCCGCATCAACGAAGACAGCGCCTTTAAAGATGTTGTAGATGGGGAATCGGTATTCGGCATTGAATTCCAATTGTATATCGCCTGTTTTCTCGACATAATCTGAAACAGGCGCAAAACCACCAGGGCCTATGGTACGATAGAGCCATCCACGCAGTCCGTTGGCGCCGCCGCCATAGAAGCTACGCTCGAAGGGTAAGTCTAGCGAGTTGCCATAAGGTATACCGATTCCAATAAACTGACGCATGACGAACCATGAGTCGTTGCCTAAGTCAAGGTGCTGCCTGATATCAAAGCTGCCTCTGACATATTGGGCATAAGGTACGCCAAACAACTCGTAATAACCTTCCTTATTTTCAGTGATGAGTTTGGTCTTCTTGAACAGCGAAATCAAGTTGCCGCTCGACTCAAAATCGGCGCGGATATAGAAGAAACTGCCTTCCTTGCTGATGCTTTGGGTATTGTAGATGATGGAATAGCGGGTGCCAAGCAGGAGGTGGCTGGTGTATTGGGCCTTCTTTCTTTGGCTGGCCTCCGCGTCAAGGTAGTCTTGGAAGGTCGGGTTGATATTGGTAATCTTCACGCTATTGAGATAGAAAGGCGAAAGGGTATGTGCAAGGCGATAGTTGGTTTTCCAGTCGTAGCTATAGGATGCTGTAGAGATGTAACGTGAATAGTAATAGCGGGTTTGCATGTTGGAGCCTAACGAAAGGGTTGTGGTCGGTTGGTAATCTCGGGCGAGTGTGATGGAGGAGAAAGGACCAAGGAATTTCGGAAAGATAAGGCTCGCAGTGAGACCCAACTCCCATGTGTTGAAAACGCTTTTACCACTTTCTGTGATTTCATTTCCAACTAGTTTTTGCGCTTCAAAGCCTCCTTTTAGGCTGATCTGGAACGTTTCTGCACCATGGAAAATGTTCTTGTTGGAGTACGACATGCTTCCTTTGATGCCCAAGTCGCCCTCAGAATTGGTGCTCTCGCCTTGTATCGTGAAGGAATGAATGTCGCTTTGTTGCATGGTGATACGGCAGTCGAGGCGATTGCGGGAATCGTTTTCTACGTTCACCGTGTCAAATTCGATATTCACATTGTTGAAAAGGCGGAAGTTACTCAATGCCCTATAGGTGTTCGTTACGCTGCGTTGGTTATATGGGAAGTCTTCCAAAATTTGGATGGAACGCAAAAAAGACTGGGCCGTCACCCGAGGCTCGTTGAAATAATAGAAATACAGGTGGTTCGTACGTTTTCTCGTTCCAACCTCCTGAACGAGCATGACTGAATCGACGGGGCGGTCATGTGACTTGAAGACAGAGTAGTCAGGATAGATGCTGATCTTGTTGATGTAGTATTTTTTGTATGACAACTTATTGTCTTTCAGTTTCATGGTGATAGCCAGACTGTGATTCATGTAATTGCTGTCCACCTCAAAGAAGATGTCATCGCGACTGAAATAAAAATACCCTGAGTTCTTCATCCTCTCGGTGATGGTATTACGTACATCATTTAGCTTATAGGCATTATAGATGTCCCCTTCATTGACATCAAATCTGGAGCTGTCGCGCATGATGTAGCTCCTGATCAAGGAGTCGTTGATGACATATTCGACATTGTTGACCTTATAAGGTTCGGTGGGGTAGACATGATAGGTGATTTTTGCCCGCTTTCCTCGCTCTTTCACCGTGTGGGTTACCTTGGAATGGAAATAACCTACGTTGTCAATGTAACGCATCATTTGATTGGCAGAATTGTTGGCTTCGGTCGGGTCATAATAGATGGGTTCTCTGCCGAATTTCTCGTTCAACCATTTCCAGGTCTTGCTGTTGGGCTTTTGCACCGATTTGTAATAAATCCAATTGGGAAGTTTGGTTTGGAAGGTAGTTTTATAAGGCTTGAGGGTGATGTAGTTCGACAGTCCCGACTTGCTGATTTCGGTCTTTTTTTTGCTTTCAATGACTATCTTGTTGCTTTGAACCAGACTTTTGCCTTCGGGGATGAAACGGTTGATGCTGCATGACGACATGAGAAGGGTCATGAGCATTCCGATGAGAATATGAAGCCTTTTGCCTGACATGCAACAAAGATTTTCGGCAAAGGTAAGAATATTTCCGTTATACGACTTCGGCCACGGTGAAATTGCTGCCTCCGATGAACACTATGTCACCAAAATGGGCATTGTTGACGGCCGAGCGATAGGCGTGACTGACGGACTCGAAAACCTGTCCGCGCAAACCCATGTCGAAGGCCTTTTGGGCTAAAATATTGGCATCCAAACCTCTGGGGATGTCGGCTTTGCAGAAATAATACTCGGCACCATGGGGAAGGAGTTGCAATACGCTGTCGATGTCCTTGTCGTTGACCATGCCGAGTACGAAATGGAGTTTGTCATATTGCATCTCAGCCAGTTGTTTGACGACTTCGGTGATGCCAGCCACATTGTGCCCCGTGTCAGCGATGGTCAGCGGGTCTTTGTTGAGAATTTGCCAGCGTCCCATGAGGTGGGTGTTGCGAATGACTCTGCCGATACCATCGCGGATGTCATCATCAGAGAGGTTGAACTTTTTCCGCAGTAAATCCAAAGCGCACATCACGGTGGTGAGGTTTTTCTGCTGGTAGTTGCCCATCAGCGGGAGTTCGAGGGCTTCCATGTACAGTTCGCTGTTTTTCCAAACGTCGTATTGCTGCTCCGAATTCGACTCGATATGTATTTTGTCGCAGTCGAAGATTTGGTCGGCGAAGTAAATGGGACTATTGCCTTCCTTGGCCTTGTCGATGAAGACTTGCTCGGTCTCGGGATGTGTCTCGCCAATGACCACAGGGATGTTGGGCTTGATGATGCCGGCTTTTTCGTATGCGATTTTGGCTCTCGTGTCGCCCAAGAACTTCATGTGGTCGAAGTCGATGTTGGTGATGACGCTCAACTCGGGTGTGATAAGGTTAGTGGAGTCTAAACGACCGCCCATACCCACTTCGACGATGGCAATGTCGATTTTTTCCTTTGAGAAATAGTCGAAGGCCATGCCAACGGTCATCTCAAAGAAAGAAAGCTCCATGGCCTCGAATTTCTCCTTATAGGTATCGATGAATTGCACCACATTCTCCTCGGGAATCATTTCCCCGTTGATGCGAATGCGTTCACGGAAATCGCGCAGGTGAGGCGAGGTGTAAAGGCCAGTTTTGAAACCAGCTTCTTGAAACACGGAGGCCAGCATGTGAGATACGGATCCCTTGCCGTTGGTGCCGGCCACATGCACCGACTTGAAGTTGTTCTGTGGGTTGTCTAAAAGATTGAGGAGTTGTATGGTGTTGTTCAAGTCAGCCTTGTAGGCAGCGGCTCCAATGCGTTGGTACATTGGTAGTTTGTTGAACATCCATTCGAGAGTCTCGGAGTAATTCATAGAGATAGGCATTTGTTTTGAAACGGGGCCTTCGACGAGCTCAGGCACCCTTAACTTATGAAAAAAGCAAAGGCCCCTGAGCTTGTCGAAGGGCCGGTTTATTATTGGTTAATGACAAAAGTGTAAGTGATGGTTCCGTGTTGTTCTTCAGGTGCATCGGGGTCGGAAGCGAAGGTCGAACGTTTGGCGGCTTGGATGGCCTTTTGGCGCATCGCGTTGTTGATGATGTCTGTACCCTTGGTAGCTACTTCGGCACGAACAACTTGTCCAGCGCGATTGACCCAAATATCAACTACAATTCTGCCTTCTTCGCTGAAGTCGTCATCAGGACGGTGCAGGCTCTTAGCGCCACGGCCACCTAAGTCATAACCTGTGCCGTTGCCTTTGCCTCCGTTGCCGTCGTATTTCTTGATGCCAGCCAGTCCGTTGGGTTTGCCTTGGTCGCCGGGTTGGCCGGTGATGCCTTCCGAACCACCAGCTTGGGGATTATTACTACCTTTGAACAAAGCTTTTTGGTTGACGGTGGGCTTAGGTTCTTCGACGGGTTTGGTTTCCTGTTTGGGCTTGGTGTTTTTCGGCTTTTCGATGGCAGGGGCTTCGTCGTCGTTTTGGGTGACGATGTCTTCTTTGCTCTTGTTTTGCTGTTGTTGAGGTTGTGCAGCCATGGGAATGGCAGGCTTCTCGGGCTGTATGTTGCCCATGCCTTGGTCCATCATGCCTAAGTCGACCTCAACACCTTCCTCGCCTGGCAGAGGGAGAGGCGTCCTGAAAGCCATCAGGAAAAGCACTAGTAGCACCAAAGCGTGCACTACTATGGTGCCTACTATGGCTATGCCCTTGTCTTTCTTTTCGTTACTCATGACAGAGTCTCCTATTTCTTTGGCGCCGTGGCCAAAATCACCTTGTGATTATTGCCCGTGGCATTGTTGATTTCATTGACGGCATCAATTACGTTAACGATGTATTGCACAGGGACGCTTTTGTCAGAACGAAGCACCACCGTGGCTTGGCTGTCGTTGCCGATTTGGGTGTTGATTAGGTCCATGAGTTGGGTCTCATCGGCTACAGTCTCGTTAACGAAATATTGGTACTGTTCGTTGATGTAGACGGTGATGGTCTGCTTGGCCATGGTCTTGCTGCTGCTCGAGGGCAGCATAAGCTTAATGGCGTTCGGGGCGACCAAAGTCGAAGTCAGCATGAAGAATATCAGCAGCAGAAACACCAGGTCCGACATGGACGAGGAGTTGAATGTGGGTTCGACCTTATTTCTTGATTTAATGGCCATAATGCGCTGATTTTAGGCAGGTTCGTTCAAAACGTCCATGAATTCAGTTGCCTTTCCTTCAAGCAGGTTGACGACTTTCTGGATTTTGTTTGAGATGATAGCGTGGAAGAAGTAGGCAACGATACCCACAATCAGACCGCCGACGGTAGTCACCATAGCTTCGTAGATGCCCGAGGAAAGCAACTCAATGTCGATATTGTTGCCCGCCATCGACATGTTGTAGAAGGCGCGAATCATACCCGTCACTGTGCCCAAGAAACCGATCATCGGGGCGGCACTGGCAATCATGGCTAAAATGCTGACACCGCGTTCCAGCTTGGCAACTTCCAAATTACCCACATTCTCGATGGCCGAGTTGATGTCGCCCAAAGGTCTACCGATGCGTGAGAGACCCTTCTCAATCATGCGTGAGATAGGGGTGGAGTTGCCTCTGCACAAAGCTTTCGCAGAATCGAGTTTGCCATCCTTCATATATTCGCGGATGCGTTCCATGAAACCGTTGTCGTATTTGGTGGCACGCGAAACGGTGATGAACCTTTCGATGAAGATGTACACCGCGATGATGGACAAAACGGCCAATAAAATCATGATCCAACCGCCTTTGGTGGCGAGTTCAAGGATTGAAAGTTTGAATTCTGTCGGTTGGGCTACTGCTTCGGCGGTAGCGGCTGCGCCTAAATCGTTGGCAGCCTGTTGAATTTGAAGAAGATTCATATTGTGTTGTTGAATTGTTTATCGTTTAATTGTTTAATTGTTGTTTGTGGAGACGTGGCGCGCCGCATCTCTACAAGGTTAAACCCCAAATACCTGTGTTTTATTGCGTCACCGCATTTCTATCACATCCACATTGGGGTGTTTTTTCGCATCAAAGGTGAAGAATTTGTCATCCAATTTCTGGTCGAATTTCATTTCCTCAACATTGACCACGAGTTTACTGCCGTCATCCATGTAGATGTCTACGCTCTTCAGCGAAGTTTTCTTGGTGTCGATTTTCAAGGATACGCGTTTGTATTGTCCTTTGGGATTGGCCAGTTCGATGGTAGCATTGCCTTGGGAGTCGATTCCAGTGAGGGTGGCTGCATAGCTCTTATCTAACGAGGTGAGGAGCTTCAAAGGCGTGTTGTCGGTACCTTCGGTGGCATTGCTAATCATGACTTCCTCTTCATCGATGAGATAGGTCCAAATAGACTTGCCGTCGGAGATGGTTTGTTGCTCGCTCATTTCAATCTTGTAAGCCTCGCCTTGCAGCCAGGCATGGCCTTTTTGGCTGTCACCCAATGTCTTTCCGTCGTGGCTGAGTTGGTAGTTGAATGCCATTTCCACATTGTCGTGACTTTTGATTTGGTCGACCAAAACGCGAATGAGTGCATCGGCATTGTTTTGTGCGCTAACAGCCTGTGTTGCAAACAATAAGAACAAGCAGGCGATGAAGTTTTTCTTTTTCATTGTCAAATTTCGTTGTCTTTGTTGTAGATGTCCCGCAAAATCTGTTCCAAAGCAGCTTCGGAAGTCACTTTCACCTCTCTCGACTTGCTTCCTGAGAATGGTCCTACAATGCCCGCAGCCTCCAATTGGTCGATGATGCGACCTGCGCGGTTGTAGCCGAGTTTCAGCTTGCGCTGGATCATCGAAGTGGAACCTTGTTGGGTCTGCACCACGATGCGGGCGGCTTCCTCGAAGAGGCTGTCGCGCTCGCCATCTTCTTCGATGTCGACGCCTTCACCATCCTCTTCAGGAACCTCAGGCAACAGGAATGGCTCGGCATAGCCTCGTTGGTTGCCGATGAACTCGGTGACGGCCTCCACCTCAGGCGTGTCGATGAAAGCACATTGCAGACGCACTAAGTCGTTGCCGGTAGAGAGCAGCATATCACCGCGACCAATGAGCTGGTTGGCTCCGCTTTGGTCGAGGATGGTCTTTGAGTCGACTTGCGAGATGACACGGAAGGCAATACGAGCTGGGAAGTTGGCCTTGATGGAGCCTGTGATGATGTTGACCGAAGGACGCTGCGTAGCGATAATCAGGTGGATGCCTACGGCACGAGCCAATTGGGCGATTCGGGCTATCGGGGCTTCCACCTCACGCCCTGCGGTCATGATGAGGTCGGCAAACTCGTCGACGACCAAAACGATATAGGGCAGGAAACGGTGACCCTCAGTGGGTAGCAGCCTGCGCGCCTTGAACTTCTCGTTGTATTCGATGATGTTGCGGCACTCGGCGGCTTTGAGGAGGTCGTAACGCTGGTCCATCTCGATGCACAAGGAATTGAGTGTACGCACCACTTTCTTCACATCGGTGATGATGGCGTCTTCCGAATCGGGGAGCTTGGCCAGATAATGACGCTCGATGCGGTTGTAAAGGGTTAACTCCACCTTTTTCGGGTCGACCATGACGAATTTCAGCTCCGAGGGGTGCTTGCTGTAGAGCAAGGAAGCGATGATAGCATTCAGTCCTACCGATTTACCTTGACCAGTAGCACCTGCCATCAGGATGTGTGGCATCTTAGCCAAGTCGAAGACATAGGTTTCGTTGGAGATGGTCTTACCGATGGCGCAAGGCAGGGCATATTTTGAGTTTTGGAACTTTTCTGATGCCAGCACACTGCGCATCGAGACGGTCTCGGGCTTGCTATTCGGCACTTCGATGCCGATGGTGCCTTTGCCTGGGATAGGAGCGATGATACGGATGCCCAAAGCGGCCAAACTCAAGGCAATGTCGTCTTCCAAGTTCTTGATCTTCGAGATACGGATACCTGCAGCAGGCACGATTTCATATAAAGTGACTGTAGGTCCGATGGTCGCCTTGATCTTGTCGATGGCGATGCCGTAGTTGCCCAAGGTCTCCACAATCTTGTTCTTGTTGGCATTCAGTTCCTCTTCATCGATCTCCGACTTCTTGCCGCCGTAGTCGTTGAGCATGTCCAAGGTGGGGGACTTGTAGTCGCGCAATTCGGAACGCGGGTCAAAAGGTGTGTCGACGGTGTGGTGCTCCATGTTATTACCATTGTCGACGGTTTCCTCTTTGGGCGTGTTCTCAATGACCAGCTCCACTTTTTCAGCACCGTTGTCGGTCTTTTCAGGGACGATGTCCTTGGGCTTGTTGTCGTTTTCTGTTGTCACGACAGGCTCTGGCGGGAGGTCCTTTTCTTGAACCTCATTTTCTTTGGAGA
>JAEEGJ010027355.1_pt1 | contig 11465 bp, 6 predicted proteins | sample 8958761 | NCBI WGS metagenome assembly JAEEGJ01 (sample SAMN16246546, study PRJNA631951) | gut metagenome | biome: gut microbiome; feature: rumen; material: RS-attached | host: Bos | place: Iran: Karaj | collected 2018-10
CCACATTGGCATTATATATACCGAAAGCCGTCCCTGCTATGGCTACGACCGCTGCGATCGATGACACTATCGCCACAAGCCTTCTTACGCGTCTTTCTCTGTCACGCTGACGAAGATCATCATAAGTACATCCTATGACCGGAGCCGCAAGACGTAATATCTCAGTCTTAAATTTGGCATTCCTCTCTTTTCTGTCTGCACCTCTAACATCGGCCGCCAAAGGCTCCACGGGATTACCTTTCTCATCCGTGAGCAGCTGGGGCGGAAAGCTCTCATCAGGCTCACCCTCAATAAGAACGGCAAGCACATGATTCCTGTCATGCATCTCTATGAAGGTCTCTATCTCCTTGCACACCCAGTAGGAACCGGGCGTTCTGGGCGAACAGATGACTATAAGGTATTCCGATCCTTCAAGAGCCGTAGAGATATTGTCATCAAGATCACTTCCAATCGGAAGTTCCTCCTGATCCCTGAACACTCTCCCGACCTTCTTCTTGCCTGTCTTCTTCTGTACCGAACCCGGAATGTGATAGGTCTCTAGTCCCGTATGTACTTTCTTGGCTATCTCCATATCCAGTTCGGAATGCCTGTAACTTATAAATGCAGCGTATCTCATTATTCCCTGTCTCTCCTATACCTCTTTATCCCTATGCAGTCCGGTTATTATCACAACGACATTCATGTCAAAGCATCAATTCATCCAAAGCAGATGTACCGTTATCATCACACTTTGCCTTACTGATAAGAAGGGCCTTGGCCTGTACCCTCGAAGGCCCCAGATCATCTATCATCTTAAGGATCACATCTCTGTCCGGTCTTACCACGGACAGATAGATCTCATAATAGTCAACATTCCCTTCGCAGTCTTCCTTAAGTGCCGTCCATGCATATTCCTTGTCACGCCCGAAAGATCTGCTCCTTATATGATCTTCTATCTTTTCTCTTATCTGCGAACTTAAATGTTCATCATGCAGAAGTCTTAAAAAGCACAGATAGCTTTTGTTCTTGGCGATCGCTTTTACATGATTCTCTGTCGGTCCCGACATCTCACCGTCTACCATTGCGACACCGTCGTAAGATATATCTTCCTCTCCGCTAACGGCAGTACTGATCGAATTTTCCGCATCGTCCGCCTTAAGAAGCGACATCAGGGTTATATCCCATTTCTCGTACCAAAACTTTTCTCCGATGTCCTCAGCCCTTAGCAGGTGCTCGCTCTTCATGCGGTTCACTCCTGCCGCGAGCAATACAGAGGTCGATATATCCGTTCCCGCAAAAGAGATCGTTCTTAGTCTGTCGCAGGAATCAAATACTCCCTTCCCGAACAGACGCCCGTCCGGTTTTGAAGCGATCGTACAATCCGTAAGATTGATACAATTGGAAAAACACCAGTCGCCTATGCTTACGATGCTGTCCGGCAAAAATACTTTCTTAAGTGATCTGCAGCTGAAGAACACCTTTTTATCAATACCCGTGATCCTGTTATCCGAAGATATATCAAGGATCGCTCCGTCTCCCTCATAGCCTGTGATCCTAAGATCGGTCTCAGAGCCCTCACATTTTAATATGAATCCGCCTGTCTCTATATCCATAGACTGCATCCGCATCCTTATCCTTATCAAACTTACTTATCGACATATCCTACAGGATGTTAAGAATCTCTTTCCTTAAGCTTTCTTTTCTGTCATCCACCATAAGAAGTGCTTTATACTTCTCATAAGACTCAGATCCGAAGCTTGCGAAAAATTCGGCACTCTTTAAGCCAAGCGTAAGTTCTGTCACAAACAGAAGCATCTCATTGGATTCTTCTCCGAAGACCGAACCGATCGACGAAAAAAGATTATCTATCCTTGACTGCTTTGCGGCAACCTTATCCTTAAGCGAAACTATCCTGCCGTTATAGTACTCTTTCACACTGTCCGCATCGTTTGAATTGTCCGCTATATCTTTATATAACGCAATAAGTTTTTTGGCTTTCTTCTTATCCTTCGCTGTAAGCGAGCCCGCTCTTGATCTGTCTGTGATGAACTTCTCTTTTGCTGACACAAGTGTCATGATAAACTGACCCGGATCCTTCTCTTCACCGGATGTTATACGTGCGATACCCGGTCTGGCATCCTTAAGCGTATCAGCCTCATCCATCACATCACTTATCTCAGACTTGACCATGTCGGACAGAAGTCCCGTAAGAGCAAGTCTCTCATCAACAGTCGACCCCGAGATCTCTTGTGCTATCCTCTCATCGGTCTTGCCTTCAAAGAAAGCTTCTATATCATATTCTCTCTTGTACTTATTGTACAGATCATAATATGCCGCAAACTCTTTGACCACGGTGTCGTTTTTAATATACTGGCCTATCAGGCTCTCGGTGACTTTCCTGTCCGATTCCTCATAAAGGCGGATCATATCGGAGAGATCTTCCCAGCCTCTTGCGGTCACGTAGTTCTTGCCGAATGCCGTTGTCTCGACACCGTAGAAATATTCCTTATTAACATCGATAAAACCGAGTATGGCCCCGTGCACGCCTGCATCGGACGCATACTTCTTCCACGCAGGATAGTCGGCTTCTACTTCGATGACCTTAAGCCTGTCCAATGTCACCACATCAAACTCTCTTACTGCTTTATTAAATTCCGGCGGATTACCTGCCGTGACTATCACCCAGCCCTCAGGGACAGTATGCTTGCCGAACACCTTGTACTGAAGGAACTGGAGCATTGAAGGATAAAGTGTCTCGGATACACAGTTGATCTCATCAAGAAAAAGTATCCCTTCCTTAACTCCGCTTTCTTCCATGGTGTCATATACGGATGCGATTATCTCACTCATCGTATATTCGGATACACTGTATGTGGTACCGCCGTAATCCCTCTCTTTGATAAAAGGAAGGCCGAGTGCGGACTGCCTTGTATGATGTGTCATGGAATAACTGACAAGAGCTATCCCAAGTTCAGATGCTATCTGGCTCATGATGGCAGTCTTACCTATACCGGGAGCTCCGAGTAAGAATACCGGACGTTGTCTTACCACCGGTATCTTATAGTCTCCGAACTCATCCTTCTTAAGATAGAGCTCTACCGTATCCTTTATATAATCCTTGGCTTTGGCTATGTTCATTGTTTATTTGACCTCATCATTTTCCAAGACTACCTGTATGGCCCAAGGCGGTACGGGCATCCTGAATTCATCATCTCTGTCGAATACGAACATCGTATCATAATCCGGAACGCTCTCCGGATATATCCCGTATCCGTCAGTAAAATATATAAGTCCTTTAAGGTTTTTTATCTTTTCTTCCCGACGTAAATCTTCCACATATGCAAACACCGGTCTGTAATCGGTCGCCCCGAAGCCTTTCACGGTGAAGTTTTCTGCCGCTTTCTTAAGATCACTCTTTTTTTCTATCAGAGTATCCTGCGTGATGCGCGCATCACACTGCACTATATGAACATTGAGCTTTTCAGATAACGATACGGACTTGGAGAGAATATCGTATGTCCTGTTAAGAAAACCCTCTACTCTGTCTCCTCTTACAGATGCCGATGTATCGACAGCGATCACAAAATCCCTTATCCGCTTCTCCTCGGCATACTCTAAGGGCTCGATCAAAGGCATATTGCCGTACTTATTCAAGCCGTAGGTATAGTATATATAGTCGAACTCATCCGGATTGACTTTGATCTCTTCGCTCATCACGGCGAATCTGCTTAAGATGGAATCGTAATCATACTGCCGCTTAGTGCTTTCCTTAAGATGAGTGAGCAGAGTATCTGCTCCCGTGATGTCCTTGGAGAAAGACTTAAGATCGGCCTTGACTCTCTCTGCGATCTTCTCCCAGTCTTCCTTGGTAAGGATCTCCTTTTGTTCTTCCTTATATGTCAAGCGCGGTCTGTGTCTGTCAAATGCAAAAAGCGAAGCATACTTTTTCTCTGAATCTTTCGATATTCCACCGACCATAAATTCACGATACAGAGCATCCGCCGACAGACTCGGAACCCATTTGGCTAAACGCATGAGGATTATCTTCTCTTCCGAATCACGGATAAGCGATGCTTCCGGGATCTCCATGCCTAAGATGATGTTCTCTACTGCTATGTCGGATGCAATGTTCCAATATTTCTCATTCTCCTTATCAAACCTGTACGGATGCTTAAGTATCCCGTGCAGGATAACGTGAAGAAAAAGACGCAGTACAAATGCAGGTTCCTCTTTATAATCGTTAAGCAAAACATACGGATCATAAAGCAGCGATGATCCGTCCCAGACATAACCGCTCTGTCCCACGTTACACTGCGGCGTGATATGAGCCAGGGCTGTGTCAAAGAACCTGAGTCTGACCGTTATCGTATCTGTCGCAAGTCTGACCACTCTTTCGGCATATTGAATGATAGTCGCTTCATCGTTTCTCATATGTCTTGTTAAAAATATCGTTCGCTATGACGTAGGTATCGGTAAGATCATCCGCTCTTACCGCCAGATAATCTCCTTCCACTCCAAGATAGTATTTATCCGGATCCCATGTCGTAAACACCTTGACTCTGTGATCGAGTTTCTTGGCATATATTCCGGCTCCGCCTATCGCTATGCAACTGTCCGCAAAAGGAAGAAGACTGATACGCTCACCCGTCATTGTATTGGTCACTTTAGGCGAATACTCACCCGGATATACATACTCCTCATCGGACAGTTTGTAACTTGCATTGAACTTATTCTTGCCTGTAGGATATATCTCTCCATCCACTCCGATTATTATGACAAACGAATCATTGATCTCAACATCGACGTCGCCTTCAAGAGTTCTTATCATTATCTTGGTACCTTCAGGAGCAAGCTTGCTCGCATCCACATAACCGACCATGACTTCACTCTTGACGTAATGCTCATATTCAGATATATCAACTTCTTTTTCGCCGGCATATATGATCTCGGTATTATCAAAGTATCTGCTCATCCTCTCATCGAGGAATTCCCTAAGCGTCTCGCTGTCATAAGATATGCCTGAATGTACTAAGATATCCTTTTTGAGCAATCCGCCCGCTTTTACTATGTGACCTCCGCCACCTCCGAAACCGTTTGTGATAAAGGCCGCCAGTTCGCTTGCCTTAACCTCTTTGATACAACTCCTGACTGAGATCTTGATACCGAAATCAAGCAGGCTGTAGACAAGACAGCAGTTTACACTGTCCACTTCAAGGAGCATGTCGCTGATGATACCAAGGATATTGGGATCGCACGGCATAGCTTCTACGAGTGCATAATTCTTTTCTTCATTATAGTGAGCATGCTTTAGCGCATCTCCCGCTATCACAAGTTCTTCTCTTGATATGTTGGAATTCTTAAACAGAATGATATCCGTCTGTCTTGGCTTGGCAAAATCACGCAGATCCTTATCAGAAGGATGAGACACCTCGGCAAATCCGCCCGTATCGGTCATAAGTCCGTAATACAGAGCTGTCGCAAGATCCATATCTTCATTGATATCAATACCTTCCTGCGACATGAGTTCATACATCACTGTTGAACACGAACCGTAATTGCTCCTTACCTCCGATAATCTCGGCAAAGGTCCCGATACCTGATGGTGATCTATCACCGCGACATTGTCGGCTTCAAATTTCGTCACATTGCTCTCACCGTACTGACAATCAACTGTTATGAGCAAGCCCGGCTTATCAAGTTCAGTCACATACTCGGCTTCGATATTAAGATTATCCTTCATCAACACAAGATTGCTCTTGCTTACGGGTGCCCTGCCTCCGTATATGAATCTTGCCTTTTTACCTTGCTTATCAAGATACCACTTAAGCGCATATCCGCTTGCCAAAGCATCCGCATCCGGATTGTCGTGACACTGAATCACGATATCATCATATCCTATAAGATCATTGAGTACTAACGACATGTTCTGCTCTCCCCTCTAAGTTGCTGTTACTTATTTATGTGCGCACCGGTAAATGATACCACGGCGATGTCTCGGCCGAGGTCATCATATACCCTGACGTCGTAGAAACAATTAGTCTTTCCGTCTTTTATAAGAGATGCTTCCGCATATAAAATGCTGCCTCTGGTCATCGATAAGAAAGTGGCCGTGCCTACAAGGCTGACAGTGGATGCGGGTTTATCAAAATTCGACGCAACCGCAAATGCAAGGTCGGCCAATGTGTATATGGCTCCGCCCATTATTCCGCCATAGGCATTCTTATGATCATCGGTAAGCTTCATTGCACATTTGGAATAATTCTCACCGACTTCTTCAACCGTGATACCCGACAGCTTGGTAGCATACAGGTCCTTAGAGAACATCTCTCTGGCTTCTTTTAGTTTTGACATACTGCTTCTCCGTATCAGTTACCCTAATTCTTAAGGTTATTCCACCACCACTTTAATCCCTTAGCTCCGATCGTAAAGGTGACCGTCTTGGTGCCGCCGTAATTGCCGGTACCCTTGACAACTACAGTTGCCTTGCCCTTTTTGATATTATTCTTATACGTTGTACTGTCGATATCAAAAGTCACATCATCAACGATCCTATTACCGGACTTCCAGATCATATCAGTAGGGGTTAACCTGATCTCGCTGCCGGTATAGGCTTTGGGATCGACGGTAACCTTAAGCTTGCCGATATCACTCTTAACAACCCTGTAGCTGCCTACAGCATATCCTGTATACGGAGAACCTTCCTTGGCCTTTACCGTTACATAGATCGTTGTATCTGCTCCCACTATGGCCTTGGAACCGATTATGCTTTCACCTTCTTCATCATATGAATATACGACATTCTTATCATAATCCGTACCGGCTTTAAGTGCCTTGCCGTCCGGTCCCGCAACGGTGAACTTGGTCATCCACTTGCCTGCCTTATTCTGGTATACGACATCCTTGGCTGTGACCTGTACTCCCGCAGCTGCCATATCTGCCTTGGTGATATTGAAGGTAGTACTTGAATCGGTGCCCTTGAAATTTCCCTTACCTGTAACCTTGACGGTAGGAAGTTTTTTGCTTGTTCCGTTGCTCAATGCAGTGTTGTTGGCATATGAAACTGTATAATCCTTGCCTTCTTTAAGGATTTCGTCGCCGAATTTAACTGTCGGCTTGGGCTTTGCCCCGCCCTTGGCATATGGAATACTGTAACTGTCAAGAGTGATCTTGAAGAGATCTATTGTCTCATTCGATATTACATAAGGATTGATCTTATAAGTCTTCTTTACGGTTCCCGAATAGCCGTTGATGCCCTTGAATGTAATGGTTTTCTTTCCTGCATTTGCATCATAATCAAGTGTGACTATACAGCCGACTTTCTGCTTTTCAGCATCAGACAATCCGTCGTAGTCATCCTGGGTCTTCCATATTACAGTTTCTTCTTTTGCGTTCTTATTCTCCTTGTATTCCAGATCAAATACAAACTTCTTGACTGATCCGTCATATACTTCCGGATCGGAAGGGATACCTGTGATCTTAACCTTATTCATCGGTCTTCCTATAATGTTGAAGGTCACGGTGCGCACGCCGGCATATGATCCTTGCCCTATGATCACAACCGTTCCGGTTCCGACATCTATATTCTGCCCGTATTTAAGAATATAATCTGTTTCTTTAAGCTCCGTCCTGCCATTCCTGATCACAAGCGGAGGTGATATCTGCTCTCCGGTGTAATTCTGATTAGGTATCTTGGCAACAGACAGTTTGCTTACAGGTATCTTGTCTGCATCAGCGATTACAAAAGACAAAATCCTGCTTCCCGTATAATTCTTTGTACCGGTCACCTTGGCATAATACGTACCGGAGGCTCTCGGAACTACCGGTTCTGTTTCGCACTCATTATCCGTATAATAAGCAACAGTGAAGTCCTTCTTATCAGCTAACTTCTTACCGTTATACTTAATGACGGGAACAGGCTTATAGTCCTTCTTGCTGTTATATGCTGCCGATGCCAGTTCCGATACCGTCACATCCTCATCTTCAATACTCTTGGCAACAATCACAAATGTTCCTGTTTCTTTTCCCGAATAATTGCCCTTAGCCGTGATAGTGAATGTCGCAGTCCCGACATTCGTATTGTTTTTAAATGATATTGTGTAATCCGTCTTTTCCGTAAGCTCTTTTTTTCCAAAGAAAACAGTAATCTGAGGCTTGATCTGCTTTCCTGTATATGTCTGCGGATCAACACTCAGGTATGTAAAGATCGGTTTCTCGATCGGTTCCTGAACATCGCTGCGTACAGCAATTCCCTTTGCGATCTTATCTATCGTCTTACCCGTCTCTTCATTTATCCATGACTTTTCGCTCACCTCGGGAAGAGGGAATTCTACCTCCGACAGGTTCTGTACCTTTCTCAGGTTGTTAAATTCTTCAAAAGCCTTGGTTTTGATTTCCTTTACTGTTTCCGGGATAAACAGGCCGATAAAGCCTTTGCATCCTTGAAATGCAGCTGTTTCGATCTTATTAGTTTTGGCCAGGAGCACCAAGTTCCCGTCAAAGTGTTCACAACCATTAAATGCATATTGACCGATAGTCGCTGCACTGACCGGGATTATCAGGTCTCCCGTAAATTCGCACTTTTGAAATGCAAATTGACCGATTGAGGTGACATTGTTTCCGATAGTCAATGTTCCATTAAAGCGGGTACAATTTTGAAATGCATAATCCCCTATCGTCATGACACTGTCAGGGATTATCAGATTACCCGTGAAATGACAGCTGTTAGTCATGCTTTTTCCGAAAAAAGCATTGTTTCCGATCGTTTCAACTTTATTTCCGATCGTCAATCTTCCGTTAAAACCGCTGCAGCCGCAGAATGCATAATCCCCTATCTTTGTGACACTGTCAGGGATCGTCAGATTACCCGTAAAACGACAGCTGTTATATCCTGTTAAATCATCAACATAGGCTCCGGAAAACGCATAGGCTCCGATCGTTTCAACTTTATTTCCGATCGTCAATGTTCCGTTAAAGTCTTTACAATTATAAAAGGCTTCATTCCCGATCTTTGTTACTTTATCAGGGATTATCAGGCTGCCCGTCAAGCCTGTACAGTTGGAAAATGCACTGTTTCCGATTGAAGTAACATTTTTCCCTATCGTAAGGCTGCCTGTCAAACCGGTACAGCCGGAAAATGCACTGTCTCCGATTGAAGTTATATTATCTCCGATATTGAGTCCGATAAGGTCTTTGCGGTTTTTAAAGGCTTCATCCCCTATTTCCGTTACTGTTTTACCGTTGATCTTATCAGGAATCGTCAAGACTCCGGCGGCAGTTCCCTTGTATCCAGTTATTATAATCGTACCATTTGTATTATCTTCGTGTGTAAAATTATCATCGAATATGGTTGCCGTTCCCTTTTTAATCTTTGTGATCGTATTTCCGTCTTTATCTACCCATGCTTTCCCTTCACATTCGGGAAGCGTAAGCTCGGTGGTCGAATTATTTACAACCTTTACCAGGCTTTCACATTCAAATGCACCTTCTCCGATCGCTGCGACTTTTTTCCCGATAATCAGATTAGTAATGTTACATCCGGAAAATGCACCGGATCCGATCTTCGTGACACTGTCCGGGATCGTCAGAGTACCGCTTATGCCTCCGGAAGCAAAAAACGCATTTTCCCCTATCTCCGTAATACTGCTTGGGATCGTTATTTCTCCGACCTCATTAGTGTAATCCGAGTATAACCCATCTCCGATCACGGTAACCGGCTTACCATTAATACTGGCAGGTATTTCAAGACTGTCTTCCACAGTTCCTTTCATCCCGGTTAATGTGATCTTACCGCCATTCTCGGTATACTCAAAGCCATAGTTAGTTCCCGGCATCCAATATTCGTTATCACCATCTCCAAGCAATTCAATTCTCGAATCCTTATCTTCGGCGAAAGTCTCTATCTGCTCAGTCTCAGGATTAAGTTCCTCTTCTGAGACAGATTCTTCCTCATTGGACACTGTCTCTTCCTGCGACTCTGTAACAGTCTCTTCCTCTTCGGACGAGACTACCGACTCTTCCGAGTTCTCCTCAGACATTGCCGCATCTTCTGTCCCGGCTTCAGAAACCACCGCAGTATCATCTCCTGCCTGGATCTCCTCAGCAAAGGCATATGCCGGTACACTCGTCACGATCATCGACGCAGCAAGCAGTCCCGTCAACATGCGCTTCATACCCATGTGTAACTTGTTCATCTTAGTTCCTCCTGTCTTTTTCTCCCGGTTGCATTCAGTATATAAATATCCGTGCATCCCCTTTAACAAAAATGCAGGACACAGCAACATTGCCATGTCCTGCCACCAAGCCATATTGTAGCATTTCACCACTACCCTCGCAATAATCGCAGCGCGTGCTTATTGTCGCATTTTCAACGTTCTGTTTCCTCTCTCTTTGTGTGGTTTTTTGATCACTCGGTCACTCCTTTTTTATCAAAAAACCGCTTATTGATTCATTTACAGGTGGAGCCTCTCAATAAGGCTAGACAACTTGCTCTGTCCGATCGTAAACTTGGCTGACTTGCTGCCGGCAGTCCTGACCGATAATGATCTGACCACGACAGTACCCTTCCCGCGTGCCACATTGTTGACATATGAAACAGTATAATCAGAACCGGCTGTCAATCCGATTTCCGAAGCCGTCTTCCATACACCGTCAACCTTAATCCAAAGGTCAATTGACGGTTCTACCCCGGAACCTGTGTATTCCTGCGCAGGAATCGCCTTCTTGATATTGCCCTTCATCGTGATCTTCGCCTGACTCAGATCATATATCCCCGCTCCTACCTTCCTGACAGAGTAGCAGTCAGGTACCTTGATCTCGGCTGCTTCGTAATTACCTTTGCCCTTTATTACAATATCAACCGAAGTTATATCTGCCTCAGGTATAAGATCGCGTACATTGGTTATCTCTTTATCACCTATCCAGTAGGTGACAGTATAATCCTTGCTGCCGAGCAATACTCCGTTTGCCGTGACGATAGGCACAGAGACATACTTACCGGGCTTTTTATATATCATATCGGAAGCGACAACGGTTAAGGCACTTGCGTTAAATACTGCCGGCTCTATCCTAAATGTCTTAGGCACAGATTTTCTGCCCTTGTAGTTGCCGATAAAGGATACGGTAAACTTCGCTTTATCGGTAACGGACTTATTGGAAGAATAGCTTACCTTATAATCTTTTCCTTCAATAAGCTGCTTCTTTTTACCGTCTTTTTCGGCAGTTACCGCAACCTTCGGCTTTGCACCCTTCTTGTCATAATAAATATGTGACGCGGCAACTGATGCGGTTACCGTAGACTTATCCTTATCCGGTTTGATCTTAAATGTCTTAGTCGATGTACCGGTATACTCACCCTTGCCTATGACAGTCACCTTGGCGGTTCCTGCATTCACATTGGCTGTGTATATCGCCTCATAATTCGTCGGCAGAATCTTTGCTCCTGTCCCATCCTTTACGATCAGTTCGGTACCGTCCGCATGGATCTGTTC
>JAEEGJ010027356.1_pt1 | contig 11465 bp, 7 predicted proteins | sample 8958761 | NCBI WGS metagenome assembly JAEEGJ01 (sample SAMN16246546, study PRJNA631951) | gut metagenome | biome: gut microbiome; feature: rumen; material: RS-attached | host: Bos | place: Iran: Karaj | collected 2018-10
CACTTCGCGCCCGGCTCCATGCTGCCGAAGGTGCAGGCGGCGATGAGCTTCGCGCGCACCGGCGGCGAGGTGATCATCGCGTCTTTGGAGAACGCGGCGGCGGCGCTGCGCGGCGAGAGCGGCACGAAGGTCGTAAAGGAATAAACGGAAAAAGGATCGTGCAAACGGTCCTTTTTTACATGATAAAGGGGGAAACGAATATGTTTGAAAACATCGGCGCAAAGCTGAAAACGTTTGCACGGGTCCTGTTTGTGATCATGCTCATCGGCGCAATCGCCGGTGGACTCACCTTGGCGATCACGGTCGGTAAAGCAACGGCGGCGGCGTGCCCCGTCGTCAGGGAAATACGCCGTTACGACGAATGGGACGGTGATTATTACACGACCACGACGGTAGAGGAGAACGGTGCGGCGGGCTTTTTCGCGGGCGCAGGCGTCTTTATTCTGGCCGCCGGGGCCGGTATCGTGAGCGCATGGATCAGCTCCATGTTCATCTATGCGTACGGGCAGATGGTCGAGGATACGGAGATCAACCGGGAAACGAACCAGGAGAATCAGAAGCTGCTGAAGAAGATCCTTTCCGGAATGAAGCATGACGAAAATGGCCCCGATCGGATCAAAGACGGGGAAGCCGCGGGGCCGGAGGGCGAAGATCCTTTGAAGAAAGCGGACGAAACACCGCTTGGCGCGAATAAGATGCGCTGTCCGTACTGCGGCGCCGTACAGCCGAAGGGACGAAGCGTCTGCTGGGAATGCGGAAAGCCGCTGACCGCGGACGAACCAAAGCCGAAGACGCCCGGAACGGTCCCGGAAAGATGGACCTGCCCGAAATGCAGAAATATCAACGACGCAGACGCGCGTTACTGCCTCGTCTGCGGGGAACACGCGCCGCGGCCCGAAGCGCCGAAGAAGCCGGAACCGGTGAGAGTGGCTTCGAGGCCTGTCTTCCGGGGTCCCGAACCGAGCGTCTCCGCGATGAAACCGGATACGACCGCGTGGAACTGCCCGAAATGCGGGAATGCAAACGAAGCAAACGCGCGCTATTGCTCCGTCTGCGGTCAGCACCGTCCCTGATCGAACGTATGACAAAAGCACCCCGCGCGGGGTGCTTTTTTCGTATCCTGTTATTCGTCGCTTCGATACGCGCCGATCACGTCGTCGTCGAGCACGACTGCAAGGAGCATTTCGCCCTTACTTGCCTTCGGTTCGATGTGGATGCTTTCGGTATTGATCGGCGTCTTGGTGCCGTGGCGCTGCTCGATCACGAGCGTAAACGGCTGCTGCACGGTCGCGGCGTACGCGATGCGCGTGCCGTTACTGCCGTTCTTTCGGAAGTCGAAGGTCCTGACGCCCTTGCCGTTGCGGCCTTGCTGTTCATAGTCAAACAGGAAGCTGCGCTTGCCGAAGCCGCGGTCGGTGAGCACGATCAGCTCGCCCTCGTCGCCGACCGGCATACAGGCGCAAACGCGGTCCTTCGGCTCCAGCTTGATGCCGATGACGCCCGCCGCGGTTCTGCCGGTCTCGGGCACGGAATCCGCCGCGAAGCGGATGCACATACCCTGCTCGGTCACGAGCAGGATATCCATCGAGGGCATCGGGTACGCGCCCAAAAGCGAATCCTTTTCTTTCAGATTCAGCGCGGCGGTGCGCTTGCCGCGCACGCGGTAGTCCGCGGCCTTGCTGCGCTTTACCATGCCGCCGGTCGTGCAGAACAGATAGCTGCCCTCGTCGCGATCCGGGAACGCGCCGATGACCGTTTCGCCCTTTTCGAGCTCGACGATGCTCACAAGGTTCGCCGCACGCGCCGCGGGACGCGTTTCGGGAATGTCGCTTACTTTGAGGTTCAGCATCGCGCCGCGGTTCGTGAACAGGCGGATGCTTTCGTTGCTGTTGACTTCAAGGATGCGCTCCGGCTTGTCGGCGCGGATCTGACTGAGATTAAACTGCTTTTTCGGGCACTTGCGGATCTTCAGGTCGGCGCACACGGCGACGATCATTTCCTCGACCGCTTCCGGTTCGGCGCTCGGCGCTTCGACTTCGATGTCGGCGGAGATGATCTGCGTTCTGCGCTTGCCGTCGAACAGCTTTTTGACCTCGGTGAGCTCCTTCTTGATCAGATGCACGAGCTTCGTATCGGAAGCGAGGATCGCTTCCAGCTCGGCGATCAGCTTTTTCACGTCGCGGTATTCCTTCTCGATCGCAAGAAGCTCGAGGTTCGTGAGCTTCTGCAGCCGCAGATCGAGGATCGCCTGCGCCTGGATCTCGGTGAGCGAGAACGTTCGCATCAGGCCCTCGCGCGCTTCCTTCGGCGACTTGCTCGCGCGGATCAGCTTGATCACACGGTCGAGATTGTTGACCGCAACCATGAGTCCTTCGAGGATATGGCAGCGCTTCTTTGCGATCTCCAGCTCGGTCTTCGTGCGGCGCGTGACGACCGCGCGCTGATGGCGCACGTAGTATTCGATGATCTGCTTGAGGTTCAGCTGCTGCGGCTTGCCGTCGGCGATCGCCACATAGTTCGCGCCGAACGTGCATTGCAGATCGGAGTATTTGAACAAAAGCTGCAGGATCCGTTCGGGATCGCCGTCCTTCTTGATCTCGATGACGGCGCGCGTACCCATGCGGTCGGATTCGTCGCGGATATCGGAAACGGCGGCGAACATCGCCTTCTTTTCCTGCGTGATCTCGAGAATCTTCGAGAGGCACGCCGCCTTGTTGATCTGATACGGGAACTCGTCGATCACGATGCGCGTCTTGCCGTTCTTGACCTCCTCAAAGTGCGTGCGCGCGCGCATGGTCAGCTTGCCGCGGCCGGTTTCATAGCTCTGCGCGATCTCGGGGGAGTCGAGCAGGAATCCGCCGGTGGGGAAGTCCGGCGCGGGCATGATCTTCATGAGATCGGCGATCTTGATGCGCGGATTGTCGAGCACGGCGATGACCGCGTCGATCGCTTCCACCGGATTGTGCGGCGGGATCGAGGTCGCCAGACCGACCGCGATGCCGTTTGCGCCGTTGACCAGAAGGTTCGGGAATCTGCCGGGCAAGAGCGTCGGTTCTTTCAGCGTGTCGTCGAAGTTCCATGTGAAATCGACGGTGTCCTTGTCGATGTCCTTGAGCAGCAGCAGGGCGGCGTCGGTCATGCGCGCTTCGGTATAGCGCATCGCCGCGGCGGTGTCGCCGTCGACCGAGCCGAAGTTGCCGTGTCCGTCGACGAGCGTGACGCCCATGTTGAACGGCTGCGCCATGCGCACCATCGCATCGTACACGGAAGAATCGCCGTGCGGATGGTATTTGCCGAGGCAGTCGCCGACGATACGCGCGCTCTTGCGGTGCGGCTTGTCGGGGGAGAGACCCAGCTCCATCATGGTATAGAGGATGCGGCGCTGCACGGGCTTCAGACCGTCTTCGACGCGCGGCAGAGCGCGTTCCAGAATGACGTGCTCCGCATAGGGCATCATCGAATCGTGCATGACCTCGTCCATGCTCTTATTCAGAATGGTTTCGGGTAAGGTCGGGATTGTTGTCTTTGCCATGGCTTACTCCTTGATCTTTTCAAACACGGCGCTCGAACGGTTGAAGTCCGCGTACTCGAAGATGTACTCCTTGCGCGACTGCACCTTGTCGCCCATCAGCACGGTCACGAGGTGCTCGACCTCCGCCGCATCCTCGATGGTGACGCGCGTGAGCCGTCTGCCCTGCGGGTTCATCGTCGTCTCCCAGAGCTGCTCGGGGTTCATCTCGCCGAGACCCTTGTAGCGCTGCAGGGTGTAGTTCTTGCCGGAAATATTCCGCATCGCCGCCTTCAGCGCCGGATCGTCGTAGCAGTAGACCGGCGGCTGGTTCGCCTTCTGCACACGGTACAGCGGCGCCATGCCGATGTAAACGTGTCCCTCGGTGATCAGCGGACGCATGTAGCGGTAGAAGAAGGTCAGAAGGATCGCGCGGATGTGCGCGCCGTCCTGGTCCGCGTCGGCGAGGATGATGATCTTGTTGTATTTCAGCGAGGCGATGTCGAAATCGTCGCCGATGCCCGTGCCGAGCGCGGTGATGATCGAACGGAATTCGTCGTTCTGCAGAACCTGTTCGAGTCGTTTCTTTTCGACGTTCAGCGGCTTGCCGCGCAGCGGCAGAATCGCCTGGAATCTGCGGTCGCGTCCCTGCTTCGCGCTGCCGCCCGCGGAGTCGCCCTCCACGATGAACAGCTCGTTCACGGAATAATCGCGACCGGTGCAGCTACTGAGCTTTCCGACGAGCGGCGCGTTTTCCAGCTTGTTCTTTTCGCGCGCGTTTTCCTTCGCCTTGCGCGCCGCGCTTCTCGCCTTCGCGGCTTTCACCGCTTTTTCCGCGATCAGGTTTGCGGTGTTTGCGTTCTTGAGGTTTTCGAGCCACGGCACGAGCGTCTGGTTCAGGACCGCCTCCACCGCGGGACGCGCCTCGGTGTTGCCGAGCTTCGTCTTGGTCTGCCCCTCGAACTGCACGCTGCGCATCTTGAGCGACAGCACCGCCGTCATGCCCTCGCGGAAATCCTCGCCCGCGAGCGACGGGTCCTTGTCCTTCAGGATGCCGTTCTTGCGGCAGTAATCGTTGAAGATCTTCGTGAGCGCAGCCTTGAAGCCGGTCTCGTGCGTGCCGCCCTCGGTGGTGGGGATGTTGTTCACGTACGACGCGATCGTTTCGGCGTATTCGTCGTTGTGCACGATCGCCGCCTCCACGCGGATGCCGTTCGACTCGCCCTCGATGTGGATCGGCGGGTCGTACAGCGCGGTCTTGTCCTCCTGGATGTAGCGCACGAAGTCGCTTAGACCGCCGTCGAATTTGAACTCGGCGTGCTTCTGCTTTTCGCGCTGATCGTCCAGCACGAGCTTCAGGCCGCGGTTCAGGTACGCAAGCTCGCGAAGCCGCTTCATGACGACCGAATACTGCATGTCGATCGTTTCGAACACGCGGTCGTCGGGCAAAAACGTCACGACCGTGCCCTGCCTGCGGGTCCTGCCGGTCTCGGTAAGCGGATACTTCGGTTTACCGGAAACGATCTTGCCCTCGTCGTTTTCGACGCTTTCGAACTCCATCTTGTAGGCGCGGTTCTCGTGATAGACCTCCACGACGAGCCAGCGGGACAGCGCGTTCACGACCGAAGCGCCGACGCCGTGCAGACCGCCGGAATAGGAATACGCCGCGTTGCCGAACTTGCCGCCGGCGTGCAGCTGCGTAAAGACGACCTCGACGCCGGAGACGCCGAGCTTTTCGTGGATGCCGGTGGGGATGCCGCGTCCGTTGTCGGTGACGGTCACCGAATGGTCGCGGTGCAGCGTGACGGTGATCTCGTCCGCATAGCCATTCGCCGCTTCGTCGATCGCGTTGTCCACGATCTCCCAGAGAAGGTGGTGCAGACCCGGCAGACCGGTCGAGCCGATATACATGCCGGGACGCATTCTGACCGCGTCCAGCCCCTCCATGACGGTTATATTTTTGACGGAATACTCTTCCATATATATCCTCCGAACTTTGGTTCCTGCAATTATACCACAACATCTTGTGTCTGAGGTGGATTTTGGTTTGTTTTTAACGTATTATTCATATTTCATGGAAAATTTGCTTTTCGGACGCAATTATGGGGTGACAAGGACGGCGGTTTGGTGTATAATCTACGATGTATATATATGTGGAAATATACCGTTACGGAGAAAGGAGCCGCATGGAGACCGGATTTCATCATGTTCCGATCATGGTTTCGGAAGTGCTGGAGCTTTTAGAGCCCTCCCGCGGCGGAATCTTCGTCGACGGCACGCTCGGCGGCGGCGGACACGCGGAAGCGGTGCTCTCCGCAATGCCGGAAACCGGACGGCTCTTCGGCATCGACCGCGACGACGAGGCGCTCGAAGCGGCGGGCGCACGGCTTGCGCGTTTCGGCGACCGGTTCACGGCGATCAAGGGCAATTTCTTCGACATGAAATCGCTGCTTGCCGCGCGCGGCGTTTGCAAGGTCGACGGTATTCTTCTGGACCTCGGCGTCAGCTCGCATCAGCTCGACGCGCGCGAACGCGGCTTCTCCTACAAGGCGGAAGCGCCTCTGGACATGCGCATGGATCAAAGCGCGCCGCTTTCGGCGAAAACCGTCGTGAACGAATGGCCGGAGGAGAAGCTACGCGAGATCTTTTACGAGTACGGCGAGGAGAAGTTTTCCGCAAAGATCGCGCGGCGGATCGTCGAGCGGCGGGCGGAACGGCCGGTCGAAACCACGACGGAGCTTGCGGAGCTCATTAAAAGCGCGATCCCGGCAAAGTTTCGGAACGAGCCACAGCATCCGGCGCGGCGGTGCTTTCAGGCGATCCGCATTGCCGTGAACGGCGAGCTCGACGGGCTGGACGAAGCGATCCGAAATGCGCACGATCTGCTGAATCCGGGCGGACGGCTTGCGATTCTGACCTTCCACTCGCTGGAGGACCGGATCGTGAAAAACGCGTTCCGCTCGTTCGAGAACCCCTGCACCTGTCCGAAATCGGCGCCGGTGTGCATCTGCGGCAAAAAGCCCACCGCAAAGGTCCTGACGCGGCATCCGCTGACGGCGTCGGAACGGGAACAAACGGAAAATTCGCGCGCGACGAGCGCAAAGCTTCGCGCGATCGTGCGCATGGATCCCGACACGGGATCATATTGATGAAGAAAGGAGAAGCGGTATGGACGTTCAGTTCGATGAAGAACGGCCGAAGGGCAGAAATGCGAAAACACGGCTTTATTCGCCGAACAAAACGGGCAATCCGACGCCGATTTTAGAGGACTCGACGATGCCGATCCGTCCGCAGCCCACGCGTGAAACGCGCGCAAGGCGCCGCGAGACGAAGGAGCTGCGGCTCACGACGACGAGCAAGGTTCTGATCCTGCTGTCGGTGTTCGTGATCGCGGCGACGGCGCTGTTCGGACTGTTCGGCGCTGCGGAGTACGCGCAGATCATCAGCGATACCGCTTCCGTCAACAAGGAGATCGAATCCTACAACGATCAGATCTCGCAGATTCGCAAGACGCAGAGTTCCATGAACGACTTTGCGACGATCAACGACGTATGCCGCAGACTCGGCATGACCATGAACTGGTACAGGGGCGCCGCAGGCGGCGGAACGGACACGACCGTTCCCTCGACCTTTGCGCCCGACACCCCTGCGCCGGACGGAGCACAACCATGAGCATCTTTGATTCGCGCCCGCGCCGCAGGCGGGTACGGCGTACCGGAACAAAATCCGGACGCGCCGGCGCGCCGAAAACGCGGATCGGGCCGCACAAAAGAAAATTGCTGTTCGCCATGCTGATCGCCGGCATCGCCTTTTTGCTGATCATCGGCAAGCTTTTCGACGCCTCGATCATCCACGGCAAGGAGTGGACGCAGAAGGCGATGAGCCAATGGACGCGCGTGACCTCTTTGAAGGCGGAGCGCGGGCGCATCCTCGACCGGAACGGCACGACGCTTGCATCGTCCTATACCACGTATCAGATCTGTCTGAACCCGCAGAACATCCAGGACTCGGATCGCGAGCGCATCGCGTCGATCCTGTCGATGTATCTCGGCATGAATTACGACACCGTCTATGCGAAGATGACCAAGACGCGCAAGAAGTATCCGAACGATCCGGACAACCACGAACGCGTCCTGTATTCGCAGATCAAGCTCAAGGACCAGGTCGACAAAGAAGTTATCAGTAAGCTCAACTCCATGCAGCTCGGCAGCGGCGTCAGCTATTACAGCGACGTCAAACGCGACTACCCGGAGGCGGGCTATTACGCGCAGCTCATCGGGTTTACGAACATCGACGGCGACGGACAGACCGGCGTCGAGCTGACGTACAACAAATATCTCGCGGGCGAGGACGGCTATCAGAAGGCGGACACCGACCGCGACAACAACCCGGTTCCCGGCGGTGAAGAGGAATACGTCGAGAGCGTTCCGGGCGCGGACGTTGTTCTCACCGTCGATACCGGCTATCAGGGCATCCTTGAAAACGCGCTGCAGGAGGCGTGCAGCATCAACAACGCCAAGAGCGCGGCGGGGATCCTGATGGTGCCGAAGACCGGCGAGATCCTTGCGATCGGCACGTATCCGACGTTCGAGTCCTCGAACCCGCCGCGTTCCGACGCAAAGACGCTTCTGGAACTCTCGAAAAACCGCATCGTCACCGACACCTACGAGCCCGGCTCGACGTTCAAGGTCGTCACCCTTGCGTCGGCGCTGGAATCCGGCGCGGTCACGACCGAAAGCCGGTTCCGCTGCAGCGGATCGCTTCTGGTGCGCGGCGAAAAGATCAAGTGCTGGAAGTCGGGCGGACACGGCGAGGAATCGCTCGCCGAAGCGGTGCAAAACTCCTGCAATCCGGCGTTCATGTCGATGGCGCTGAAAATGGGCGTCGACACGTTCTACGACTATATTTTCAAGTTCGGATTCGATGAAAAGACCGACAGCGGCGTGATGGGCGAAACCAGCGGCACCGTTACGCACAAGAAGTATATCCGTGACGCGGACCTCGCGCGCATCGGCTTCGGACAGAGCATCAGCTGCACGGGCATGCAGCTCATCACGGCGGTCAATGCCTGCATCAACGGCGGCGATCTCATGAAACCGTACGTCGTTTCCGAGATCGTCGACAAGTCCGGCAACGTGTTGGTGAAAAACGAGCCGACCGTCGTGCGCCATGTGATCTCGCCCGGCACGTCCGCAACGATCCGCAGTCTTTTGCGCGGCGTTGTGGAGAAGGGCAGCGGCAAAAACGCGCAGGTTCCCGGGTACTCGGTCGGCGGCAAGACGGGCACGTCGCAGAAATACGACGAAAACGGCAAGGTGTCTTCTTCGAAGCTCGTCGCATCGTTTGTCGGCTTTGCGCCGGTCGACGATCCGCAGTTTATCTGCCTGATCATCGTCGACGAACCGCAGGTCCCGCAGGTGTACGGCAGCACGGTCGCCGCGCCGTTTGTGCAGCAGGTGCTTGCCGCGGCGCTCTCGTACGCGGGCATCGCGCCGGACATCGACAGCCAGATCGCAACGGTTCCGAATGTGCGCGGGCTCACGGTGGAACAGGCGAACAAGGCGCTGAGGGATGCGGGGCTGACGTCGATCTATGTGGAAGCGGAGCTCCAGTCGACCGTTTCGAACCAGTCGCCGGCGGCGAACACACAGGTTGTGCGCGGCAGTCCGGTGATGCTGTATTCCACGGGGTACTCCTTCTTCTCCGAACTCACGGAAGAGGTCGAAATGGTGGAGGTGCCGAAGCTGATCGGCAAGGACCGCATCGACGCGCTCGACGCGCTGAAGAAGGTCGGACTTCTGATGGATTACGATCAGCATCATTGCGCGGGATACGTGGTGTATCAGGATATTACGGAAGGATTCAAGGTGCCTGTCGGCACGGTTATCCACGTGCAGTTGGAACCAAAGAGCAAATAAGACCAGAATAACGGGGGAAATAAGAATGCTGTTATCGGGCATTGCCGCAGATCTCGGCATGACGATCACCGGCGGAGACGCCGAGATCACGTCGGTCGAATACGATTCCAGAAAGGTCAAGGATGGGAGTCTGTTCTGCTGTATGCAGGGACTCATTTCCGACGGACATAACTTTGCCGCGCAGGCGGTGGAAAAGGGCGCCGCGGCGCTGCTTGTCGAACGGCTGCTGCCGCTTGACGTGCCGCAGATCGTGGTGCCGGACGGACGCGTCGCCATGGCGCACGCCGCCGCCGCGTTTTACGGACATCCCGAGCGCGAGATGCTCATGCTCGGCGTCACCGGCACGAACGGCAAGACGAGCACGACCTACATGGTCAAGTCGATCGCCGAAGCCGCGGGCATGAAGGTGGGGCTTATCGGTACGATCCGAAACATGATCGGCGACACGATGCTCGAAACCGGCAGGACCACGCCGGAATCGGCGGACCTGTTTGCGCTTTTGAGGCGCATGGCGGACGAACACGTCGATCTCGTCATTATGGAGGTTTCGAGCCACGCGCTCGTGCAGGACCGCGTTGCGGGCATCCAGTTCCGCGTCGGACTGTTCACGAATCTCACGCAGGACCATCTGGACTACCACAAGACGTTCGATCACTACCTCGAAGCGAAAAAGCTGCTGTTCCGGCAGAGCGACATGGCGATCATCAACATCGACGACGCCTATGCGGAACGCATGACGGACGGGCTTACCCTGCCGATCAAAACGATGGGCATTCAGCACCGCGCGGATTATACCGCGATCAACATCGACATCCGCACCGACGGCGTTCGCTTTCATCTGCGCACGCCCAACGGCGAAGGTCCCGTGCGCATGCACATCTCCGGTCTGTTCTCGGTGTATAACGCCATGGGCGCGGCGGCGATGATGCAGGCGGTCGGCGCGTCGTTCGGCGACATCATCAAGGGGCTTGAATCGCTTTCCGGCGTCTCGGGAAGATTGCAGTCGGTCGACACGAACGGGCGTCCGTTCTCGGTCTACGTCGACTATGCGCACACGCCCGACGCGCTCGAAAACGTGCTGAACTCGGTGCACGCGTTCGCGAAGGCGCGCGTCGTCAGCTTGTTCGGCTGCGGCGGGGACCGCGACCGCACCAAGCGTCCGCTGATGGGCGAGATCGGCGGGCGGCACTCGGATTTCGTCGTCGTCACAAGCGACAATCCGCGTACCGAGAATCCGGACGACATCGTCCGCGCCGTGGAGCTCGGCGTGCAGAAGAGCGGCACGCCGTTCGTCTCGATCGTCAACCGCAGGGAGGCGATCGCATACGCGCTTTCGATCCTTGAGCCGGACGACATCCTCGTCATCGCGGGCAAGGGGCATGAAAATTATCAGGAGATCAACGGAGTCAAGCATCATTTTGACGACCGCGAGATCGTGGAAGAGATCCTGAAGGATTAAAAGGGGACGGAGTATGGAAACCATCGTACTGAATTCACTGCTTGCGCTGCTCGTCGCGTTCGGCGTCGCGGCGCTGCTGGGACCGCTCGTCATTCCGATTCTGCACCGGCTGAAGTTCGGACAGAACGTGCGCGACGACGGACCGAAAACGCACTTGAAAAAGCAGAACACGCCCACGATGGGCGGCGTGATGATCCTCATTGCGGTCGTCGCGGCAACGCTGATCTTTGCGCACAGGAACTATTCGCTTGCGGTCTGGGCGCTGCTCTTCACGGTGCTGTTCGGGCTGATCGGGTTTCTGGACGATTTTATCAAGATCGTCAAGAAGCGTTCGCTGGGACTTCGCGCGTGGCAGAAGATCGTTGCGCAGTTCGTTCTGGCGCTCGGGTTCGCGCTTGCGCTGTACTTCCACCCGTCGGTGGGCAGCACGCTCTGGTTCGATAAGCTCGACCTCGGCGTCTTCTATATTCCGTTTGCGATGTTCGTGATCATCGCGACGGTCAACTCGGTCAACCTGCTCGACGGTCTGGACGGGTTAAGCAGTTCCGTCACGTCGGTTTATTCGCTCGCAAGCGGCATC
>JAEEGJ010027357.1_pt1 | contig 11464 bp, 8 predicted proteins | sample 8958761 | NCBI WGS metagenome assembly JAEEGJ01 (sample SAMN16246546, study PRJNA631951) | gut metagenome | biome: gut microbiome; feature: rumen; material: RS-attached | host: Bos | place: Iran: Karaj | collected 2018-10
CCTTGAGGGCCATTCGTTGCAAAGCCTTGTCCTGCTTGAGGGAATTGAGAACACGCGACTGTCCGTTCATCTGGGCCACAAGGCTGCGTTCTTCGACCGCCTTGCGGGAGCGCAGTCTCGTGAGTTCCGCCAAATTTTTTTCTTGGGCCTGTTGCTTTTGCGTGCGTTCCGCAACAAGACTGCGGAGCGTTTCTACGTTTTCGCGGTCACGGGAAAGCAAGTGATGGACCCAATAGACTTCACGCTCCGGATTACCGTTCTTGGTCAAGAGTTCAAATAAAATTTCGGCATCGCTACTACGGCCATGTACATACAAATTCCTTATTCGCTTTCGCATGGCGCGTTTGCGGTCCTTGATTTTGTGGTCCAGCGAGTCAATATCGAGCACCAACTGCTTCACCGCATCTTGCAGCATATCTTCGTTTTTCGAAAGTGCGGACAAGTACGAACGTGTGCGGTTCAAGTTCTGGTCCAAAAGAGAAATCGTGTTCAAGACACCTTTTTCTTCGGTCTCAAGCACTGCAAGTTCCTCGCGTTTTTTTGCCAAATCGACTTCGAGCTTTTTCAGTGCATTCTTTTGTTCGTCAATCTGGGCATCCGTCTTCTTGGGAGCCGCAACTGCAGAAACAGCCGCAAAAGCCACAACGGCAAAAACGAAACTCAAGAAAGGCAACCATCGAGAAACAAGGCGCATTAGTCTTGCTCACCTTTCTTTTCGAACAAGAAACTGCGCACCGTGCGGAAACTAAAGTAGCCCGCAAGAGTCGTTTCGAGAAGCACCGTAAAAAGGGCGACGATTCCAAAATACGTAACGCCGCTTGCCGCAATCGGGAACGTTTGCACGACCGACTTAATCACAAGGCCAAGCAAGATAATCGCAACACCGCTTCCGACAAATCCCTGAGCCGCCCCTTCCAGCACGAACGGGAACTCGATGAACATGTAACTGCCACCGGCGTACTTCATGTTTTCGACCAAGAGCTTGCGAGACAAAAGCGATAGGCGCACCGAGTTGCAAATGATGAGCGAAAGCGCGATAAGCAAAAGAATGCTCACGCAAACCGGCCAGAAAATCATTTTGAATTTCCAAGTTGCAATGCGCGTGGCCCACTCTATCGGAGCCTGGACTTCTTCAAAATACGATTCTTCCGCAATCGCATGGCGCACTTCGGAAAGGTCCTGCGGGTTACGAGCCTCGCTGCTCAGCGACACCCGGAAAAATGCCGGGATGGGGTTCCCTTCGACAAGTTCCAGCATGTCCGGCGAAAAATGGTTGCGGAAATCCGCGAGCGCAGAATCGGCACTCACGAACGACACCGACTCCACATGGCGCGTATGCATAAGCCGCGTCTGGATAGCCGCAACGGAATCGGCAGGGACATTTTCGTTCAAGAAAGCCTCGATGACGTACAGAGATTTCTCCGCAGAGATGAGCTTGAACGAAACGCCTAAAGCCGTAAAGGACGCCGCCAAAAGGAGCGAGCACAAGAAAATCGTCAAAAGGGACGGGAGGATCACCGTGCGGTGCTGCTTCCATCCACGGAAAGATTCCGATATTAAGTAACCTAATTGTCCGAACACGGTTGGAATATAATTAAATTTAATGAGGTTCTTTATGGGGCTTTTATGGGAAACATCATATTAAAGATTACCGCACTGATATGCGCGATGGCCCTCTGGTTTTACGTCATCTCGCTGAAGGACTTCCAACTGACGATGGAAGTTCCGCTCACGTTCGTGAAGTTGCCCGAAGCTTTAGCGATTGCATCTAAACCGCCCAGCACCGTTTCCGTGACCGTCGAAGGTAAGCCCCTCGACCTAATCCGCTTGCAATCGCAGAAGCAATCCGCCATGGTCGTCGATATGCACAACGCGGAACTCGGTTCCAAACGCATCCACCTGGACGCAAAGAATTTCGTCGCCCCGAACTTTTCGTCCGTCCACTACATCGAACCCGACAAGCAATATCTCTTCATCGACGTCGCAGTCGATACAAGAATCGAACGCAGTATCCCCATCAAGAACAACGTCGCGTTCAACGCGGCTCCGGGTTATGTAATCGTTCAACCGCCTAAGCTCTTGCACGAAGTCCTCATTGTTTCTGGAGCGCGAAACGCACTCACCCGCATTATCGATATTCCGACAGATTCCATGTTCATCGACAGCATCAAGATGAGCCAAACGTATTCTGTACCACTCATTACCGACCAACTTCCGCAATTCGTGACGCCCAGCGATTCCGTGGCAAAGATTTTTGTCGATGTCCAGAAAATCACGTCCAAGGAGTTCAAGGATATCCCTGTACAACTTATCGGTTTCTACGACCGTGCTTTGAACACGCTCTCCCCGCAAACAGCGACCGTCGAAATTACCGGCGGCAATCAGACCCTCGACGCCATCAAGTACAACGACATCGAGCTTTTCATCGAATACAACCGCTTCGCCATCGAAGACGCCGACAGCCTTGCCCCGACTATCAAGCTGACTTTGCCGCCCAATGTTGACCGCGACATGTCCATCAAGGCCGTTGTCGTCAAGCCCGACAAGATCAGGCTCATCAAGACTCAAACCGACGACGAAGACAAAGACGAGGAATACGGAATATGATTTGGCTTGGAATTGAATCCAGCTGCGACGAAACCGCATGTGCCGTTTTGCAAGACGACCCGCTCAACGTTCTCTCAAATCCACTCTACAGCCAAATTGACGAACACGCCTTGTACGGCGGAGTCGTTCCCGAAATAGCTGCCCGCGCCCACTTGCAAAAAATCGCACCCATCGCTGAAGCCGCCGTCAAGGAAGCTGGCATAGAACTCAAGGACATCGACGCAATCGCCTACACCACAGGACCCGGCCTCATGGGGCCGCTCCTCGTCGGTGCAAGCTTTGCCAAAGGCCTCGCCCGCGACTTGAACATCCCCGCATACGGCATGAACCATCTCGAAGGGCATCTCGCCGCCGCTTGGCTTTCTAACCCGGACATCGAACCGCCATTCTTGACGCTCACCGTTTCGGGTGGACACACGGAACTCGTGATGGAAGAACCGGGATTCAAATACACAAGCATCGGGCGCACCCGTGACGACGCAGCCGGCGAAGCGTTCGACAAGTGCGGCAAACTTCTTGGACTCAAATACCCGGCAGGCGCCACCATCAGCCGCTTGGGCAAAGACAAGAACCGCAAATTCGTAGAATTTCCGCGAGCGCTCCACACGCATGACAGCTGCGAATTTTCGTTCAGCGGCCTAAAAACTGCCGTACTCCGTTACACGGAAACTCACGACCCGCAATTTATTCAAGATAATTTGGGCGACATCTGTGCATCGCTCGAAGATGCGATTGTCGATAGCTTAGTTTCAAAGACCATCAATGCTCTCAAGAAAACTAAGATGAAAACGCTCGTGATGGGCGGAGGCGTAAGTGCGAACAGCTGGCTCAGAACGCGTTTGCAAGACTACTGCGACAAGAAGGGCATCCGCTTTTGCGTCCCTGACCGCAGCCTGAGTACAGACAACGGAGCGATGATCGCCGCCGCCGCTATCCGCCGCAAGTTGCAAGGAAAGCTCGAATCCATCGATGTCGTAAAGCCCTGGATGCCGCTCGCTATTTAGGCCGTAAAAAGATGTTTTAAAGATAAGAAAAACTCCCGGCCGGAACCGGGAGCTTATGAGGAGGAAAGAATTTCTTGTCTTAGAACTTATTGAAGAAATCCCAAGTAGTTTCAGGCACCCAAGACTGACGCTGGCCAGGGTCCTTGTGATCCCAGATGTGGCCACCGTTCTGCGTGCACCAGCGGACCGGGAAGCGTTCTTCGACAGTCTTGTAGTCATAGCAGAGGTGAGGACCGTTGCCGCCATATTCCTGAGCTCTTTCGTTCTTCGCCTTGCCGCCTTCGGAATTGAGTTCCAAGATGATATCGCGGGCCGCGCGTCCCATTTCCGGACGGCACAAGTCATCTTGCAAGCCGAGCACGCCCATCCAACCGATGCCCATCTTTTTGCGCTGCGGGAGCCAAATGTTGCGTTCTGCGGTTTCATAAACAGCGACCGCACGGAGCACGTCCTGATGGTTCCAGGAAAGTCCGTTACTGAACATTGAGCCGTAGCTAAAGCCTGTCGAGAACACGCGAGAAGAGTCGATGCAGAAGTTACCTTCGAGCATGGCGAGGAGTTCATCGAAAAGCAAGTAGTCATCTTGTGCCCACGGTGCCTGGTTTCCGTTACCTTCCGGAGCGACGAAAATAACCGATTCTTCCTTGTCAAACGGCTTCAGACCATAGTAGCCTTCGTCCTGAACGCCACCGGCCCAGCCGCCCATGCACTGCATGCCGAATATGAGTTTGTACGGTTTATTCTTGTCGTAGCTCTTCGGGATGTCGATACGCACGGTACGCGTGCCCTTGCTCCACTTGAAGTCAATGTACGGCTTGTCGCCGCGATACTTGTAATCAAGCTTGGTATCCTTGCCGCAACCTCGTGTCGGTACAGGATCGTTCTTGAGTCCCCAGCCGTATGCGTATTCCGGTTGCTTGACCGTCTTTTTTAGCTTGAGTGTAAGGTTTGTATCCAAGTTGCTGAGTGCAACCGTCAAAGTGTCGTAATCCGTAGCAATCACGCGGAGACTGTCGCCATCGCCTTCTTTTGCAAGGCCACGAGCAACGGCTTCGCCAAAAGAAGCCTTGTAATTGCCATTAGAAGTAAAGCGGAACGTGCTTTGAGCACTGCCCACGCTCACACGAGCAAAGTAAGAACCCTGAGCCTTGACGACAGACTGCATGTCCAGCGTTCCCTTGCCCTGAAGCGTTTCGTTCAAAATACGAGAACCCACGGCATCAAAAATTTGTACGCGAACCGGTTCATTTGTACTTTGCGAATAAGATAACACCCCATTCATCACGCTTACGTAGCCGATTGAACGTCTTGCCACATGAATGGCTTCCGAGCCTCCTATCGAATCATTCTTTTCTTCCTTGAAAATTTTGAATTCGCCTTTTGCGTCGGTCGTCGTTTTGAGACCTTCCTTCAAAAGCTCGACAGAAGCCTTTTCAATAGCCTTACCACTTTCATCGCTTACTTTACCTGTAAGCGTAAAAGCCTGTGCCGATGCGACCATGGCAAAAGCCATAGCAGCACATTTTAAACCAAAATGGTTCATACGTGTTCTCCTTTTGTATCGTTCCCAACTCTTTATCCCGATAGGACAAGTCCTCCAAACTGATTTGATACACGCAAGGAGATACACCACGCAAATGCGTGATTTTACAAAACCAAGCATGAACATACCAGTGTTCTACCTAACTAAACCCAATAATAATATACCTCTGCTTGTGCACTTTATCACAAGGAATCACTACGGTTGTGTGGACAATTAGTCAATGGGAACAGTAGGAAGTAAAAAGTGATTAGTGGTTAGTGGTTAGGAATAGGAAAAAAGCCCTCGCAATTGCGAGGACTTCTTGGTTGAGGAGTGTGAATTAATGTCTAAAGGGAACCTCTAAAAATTGCTTTGGTAAAGAAAATTTGAGCGAGACCAAGTGCAGGCAGGAAAGAGAAGTGGTGAATACTGGAGGTATTTGCCACTTTGAATGACGCACCTGCACGACGTGTCGCAGCCAAATTTTCGAGAATGAATTTTTAGAGGTGACCTAAAGTCCGTTTTTATTGAACAACGTATAACCGCGGACGAGACCGTCTTGGAAGAGTCGCACGATGTAGTTGCCGTTCTTGAGGCCAGCGATATCGACGTTAAATTCGCTTGCACCTGTCGGGAGCACTTGCGAGAGTATTAGTCGCCCGTCCATCGAATAGATTTTCACGCTCATCGTATGAGAAAGCGGAAGGCTAGATTCGATTTGAAGCGTTTGCGCATTCGCCCTCACGCGTAATCCCGCATTCGCAGCGGCAACCGATTTGAAACTTGACGGAGGTTCAACAACAACCGGCTTCGGCTTGTTGCGGAGGAGTCGCACTCCATAAATTCCGCCCACCATTCCAGAAGTTGCCGAGAACGCGATACGTACAACTTTCTTTCCCTTAATCATCTTGTCTGGAATCGGGTACGTCACATTCACAAATTCGTCCTTTTTCCAGCGGTTCGAAATCGTCTCGGTCGTAAGCTTTTCGCCGTCAATGGAGATGTCGAATATACGCGTGCAGCCTTCGTTGCCCCAGTAGCGCACCATGAGACTCAAGGAATCTTCGCTATTCGTCTCGAATTCGTAGCTGATGAGGCCGCCATCGCCGCCAGAGCACTTGCCAGCGTCGCGGTAGAATTCTCCGTTTGCCGTGCCCTTGGTGGAATTTTTCTCTTCCATCTTGTGATCGACTTCTGGCTGCTGTTCGCCCGGAGCGACTTTATCGACGGTCTTTTCGTCAAGCGCCAAAGCCTCCTTCTGTTCCTTTTCGAGGCGGTCGAGAATCGACGGGTCCGTGAGCACCATCCAATACATCATGTAACGTGCATCGTGGACTTCGTAGAACGGCTCCAGAAGCAGGCTCGCGTCTTTTTGCTTTGCAAAGAGATAAGGTGCCTTGAAGTGCAGCGGTTCTCCCTTCACCGGTTCCACCTTCGAGGGGATATCTTCTTTTTTGCTCGCAAGCATCGGCGCCTGATCCAGCGATTCCAACGCTCCAGACGCGATATGGCTCCAGCGACCGTCATCGGCGACAAGACCGTTCAAGTTTGCCGTTCCCGTCTTTGCAGAAAGCACAATCGGGCCATGCAAAAGCGCCACGTAATCGGTCACGCCCGGCAAATCTTCGACATGCGTGTACATCGGGTAAAGTACCTCGACGACATCGCCCGACTTCCAGGACTTTCCGGCAGAAACGTAGCTCGACGGTGTTGACTTTTTCACGACGGTATCGCCATTGACGATGACCTTGAAAGCATCTTCCTTGACCCAGTACGGATGGCGAATCTGCATGTCGAATTCACCGCTACCCGTAATTGTGAACTTGGAGGATTCTCCCTTCGGGAAGGCGGTCTCTTGCTTGATTTTCACGCTTTTGTCTTTCCAATTCAGCATAGAGGCAACAAAGAGGTTCACGTAGAGAGCGTCCTTGTCTTTGGTATAAATAAACTGATTGTACTTCGCCGGGTTTTCCATGCCCGAACCGACGCAGCACCACATGCCCGCATTGACCTTGGAATATACGCGGTAATGGCGCGGACGAGCCGGAGTGAAATACACGTAACCACCGTGTTTCGGATGGATTGTCGAAAGGATATGGTTGAAAAGCGCACGTTCATAGAAGTCGGTATAATGCGCATCGTGCTTGATGTTGAACAGACGTTCCGTCAACTTGAGCATGTTGTACGTATTGCAGGATTCCGGTCCTTCGCGTTCTTCAACAAATTTTTTATGGTTGTTGAGCGCCGGGAAATGTTCCGAAATGCTGTTGCCGCCAATGGCGATACTGCGTTTATTCACAACTGTCTGCCAGAAGAAATCGGAGCCTTTCTTGTACTTTTCATCGCCAGAGAGTTCCGCAATTCGCGCGAAGCCCACAACTTTCGGCACCTGCGTATTGGCATGAACGTTCGTCAAGTTGTCATTGCCTTGCGACATCGGATTCAAAAGCCACTGGTGCGACCACTTCTTTGCGGCATTCAAATACTTTTCGTCTTTCGTGAGCTTGTAGGCGTCGGCGTAAACTTCGGGCATGCCGCCGTGTTCCGTGCCGAGCATCTGTTGCATCTTGGAATCGTCGAGGCCGTTCGTGATGGTAATGCCCCAGTCGCAAAGCGCAAGGAACATCGTCTTTGCCTGCTCGTAGCCCGCATAAATATAAGCATCACGCAGACCCGCATAAAGCTTGTGGATATTGTACCACGGCACCCAATAGCCATTCTGCGCGCCAGCATTGCCGCTCTTCATGCTGAGCCACATCTTTTTACCGTTCGGAACGCCACTGATATAGCCCTTGAAATTGTTGTCCTTGGAATTTTGGTCCTGAATCGTCTTGAGTTCCTTCAAGATATATTCAATGCGTTCCTTGACCTGAACATCATCGTTATCGGCATAATGCATCGCCAAAGCGCTCAAATAATGCCCAAGCACGTGACCATCGAGACCCGCCCAGTTCGGGAACTTAGAAGCCTTCGGCCTCATTCCCGCTTCTTCGTAAAACGGCGCAAGCAAGCGATCGACATCGTACGACATAAGCGTCTCAATGTTCAAGTCCTGGCGTTCCTTCAAGACGCCATCCAAAAGCTGAACATCCGACAACGCGAACATGTCGGGGTAAAGCAAATCCTGAGAAAAACCGAGACTGCACGCAAGCCCTGTCAGAGCGAGAGCCGTGCGAAATTGTTTACCAAACCATCCTAACTTCATTGTTTCCACCTTTTTCTAGAGTGTATTCAACCCCACTCTAGAAAATAGATTGAAAAACGGGGGATAAGAATGGTACTAAATCAATTAGTTTTGTTGATTTGACAATGGCCTTCTCCGCAAATTTTCTCCACTTCTTCAGTAAATTTTCTCAAAAGCATATCGAAATCGGCACTTTCATCGACGTAAGAACAGTACGCTTCAAGATTTCCATCTTTATCGCAAGCACCAACAATTCCCTCTTTTGACTTTGCAAGTTTGCACGATTCCTCAAAAGAAATGAACAAACTATCGCAAGCACTACCGTAATTTTTCAATTCTATCATCTTTTCGATGAGATTATTTTGTCCAAGCTTAAACTTGGCAAAGTATGTATTTTCACTGTTATCACAGGTCGCCGTCGCACCTTGTTCTTCTCCATAGACAGCAACTTGAGCATCATTAGTAGATTTCACCACACCATTTTTTTCACCGACAGCAACGCCATACTGTTGAGTCGCTTCCGTAGAAAATTCAATAAGAGAATGCAAAGAATCAACACAAGCCTTACCATCCACGCTCACAACAATCAAAGTTACCTCATCTTTGACAATATAAGCACTTTTGGGACTTTCTTCTACAATTTTATCAATCAAATCCAATGAGTTAAATATCGAAGAACTGCTAATGGATTGTTCGCTCATCGAAGAACTGCTTTCATACGCATAGGCCAAAGGATTCGCATTCGGATCAACGGTCCCGCTGGAGCAAGCAATCACTGCTAGCAACGAAAAAAGTCCAATTATATAAACACTCTTTTTAAGCATGTTTCTTTTCCACTATTTTATCGGTGACAGGGAAAAATTGAAAATTGATTCTACACACTTGTTCAAAGTTAGAACATTCATTCGCGATGGCAACAACTTTTTTGCAACAAGCCTTGATTTCTTCGACAATTCTATTGTACGCATCTTGATTCACGCTCAGCGTAACACCGTTGAAAAAGCGTTCATTCACAGAATAGCGGTCAACAGCACGGGCCGCCATGATAGCCATTTCCTTGTGCATGGCACGGATGGCAATGGGGAGAGCCTCCTTAGAGCCAACAACGGTCTGTGCTGTTTGCGAATAAACTTTTTCGTCTTCCTTTTTCAAAAATCCAGCTTTGACTAGAAACGCGAGAACGTCTCGAACTTCTTCTGCAGATACGTATTCCTTGCACACATCCGCTAAATCACGCGGATTTGCCCCCGGCATAAGCGGAGCAAGTTCCCTAATCACAGGATACTTCCACGATTCGTAATACTGGAAAGCCTCTTTATCCACAACGCGAACCTCATGCTCCAAGGCAATACGTTGCATTTCAAGGAGAGCCGCCCTTTGGGATTCGTTATTTTCGGCATTCCCAAAAGCGACAAGCTGGTAGAAGTACTGCTCTTCGTAATCGACAAGTCCCATGGATTTTGCAACCTGGCAAGCCTTAATTTTACTGAGCTTGCTCTGCCCCATGCTGACGAGCTTCAAGAAATTCGGCGAAGAAAAACCAGCATTTCGACAAAACTCGCGCCAAGAGAACGCCCCCAAACGCTTGCGTTCATCGTAGTAATCCTGCAAATAAAGATGGTAATCCCGATATTCGAAAATAGACTTCATAATACATAAAATAAATTTTTACAATAGAAAATGCAATATCTGTATTATACATGCAAGTATATTTTTAAGCTACAAAATGGGTTTTCTCATAGAAAAACATGCATTTAGAAAACCATATAATACGCATTGTATAATAGAGAAATGGACGGCACAACACCGTCCCTTTTAAAGAAGATGAAAGCTAGTCTTCATCCTTAATACAACGGACGGAGCAACCCCAAATCTTGCTACTAGCATGCGATAATGCTTTATCATACGACCAATTGAGCTGCACTTCGAAAGCTTGGCTAGAATCAATCTCGGAACTAGACCAAAAGCAAGCGATATAACCAGCACTGGAATAACGTCCTGTTTCGCTATTATACGCCCCCGCAGGAAGTGCCGAAAAATCATAATTATCAGTGCTATCGTCCCATTGATTTTGTGTACGTGCTCTTAATCTTCTTCCCGCTTTTTCAACCCCTCCAGCATAATTAATCAAAGTCATCCATTCTGAAGAATCCGGTAAACGCCAACCTTTAGGACAAGCTGTTTTTGCAAAATTCCAAGTATAGAGCATTCCATATTTGGAACAACTGCCACCACTTTTGCCACCATCTTCTCCGTATCCACATTTGTATCCCATACCATTGTCATAATTCAGATTTCTAGCCATCCAGATTTGGTCGCCAATTTTCACGGTTTTATACGTTATACCATTACGATAGTCCGTAAGAGTATTTTTTTTAGCATCATACTCACTTTCATCCAAGCCCAATTTTCCGCTACTACTTGATTGCGTTTTCCTGCTAGAACTGGAATATCCCTTGCTGCTACTGGATTTATTTTTACTGCTACTGGATTTAGCATCGGCGCATGCTTCGTTCGGTTTGGATGCAATAACCGTTTCCCATTTGGAATCGATACATTGCACGTAGTCGTCATGTTCTTCGATGTAGATTTGGGCACATTCGCGATCGGCGTTACATTCGATATTCTTGATGTCGCTGAACTGTTCAACGCTTTCGGGGAGATCATCATTAGCCGAGCTGCCGGAATCGTCACCGCAGGCAATAAATACTAATGCTGCGATAAAAGCAAAGCCGCTTAAACGGTAATGTAATTTTGCCATGGGGTTGATTGTCATACAAATTCCTTCTCGTGCATGGATCTTTTATAATAAAATAGAAAAAAGGATGGCCGAAGCCATCCTCTTTTAAAATTCCGTGCTTGTAAAAAGAAGCGAGCAGGACCAGGAGCCGAGCCCCCGTAGCGTATTGTAATACGTGAGGGGGCGAGCGACGCCGTAATGCGAAGCTTATTTTTTCAAGAACTCATTGATGCCTGCAGCAGCACGACGACCTTCGCCCATGGCGAGGATCACGGTTGCAGCGCCGAGCACGATGTCGCCACCTGCGTAGACCTTTTCCATGAAAGTCTTGTTGGCGGTTGCATCTTCGAGAAGGATGTGACCCTTCTTGTCGACGGAGAGTTCCGGAGTGGTGTTGCTGATAAGCG
>JAEEGJ010027358.1_pt1 | contig 11464 bp, 9 predicted proteins | sample 8958761 | NCBI WGS metagenome assembly JAEEGJ01 (sample SAMN16246546, study PRJNA631951) | gut metagenome | biome: gut microbiome; feature: rumen; material: RS-attached | host: Bos | place: Iran: Karaj | collected 2018-10
GCACAATCCACACTGAAAACAAAAGGCCAAGCTTTTCAAACTCGCATGACAAAGTTTCAGAATGACTTAAAGAACAACAAGATTACAAGCCAGGATCAATATGAGCGTGAACAGGCCGCTTTAGCTAAGCTTCAGGAAGAGTTGACTACCTTAGAGAGCAAACTTACGAGTGACTATCAGGCATACGCAGCAAAGCTGACAGAAGAATATCAAGAACTCGCCTTGCAACACACTCAGGCAATCAACGACACAATCCAACATTTCCTGAAACTATATGGTGATGAGAAAGGATATGATTTCCTATTCGGCAAGTCCACATCCTCTTACGATTTGCTCTATGCCAAGGATGCATACGATGTGACCGAGGAGGTTTTGAAAGCCTTAAACGAACGTTATAAAAAATATAAGAAATAGAGAATAAGAGACAACAGAACAATAGAATTAATCAGCCATATTAGAAATAATATAGCTGATTTTTTTTATTATTATTTGGATAATCGAGCATAAAGTATTAAATTTGCAAAGACAACTAACTACATCAATTAAGCAATAGTAAAAACACAAAACGCCAAAAAGATGAAAGTCCCAGCTCTCTTATTTATAATATTATTCACCAACTTCACCAACCTAACCCTCACATTCGGTCAAGGTTCAGAGTGGAACAGCCCTGGAGCAGGCAACCCGATTCTTCCAGGCTATTTTGCTGACCCGACCATCCGCAAGTTTGGTGACACCTATTATATTTATTCAACCACAGACGGCACCGGGAACGGTTATGGTCCTCCACAGGTATGGCTATCAAAAGATTTCGTGAACTGGCGCAATGTGACGATGAACTGGCCAACCACAGAAGTAGTATGGGCACCCGATGTTGTTCAGCAGCCTGATGGAAGTTATCGCTATTACTATTGTACTCCATGTGAGATACGTGTTGGTGAGAGCAATAGTCCCATTGGTCCTTGGAAGAACCGCCTTGGGGATAGTGACGCAGTGCTGGTCCCCGACCGATTTGTTCACAATGCCATTACCCTTGACCCCCAACTATTTGTTGATGATGACGGCAGCGAGTATCTATATTTCGGCACATGGGGAATTTATAAAGGCTTCGGTTGCGGTGTAGCCAAGTTATCAGAAGACGGTAAGTCGTTCACAGAAAAAAAGCTCATAGAGAACACCGAAATCACGGACTTTTTTGAGGCCCCATTTGTTTTTAAAAAAGACGGCATCTATTATTTCACCTATTCCAGCGGTTCCTGCCACGATGATACATACCGTGTTCAGTATGCCACATCCACAGCAGGTGCTATGGGTCCTTATACCTACAAAGGCTGCATATTAAAAACAAATACCGACGGTACGGTCCATGGTCCAGGTCATCATTCTATTCTCGTTGATGGCGATGATTATTATATAGTCTATCACCGTCACAATCTGCCCCGATCCATCCATGGTTTTCACCGTCAGATATGCATCGACAAGCTTGAATTCTCCTCCGAAGGAGACATACTTCCTGTTGTTCCCACTCACAACGGCATCATCCCTGCCTCGCTCCGAGACAAATCATCCTCGCCCGCCAACATGGTAATAGGCTCCAAAGTAACCGCCTCCTCGGAATATTCGGAATGGTTCAAAGCATCGTATGCTGTTGACGACAACAACGCCACAATGTGGCGTGCCCGTAACTGTAACGACCCAGCCTGGCTACAAATCGACCTTGGCCGTTCATCTCGTTTCAATGAGATATTCACACAGTTTGAATATGCCACTTTCTTCTATCAGTATAAGATAGAGGTGTCAGACGACGGCAAAAACTGGAAGATGTATTCAGACAAGACGGAAAACATCATTCAAGGTTCTCCAATGGTAGATACCGGTGATGCAGTGGCTCGATATATCCGCATTACCATCACAGACACCCAAAAGAACGGTCATTTTCCCGCTATATGGAATGTGAAAGTGTATTATGCCGAACCAGACAATGACCCTTTAGTCATGCTTCCTACCGTAGAAACCGACGACGCAGCCTTGTTGGCCGGTTATCCGTGGATTCACAGCAAAGAAGTGATACCCTACCTTGACCGTTCCCCGACAGGCTGGTTAGACAACCTCATCCTTGACATCAATGCCAATGACTATACACCAGGCAAGACTGTGAAAGAAATAAAAAACAAAGGCCTGTATGGTAGTTTTCTGTGTGAAAACGGCATACCAGTTGTGCCCCAAGCCGGTAAATTAGCATTCCGTTTCGATGGCAACCAACGCCTGACCAGTAATTTCATCATGCCCAAGACAATGGTATATAATGCCCCCTACACCATCAACGCCTGGATATTGAATCCAGAGATTAGCGAAATTGAGTGTGTAGCCCAATTCATGCCTGTGAGAAACGATTTAGGGACAATTGAACTTCGTAACGGAAAGAGCCGTAACGATGGAATCATTGCCCATAATGCTTCTTTTGAGAATTCCGGTGCACCCGATGCTCTGAAAGTCGGGGAATGGCAGTTCTGGAGTGTCGTTTATGATGGTTATATGGAAACGATTTATTGCAATGGAGAACAGAAGTCATCGAAAAACAATTTTCTGATGCTTCGACCCGCAGTCCCGATTGTAATTGGCAGCGATGCCTTCGGAAGCAACCCCTTCAGCGGTTATCTCCATAGTCTTGAATTTTATGACAAAGCATTGGATGCTGAAGCAATACATACCTGCTATCTCCGTCCGTCCGACATGAGTGCTGCACAGCTGGAAGGGTTATCCACCCAGAACCTGTTATCAGGTAAGTCATTTGCTATTGAAAGCATACCACTTGGTCCATCCACGGCACTCATTCGTATTGTTGAGAAATACGGAAAGACATTAGACTCAGGTCTTTACGACTATTATTTCGGCACATCCAAAGACAACTTTTCGGTGAGCAGCAACAACGAGCGAGTTATCAGCCTGGCAGGTCGTTCAACCGTTGTCTATGCCCAGGTGAGTGACTTATTCGGTCACCAGTCTGCCGTAATAAAAAAGGAAATTAGAAGCAACAACGAATATACCGATTTAGCCGGTTCATTAAGCCGCAGTGCAGACACATCCGGGAAGCTGACCATGTCGTCGGACCACACAAATCTACAAGCTGAAATCGACAGAAATGTACCATTATCCCTTGTTGAAATCAGCGGTGATTTTTTGATACAATGCAAGGTAGTTGATATGACCGGCATGAACCGGCGCTCCACACCGGCCTACAACGAGGGCGGTCTGATTGTTGTTGATGAACTTTCTGAAAACCGTCAGCAACTGATTCATCTCGGTGTATTTCCGAACTACAACTGTGGGAACATGCTGACGGTTGTCCGTGGACATCAACGTCCCCAGTATATGAACAATAAAGGCTGGGATTTCGACCCATATATTCAATTAGAACGTCGTGGCAATCAACTCTATGCCCGTTCAAGTTCTGACGGGAATAACTGGACGGAGATGCCCCATTCACCTGTTGACTGCAGTTATCTGGCAAATAAAGCCTTAAAAGTGGGATTGTATCAGACCACTTATTCTGACAACCAAGCTTCAGTGACGTTTGAAGACATCCACATCTGGCAAAAACGCCCCAACAAATGAAAAAGCAAAGATTTCACAAGCATTATAAGAGAAACACACCTTCCTTCTATTGGATATTGTTTCTTTATCTTATCATAGGCTATTTCTTTCCAGCCATCGGTTTTATGGCTCTGATATGCATGATAGGACCGATACTGACATCTCTATTCAGAGGTCGCTATTGGTGTGGTCATATCTGTCCACGCGGCAACATGTATGACCGTCTGTTGTCGAAATATTCCCCACACCGTCCAATTCCCAAATTCGTCAGGACATCTGGATTTCGTCTGTTTATGATTTTTTTCATATTCGCCATGTTCGGTAGATACTACCAAAATTAAACGGTACAAAAAAGTACAATAGCAAAAAATGGGAAATCTAAGAGTTTTGCAGAGCAAAATCAGCCTTCAAGAGTGAGCAAGATTTAACAATTGGTCAAAATTATTTAACTTTTGCATTTGGGCATTTTTGCCGTTTGTCAAGTCCAACTGACAATAGAAGGTCATTTTAAGGCTTTGCCGATAGTTCGATAATCGGCTAAAACCTGGGGTCTTGTACCACCGTTGTATCTCGGATGTACTAAGTATCTGGGATTCAATGGCGGTTAATAATTCAAAGCCAAGTCTGGTATGTCATTTCCGCTCATTTTTGAGGAAATGGGGCACAGCTCCATGTTAAAGTCTGTCATTCCTGCTCTACTTTGATGAAAATTCAGTAACTTTGCAGTGCAAAGTTTGTAAAACAGCAGACAATATGGCAAAGATAACAGTACAGAATACGCAGATAACGGTCATAAAGCAGAATGAAGATGACTATATCAGCCTGACAGACATGTTGAAGGCGAAAGATGGTGAATTCTTCTTCTCTAACTGGCTGCGCAACCGCAATACCATTGAGTTCCTTGGAATATGGGAGCGGTTGATGAATCCGAATTTTAATTGTGCCGAATTCGACATAATTAAATCTCAGGCCGGACTGAATCGTTTCCGTCTCAGTGCAAAAGAATGGACGGAGAAAACCAATGCCATAGGAATCATCTCGAAGGCTGGACGTTATGGCGGCACATACGCCCACAAAGACATTGCCTTTGAGTTTGCCATGTGGATAAGCCCAGAGTTCAAGGTATATCTGATACGTGAGTTCCAAAGGCTGAAAGACGAGGAGCAAAAGCAACTTGGATGGACGGCGAAGCGTGAACTATCAAAAATCAACTATCGCATTCATACTGATGCTATAAAGCAAAACCTGATTCCAGAAGAAGTGACGGCAGCACAGGCCAGCATCATCTACGCAGAAGAGGCAGACGTGCTCAATGTGGCCATGTTTGGACAGACGGCCAAGCAATGGCGTGAAGCCCATCCTGAACTGAAAGGGAATATCCGTGACTATGCTTCCATCAACGAACTTATTTGTCTGGCAAATATGGAGAACATCAATGCCGTTCTCATTGATGAGGGCGTACCGCAGGGCGACCGCCTTGTGCGCCTCAATCAGATTGCCATCAATCAGATGCGTGTGCTGGAGAACGATGATAATAGAAACCTCTTAAAATGACATGAGTGGATAGGACATAACATAGAAACGACATAAGGAAGCGTTGACTTTTTGATTCTTGTATTCTGAATTTCGCCAAAAATACACAGCCAAGATGATAGAAGTTGATGCTCGCGTTTAGGCGCGGGCTGAGACTTGTATCTGGCTGGAAGGCGTTTGGCGATGCCGAGAATACGGATGCGGAATCAGGCTCGCGCCGATTTTATGTCCTGCAATTAGGATAGTTTAACGCCCGACGGTGCAAGATTTCCGGCTTTCGGCGTTTAATCAAACAGAGCAATTTACATCAAAATTATAATGAAAATGAAAACAATGAAGATTTGGAGACTCACCTTTGCGATGCTTGCTGCCTTCTCCTTCGTCTCTTGCAGCAGCGACGATGATGAAGAATTTCTGATAGACCAACTCACTGGCACTTGGCAGCAGGTGTATGATGAAGGTGTTGTGGCTGAGGGATATGTGCAGTACACCTTTACGCCTGGCACGCCGGCCAATGTGGGTGAATGTACCATTTATGTGTATGATGTCTTTACAGGCGACACAACATTCGTGCGTGACTATGTACTGACCGAGGATCGCCATCTGGCTATATACAATGGGCAGTATGGCACTACGCCATCAGAAATTTATGAGTATGATGTAAAGAGGCTGTCAGCGAAAGCGATGACTTGGCACCTCACAAACTCGGATGTAGTTTTGAATTTCAAGAAAGTGAAATGAACAAGAAAACCATCATCACCGCACTGCTTGCACTCGTCGCAATGACGGGACAGGGGCAGACGGCCAGTGATTATTGGATAGCAGCAGACAAAGCACTGGTGGCAGGTAATACTGACAGCACATTTTATTATCTCAATCTGTTTAAGGAGCACTTCGGCAGACAATACGCAGCTGCTTATACAACGTTCCTAACAGATGAAGACTACCGAATCCTTCATAATGACGCACGATGGACGGCCTTCATGGACTCGATGCGTACTTACAAGCATGAGGCAGAGGACAAACAGGAGATTGTCTATCCAAGGAAAACGGTTGTAAAAGATTCCAACGCCCCAATCGTAAATCAATACGACATCCACTTGGAAATTGACGTGGAGAGAAAAACGCTGGCTGTGACGGCGACAGCCCAGATTGAACTCAAAGGCAGGGAGAGCATGGACTTCACACTTTGGAGATATTCCGTAATCAAACATATCCGCTATAAGAAGAATGATTTGGCGTACATTTTCGACAATACGGCTAAATCTCCCAACCAATACATCCGACAGGGTGCTCCCTTGCATCTCTCTGCTCCGAAGAGTAAGGGTAAATGCGAGATTATTTTCGAATACACCTGCAATCTCGACAGCCTTGATTCATGGATGAGTTCTATGGAAAAAGAGTGGGTGCAACTGGGCTACTATATGGCATGGTTCCCCATCAATAGCGATAGTCGAGACTTCACGGCCAACGTGTCCGTTTCCATCAATGACAATTATACGGTCAGCGGCTCTGGCATTGTTGGACGGCACGGCAATGAATGGAAGATGTCGCAGCCGTGGGGTAGCTTTGACCTTCAGATTGTGGCCTCTCCAAATCTCAAATCGAAGAAGATGACCAGTAATGGGCGCACCTTTGAGGTGGTCTATACCAACTTCGCCGATGCTGATGCCGACTCTGCTCTTGTCGCCTGCGATAAGGCCTTGCGATTCTACACGAAACTGTTCAAGACTAATCCAAGCAACAATTACATTAAATTCCTCGTTGTGCCAAGTCGCGGCGGTGGCATCAGCCGAAAGAATTTCATAGCCTATGCAGCGAGACACTTCAACGAGAATTTCAAGACCGCCATAGGTCACGAAATGGGGCATTTCTGGTGGGACAAGGCACCGACATTCTGTTGGGAGGACTGGCTCAACGAGGGCTTTGCTGAATTCAGTATGTTGTGGTACATCAAGTGTCATTTCAGCGAACACATCTTTGACTGCTACCTGGAAGCCTGTCGTGAGAATGCCCGCCATGCATGTCCCATTTATGAGGTTGACCGTGATGCCCCCGAAGCCTACGATGCATTATATAATAAAGGTGCTCTGCTGCTATATGACCTTTCACAGAAAGTAGGCGTAGAAAAGTTCTTTGGCTTCATACAAGGTGTGGCCGAACGTGAAATATCCTCTACTGGACAACTACTCAAATACGCCGAGGACACATTAGGGCATGACGTAAAAGAATGGATAGAAGACAGAATCAAATCATAACTAAAAAATGAAAACAATGAAACTCTGGAGAATTGCTTTTATGATGCTTGCTGCTTTCTCCCTCGCCTCTTGCAAGCCATCGGCACGGCAAACGACGGCAGATGCGGAACCGCCAACGGACAGCACCGAGGTTACGACGGGCACGCTACGCCTTGCCATTGCCGACAAGCATCTGGCGACTCTTGACAACATCGTGCAGGCAAGGATTGTCAACCCGACAGATACGACCGTCGAGTACGGGGAGGAATACCACATTGAGCGAGAAACCGCCGATGGATGGCAGGAAGTTCCCTGGTCTGACGACTACGGATGGAACCTCGTCGGCTACGGCGTGAAACCACATTCGTCAACCATGCAAGGCACAGCAGCGCAGATAGACTTCTTCCACCTCGCTCCCGGCCACTACCGTCTCAGCAAAGAGGTAGGTGGCGAAATCCTCTCCAATGGCTTCTACATTGATTAAAACCACAAACAATATGAGACAGACAAAAGCATTATTTCTTGTCCTCGTCGCGCTTGCCTTTACTATGAGCGCATCAGCGCAGTCGCTTGATTCATTGAAGACTATCTGTTACGAAGCATTGGAAAGCGACGACACCGCAACCTTTAATCGGACATACCCCATGCTCTACGAAGCATTTACAAGAGAGAACGACGAATACTACGAGGTGAGGCAAACGCTGGCGAAGATACGCAATACCGACCAGAGTATCCGCATCTTGGTAGCCGACATCCATAGGAACATGGCAGGACGGGGAAAGTATCTGTCACTGGTCAGACCCGTCATGAACGCCATTGACAGGGCCAACGTAGAAATTGTAACGAACTTCATTGACAAGCACGGATGGCTCGGAAAGGATGACATCGGCGAGGACGGCAACGAGACCCTGTTTCTCTGCATTCAGCACTGTCAGGACTCTGTGATACAGCACAAGTACCTGCCCATCATCGAGGATGCCGTGAAGAAAGGGAACGCCGAGCCGTGGCACTTCGCCTTTCTGACCGACCGTGTACTGATGAACCAAGGTAAGCCGCAAATCTATGGTACGCAGACCATCGCCGCCAAAGGACGGACATTTCTCGTTCCCCTGCAAAACACGCGCGAGGTCGATGCCCTGAGGAAATCTATTGGGTTGGAGTCGCTGGACAACTATATGCAGGGCTTCGGCGAACATTTCTCCGTTGCTGACTACTTGAAAGAGGAAGCATCCATCAACGCAATCTTCAAGCACTGGTTGCTGAATAGAAAATAAGACTTCAAGCAAGATGAAACCGAAAACAGCAATAATACTTAAGCCGTATATATCAGTCATAGGAGCTGAAAGCTCCCTGAATTTCTGAACAAATGTTCAGACTTGCACCTTCGGCAGTCACTTTTCAGGGTCTACCGGGAGTATTTTCATGAGGATTGCAGTAATTTTGCAGCACGAAATGAAGTAATCATAGTAAGATGAAGCATCAGAAGCATTATAGAAAGCTCCTATTCCTGTTGGTAATGTTGTCGGCAGCAACATTCGGGATGGCACAGCAGGCAGTAACTGTCAAAGACAGCATCACGCATGAAGCAATACCATTTGTGAGCGTTTATTTTGGGAACGAGTCAGGCGGTTACACGGACGAGCAGGGTTCGATTGTCATTCCAAATGGTGCGAAGCAAATAAGGTTGTCTCATATCTGCTACGAGACAAAGAGCGTCACGACAGCAGCAGTTGCCGCACAAACCATCTTCCTCGTTCCGAAAAGCATCAATCTTGGCGAAGTTGCTGTTGTCACAAAATCTCCTAAACGGATAAAGGTCGCAGAGGTGGGACTGACTAAAGCGAAGACACAAACCAAGCATAAGGGCGCAAACGGCTTTGAGATGGCATTGTTCATTCCATACGACAGCATGTGGACTGAGGCTCCCTACATTCATTCCATATTGGCCAGTCTTGATTACTCCACCAGTTGGCTGGTGTTCAAGGAAATCAAGACTCCTGTCTACGCCACCCTTCGTTTAGACCTTCGTCAGCCTGATAGCGTAACGGGGGACCCAAAAAGGGAATCGATTATCGGTGGAGGAGTTCTTGTTCCTTCATCTCAGAAAATAGGTAAGGATGGAATCTACCTTCCGCACCCCGTTGCTTTCCCAAGGTCAGGCGTTTTCGTCGTGATAGAATGGATAACCACTGCACAGGTATCAGAATCCAGTAATCTCATTCCTTCGCTTAACATGACCTTGAATGAGGAGGAAAACTGCACATGGAATAAGAAAACCTTTCGCGGTATGGACTGGATGCGAGAAGAAGACGAACCAATATACAAAGACGTGGCGACGCAAGAATATTACAAAAGACGGACACCATCTGCCAAACTCGGTTTGAAAATATCAAAATAAGAAACATGAGACAACTGAAACATTACAGACGACTTCTAATCTTGCTGGCCATGCTTTCGGCAGTGATATTTGCATCGGCACAAGATAATCATGCGCAACAACTGAAAATCGTAGAAGGAATAACTCATTCTTTTGTTCCCAAGAAAACTTCGCCAAAAGTTGCTTCATTGAAGGGAGGAAAACAGATGGGAGTGCAATCGATGTTTGGTGGAGTTTATCGTGATTCTCTCACAAGATATTTTGATAAGATTGAAGAGTACAATCGTCAGACGGGAAACTCTATTCGCTTTCGCTACTATAGGGCCATATTTGGTAAAGATACACTTTGCTACGAAGAAAGGAAAGAGGTCGTGATTGATTCTGTTATGGGGAAAAGGATGCTTGAAGTGGAGAGTCAGAAGGCTCCTTATCAGAGGTTTGAAGTCGAGATTAGCGGGCTGAAAGAATCGGAGATAATAGCATTGATTGATTCTATGCGACAGATGAAAACAGCAGATATATTGATGAATAACGGGCAGACCTGTATCTTCTATGCCTTGAATCTTCTGTTGGACTTTCATGGCATCAACCCTGCACCGATTATCACACGTAATACTACATTTACCGATGGGGATCAACTTAATGCATTCTTCGACCATATTCTCACACAAAAAGGCAACTATCCCTGCAAATATAGCGTTCTGAAGAAAGCCGATCTGCCAGATAATTGTGTGCTTGTATTCCAAAACGCCTATAAGAAATTTATTCATGCTGTTTTTTATAGGAAAGATACAGGTAAGTATTACACTAAAAATGGATGGTGGCCTCCAATTATCTTAAATAATATCCACCCTGTTACAGAGGCATACGGAAGATATGATACTAAAGAGGAATTAAGCGAATATGGCCTTGACATGCAGGCCGACACCATATTGGTATATTGTATAAAAGAAGATGAAAAATAGGCACTGTCAGGCAAATGTCAGACAAATGTCAGGAAGAAAATTCGTTTGTTAGGCATAAATGACAGTATCTTTGCACTCGCGAATGTTAAAAGTTGAACGGTTTGCTTCATTGTGTGTATACAATGATGATAACCCAAACAAAAGAACGATGAAAAGACTGATTCTATTTTCAATGGTTTGCCTGATGACCACAGCAACACAGGCTCAGAACGACAGCATTAAAAACGAGACACTGCCGGAGGTGGTGGTGAATGCTGACGGACAGATAGAGATGGCCGACAAGACGGTGCTGCTGCCGACGGCGCTGGAGAAGAAACACTCGGCCAACGGCTTCGACCTGCTGAGCGTGATGCAGACTGCGGAACTGGACGTGTCGCCACATACAAGGAACATCACGACACACAGCGGTGGTGAAGTGGTGATTTGTATTAATGGCATGGAGGCACTGGCTGAGGACGTAGCGACACTACGAGCCAAGAACATCCGCAGCATAGAGTACATCCGCACACCGAGCGGCAAGTATGCGGGCAAGGCGGGACTGGTGAACTTCATCACCTATAAATTGGAGTACGGCGGCAACGTCTATCTGTCAGCCACCGAGGGGCTGGCCTACAAGTCGGGTGACTATCTTGCTTTTACCGACTTCACCAGGAAGGGACTTACGCTGTCGCTGACGGCATCGGGTGATTGGGCTCACGACCATAGTTATTCGGAAGGGCACGAGGACTTTACCTTTTCCGACCGTTCGACGCTGACACGGG
>JAEEGJ010027360.1_pt1 | contig 11464 bp, 3 predicted proteins | sample 8958761 | NCBI WGS metagenome assembly JAEEGJ01 (sample SAMN16246546, study PRJNA631951) | gut metagenome | biome: gut microbiome; feature: rumen; material: RS-attached | host: Bos | place: Iran: Karaj | collected 2018-10
GCAGCGGGTCGACATTGCCGCTGCGGCGGTAATTCTCCACCCCGCGGAAGTGCGTGTTGGAATCGGAGAAGATGATCTTGACGCCGCCGCTGCTCACGCGCGCGCCCGTGCCGGGCCGCTCGCGCCAGTAGTCATACCAGCGGGCCACGTGCTCCACCACGAAATTGTCCTGGTTGCGATTGTATGCCGCCGCACCCCCCGGCACATAGGCGTTCCGCGAGGCGGACCACACCATGTTATTGCCTTCCCCCTCTTTATGATAAGGATAGGACCAGTCGTCCCAGTATTTGCGGAGCGCCTCGTCGCGGCAATACTCCATGGCCCAGAAGGGTGTATGGCGGCTCTTGTTGATGTAGAGCATCTCGCCGCCGTACTCCGACTCGCGGATGTCCAGCATCTCGCGGCTGCCGATCGCGCGGCCGCCGAAGTAATCATACTTGTCGCGGATCTCGCGCATCTCCAGGAAATGCTCGCGGCTCACGCCCTTGTTTCCGATCTCATAGTAAATGATGGACGGGTTATTGCGGTTGTAGATGATGGCGTCCCGCATCAGCTCCAGGCGCTGCTCCCACTGCGGGCCCTGGATGTCGCGCTCGGCATCGCCGGCCTGCATGCTCATCATCAGGCCCACGCGGTCGCAGGACTCGATGTCCTGCTTCCAGGGGGTCACGTGCATCCAGCGCACCGTATTCGCGTTGTTCTCCACCATCAGGCCGTTGGAATAGTCGCTCAGCCAGGCCGGGACGCTGAGGCCCAGCGCCGGCCACTCGTTGGAGGTGCGCTGGGCGTATCCCTTGACCTGCAGGACGCGGTCGTTGATCCAGATCTTGCCTTCGGCGAAGCGCGTCTTGCGGAAACCGGTGCGCGTGGTGACTTCGTCCACTACGCGCCCGTCCACCTTGAGCGCGGTCCTGACATCATACAGATAGCCATAACCCCAGCTCCAGAAATGCAGGCCCCCGACGGGCGCCTCGGCGCAGAGCGTCGCCGTCTCCCCCGCCGCGACCGTGACCGGCTCCGCTTCGAAGGTCTTGAGCGTCCGTCCGTCGCGGTCCACCAGCGAGACGGCGTAGACCGCCGTCTGGGCCGTCTTTGTCTCGTTACGCACCTGCGATTCTGCATGGAGCACCGCGGTGCGCTCCTTGATCCGGATATCCTTGGCGTAGACATACACGCCCGTCGTCCCCAGGTTGCTGTAGAGCGGTAGCGTCTGGTAGAACGGCTCCGTCACATGCAGCCAGACGTTCTTCGGCAGACCGCCATAATTCGCGTTGAAATTGCGGTCGCTCCACTGGAACTTGACGTCCCGGTTGCGGTCCTTGTAGTCCCAGTCGTTGTCAATACGCACGGCGATGACGTTCGCCCCGGGCTTTACGAACGGGGTCAGGTCGAAGCCGAAGGCCATCACACCGTTCTCATGATAGCCGACGGACTTGCCGTTGACATACACGTCAATCCCCTGCCGGGCGCCTTCGAACTCGATGAACACCTTCTTGCCCTTCGTATCCTTCGGGAGGACGAAATGCTTGCGGTACCACATCACGGTGTCCGTAAGGGCATGGATGTCCAGCTTGAAAGCCTCATCCTCGTTGAAGGCATGCGGGAGGGTGACTTTCTGCCAGCTCTTGTCGTTGAAGCCGGTCTTCTGCGCGGCGGGGAAATCCCCCACCTTGAGGAGCCAGTCGGAATTGAAATTGTATTTCTGCCGCGCGTGCGCCGCGGTCAGCAGGGCAAAAAACAGAACCAGGGTAAAAAAGAATCTGTGGCGCATAATCGTATTGTGGTTTGCGTAAAGATAGCAAAAAAGCACCAAAGTCCCCAAACAAATCGGGGACGACCCGAAGGCCGTCCCCGAAATGATGTCTAGTCATTGAATGCTACCAACCCGGATTCTGCTCAAGGTTCGGATTCTTCATGATCTCGGTCTGCGGAATCGGGAAGAGGTACATCTTCTCGTTCCACTGGCGGGACACGTTCTTGCGAACATAATTGAAGTCATCCCCGTCCTGGGTGATCTGCATCTCCACGATGTTGGTGAAGTACTTGTCTGCCTCCTTCCAGCGGCGGACATCCCAGAAGCGGTGGTTCTCGAACGCGAGTTCGACCATACGCTCGTTCTTGTACCTCGTCCAGAACACATCGTTGGACATACCTGCCTCGAAAGCGGGCATGCCGGCGCGGACACGCGTCTTGCTGGCCAGCTCCGCGGCAGACACCGGGAACTCACCGCTCGTCGCGTCAGCGCCGCCCAGGTACCGGAACACCGCTTCGGCGTAGTCCAGGTAGATACCGCCCATGCGGTAGAGCACATACGTGTGGTAGTTCTGTTTCAGCTTACTGCTGGCACGCAGGTCGATCTCTCCGTGGAGGAGCTTCCGCAGATAGTAGCCCGTCGTCGTGGCACCGGCCAGCGGCTGGCCGTTGGTGCCGCCGACATAGGTCTGGAGCTTCGGAGCTCCGCTGTAAGTCGGCCACTGTGCGCCATTGAACGCCACGGTCAGCGCCAGACGGGGATCGCGGTCCTTGTACGGATCGTTCTCGTCATACCCACTGGCAGGATCCGTGATGGGCTTGCCGTTCAGCATGTCGTATGCATCCACAAGGTTCTGCGTCGGGCAGTTGGCGCCGATGATGTTGTCTACATCCGTCGTCGCAGCCGCCTTCTCGATACCGGCCGGATAGTTGTAGGATTCCGCGTTGTTGTTCACGCCGCTGATACGGCGGGCAAACACGATCTCCTTCTTGATATCGGCCGAGGTATAGCTGAGTGTTGACCAGGTATCATCATATTTGGCAGTCATCGCCTTGCCGCGCGCCTCGCAGGCTGCCACCAGCTCCTTGTAGTAGGTGGCGGCGTTGTGCCAGCGCTCCTTGTCGTTGTTCGGGTTGAACAGCGGGCTCGCCCAGTACAGCGCAGCTTGAGCCTTCAGTGCAAGCACCGCCAACTGGTCGGCACGACCATCCTCAGCCGTTCCGAGCGCCATGTCGCCAAGGTCTGTGTAGTCCTTGATGATCTTGTTCTGGATATCCTTGCACTCGTTGATGATGAACTGGAACACCTCGTCCGCAGTCTTGCGGCTCAGCGAGTTGATCTCGTCAACCGTCATGCCAGGCTCCGGCATCGGGACACCGCCATACTGGCGCGCCAGGTTGAAGTAGAAGTAGGCACGCATGAAACGGGCCTCGTACTGGTAGTTCTTGTAGCGGAACATCTGCTGCGGGTAGTCCTTGTTCAGTTCCAGCTTCTCGAAATCCAGGCCCTGCATCTCCGACAGGACGATATTACATGTAGAGATGCCTTCATACATGTTGGACCACGTTCCGGCCTTCGGGTTCGAAGGACTCCAGCCGCCGTTGTAGAACGCCTCGATCGGGTTGCCCTGCACGCTGTACTCGCTCTCGTCCGAAGCCGAAGCCAGCATCGCGCCGCTGCTGTAGTTGCCGAAGTCGTATTCCATCGTATTGTAGATGTCGGTCATGAAACCACCGACATTCGCGAAGGTCTCGGTGATGTAGTCCCTGTCGTAGACAATGTACTCCTTGTAGTTCATCTGCTTGCTGCAGGCAGCAAGGAGAAGGACCGAAAGGGCGATAAGAAATATATGTTTCTGTTTCATATCCATACAGGTTTATCAGTTAAAAGGTCAGTTTCACGCCGGCCACGATGCTCCGGAACAGCTGCGCCGTGCCGTACGCCTCGGGGTCGTCCACCGCCATCTTGTCGAAGCTGAACAGGTCATTCCCGCTCGCATAGATCTTCACGCCCTTGATGAAGTGCGTGCGCTCCAGCAGACCCGCAGGGAAGTTGTAGTACAGCTCCACGTTGCGGAGTTTCAGGAACGAACGGTCCTGCAGGAACACCGTGTTGTTCTGGTAGTTGTTGTCGTTGCTCTGGCTGCTCAGCGCAGGGAACAACGCACCGCTCTTACCAGGCGTCCAACGGTTGTCGTAGTAGTACTGAGAGATCGTCGTGTCGTCCACCAGCGGATAGTACATGCTCTTCGTGTTCAGGATTCCGCTGTAGGCGGAGGCTCCCTGGAACAGCGCATAGAGCCCGAGGCCCTTCCACTCAACGCCCAGATGGAAGTTGTAGTAGATCTCCGGGGCCGTGCCGTTCCCGCCGATCGCCACCACGTCGTTCGCGTCGATGATGCCGTCCTTGTTGACATCCTCATACTTGATGTCGCCCGGACGGACGGTCGAGAACGTCTGCGCAGGACTCGCAGCGATGTCCGCCGCATCCTTGAAGAACCCGATCGCCTTCATGCCGTAGATCTGGCCCACGCGATTGCCCGTCTGGACCAGGTTTTCGAACAGCCTCGGCTCTTCCAGCATGTCCACGATCTTGCTGCGGTTCAGGTTGAAGTTCCCGCCATAGTCCAGAAGCACGTCGCCCAGCTGGACATTGTAGTTCAGACCCAGCTCGAAGCCGTAGCTGTCCACGATGCCGCCGTTGGCGTACGGGGCCGTCATGCCCACCACGGAGGTGTACTTGCCCTCGGCGCTCACCCAGATGTTGCTCCGGCGCTGCCAGTACGCGTCAAACGTCGCCGTCAGCCCGTCGAACAGGCGGGCGTCCACACCGAAGTTGGTCTTCAGCGCCTTCTCGTGCGTCGGGTTGATCGCCGCCAGGCGGCCCACATACGTACGGCCGAACTCGGTGCCGTAGCCGCTGTCGAACGGATAGCTGCCGCTGCCCGTCGCATACTGCTGCACGTAGTAGTCCCACGTGTTGCTGCCAGGCAGGTAGTCCGCGTTCAGGATACCCGCCGAAGCACGAAGCTTCAGGTAGTTCACCCAACTGGATCCGGATAAAGCATCGGTATTGGAGAGTACCCACGCCAGTGAAAGGGTCGGCGAGAACGCCCACTTCGTACCCGGAGCCAGACGGCTCGAGCCGTTCGCCATCAGCACCAGGTCCGCAAGGAACTTGCTGTCGTAGTTGTAACGGCCCCACAGTCCGACATCGTGACGGTAAATCGTGCGGTTGGTGCCGTTGATGTCCTCGTAGTCGTAGTCATATTTGAGCTGCGTATTGAACTTGCTCGCTCCGACTTCGAAATCATACTTCAGACCGGCATCGATGTGCGCACGGCGGCTGTAGGAGTTCGCTCCGGAGCCTGTGCCCATCGCCGAATCCGCACCTGCGGAGCTGGTCTTGAACGTCGGCTCAGACGCGCCCGCCGCCCAGGTCGGGGTGTTGATGTGATAGATATAGGTCTTGCTGTGGTTCTCGTACATGTTCACCACGTTGTCGTACGACACGCGCAGGAACGCGCTCAGGCCCTCCGTCCAAGACGACAGGTCCTGCTTGATCGTGATGTCCGAGAACAGCAGGCGGTTGTGGTTCTTGTAGTAGGCTGCGCCACGGGTCTGGCCGACCGGGTTCTTGGTTCCGGGCCACGCCGTATTGGCACTGCCCGCGAAGAAACCGTCCTTGTCACGCACCGGGAACGCTGCCGAAGGGATGCTATAGACCATGTCCCAGGGGTTGATGTTGGAGCCCGGACGGCTGTCCTCCATCAGCATACCCAGGATGTCGATCCGCAGGTCCGTCGTCGGAGTCAGGTCGATGTCCATGTTCATGCGCATGTTGCCGCGCACGTACTTGTCCTGCGTGCTGTAACCCTCGTTCACCTCGGAGCCGTTGATGAAACCCTTGTCGGAGATCAGGTCCAGCATCGCAAAGTAGCGCAGACGGCCCTGGCCGCCGCTGAACTCCATGTTGAAGTTGTTCGTCGAAGCCGTGTTCTTGAACACTTCGTCAACCCAGTTCACGCTCGGGTACAGATACGGATACTGGCCGCTCTTCAGTGCACCGATCTCACTTTCGTTGTACATCGGAGTCAGGCCGTCGTTGATTCGCGCCTCGTTGATGGCCTGGCCGTAGGTGTAGCCGTCCACGAACTTGGGCTTGTTCAGCAGCGAGTTGAACATGTGGTCATAGGAGAAACGCACCACGCGCGTGTTGTACTCGCCACGCTTCGTCGTGATCAGCACCGCACCGTTGATGCCCTTGTAGCCGTACAGCGCAGTCGCCGCGGCATCCTTCAGGATCGACACGCTCTCCACCTCCTCTGCGGACACACTGCTGATCGGGCGTTCAATACCGTCCACAAGGATCAGCGGCGTGGAGTTGCCGTTCAGCGTCTGAAGACCGCGCACATAGAAAGTCGGATTCATGTCCGAGACATTGCCCGCCCCCTGCAGGGAGATCAGGCCCAAACCCTGACCAAGGATACTGTTGCCGATATTCTTGGTCTTCCGGTGCCCGAACTCGTCCGCCGTGATGACGGATATCGCCGCAGTGGACTCTTCCAATGTCAGTTCGGTCGCCGGCTGGCCGGTCTCGGCCATCCGCTTCTCGAACGTCCCGTCCTGTGCGGCCGCCGTCAGACAGAAGGCTGCCGACAGCGCAAGCACGAATATATATCTCATTTTCATACTTTCTGAGTATTAAGAATTACAGGAAGAAAGACTACCAACCCGGGTTCTGTTCCAGGCCGTATCCCTTGTTCACCTCCGTCAGCGGGAACGGGGTCAGATACCACTTCGGATCGTAACCCTGCGTCCACCAGATACGAGGCAGGTTCGTGATTACCTCGCGCTCGTACTCAAAGTGGGAAGGCTCGTACCAGTCGAAAGTACCTTCCGCGGCCTTGTTGCGGTCGCCGTTGTACCACTGGGTCGTAACGCGCTTGCCGTTCTCGTCCAGACGGTAGATCATCAGGCGGTGCAGCGGTTTCTCGAAGATATCGGCACGCTTGTAGCGGATCAGGTCCGTGTAGCGGGAGTCGTTGAACGAGAATTCGCACGCACGCTCGCGCAGGATCTCCTCGATCAGCGCATCCTTGTTGCTCGTCAGGTTCTTGTCCGGGTTGCACTCCACCAGGCCCTTCAGGCCCGTGCGGGCGCGCACCATGTCGATGTACTTGATCGCTTCATTGAAGTCGCCGCCGCTCTGCACGATCGCCTCGGCATAGCCCAGGTAGATCTCGCTCAGGCTCAGCCACACCCACTGCGGGAACTTGCGGTTGAACGCCTCGCCGGCATAGTATTTCAGGTAGCGGTAGCCCGTGCTGTAGTGGTCATCCTGGTTCTTCGGATGCTGCAGGGCGTCCGTGCCGCCGATCCAGTTCTCGTAGTTGGCGCCGCTGCGGCGGCCGCTGCCCCAGTCGATCGTCTGCAGCTGGCCGTTCACCGCCACGTTCTCGTACAGGCGCGGGTCACGCGTATACTTGCGGTTCTGCAGCATTTGCTTTCCTTCGACCTTCTCACCCTTGATGAACATGTTGTCCAGACCGTCGATCTCGATACCGTTCACCTCGAACGGGGTCTTCGCGGCAGCCTCGGTCTTGTCCCAGTCGAACGGCGTGCCGTCCGCCCAAGGGAACATCTCCACGTACTCCTGCGTCGGGCAGTAGCTCATACGCATGTTCTTACGGAGGTTCCACCAGATGTAGTCGTTGCCGTTTGCCGTTTTCGCGGCGCGGTGGCCCATGATCACCTCCGGGCTGTTCTGCATCATATAGGAAGTACGGTATGCATAGGCATAGTCCTCCTGCGTCGTGCCGGCAGGCTCCACCATGTGGTGCGGGTTGCCTGCGGCCGCGTTGGCGTCCATGAACGCCTTGAACGCGTCGCGTGCCGCCACCCAGCGGTTCACGTCATAGCCTCCGTACCACACCGGGCCGGAGTCTTCCACCGTGTACTTGCCGTCGTAGTACGGCTTCGCGTCGTTGAACAGCGGGGAAGCTGCGAACTGCAGGATCTTGGCCTTCAGCGCCATGGCGGCGCCGGTTGTCCAGCGGCCCGTCTCCTGGGCTGCGTCAGCCGTACCGAGATAGGTGAACGGAAGATTCTTGTTCTTGATCACGGTGTCCAGCAGACCGACCATGAACTTCACGGTCTCGTCCACGCTGCCGCGCGGCAGGTCATACTCGGTATCTGCGCCGGAGAAGGTGCTGGTAATGATCGGGAGACCGCCGTAGAAACGGAAAGCCACGAAATAGGTGCTCGCCAGCAGGCAGCGTGCCTCATCCTTCATCCGTTCCTTCTCGGCCGAGGTAAGGTTGGGATCAGGGTTATCGTCGATCCGTTCCAACAGGATGTAGCAGTTGCGGACATTCTCCCAGATGTACTCGTTGAGATACGGGTAGATGGAACCGTTGTTGTTGCTGTTATAAGAAGAGGTCATCGCGCCCGTGTAGTACGAGTTGTTCACGATGGTGCTCGCAAAGAACAGGTGGTGCGTGTCGGACAGCGCGTCCGGCATGCCCTTCCAGTAGTTCATGCACTGCGGGGCGGAGTTCGTGGAAATACAAGGCAGCGGATAATACGACCGCGAATAGATACCGGCCAGGAACTGGCGGGTATACTCGGCGTTCGTGAACACCGTGTCCGCCGTGACCGTGCCACCCGGAGCCTTCTCAAGGAAAGCGTTGCCCACCTTGAACGGATCCGTACAGGAATTGACGCCGAAGCAGAATCCTGCCGCAGCTGCCAGCGCAATAAGGGCTTTATATAGGTGTTTCATCTCTCTTAGAAGTTAAGTTTCAGACTGAGCGTGAGCGTCCGCGTCAGCGGATACGTCGGCGAGTTGGACGCACGCGTCTCCGGGTCACCCCAGATGTACGGCGTGAACGTGATCAGGTTGTAGCCGCTCAGCGCCACCTGCGCACGGTTGATACCGATCGTCTTGAAGAACGGGAGCTGGAAGTTGTAGCCCACCATCACGGTCTTCAGACGCACGTAGTTGGCGTTCTTCTCGTACAGGGTGCAGTCCTGGTAGTTGTTGACGTCGCCGTTGGTCCAGGTCGCACGCGGGTACATGGAATCCTGCGAAGGGTTGTCCGGCGTCCAGGTGTGGTCCACCTGGTACTGCAGCAGACCGCCGGTCACCTTGTCCGTACGGGACTCGAACGGGACGCGGAAGGAGTTGGAAATCATACGGGACACGCCGAAGGCGCCGGTCCACTGCATGTTGAAGTCCCAGTTCTTCCAGTTGAAGCCGCCGTTCAGACCCAGTACGTACATCGGGTCGTCCGTGAAGCCCAGGTCGCGGGTCATATCGTTCGCGTCGATGTAGCCGTTGCCGTCCAGGTCCACAAAAACTGCATCACCGTCTTTCACTTCAACCAGCTGCTCCGGGAACGGCTTGCCGAACTTCTCCTGGTAGAGACGCGGCGTGTCAGCATCGTAGAAGCGGAAGAACTGGTACTGGCTGCGGGCGCCGATACGGTGGCCGCGCTGGTACTGATACTCGTTGTTGTACGGCGCTTCCTTGCGCTCGATGATCTTGTTCTGGTTGTAGGACAGGTTCATGTTCAGGTTGTAGCGGAAGTCCGAACCGATCCGGTCGTTCCAGCGCATCTGCACTTCCCAGCCCCAGCTGTCCACCTTACCCAGGTTGGCATAAGGCACCGTGAAGCCGATCACCTTCGGAGCCGTCTGGTCCTGCAGGAGGATATCCCAACGATGCTCCATGTAGTAGTCGAAGGATGCGCTCAGGCGGTTGTCCAGGAAGTTCATGTCCACGCCGTAGTCCTGCTTGAAGGCCTTCTCCCACGACACGTTCGGGTTGTTGCGGGAGCTCTCGCCGGCACCGTTGTGCGTCGTGGAGTTCTCGATACCGAAGTTGTAGGCGCGGCCGCCGCCGCGGGCCTCCAGCGTACCGTTGTTGATGAAGTACGGGTCAGCCAGGTACATGAAGCGCGAGCCACCGATCTTGTCGTTACCGACCAGACCCCAGGAGGCACGCAGCTTGAAGAAGTTCACGACGCTCTTCAGCGGGCGGAAGAACGGCTCGTCGCTCACCACCCAGCCGATGGATCCGGCCGGGAACAGGCCGAAACGCTTCGAAGGATGGAAGTTCTCGGAACCATTGTAACCCACGTTGATCTCAGCGAGGTAACGCTTCTTGTAGTCGTAAGTGATACGTCCCACCAGACCGACGTAGCCGCGCGGGATGTCGCTATAGGAGCCCGGATAGTATTCCTTGCTCTGGTTGTATAGGGCGAGGGCGCCCACGCTGTGGTCGCCGAAGCTGCGGTTGTAGTTCAGCGAGGCCTCCGCATACCAGTTGCGGCTGCGGCCGATACCCTTGGAGTAGCTCAGCGGGCTGTCCTGGCCGTTGACGCGGTACTTCATCGTGCCGTCGTCCTGGATCACAGGATTATAGGTAGCAATGTTCTGCGAACCGGAGTAGGAGACCGTGAAATTCGAGTTGTAGGAGCCCTTGATCTTGAAATTGAGGCCCGGGGTGATGAACTTCAGGTCCTGCGTCAGCGTAAGGTCCATCTGCAGGCGGTTGTTGCCGCTGGCGCTGAAGCCCGGCTGGTAGGTCAGGTACTCCAGCGGGTTGTCGTTTCCGACGAACGGGAGCTGCACGCCGTCGGCGTAGTCATTGGTCGTATAGATGTATTTGCCGTCCACGTAGCCCGGGCTGGAGAACGGTGTAGCATAGTACATCTTCATCAGCATGCCCGAAGCGCCCTGGCCGGTGCGCGGAGCATCCTGGCGGGACACGTTGCCGGAGATGTCGAACGAGATCTTCGTTGTCTTCGTCACGTCGATGTCCAGGTTCGAACGGTAGTTGAAGCGCTTGTACTGGTAGCCGAACTTGTAGTCGCGTTCGAACTCCTTGAACATACCGTCCTGCGTCGCGAGGCCCACGGACACGAAGTACCGCACGCGCTCCGCACCGCCCGAGATGCTCACGCTGTGGTTGCTCTGCATCGTCTGCTTCTCCATCAGATAGTCTGTCCAACGCATGCTCGGGAAACGGATCGGATCGTCCCCTTTGCGGAACTTGTCGATCACGGCTTCCGAGAACATGGGGCCCTGGCCGTCGTTGGCGCGCATCTGGTTGTAGAACAGCGCGTAGTCCAGCGAGTTCGCCTGTTCGACCAGCCTGGTCGGCATCTGCAGCGACACGCTCGTGTTCACGTTGATCCTCGGCTTGCCCTGCGCACCGCGCTTGGTCGTGATCAGCAGGACGCCGTTCGCACCGCGCACACCGAACACCGCCGTGGCGGAAGCATCCTTCAGGACGGTGATGCTCTCGATATCCTCAGGGTTCAGGTCGGACATCGAGCGCTCCACGCCGTCCACCTGGATGAGCGGGGCGGAGTTCGTCCAGGTACCCTGGCCGCGGACATACACCGTAGCAGCATCTTCGCCCGGCTCGCCGGAGTACTGGACCGTTGTCACACCGGACAGCTGGCCCGCGAGGATGTTGTTCACAGAGATGACCGGCGTGCGGACGAGATCGTCGGACTTCACGCTCGACAGAGCGCCCGTCACCGTGACCCTGGTCTGTTTACCATAGGCGACAATCTCGACACCTTCGAGGGCTTCCGCATCCTCCTCCAGCACAAGGTTGTAGGTCCGCCGCTGGTCCACGACGAACTTCATTTCCTTGTAGCCGATGCAGGACACGATGACCTCCGAACCGGCAGGCACG
>JAEEGJ010027363.1_pt1 | contig 11463 bp, 9 predicted proteins | sample 8958761 | NCBI WGS metagenome assembly JAEEGJ01 (sample SAMN16246546, study PRJNA631951) | gut metagenome | biome: gut microbiome; feature: rumen; material: RS-attached | host: Bos | place: Iran: Karaj | collected 2018-10
GGGGCGCGTCTTGTACTCGATGCCTGCAGAATAACGATTGCGGGTGTAGCTCTCGCCCACTTCGATATCGGGGTTCCAAGCAGCTTTGCCTACAGCACAGCCAGTGCCGAGATAACCTGAAGCTACGAGACGGAGACCGTCAAGGGGTTTTACCTCGAGTTTAGCGATGAAATCTTTCTGGTTATTTTGGTCCTTACGGTTGATGCCCTGACCGCTCATCAGCGCGAGCTCGTAATGCAGATGGTCCTTGAGCAAGTCACCATAGACCATCAAGCCCATGTCACGGCCGTAGTTGACGCCGTTCAGGGGATCAGGGCCCTCACCGGCGAGGTATAGCACAGCCTGAGAGTAGACATCGATAAGCTCGAGAGCCGTCGGCGACAAGGGGTTCTCCATGGTGTAGGAGTGCTTGAACTGTCCGAGACGGACGCTCATAGCCTTGTCGTTAGTAACGCGATAGTCGGTGTAGAATTCCTGAACGACGCTCGAAAAGTCGTGCATAAACAAGAATGACCAGCGGTCGGTGATGCGGGCCTTCGCCCAAAGAAGCGTGCGTTTCAGGTTGTAGGAATTTGTTTTTGTGCCGTTGGGATCCTGGTACGACCAGCCTCCCTGTGCATAACCGTTGAGTGTGATACGGCTCGTCAAGTCCTTGAGCCATTCATCGTTACTCAGATTTCCTTGCTGTTGTCCCATAGCGGCAACACTACTGAACACTGCCAGCCCTGCTGCCAGTGTCCTTAACATGAAGCTTTTCTTTCTCATTTTTTCATTGGTTATTTTTAAGAGTTAGGTTCATGCGGCGACAAAGGTACACTTTTTTTAGCAAGCTGACAAGAAAATCGGGAAAAATGTGTACCTTTGCACCCTAAATTGTAAATAGTTATTCGTCAAAACGATAATAAACATGGTAGTTTGCATAGCAGAGAAACCCAGCGTAGCGAAAGACATTGCGCGCATCATCGGCGCCACAGCCTCACACGAGGGCTACATGGAGGGCAATGGATACCAGGTGACCTGGACTTTCGGACACCTGTGCGAGCTGAAGATGCCCGAGGACTACACGCCCGTGTGGCGGACGTGGAGCCTGACGGCCCTGCCGATGATTCCGCAACGCTTCGGCATACGGTTGAAGGAAGACCAGGGCGTGAAGAAGCAGTTTGCCACCATCGAGCGGTTGATGAAGGCAGCCGACGGCATTGTCAACTGCGGTGACGCCGGACAGGAGGGTGAGCTGATACAGCGATGGGTGATGCAGAAAGCCCAGCCAACGTGTCAGGTGAAGCGCCTCTGGATTTCGTCGATGACCGACGAGGCTATCCGTGAGGGTTTCCGTAACCTGAAGGATCAGTCGGAATACCAGCTGCTCTACATGGCAGGCCTGTCGCGTGCTATCGGCGACTGGCTCTTAGGTATCAATGCCACGCGCCTGTACACCATTAAGTATGGCCAGAACCGGCAGGTGCTCTCTATCGGGCGTGTTCAGACACCGACGCTGGCTCTCATTGTCAACCGTCAGAAAGAAATCGACAATTTCAAGCCCGAACCCTACTGGGTGCTGGCCACGGTGTATCGCGACACGACGTTTACGGCCACCAAAGGGCGCTTCACCTCGAAGGAGGAGGGTGAGCAGGCTTTCGCCACTATTGAGGGCAAACCGTTCACTGTGACCGACGTACAGAAGAAGAACGGGCGCGAGACGCCGCCGTCGCTCTACGACCTGACGTCGCTGCAGGTTGACTGCAACCGGAAGTTCGGCTTCTCTGCCGAGACGACGCTCAACGTCATACAGAGCCTCTACGAGCAGAAGCTTACCACTTACCCCCGTGTGGACACCACGTTCCTGAGCGACGACGTCTATGCTAAATGCCCCAACATCATGAACGGGCTCTACCGCGTTGCCGTCGCAGGGCAGGCACTGTACGCTGAGCTGGTCAGACCGCTTAGTGGCAAGCCATTGCCAAAGTCGAAGAAGGTGTTCGACTCGACCAAGGTAACCGACCATCACGCCATCATTCCGACGGGCGTGACTCCGCAGAACCTGTCCGACATGCAGCGGAAAGTCTACGACCTGATAGCGCGCCGCTTCATCGCCGTGTTCTACCCCGACTGCAAGTATGCGCAGACCACCGTCCTTGGTAAGGTAGAGGATGTTGAGTTCAAGGTGACGGGCCGCACCATCCTCGACCCGGGCTGGCGTGCCGTCTATGCCAAGGATGCCAACGCTGCCGATGACGAGGAGAAGAAACCCGACGAAGAGGAGCGCACGCTGCCAAACTTCCAGAAGGGCGAAAGCGGCGACCACAAGCCGACGCTGAGCGAGAAGTGGACCACGCCGCCAAAGTACTATACCGAGGCTACGCTGCTGCGCGCCATGGAGACTGCCGGCAAGCTGGTGGACGACGAAACACTGCGCGCCGCGCTGAAGGAGAACGGCATTGGCCGTCCGTCGACGCGTGCCGCCATCATCGAGACGCTCTTCAAGCGCCACTACATACGCAAGGAGCGCAAGAATCTGGTGGCTACGCCAACAGGCATCGAACTGATAGACCTGATTCACGAAGAGTTGCTGAAGAGTGCTGAACTGACTGGCATCTGGGAAAAGAAGCTGCGCGACATCGAGCACCAGAAGTACGACGCCCACCAGTTTATTGAAGAACTGAAGCAGCAGGTGACGGAAATCGTCAACGAGGTGATGACTGACGCCTCGAACCGCCGCGTCACCGTCACTACCGACGAGGACCTGAAGAAGAAAAAGTCGCCCGCCAAGAAGAAAGCCCAGCCGTCGGCGACTGCAGCCGCCGACCCGCTTGTCGGTCAGGTCTGTCCGGTCTGCGGGAAGGGTCGGATTATTCGCGGCAAGACGGCTTACGGCTGCTCGGAGTGGAAGAACGGCTGCTCCTATCGGGAGATGTTCAAGAAATGATGTGCTGGGAAGTCAGACGTTGAGGAGTATAAAAGTAAAAAGGTGAAAAAGTAAAAAGGTGAAAAGCAAAAGGGTGTGAAAATCTTTTGCTGTTTCACATTATTTATTTAACTTTGCAGGCGTTTATAATATCAAGGTAACGATGAAAAAGGTTTTGTTGATATCACTTGTTGTGGTAATATTGGCACTGGTTGGCGTTTTGGCTTACCTTTTTAATGATTTGCAGGAACAGAAGCAGGCCAATGAGGACATGCAGGAGTTGGCCCGGCTCGACAAGCAGGAGATGGAGAACGAGTATGAGCGCTTCGCGCTGCAGTACAGCGAGATGAAGACAAAAATCAACAACGACTCCATTATAGAGCAGCTGACGCAGGAGCAGATGCGCACCCAGCAGCTGCTGGAAGAACTGAAGAAGACGAAGGCCGAGGACGCCCGCGAGATTACCCGCCTGAAGAAGGAACTGGCCACGGTGCGTGCCGTGCTGCGCGACTACGTGATGCAGATTGACTCGCTGAACCGCCAGAACGAGCGCCTGCGTGCCGAGAACACACAGGTAAAGAACGAGCTGGCCGAGCGCAACACCCAGATTGTAGGCCTGAGCACCGAGAAGGCGTCGCTGTCGGAGAAAGTGGCCATTGCCGCCCAGCTCGACGCCACGAACATCCAGCTGACGGCGCTGCGTAAGAACAATAAGGCTGCGAAGAAGATTGCCGACTGCAAGACGATGCAGGTGAGCTTTACCATCACCCGCAACGTCACCGCTGCCAACGGCAACCGCACCGTCTACGTGCGCATACAGAACCCCGGCGGCAACACGCTGAACGGCGGCGGCACGTTTACCTATGAGAACCGCAACCTGCAGTACACGATGAAGAAGAACATTGAGTACACCGGCGAGGAGACCAGCCTGACGCTCTACTGGGATGTGTCGCAGATGCTCGAGGCCGGCGACTACCGTGTCAGCATCTTCGTCGACGGCAACATGATTGGTAGCAGAAAGTTTAGTTTCAACTAAGATATCGTTATGAAGAGAATCTTTGCTTTTAGCGTTTGGCTTCTGGCCTCAGGCTCCTTGCCTCTGGCGGCGCAGCGGCTCATGACGCTCGACAGCTGTCGGGCTATGGCTCTGCGCAACAACAAGCAGCTGAGCGTCTCGAAGGTCAAGCAGGACGTGGCGGCCAACCTGCGACGGTCGGCACGGACGAAGTATCTGCCGCACGTCAGTGCCTTGGGCGGCTACATGCATACCAGTGAGGAAGTCTCGATTCTGGACTCTGACCTGAAGAACACCCTCGGGCACCTGGGGACCGGACTTGTACAGGGTGAACTGGGGCAGGGTGCCATGCAGGGCGTCAACAATGTGATGACGCAGGTTGGCGGACTGCTGGCCAAGATGGGCGTGCCGTTGCAGGAGATTCAGGCCGTCTCGGAGCAGATGCAGCAGTCGATGGGACAGACGACCGCCAACATGGAGGGCCGGCTGAACGGCGCTGGCCAGAAGGTGGTCGACGCCCTGCACACCGATACCCGCAACATCTGGGCCGGCTCGGTCATGCTGACGCAGCCGGTCTTCATGGGCGGTAGCATCGTGGCGCTGAACCGTTTGGCCGACATCAACGAACTGATGGCTCAGAACAGCATCGACGCCAAGGAGCAGGCTACTATCTACGCCACCGACAAGGCCTACTGGCAGGTGGTCTCGCTGCGCCACAAGCAGCGCCTGGCCCAAGCCTACCTCGACCTGGTGAAGAAGCTCGACGAGAATGTCAACAAGATGATAGAGGAGGGCGTGGCCACCCGCAGCGACGGTCTGAGTGTCGACGTGAAGGTGAACGAGGCCGAGATGACGCTGACCAAGGTGAACGACGGTCTGGTGCTGTCGCGCATGCTGCTCTGCCAGACCATCGGGCTGCCCGTCAACGAGCAGATCGTGCTGCCCGAGGAGGAGGCCGAGAGCGTGGCGTCGACGATGATTGCCCCGCGGCTGGATGTGGCCGAGGCCCTGCAGCGCCGCCCCGAACTGAGGATGCTTGAGAACACGGTGGCCATGTCGCAGCAGGCCACCAACATCCTGAAGGCAGCCAATCTGCCGCAGGTGGCGCTGGTCGGCGGCTATGCCGTCAGCAACCCCAATATGTTCAATGGCTTTGAGAAGAAGTTTGCCGGGTCCTGGAATGTCGGCGTGCTGGTGCGTGTCCCCATCTGGAACTGGGGCGACGTGATGTATAAGGTGCGTGCCGCCAAGGGTGCCACCACCATCCTGAACCTGGAGCTGGAGGAGGCCCGCGAGAAGATTGAGCTGCAGGCCACGCAGACAGCCTACCAGATGGAAGAGGCCAACAAGCGCCTGACGCTGGCCGAGACCAGCGTGAAGCGTGCCGACGAGAACCTGCGTACCGCCAACCTCGGATTTGCCGAGGGTGTCATCACCCCGACCACCGTGATGGAGGCGCAGACGGCCTGGCTGCAGGCCATGTCGCAGAAGATTGACGCCGAGATCGACGTCCGTCTCTCGCAGGTGAACTTCAAGAAGGTCATGGGTACGCTTACCGCCGAATAAATCGTAAATCATAAACCGTAAATAAAACATAAGATCATGTCAGCAAAAACACAACATAACAACATTCTGCTTGCCATCTTCGGTTTTTTGGCAGTGGTGATTATCGTAGCCTTGATAGGCTTCTTCACTCTGGGACGCGACCCGGAGGTGATGCAGGGACAAGTTGAAGTGTCGGAATACCGCGTATCGAGTAAGGTGCCCGGCCGCATTCTGGAAATTCGCGTCAAGGAGGGCGACTACGTGAAGGCCGGCGACACACTGGCCATCCTCGATGCCCCCGAGGTGCGTGCCAAGATGGAGCAGGCCCGCAGCGCTGAGGATGCTGCCTCGGCCATCGAGCTGAAGGCCCGCAACGGCGCACAGAAGGAGCAGATTCAGGGTGCCTATCAGGTGTACCAGCAGGCCAAGGCCGGGCTTGAGATAGCCGAGAAGTCGTACGGCCGCGTGCAGCGCCTCTTCGACCAGGGCGTGCTGTCGGCTCAGAAGCGCGACGAGGCGTTTGCCCAGTACAAGGCTATGGAGGCGCAGTGCAAGGCCGCCAAGAGCCAGTACGACATGGCCGTCAACGGTGCGCGCCGCGAGGACAAGCTGGCTGCCCAGGCTCAGGTGAACCGTGCCCGTGGTGCCGTTCAGGAGGTGCGTTCGTATATCAACGAGACTGTTCAGACTGCCCAGATGGAGGGTGAGGTGAGCGCCATCTACCCGAAGGTCGGCGAGCTGGTCGGCACGGGCTCTCCCATCATGACCATCTCGCTGATGGACGACATGTGGGGCACGTTCAACGTCCGCGAGGACCAGCTGAACGGCATGCAGGTAGGCACGGAGTTCAGTGCCTTCGTGCCTGCGTTCAACAAGGACATCAAGATGAAGGTCTACTATATGAAGGACCAGGGCACGTATGCCGTGTGGAAGGCCACGAAGGCCAACGGCCAGTACGACCTGAAGACGTTCGAGGTGAAGGCCCGCCCGATGGAGAAGGTCGAGGGCCTGCGCCCGGGCATGTCGCTGGTGGTGAAGTAGGAGTGAGGAGTGAAAAGTGAAGGGTGAAGAGTGAAGAGTGAGTCGTGGAGAGTCTTAGACTGATGTGGGCAGTAATGGTTCGTGAGATGCGGATTCTGTGGAAGAACCCCATCTACGGCTTCTGCATGGTGGTGTTTCCCATCATGGTTGTTGCCTTTTTCACGTCGATGATGGAGGCAGGCGCTCCCGAGGACCTGCCCATAGGCATTGTCGATGCCGACAACACGACGACCACCCGCACGCTGGCACGCCGTCTTGATGCGTTCCAGAGCACGAAGATAGTCGACGCCTACCCAACCGTTGCCGAGGCCCGCCACGCCATGCAGCGCAACGAGATTTTCGGATTCCTCTACTTCCCCAAGGGCACGACCGAGAAGCTGATGGCAGGCCGCCAGCCCACCATATCTTATTACTACAGCATGGCCGCCAAGATGTCGGGCTCGCTGGTGATGAAGGACCTGAAGGTCATCTCCACCCTCGGCTCGGCTGCTGTTGGGCAGGCAACGCTGCGTGCCCGCGGCGCTACCGATGCCCAGATTCAGACCTTCCTGCAGCCCATTGCCATCGACCTCCACATGGTGGCCAATCCGTGGTCCAACTACAACGTCTATCTGTCGACGGTCTTCGTGCCGGGCATCATCATGCTGTTCGTCTTCCTGATAACGGCCTACAGCATAGGCACCGAGCTGAAGTTCCAGCGCTCGCGTGAGTGGGTGGAGACGGCAGGCGGCAACATGCTGATAGCCATCCTGGGCAAGTTCCTGCCCCAGACGCTCATCTGGCTGGCCGTCTTCCTCGGCTTCGAGTACTATTTCTATGGCGTCGTCCACTTCCCCTACGAGGGCGGTGCCTGGCAGATGGTGCTGCTCGCCTTCATGGCGGTGGGCGCCTCCCAGGGCTTTGGCGTCTTTGCCTTCGGCCTGATGCCGTCGCTGCGCATGTCGATGAGTATCTGCTCGCTGTGGGCGGTGCTCTCGCTCTCGATGGCCGGCTCGGCCTTCCCCGTCATGGGCATGGACACCCCGCTGCAGTCGCTGTCGTGGCTCTTCCCGCTGCGCCACTACTACATGGTTTACCAGATCAGCGTGTTCAACGGCTATCCGCTGCTCGAGTCGTGGTTCCACTTCGCAGCCCTGGCGGCCTTTATGCTGCTGCCGTGGCTGGTTGTCGGTAAGATTAAAAATGCAATGCTGAATTATGTCTATATTCCATAACATAGCAGAAGTCATCAGCGACGCCGCCTACATCTGGCGGCAGGAGATGCGCCAGGTCATACGCGACGAGGGCGTACTCATCTTCTTCGTCATCGTGCCGCTGATCTATCCGCTGCTCTATTCGTGGATATATAATAATGAGGTGGTGCACGACGTGCCGGTCGTGGTGGTCGACGACAGCCATTCGTCGCTCTCGCGCCAGTTCACTCGTATGTGCGACGCCTCGCCCGACGTGCGGGTATTCTGTCACGCCGCCGATATGGACGAGGCGCAGTCGCTGGTCAGCCGCCAGCTGTGCAAGGGCATCTACCACATTCCGGCAGAGTTCGACACGAAGATCAACCGCATGGAGCAGGCCACCGTCGGCGTCTACTGCGACATGAGCCTCATGCTGACCTACCAGGCCATCTACCAGACGGCAGTCGGCGTCACCGCCACGATGGGTGCCGGCATCCAGACCAAGCTGTCGAACCCCGCTACGAAGCGCGACGCTGAAATCGGCGTGCGCCCGCTGGCGGTCGAGGATGTGCCGGTGTTCAGTCCGTCCGGCGGCTACGGCTCGTCGCTGCTGCCCGCCGTGCTCTTACTTATTTTCCAGCAGACGCTGGTGCTCGGCATCGGTCTGTCGGCAGGTACGGCGCGCGAGAACAACCGCTACCACAAGCTCATTCCCATTGACCGCCACTATCAGGGCGTCTTCCGCATTCTGGGCGGCAAAGCCCTCTGCTACTTCATGATCTATGCCGTCATGGGTGCCTACCTGACGCTCGTTGTGCCGAAGCTGTTCTCCTTCCCGCAGCTGGCCCGATGGCAGGACCTGCTGGCCATGATGCTGCCCTACACGCTGGCGTGCATCTTCTTCGGCATGATTGTGTCGTGTCTTGTGCGCTATCGTGAGAACGTCATGCTGCTCATGGTCTTCGTATCCGTACCGCTGCTGTTCCTCACGGGTGTCAGCTGGCCGCAGACCAGCATACCGCCTTTCTGGCAGAGCGTCTCGTGGCTCTTCCCCTCGACGTTCGGCGTGCGTGCCTACATCAGGATGAACACCATGGGAGCCACCCTGGGCGACGTGCTCTGGGAGTACCGCTTCCTGTGGATTCAGGCCCTGCTCTACTTCGTCGTGGCCTGCCTCGTCTATCGTCATCAGATCATCCTCTCGCGCTCCCACGCCCTCGAGCGTCTCGACCGCATCGGCCGCAAACTGGAAGTGCAGGAGATGATTAAGAAGCGAAAGAAAAAGGAGTAAGAATTACGACTGCGAATTACACGAATTCAAGGCCTGCGACAAGAGAATAGATTTCACGTCCCAACTCTGTGAACACAAGATGGGATTCGCCGTTCTATAATGAGCATTTCAATATGAAGAATTCGGCAAAGCTTGAGGAGATTTCGTGGGATTTGTCATTACCATCCCGGTGGTAGTACGATATTCTCCACGTCGTGGGCCTTCTCGAACAGCGGAGAGATTTCTTCATCCGTGAATCCGGCAATGCCGCAACCGATGCGGGTCACGAGGAACGTCATGTTCTTATTCTCCTTGGCAAACTCGATGAACTCGTCCACATACGGACGGATGGTCTCTACGCCGCCTTGCATCGTCGGGATAGCATAGCACTGTCCCTGAAGACCCACGCCCTGACCCATGATGGCTCCAAACTTGCGGTAGGCGATATACGCCGCACCACCGCCGTGCATACCTTTTAGATTGCTGCCAAACACAAAGATCTCGTTTGGCTGCAGCTCTGTGATAAACTCTGGTGTCGACCTTTTCTGTTCCATAACTTCCTCTCTGATAAAGTCCATCTCCTCGAAAGCCATCGAGTCTGCCATGTCTGCCATCGAACCCGACATGGGCGTTGCTGGCATCGACATTCTGGCTTCGCCCATCGTGGCCTCCCTGCGCAGGATGGCCATTTCGTCCATCACCTCCGGCATATCCAGGTCCATGTCGAAGTTCTTCCTGAAATAAGGCACAATGATCTGCTCCTTCAGTTTCTTGTACTTCTGCGAGATCGCCGACGGGGTCATCCCCATCTGCGCCGCTATCTCCTTCGACTTGAAACCCTGCAACAGCAGCATGTCGATAATCAACCGTTCCTGACGGTCCAGCGGAGCATGGTCGCACACATCCTCCACCATCCGGTTGAACTGCAACCGCAGGTCGCTGGTCACGTCGAACGACATCAGATAGTCCTCGAACGTAATGCTGCCGTACTCCTTGCGGTACCATTTCAGCGCATCGAGCACCACATAGCGGAACCCGTTGATAAGCCACGTCTTCAGACTCACGTTCGGCGAGTGATCCTCCAGCGGTTTCCAGTCGTGCTCCATCAGGTAGAGCGCATACTGGTGAGCCAGCGACATGAAGTCCAGGTTCTCCTTCTCGCGCAGCTGATACCGCTGGTCGAAGATGTTATAGCCCACCTGACAATACCCGTAGAAATACTCACGGATAATGTCGGCTTCGCCCTCGCGGAAACCGCTCAGAATCTCTTCGTCTGACAGATTCCAGAGCCCCGCTTGCCTACCCGTTGCCTTTCGCTGATAGTACATAACTCGATATATTTTCTGCAAAATTACAAAAAAACCGCTTCATCGCTTAATTTTTCTGCAAATTCTTCTTTAAAGAGATAAAAGACGTCTTAAAACATAGTATTCACAATTTTTAAATGTACGATTATGCAAACTAAGGAAGTAAAAACCAAGAGAGTTCACAACCTGATTATTGTCGACGAGAGCGGCAGCATGGAAGTTATCCGCAAGCAAGCCTTTGTAGGCATGAACGAAACTCTGCAAACAGTCCGTAAGATGCAGGAGAAGTTCCCTGAACAGGAACAGTTCGTCACCCTGCTCACCTTCGATACTGGCCACACCACATGGCACTACGACAACCTGACCGCTGCACAGACCAAGGACTTGGATTGGAAAGCCTATCGTCCCGGTGGCGGTACGCCGCTCTACGATGCCATTGGCAAAGGCATGTCAAAGGTCAATGCCCAGATTGAGGACGGCAATCATGTGCTGGTGACTATCATCACCGACGGCGAGGAGAACAGCAGCGAGGAATGGACGTTGAAGATGGTTCGCTCTATGATAGAGAAGCTGAAGAAACAGAACTGGACCTTCACGCTCATAGGCACCGACAACCTCGACGTGGAGACTATGGCTCACTCCTTTGCCATCGATGAGCACTTAGAGTTCCAGCAGGACGAAGCCGGTACCAAGGCCATGTTCGCACGCGAACGCCGCAGCCGCGAACGCTACAACTGCTGTGTCGCCGAGGATGCCGTCATGCCTGTAGGTTCGTTCTTCGAAGAAAAATCGTGATCACATTCTTATTCTGTCCGTTTCTTTTAGGAACGGACAGATCCGAGGTAAGCAACGGTGACTTCCGTTGTCTCGTCCGTATTCATGAAACCGCCAGGGAAGGTCCAGCTTTCCTTGAAAGGCATATTACTCCTTTGAATAAAAAGCTCCTTTGGCTGTCTCATGTTGTGGCACATCCGGGATAATTTTCACTTTACTACTCGAATTATTACCTTCCTGTATCACCTGAATCTGAATGGGGATGCGCTCCTGCAGCTCTTCCACATGGCTGATGATTCCCACATGACGGCCAGACTTGGTATGCAGCGAGCGCAGTGTATTAATGGCATTCTGCAACGGCTCACCACTGAGTGTGCCAAAGCCCTCGTCGATAAACAGAGTATCTACTGCCAGCTTTTGACCGATGTCACTTA
>JAEEGJ010027368.1_pt1 | contig 11462 bp, 9 predicted proteins | sample 8958761 | NCBI WGS metagenome assembly JAEEGJ01 (sample SAMN16246546, study PRJNA631951) | gut metagenome | biome: gut microbiome; feature: rumen; material: RS-attached | host: Bos | place: Iran: Karaj | collected 2018-10
TTACGGCTCTTGATGACCTGCTCACGGTCCCCGGGCGCGATCTACTGCTCGAATACCGGCAGTTTTACCTCGGGCCCGCCGTCACGCGGCACTGCAATATGCTGCGCGTCGCGGACTGCGCCGCGGACCCGATTACGAACCGCATAGGCATAGCCGCGCTGCGTTTGTTAAACGGCAGGACGGCGATCCACTCCGATATGCTTTTGTGGGGCAAATGCGAGTCGGCTCTCAACTGCCAGAGACAGCTTTTGAACATAATGTTCTCCGTTCCGCAGATCTCCGTGCGGCTGACCGAAATAAAAGAAGAACAGCTAAAACTCGTTCGGTCGTTCGTTAAATACTATACGGAAAACAGAGAGATACTGATGCACGGCAGATTCACCGCGTATCATCCGGAACTCAATTATCCTGTAATGTGTGCGGAAACGGAAGGTAAAAAAATAACCGTGCTGCACGGCGAGCCGCTGTTTACTCCCGCGGGCAAACGCGAGGACGTATGGAACGACACCCCGTACGATCATATCGTATCGTCGGATAGCTGCGGAGATTACGAGATATTCGATATGTACGGCAGGCCTGTATCAGCCGGCAAAGCGTCGGCCGGACCGCAGAAGCTCCCCGTTCCGCGCGGCGGAATGATCAAGATAAACGGAGATGCCGGATTATGAAAAAACTGATATCGGTACTTTTAGCGGTCTGTCTTGTTACTGCGGTTTTATCCGGCTGCGCTTCGACGCCGGACGAAACGTCGGAGACGCAAACCGAACCAATGACAGAAAAAATAACGGAAACCGAAACTGAAACGGAAGCGGAGACGGAAGAGCTTGTTCAGAATGAAGAGATGAAAAGATACTTTATATTCAGGATCTGGAATTTCAGATTGCGCGACATAAACGAATTCAGATCAATAGTTGACACAGTCGTGAATACCGGCTTCAACGCGATAAAAGTCCATATGCCGTGGCATCTTTTGCAGGACGGGGACGGAAAAATCGATTATTCGCCGTTTGACGAGATGCTCGACTACGTTATAAACGTAAAGGGCCTGCCCGTCGCCGTATCGATCGATTTTGCGCGCAGATACGGCGATAAAATGCTCTCCGACGACGAGATACAGGCCGATATGAACGGAAACCTCTGCATAGGCGACGTTTATTATGAGCGGGCGACTTTGTCCTTTGCGTCCGAGACGGCAACGGAAAAAGCCGTAACGTTTTACAAAGACGCGGTAAGCCATTTTGACAGCAAATTCGGCGATAATATCCTGTTTTACCTGCCCGCGTTCACGCCGTACTGCGAGACGGAATACTGGTGTACCACGCAGTACGATTACTCGGACGCCGCCGTGAACAGATTCAGATCTTCTCTATCTGAAGAATTCGGGAGTATAGAAAAGTTAAACGAGGAGACGGGCAAAAATTACGCCTCGTTTGATGAGGTCGCGCCTCCGTCCTGCGGCGCAACAGACGCTTTGGGGATCTTGTGGTATAATTTCAGACACGAAATGCTGAAAAGCTTTATAGACAGACTCGCCGCCGCGCAGAAAGAAGCCGCGCCGGAAAGCAAAATAACACTACAGCTCGGATCCGTGTTTGACGAGGCGTCATACCTGCGCTGTACGCTGCGCTTTGCCGATCTTTGCGAGAATGCGGACATAGTCTGGTTTGACGACGCGCCGCTGTACGACCACAATTTCTCAATGGATTACGTGCGCTCTTCTCTGCCCGACAACGTGCTTATAGCGCAGGAAATAGACGGACCGCGGCAGTACGCGGCGTCGCTGGAAGCGTATTTAAATCAGGGACTTATATCATATCAGCGCGGCGCGACTTTCTTGTCCGTGGCAAACTGGGAGATAGACGATTATTATTATCAGTATGAAGATGTATTCAAACAGATAGTTCAAACGTGGCTGTGCGATACGCCGCCCGAGGTGATCGAGATAACCGACGGCGCACCGACACTGACAGTCAAGCTTCGCGATATGCTTAAAAGAAAAAGCCCGTCCGGGTTTATATCAAAATACAACAAACTCTTGAAAAGCAGCGACGCTGTGAAGATCACCGTTGTTGACGATCTTAAATAAAAAAGCAAGCCGGATACGTAACAGTACCCGGCTTGTTATTTTCTTCATTAGCGAAGCGACATCATTAGCGATAGCGACATCATTAGCGAAGCGACATCATTAGCGAAGCGGCATCATTTAATCTCCGTTCCGCCCCATTCAACGACGGTGAAGCCGTTTCTTTGCGGCGTTTCTATCGTCTGCGGCTCGATCTCAGCGTATTCGTCAAGCGGTTTGTAGGCCATGAATACGCGTATCACCGTGTCCGGCTCCGGAGTTACAGTGAGCTTTGCGTTGTCCGTATATGCGGTCGTCTGGAAAGATATGAGATTATACGCGTTGTTCTGCATACGCGGCAGCCAGTAGATGATGAACTCGTCCGCTTCTTTTTCGTTCAAACCGGCTTTCTGTAGCACTTCATTTAAAAATTCCGCCGTTTCGGAGCCTTTGACGCAGAAGCCTTGCGAAAAATCATATTCCGCGTTTGATATACCCTCCCAGAACAGCGCGTAGTACTGCCGTCCGTCCTCAAACACGAGCGTTCCGTCGGGGTAGGCGGTAAAATTATCCCAGCCGTTTTCATATTCGGGGTACGTGCACGTCAGCGTGCCGTTATAATCAAGTTTGACCGAGCAAACCGTCTCCGTTTCCGGATAAAGATAGATTATCGGCTTATAGTCGACCGGCTCGTCCTGATCCGGATCGCACGAACAAAGCGTGAGCATAAACACCGCGCACAGCGCAAAAATTATCAGTTTTTTCATAATGTCTCCTTTTAAATATTTAAAGTACATTTCGGTGCTTTCATATATTTAGACGCAATTTTTGCCTGAATAGTTTCAGCACATCGCCATTATTTACAAAAAATTCATATAGAAACCCCTGCGCCCCATCATTTTTTGATGGGAGGGGACAGGGGGGTATGGGGGTGGCGCGTAGCGCCGTGAGGGGTGGGGACCCACCATAATTCGTCCCGTAGGGACACCGATTTTTATTCTTTATTCTTTATTATTTATTCTTTAAGACGGACGACCAATGGTCGCCCCTACATTGATTTGTTTTATGCGGACGACCAATGGTCGCCCCTACAAGCAGGTCGTCGAGGCGCCGACCTCTACTGCCTGAATTCTTAATTCTGAATTCTTAATTCGGAAGCGGTGCTCCCTCCCCTGTGTTATTCGTTTTCGTATTTATCTTTATACGCCTCTGCAAGCGTGTTGAACAGCGCTTCCGCTTTGCCGCCCACGGGCTTGCCGTCTATTTCGGAAACTCTGCGGAACATAGCCGACGCCGAGCCGACTATGACCTCATCAGCGTTTTTCATTTCGTCCACCGTAAACGTGCGTAATTCGTGCGGCAGACCCAGCTCTTCGCAGATTTTTAACACGTATTTGCGCGTGACGGACGGGAGTATGTATTTTGTAAGCGGCGGGATGATGACTTTGCCGCCGGATATGATCAAAATTGAAGAATGCGAGCCTTCCGTGACGGTCTCGCCTCTGTGCAGCGCCGCTTCGTAGCAACCGGCTTTTGACGCTTTCTGTGCCGCCATGACGTTCGGTAAAAGGTTCAGCGTTTTTACGTTGCACATCTCAAACCTTATATCCGGCTCGGTTATCATTTTTACGTATCCGGACATATCAACGCGTTTCAGCGGCTTTGCGTACGCAAACAGATTCGGCTTTATTTCCTCGTTATACTTATGGTCGCGCAGAGCCGTGCCGCGTGACGCCTGAAAATATATCAGCGCGTCGCCCTCCGGCTTTGTCAGCCGAACGAGCTCGTCAAATATGCTTACAAGCTCCTCTTTGCTCCATACCGGATCTATATTTATCATTTTGCAGCTGTTCACGAAGCGCTCGTAGTGGCTGTCCATCGCAAAATATCTGCCGCATACGTACGTCGTGACGTCGTATATACCGTCGCCGAAATACATTGCGCGGTCTAAAACCGGCGCTTTCAGCTCGTCAAGCGGCGCGTACTCACCGTTATAATAACCGTAATTCATCGTCATTACCTTCTTCCGTTATTGTCAAGCATATCTTTTTTTACCTGCCAGAGCTTTTCGGACAGGTCCACGTAATACTCGTGCGGATTTTCAAATCTCGTCACCTCGTCCCAGAGCGTTTCCATCTGCTCTGCGCAGTATTTTTTGATCTCTTCTATATCCGGCAGCTCGTACACGAGCTCGCCGTCTTTGAATATCTGCTTCATCAGCTTCACGGCTTTGAAATCGCTTAACGTCTTGCGCTTCCAGGTATAGTCCGGGTCGAATATTTCAAGCGGTTTGTTGTCGTCTATCACCTCGTCGTAAACGCAGATCTGATCTGCAAGCGCCTTGCCGGTCTTCCTGTCAAACAGACGGTAGACCGTTTTGAAATGCGGATTCGTTATTTTTGAGGTGTTTTCGCTTATCTTGATTTTCGGTATGATCTTTCCGTGTTCGTCTTCAACAGCCGCCAGTTTATAAACGCCGTCGAAAACCGGCTCGCTTTTGCTCGTTATAAGCCGCTCTCCTACGCCGAAAGCGTCTATGCACGCGCCCTGATTCAAAATATCGCGGATCGTGAACTCGTCAAGCGAGTTTGAGGCGACTATTTTGCAGTGAGGATAACCGGCTTTGTCAAGCATTTCTCTTGAGCGGCGGGAAAGATACGCGATATCGCCCGAATCTATGCGGATACCGAGCTTCACGTCGCGCCTGTCGGGACCGAAATTGTTATCAAACGCTTTTATCGCGTCCGGCACGCCGTCTTTTAACACGTTGTACGTGTCGACTAACAGCGTCGCCGCCTTCGGATATATTTTGCAGTACGTGTCGAACGCCTCGTATTCGGAGTCGAACATCTGCACCCACGAATGCGCCATGGTTCCGCCGGCGGGAACGCCGTATTCTTTATCGGACAGCGCGCACGCCGTGCCCGCGGCTCCGGCTATATACGCGGCTCTCGCGCCGAGCACCGCGCCGTCCGCGCCCTGCGCGCGTCTGGAGCCGAATTCGGACACCGCTCTTCCCTTCGCCGCCCTTACTATGCGGCTCGATTTTGTGGCTATGAGCGACTGGTGGTTGAGCGAAAGCAAAATAAACGTCTCAACGAGCTGAGCCTCCGGCGCTTTTGCGCGCACCGTCAGAACAGGCTCGTGCGGGAATACCGGCGTTCCCTCGGGGATAGCCCAGATATCGCCGGTAAAACGAAAGTCCTTTAAATATGATAAGAATTCTTCTGAAAATACGCCTTTTCCGCGCAGAAACTCAATATCGTCTTCCGAAAAATGAAGGTTCTGCACGTATTCTATCACCTGCTGCAGGCCCGCGGTAACGGCGTAGCCGCCGTTATCCGGGATGTGACGGAAAAACACGTCAAAATAGCATATCTGATCCTTTTTGCCGGATAACAGATAGCCGTTGCCCATCGTCAGCTCGTAAAAATCGCATAGCAGAGTATAATTTTTCTCAGTCATTTTTTTGCTCCTCTTCCCGTTATCTCTATCTGTAAAGACTGCATAACGTCAAGCGCTTTTTCGTTCAGTTCCGGATCTGCGCACGACGTGCATCTTGCGTCGACTATTATATGCGCGTATGGCGCCGCCGTCTTTGCTATAACGGCGTTTGAGAGCACGCAGATATTTGAAACGAGCCCGCACAGCTCTATCGTCTCATATTTGCCGTCAAGTATGTACTCGCCTAACGCCTCGCAGCCGAACGTGCCTTTTTCAAATATCGCGGAGGCGAATTTTGATATCCTTGCCACGTTTCCGTAGAGCTTATGCCCCTTCGTTCCCTTTATGCAGTGCGGAACGGGCAGATATTTGCCCTCCTCCGTATCAAGATAATTCGAAGCGTGCGTATCGAGAGTGAAGACTACCTCACCCCCGTCTATAAGATACTGCTGTATCTTGTTAAGTATCGGTTTTTCGAGCTTTTCCGCGCCGGGAAAGCCGAGCGAGCCGTCTACAAAATCATTCTGATAATCAACAACAACAAGTAATTTCATAACAATGTTCTTTCGTTTAAGTTAAACATAATAATAATAGCACATATTTGCAAATTTGTAAACAATAAATATTGACAAAAAATGTCTATGGCAGTATAATATATTTAAAAAGTCAGACAAACGGAGGTGTTTTTATGGCTGATCCCACAGTCAAAGGTTTTGATAAAAAGAAAGTACGCTATCTTGTTCTTATAGCTATAATAATAGCCGTTGAAGCGATCTTCTGCTTCACCCCACTCGGTTCCATACCCATAGGTCCGCTCGTGGCGACGCTTGCGATGATACCCGTTTGCATAACCGGAGTTCTTCTCGGCGTCAGAGCCGGAACGGTGCTCGGCTTTATAGCCGGTCTGTTCAGCTTTATCGTCTGGACGTTCATGCCGCCGAGCTTTATGGCCATTGCTTTTACGCCGTTTTATAAGATCGAGCTCGGTGATACGACTTTCGGCGGCAACTGGTGGTCGCTTGTGATCTGCTTTGTTCCGAGGATTCTGACCGGTACGTTATCCGCTCTCGTCTACAAAGCGATAGCGGGCAAAACCGAGAAAAACGCGATCAAGATAACGGGCGCCGCCGTTGCCGGTATAACAGGTTCCGTTGTCAACACCGTCGGCGTTTTGGGCGGGATCGCGCTGTTTATGCACAGGGAATTCTCCGCTATTTACGCAATGAACGAATTCGGCGCTACGACGATAGCCGCCGTTATAGGCGTTACGATACTTACGAACGCCATACCGGAAGCCGTCTTATCCGGCGTCGTTACGCCTGCCGCGGTACCGATAAGAAAACTTATCGACCGCTCATGATCCTTTGATATTTACTATAAGGTTCTCGTCCTTTTTAAGGGCGAGCCTTTTGTTTCCTATGATAAGCGTGCCGCCGGATTTGTCCGTATAAACTTTAAGCGTTCCGTTCTCGTACTCTACGTAAACGTAGCCGCCGTTCAACGGCACGGTGCCCATTATCTTTTCAAGTCCGCCGGTCTGCGGTCTTACCTCAAACGTCTTCGCGCCGGGAGAGGTGACTTTGACGCCTAAATAATATCTGCCGAGCAGATATACGGGACCCGCGCCCCACGCGTGACAGAGCGACCTGCCGTATTTCATGACGTACATGGAGTAGTGTTCTGCTCCCTGCTCATTCGGCAGATACTGCTCCCAGATTGACGTCGCGCCGAGTTTGAGCATACCGCCCCAGTACGAGCGTATCTGCTGTGTTGCGTACTCGAACTCACCGCAGCCGCAGAGCGCGTCAAGCTCGTAGAAGCCGAAATACGGCGTGGTTATATGCGGTATCTCTTCATTCTTTAATACTTTTTCTATTATTTCCGCTTTCTTTTCGTCGTCCGCTACGCCGGTCATGAGCGCTAAAACGTTTGTGTGTCTGCCGACTCTTTCATAGCCGGAGTCAAAGCTGTCCACGTATGCGCCGCGGTCAGCCCGCCAGAAATCGCGGTCTATGTTTTTGCGTAAAGTCTCCGCGCTTTTTTTATACTCTTCGCCGTCGCATCCGCACGCTTCGCAGAGCTTTGACATACAGATCATGGCTTTATACAAAAGCATCTGCTCGCCCGCGGCGGCGCCGTTTTTATCTATATCCGCCCAGTCTATGAATATCCAGTCGCCGGGTCTGCCGACAACGTAGCCGCGGCCGTCAAGACGCGAGATTATAAAGTCGTACAGCGCTTTTACTCTCGGGAATATGAATTTGACGAAATCCGTATCTCCGCTTGAAAAATAATAGTCGTATACGCCGCAGATAAGATACGCGGAATAGTCGTTTATGCTGTTTATATGCTGTTTATACGGCGGCTTGCCTAAAAGCAGCGTTATGGTACGGCGCGTTATGTCGTTATCGTGGAAGAGATAATTGTTTATCATATAGCTCTGATACGCGTCGCCGGACCAGACCCATCTGTCGCGCTTTATGCCGTCTATAAAGAACTCGCGCGAGCAGAGGTGGAACGTGTACGCGCACGTTTTCCAAACGTCGTTAATGAGCTGATCCTCGCACTCAAAGCTGCCTATGTCTTCAAGCGGAAGGTACTGATAGTACGCGCTTATCTTCAGGCTTGCCGCGAGCTTGTCCGGGATATATACGTATCGGAAAGCGCAGGCGGGCAGGCGGTAGCTCATTTTGCCGCCGCATTTTTCAAACAGATACGCATTTTTCGTGTCCGCCGCTTCTTCTTCCGATTCTCCGAAATAAACCGTAAGATCTATCGTATCTATCGCGTTTTCTATCATAAGCTCGGAGAACGTTTCAAAACCGAAGTCGTACATCATGCCGTCGCCGTGCTGTTTTATCTCTTTGGGCATTATGCGGCGGTACGAGAACGGAAACTCGAGCGGAGTCACCTCCGGGTCGGTATACGCGGGATTGTCGCCGGCGTTGATAAACTCGCACGTGTTGTCGGAGACGAGCCAGCTTCGATCCGTCGCGACCGTGTCCGACACGGCGTAGATACACGGCAGATCGCGGTATTCGTTTACCGTAACGACAATGGTATGTGTGCCTTCCGAGAAGAATATGTCTTCTCCTATGCGGTATTTTTTCGCGTTGTCAAAATTGACGTAGCCTTCACCGCAGGCGATTATTTTTACGTATCCTTCGGCTTTCGCTTCAAAAGTCTTTGTAAACGTGACGGTGGGATATACCGTAGCCTGCGACCAGAACGGCGGTATGTTCACGCCGAACTCGTACCGCCTTTCGTGCATTTTCAGTCCGTGATATATCTCGTAATCACCTCTGTACCAGATCCACTTGCTTTCCATTGTTTTTCCTTTCTTCACTCGAATTTTTCGCCGTCGGTCTTGTATACGCCGACACGCATCACGGTATAAAGACTGCCGTTCGGGTCGCTTAAATCAAGCTCAAAGTATTTGCACAGCGCCTTTATTATATATTCCGGGTTTATATACGTTGCGTTCTCCGCGGAGACCACCGTTTTAATCCTGACGGTATGCTCCGCTATATATTCAGCGGTAATGCTTTTGACGTATGGCGTTATATCAAAATCCATAAAACCGCTTTCTGTCTTCTTCGTCCGCTTTTCAACTATGACTGCAGATTTGAAAAGTGTTTCGATTTTTTCTGCAAAATCCGATGTAATATCGGGCGATATTATCATTATCTCATATTCGGAGTACGATATTTGTCGGAATTCGGTTTTCGGCTCGTACACGCTTATGACGCGTATGTCCGGCGGCAGATTTTTGTTAAGCCGCTCCGGTATGTCCGATATTTCGTCGTCAACGGGTACTTTTATATCAAGAAATTCGCATCTGCTCTCCGTGCCGATAGCCGTCGGCAGCGAGAAGACGAGATACGGGCGCGGATTGTAGCCGTGCGTATGCTCGACTTTTACCTTTGCGCGGGTGAGAACGGATTTCATCGTTCTGTCAAGATCGAGATGCGAGATGAATTTGCCGTTGCCTGTTTTTTCGAATTTCAGCCTTATTTTTTTGTATTCGGGCACCATCTGTTCACACCTCCGAGCTTGTTTGCGCCGCAGCCCGCGCAGCCTTCCGCGCAGCACTGCGTCGTTTTTCCCTCGTACGCTTTTCTGCGCTCCGACAACAAAAACTTTTTGCTGACGCCGCAGTCGATAACGTCCCACGGCAGGACTTCATCGTCTCGCCGCCGTCTGTTTGCGTAAAACGCGGGATCTATACCGCAGTCGGAAAACAACTTCATCCATTTGTCAAATTCAAAATACTCGCTCCACGCGTCAAATCTCATATTGCGCTCTGACGCCAAAAGCATGACCTTGCAGAGTTTTCTGTCGCCGCGGGCCAAAACGGCCTCGATAAGCGAACCGTCCGCGTCGTGATAATTGTATTTTATGCGTCTGTCGTTACAGCAGTCGCCGAGCAGCTTTTGTTTACGTTTGTATTCTTCCAGCGTGTCCTGCGCCTCCCACTGAAACGCGGTGAAAGGTTTGGGGATGAAGCACGCGACGGATATAGTCACCTGCGGCTTGCCTTTGGGTCTGCCCTCCGTCTCGTAAAACGCGTTTATGACGGTTTTCGCTAAATCAGCTATGCCTTTTATATCCTCGTCCGTCTCGGTCGGGTGGCCTATCATGAAATACAGCTTGACGGCGGTCTTGCCGGAGGCGAAAGCGACCTTGCAGGCGCGCAGGACCTCCTCTTCCGTCAGGTTTTTGTTTATAACGTCGCGCAGACGCTGTGTTCCGGCTTCCGGTGCGAACGTCAGCGTTGACGTTCTTACGCTGCTTATCTTTTTCATAAGCTCGTCCGTAAAGCTGTCCGCACGCAGCGACGGAAGCGTCAGGCTTATCATATTGTCGTCCGTCCAGGACAAAAGCCCGTCCGTTAATTCTCTCAGTCCGGTATAGTCGGACGTGGAAAGCGAGCAGAGCGATATTTCGTCGTACCCCGTGTTTTCAAACGTTTTCTTTGCCTGTTCGTTAAGCAGATTAGGGTCCTTTTCGCGTATCGGGCGGTAGATCATACCCGCCTGGCAGAAGCGGCAGCCGCGTATGCAGCCGCGCATTATTTCAAGCGTTATCCTGTCCTGCACGCATTCAATATACGGCATTACGGGCATATACGGAAAATACGCTTTATTGAAATCTTCAATAATACGCTTTGTAACTGTTTTAGGTATATCGTCGTATACCGGTCTGTATTCTTTTACCGTGCCGTCTTCGTTATATGAAACGCCGTAAAGCGACGGGACGTAGAAGCCGGGCAGCTTTGCGGCTTCGTGCAGAAAATCTTTGCGGTTATAACTGCCGTTTTCTTTCATTTTTATATACAGGCGCGAGAATTCCGGCAGAGCCTCTTCCCCCTCGCCTATCGAAAAAACGTCAAAGAAATCCGCTAACGGCTCCGGGCTATACGAGCAGGGACCGCCGCCTATGACTATCGGGTCGTCTTCGCCGCGGTCTGCCGACAAAAGCGGCACGCGCCCGAGTTTCAGCATATTCAGAACGTTGGTATAGCACAGCTCGTACTGGAGCGTGAAGCCCAAAATATCAAATTCATACAGCGGCGTTCCCGTTTCGTGCGAGGTCAGAGGCAGATCATACTTTATCAGCTGTTCTTCCATATCCACCCACGGCGCGTAGGCGCGCTCGCAGTAAACGTCTTTTTCTTCGTTCAGGCAGCCGTAAAGTATGCGGACGCCTAAGTTCGACGTACCTATTTCATACGTATCCGGGAACGCAAAAGCCCAGCGGCATTTTATACCCGATAGGTCTTTTATGACCTGCCCGTATTCGCCGCCCGTATATCTTCCGGGCTTCAAAACCTGTTTAAGTAAAGTGTCTTTATAAAACATTTTCATCCCATTATATTTGAATTTATATAAGTATACCAAAAATATATAAAAAAATCAATGGGTTAACTGAATTTTTCTATTTTTTATAATACAAA
>JAEEGJ010027369.1_pt1 | contig 11462 bp, 10 predicted proteins | sample 8958761 | NCBI WGS metagenome assembly JAEEGJ01 (sample SAMN16246546, study PRJNA631951) | gut metagenome | biome: gut microbiome; feature: rumen; material: RS-attached | host: Bos | place: Iran: Karaj | collected 2018-10
TCTTCAGGATCCAACCAGCGAGCGCGAGGCCAAGGAGGCAGATCGAAACTATCACCAGTGCCTGAAGTCCGCCCTCCACACTTAAACAAACCGCAATAGATAGTGCCACCAATAGTATCTCAACAGCCCTGAACAGCTTGGTATACTTTAGCATATCCGGTATCTCTTCGCCCATGGCGAGCGCCTTATTGGCGCGCCTCGACCAAGTGAGATAGCCCACGAGGACAGTTAAGCCCATAAGAATTTCAATTACCATCATGAGCAGAAGGAAAGTAGGTCTTTCCAAATAGGGATAACGGGACGATACGGAGTAGTTCATAAAGGAATACAAGCCTAGCCACATCGCACACAGCACAATTCCTCTGACCGTCTTGCCTATGGTTCTTTTGGTATTCATCAAGTGGACGCTGTCATCAGTATCCAACGGCTCTGCCTCCGGATCCTCGTTCATAAAAAAGCTTATGTTATTGTTACTTCTGTCATTACGTGAACTGATCCTCTGCCATCCAAGGCTTTCAGCGTAGTCCACTATGCTTTTCAGTTCATCGCTTTCACCATTGTCCATCCAGCCATCTTCAGGTCTGGTGAACACGACGCTGAAGGCTCTTTCCTTAGGCTCGGCCTCCTCGTATCTCCACAGCATGCCGGCCTTTCGGAGGATCCAGCCTTTCCTGGACATTTCGCCGAGCACCTTTTCAGTTCCTTTTGCGTCATATCCCAGAGTAGGGCAAAGTGTGATCTTGGTTCTCATATCTATCATCTCCTAAACCATTTTCTCGTAATCATTTATCTGCGTCTTCAGCCTGTCGTACTCGCGGCGCAAAATATCTTCCCCGTCAGCTGTGATGACATAGTAGCATCTGCGGCCTTCGCGGCGTGTCTCTTCTATTATTCCCTCATCCACAAACTGAGCGGTCAGGTTGTACAGCGTGCCCGGTCCGATCTTGACTCTTCCATTGGTGAGCTCGTTCACGGAGTCCGCCACGTCCATACCGCAAGCCTCCTTACGGAAGCACAGCAGTATGTAAAACATTTGCTCGGTAAGTGTCTGAAACTTAGTTCTTGCCATGTCTTTCTCCTTAGGCGAATTACGGTTATATCGAATATCGATATTTCTCGTCTTAAGAATATATCGATTATCGATATTTGTCAACAGGATTTTTACAAAAAATAGAACAGGCCCCCGCACAGGGGCCTGCATATCTAGTCAATTGCCATTAGTTTGATTTTTTGCTCTCTACCTTGACGCGGCCTTCGTGAAGCCTCTCCTGGAAGAAATCCTTGACGGAGCAGCCGGCGCGTCCGGAGGAAGCGCAGGCGCATGCGCAGGCGCAGGAAGAAGCGCAGGCGCAGGATGATGCGCAGGAAGAAGCACAGGAGGAAGCGCAGGAAGAATGGTGTGATGAACGGCTTCCGGAGGAGCTGCTTCTGGAACCGCCTCTCACGGGAACGTTCACGACGTTTACGCTGATGTAAGTGTTGCCTGAATCGCCGTATCTGTAAGTGCCCTTCTTGGTGTACTTCTCGGGGTTCTTGATGTCCTTCTCTTCTACTACCTCTTTGCTCTTGATCATACTGCGTCCGCAGTACTGGCAGCTGTCCTTGCCTTCCTCGCGGGCCATGCCGCAGCTGGGGCAGTTGTCGTAGTACTCGATCTTGGTGCGTACGATCTTTTTCTCGGTCCTCTGGTTGGAACCGAAGCCGAGGCCGTTGGCGATCCACTTTATGAAATTGAACAGGAGCACGAAGGGCGCGCTTACCATCAACAGAGCTATGATCGCAGCGATCAGGCCGCCGATGGCTTCAAAGATACCGAAGTTTTCGCCGCCTCCGTTGCCTCCGCCGTTTCCTTCGGTATTCTGGTTCTCGATGGAGAATCCGAAGGCGTCATTGGGATATACCACGGTCATGGTATATCTGTCTCCTCCGGAAAGGGATGAGTAGAAGGTCAGGTATCCATCCTCCTCAAAACAATCGGGCTGCCATGCTCCCGCCTTGTCGGCATTCCAGAGTATGTACAGATTGTCCACGTCGATGTCATCGAACCAGGCAGGGGTGAAGGTGTATACTGTCTCGCCCTCGACCCATTTGTCGATCTGGTACATGTGGTCCTGAGTCATTGAGAACTCCACGGTCACGACCTCTCCCTCTCCGTAGCCACGGTCGAGGTAGATGGCAAGGGAGTTGCCGTTGTCCTCGATGTAGTCAACGGAATCAGAAATGGGAGTGATGTTGGTATGATATTGGTTGGGTACGCCCAGGTCTATCCATTCCAGTTCACCTATGGAATCGTCCAGGACCATCCATTCGATGTGATAAGTCATCTCAAGGGACGCATCCTCGTTGACGTCCACAACTATGATGAAGTTGAGGATCTCGTCGGTGGCTGCTGCATAGGCGGGGACTGCCGATGCGAACACGGCAAACAGGATGACGGCCGCTATGACTATGAAACCAGTCGTTCTTTTTACAAAAGTGTTCATCAGCAGGTCCTCCTTAAGGGGCATTCGCCGGTCATGTCAGCCGAATAGTTTCTGTGTTCGGTACATGCGGGGCAGTTCCAGATGTTCTCCCAGTCATCGCGGAGCATGTTGCCGATGGGTCTGTCGGACAGCCAGCTCTGGCAGGGAACTACGTTCCCGCCGGGTGTGATGGCCATGTTGGACAGGCAGGCGCCGCATGACGGTGAGGGTATGTTGAGTTCTTCGAAAACTTTCTGGTCGATCCAGCCGGGAGATGTGAAGGCGATCTCCATGCCGTTCTCGTGGCAGTAGGCAACAGCTTCTCTCAGGATCTTTTCCAGTTCGGGTCCGGAAAGCTGGATGCTCTCGGATTCATCGGTGGTGGCGTTTCCGGTCATGATCATGCCGGAACAGGTCACGTAGATGATGCCTTTGTCGTGGAGGAATCTGAGAGTGCTTATGTAGTCGCTGTTGAGAGTGCAGATCGGTGTGTTGATGCTGACAGAAAGTCCTTCCTTCAGGGCGTTGTCGATGCCGTTCACGGTGTTCCGGAACTGGTCTGCACCTACCAGCTTGTTGTGTACCTCGGGGTCGCTGGAATAGAAGGTGATCTGCACGCTGTCAAGCTCAGCCTCGTGGAGCTTGCGGCAGTATTCCTCAGTCAGCTTGATGCCGTTGGTATTGAGCCTTGAGATGAACCAGCGGGCGTAGCTGATGAGCTCGAAGATGTCCTCACGCATGGTGGGTTCTCCGCCGGTGAAGGTGACCTGGGGTATCTCTGCCTGACGGCACTTGTCCAGGATCTGCTTCCATTCTTCGGTGGAAAGCTCCGCCTCGTCCGAAAGGGTCTGACCGGCGGCGTAGCAGTGGATGCATTTCTGGTTGCAGTGCCATCTGCCGTCTTTTGTCATGGCGCTGACCATGATATCCATACGGTGAGGAGCGTTCATGTACTCCTCATATTCGCCGATGGACATGTAGTTCACGTCGGTGGTCACAGGCTCGCGGTAAGCGATCTGCCGGATGGTGGTATAGATGGTCTCCATATCGGTGGAGATCCGCTTCGAGGAAAGGAAGGGCATGATGTTCCTGGAGTTCTCCATGGCCCTCTGCAGGATGCCGCGGATGTCCTCCTCGCCGATCTCCTTGCCGTCGTACTTGTTGGTCTCCCGGATCATCTCAGCCAGCATGACTGCCCATGCAAAATTCACGGGAATTATGTCGGTTCCGTTGATGATGGCGACACTGGGGTTCAGAGCGTTTTCTTCTTTTTTGGGCGGGATCAGGTGGATCCTGATGGCGCCCGGTCCGCCGGGGTTCAGCGTGGTGTGAAGGACCTCGTTGAAAGTCGTGTCCATGTACTCATTGATCCCCTTGACGGTCTTGGTTCTCCTGAACAGTTTAGGTACAGGTATCATTGTATCCTCCTTGCGGCAGCTCTCGGCATGCCGTTACGTTTACCTTTTGGCGTACATTCCTAGCCATTATTATCATACCATAAAACGCGGCAGACTGCAATTGTATCGGCGATGTATGAAGAGGAATCCTTCTTCATGAAAAAGGGGCCGGGACAGTTCGGGACAGATACCTCAGGCGGCAGGTGTTTTGCTTATCCCAGGGCTACGTCAAGGGCCATCATCACTGAGAAGCCTGCAGCGAAAAGGAGAACTCCCACGTGGGAGTGTTCGCCCTCCGCCATTTCCGGGATCAGTTCTTCCACCACCACGTAGATCATGGCTCCGGCTGCGAAACTGAGAAGGTAGGGCATCACGGGAACTATTGCCTGGGCTGCCAGTACTGTAAGGAGACCGGCCAGCGGTTCCACCACTCCGGAAAGAACGCCGTCACCGAAGGATCTGAGCTTGCTTCTGCCGGCGGCGTAAAGGGGCATGGAGATTATGGCGCCTTCCGGAAAGTTCTGGATGGCGATACCTAAGGAGAGGGCCAGGGCTCCGCCTGCACTTATCTCCGCTGAACCTGTCATGTATCCTGCGTAGACCACGCCCACCGCCATCCCCTCGGGAATGTTGTGGAGCACGACCGCAAGGACCATCATGGTGGTGCGGGCAAGGTGACTGGCCGGCCCTTCCGATGATTCTGCGTTCAGATGCAGGTGAGGAATGACATGGTCCAGTATCAGGAGGAAAAGTATCCCCAGCCAGAAACCGATGAAGGCGGGGAGAAACGAAAGTCTGCCCATGTCTTCGGACTGCTCCATGGCGGGGAGTATGAGGCTCCAAACTGAGGCCGCGACCATCACGCCTGCGGCGAACCCGGTGAGGGCCTTCTGTATTTTGATGTTGAGGCCGCGTCTCATGAAGAAGACGCAGGCTCCTCCGGCGGATGTCCCGATCAGAGGGATCATGAGACCGGTGATTATTTCGTGGTTTATCATTTTTTGCGTTCAATACTTGAAAAAATCTGTGGGACGATTTATAATAGCCTAAGTTAGTTAAGACTAACCATTATTATAACGGAGGTTCGGAGAATGTCAACTGTAATAATCATCGCGGGAGCGGCGTTGATAATATATGCCATATACGGCACGGTCCAGAAGTTCAGGGGCAAAGCCAAGTCCAGCTGCTGCGGCACATCGGAGACGGTGTCTGCAAGGAAGGTGGAGGACACGGACAAGTCCCACTATCCCTTCAGCTACATTGTGAACATTGAGGGCATGAAGTGCTCCAACTGTGCGACCAACGTGCAGAACGCACTGAACGACATGGGCGACGTCTGGGCCAGGGTGGATCTCGGGAAACACCGCGCCAGCGTACTGGCCAAGAACGAGAAGACAGAGAGCGACTTCAGGGATGCTCTCCGCAAGACCCCCTACAGAGTAGCGGGTATCGACTGAAAGTGAAAACGCCATCCCGTCCGCCGGGATGGCGTTTTAGTATGCATTGAGGGCTATTTACTGCAGTGGGCCATGATGGCTTCCGCCGCGAACTCCGCGGTACCGGGGCCGCCTGCGGCGTCGATGTTCTCAGTGAATTCGCCGCCTGCGGCGTACATCTTTCCCAGGCCGGCGAGGATCTCGTCGGTGCAGGTGTAGTAGTGCTCGGTTATGTAGGACTGGAGTTTCACTACCTGACTCCGGACATCGGGGTCGGAAGCATCCTTACCCTGCATCCTGCCGAATTCCGCAAGGATCGCCATAAGACCGTCGCCCAGTGCCTTCTGATCGGCAGGCGTCCGGCCGGCGCTTTTAGCCTCAAACTCGGCGTACTCTTTGGTCTTGCCCCAGGTCTCTCTGGCCTGCCTGGCGTATTCCTCCATCTTCTCTGTATCAAAAGCCTTAAAGTCCATTTTATTTCCTCCTGTTGAACGTATGTCTTCTGCAAGTCCTATGAGATTCTCGATGTGCTCCTTCTTCATGGTGAGAAGTTGGATCTGCTGCTCGAGAGCCCTGTTCCTGTCAAAATCCGGGCTGTCCATTATTCTGCGGATGTCGCTCAGCGGGAATTCCAGCTCGCGGAACAGCAGGATCTGCTGCAGCTTCTCCAGGTCCTTCGTGTCGTAGAGCCTGTATCCCGAGCCGGAATGCCCGGCGGGATGAAGCAGTCCGATCCTGTCGTAATACTGAAGTGCTCTGATGCTGACGCCTGTCAGCCTGCTTACCTCGTGCACGGTCATCATGTGGCTGTCCTCCTCATCTGAGACAAGTATAAACTATTACGTAACGTAAGAGTCAAGAGCAAAAACCGCGTATGATCCAACAAAAAACCTCCTTTGCCGTCTTAGACAAAGGAGGTCTGATCGTGGTGGAGATGGCGAGAGTCGAACTCGCGTCCAAAAGCATATCGGCGGGACTTTCTCCGAGCGCAGTTAACGATTTAGAGTTTCGATTTTCGAGACGCCCGTTAACGGGCTTCCCGGTCCTCTATCTCGTAAGGCCTTGTGCTACCGAGAACTCACACAAGGGTTCCCCGTATAGTCGACGCCAAGACCTGAACCTACGGGTAAATCCAGGCTGACGCGCGGTGCAGAACTAAGCTGCGATTGCGAATGTGTTATTTCTTTTAGCGTTTCTTTTAAACGGATCGTTTGGTAGGCGGACCGATCGACCGCCGCTCGCTTATCCCGATTCAACACCCCTGTCGAAACCTTTACATCCCCAGGCAGGTGCGTACCATTCGCGGGGTAATTATGGCACAGATGCAGGTTTTTTGCAATAGCTCTGCGCAAAAAACTACTGTCGCTTTTTGGCCCTGTCGGTTGTATTGGAGTGGATTCTTTGCTATATTATTGTTATGGCTAGAAAGACGCCCTGGCAGAAGGAGTGGGCAAATCTCCTCAAAGCGGAGGCCAGGTATCAAAAGCATAGGACCGACGGACCGACGTCTCTTCTGTTGATGAAGCTGGATCGCTTCATCCCGGAGAAACTGAGCGGCACTCTTGCTGCGGCCTTTTTTAAGGCCTTCCAGATCATCTTCGAGAAGGGCACCAAACTTATCGAACTGACCTACAACAGCCAGAGGCGTAAGGCGGACTTCAAGGTGAGCCACTACGCCAACGAGCTTTACGGAGACCAGCGGTCGGCCAGAAGGTTCACCAAGAACGCCAAGGGAAGCAGGCTGATCAACCTGATCATATCCTTCGTGGAGGGCACGGTGCTGGGCCTGGTGGGACTGGGCATTCCGGACATACCGCTGTTCATCGCAGTGGTGCTCAAGGGCGTGTACGAGGTGGCTCTGAGTTATGGATATGATTATCACGATGAGAACGAAAAGATATTCATCCTCAAGGTCATATCCGGGGCCATGAAGGACGACGAGGAGTTCGTGGAGGCGGATGAACAGTTCAATGCGGACATCGACGTCATCGCCCGGGACTACGGCGAGATCGGCGGATGGAGCATAGACAAGACCGATCAGATCAGGGTCACATCTGACTCCCTGGTCAAGGAAATGATCTACACCAAGTTCGTTCAGGGCTTCGCCATAGTGGGTATATTCGGAGGGATCTTCGATCCGGTATACGTAAACAGGATAACGAAATATGCGATGCTGAAATACAGAAGGAGATTTCTGGCTGCGAGATTAGAGGAGGAAAAGCATGCACAGGACAGAGAACAGATTTGATACGGCGTTCATAACGAAGGCGGGACTGATAGCGGCGCTCTACATAGCGCTGACATTCGTCTCACAGTTCGTGGGACTGGCCAGCGGAGCCATACAGTTCAGGCTCTCGGAGGCACTGACCATACTTCCCATGTTCACCGCTGCGGCGGTGCCGGGGCTGACGGTGGGCTGCATCCTGGCCAACATACTCACGGGCTGCGCCATGTGGGACGTGGTGTTCGGATCTTTTGCAACACTTCTCGGAGCCTGCGGCACCTATCTCCTCAGGAAGACCGGCAATCCCTTACTGGGATGCCTTCCTCCCATCATTGCCAACATGGTCATCGTGCCCGTGGTGCTGATGAAGGTCTACGGCGTTGAGGACGCTTACCCCTACCTGATGTTCACCGTGGGCGTAGGAGAGGTGGTATGCTGCGGAGTGCTGGGAGTCATCCTGTACAGACAGCTCAAAAAATCAAAGAGGTTTGAGGATCTATGAGATACGAACTTAGGAAAGAAGAAGATTACTCTGTTTCCAAATGGATGGGCGGCAAGACCAAGGAACTGGCCATTTTCCCGCCTGGATCCAAATATCTGGACAGAGATTTCATATGGAGGCTGAGCTCGGCCACGGTGGAGCTGGAGGAGTCGGACTTTTCCAAGCTTCCCGACTATGACCGCGTCCTCATGGTCATGGAAGGCAGCGCCGTCCTGACCTACGACGGCAAGAAGAGCATCAGGCTCAAGGAACTGGAGCAGGACAGCTTCGACGGTGGAGCAAAGACCAAGAGCTACGGCAAGATCACTGACTTCAACGTCATGGTCAGGAAGGGCGGAGACGGGATCCTGGACGTCATCAGACCGGACTCCGATGCCAAGATCCTGGGAGACACTCTCCACACCGAGAGGAAGTGCACCACCCATGGCCTCTACGTGAAGGAAGGCTACATGGTGGTGAACTACAACGGCACCATGATCATGGTGAATCAGGGAGAACTTCTGGTGATGGAGTTCTTCAATGAGATACCGGTATACGCCGTCATGGGCGAGGGTGTGGTCATCCGTGCCCAGATGGGATACGACTATGATATACCGGAGGGCCAGGACGCCTCAGAAGCCCCGGAGAGCCCTTCTGAAGAGGGCGGACAGGCAACCGGGGAAAAGACCCCGTCGGCTGATGAAGAGGAGCCTAAGACGGTGCCTCCCGTCATTGAGAAGAAGGAGGAGCCTGAAGAGGAAGGACCTGTGGACAAGGGCAGCTTCGCGGAGAACTTCAAGTGGGCCTTTTTCATAGCCAATACTCAGTTCCGCGGGGCGCAGCACGTGGTGAAGAATCTTAAGACCATCTGGTATGACGACAAGCTTTACGGAGCCGTCAAGAAGCTGGAAAAGTATTTCGTGACCTTCATCGTGTTCGTGCTGGGCGTCGTAGGCTGTCTGTGGCCCTACGCCAAGGGAGCCATATCCGAGGGAACTGCCGTGGGTTTCATAGCCCTGTGGCTCATCATAGACATCATTCTGGTGTCCCCCCTGATCTATTATTTCGCACTGCCCAAGCCCATCGCGTCCCACATCAAGGACCTGGACAAGATGACGGAGAAGGAGCTTCAGGCAATGGCTCAGAGGGGTGCAAAAGACGAGAGGCTGGAGAAGCTTCTCGCCAAATACAAGAACACAGGTAAGGCTAACAAGCTGGAAAAGTAGGAGGAACAAGTGACTTATCAGGAGATCAAAGAGAACGAAAGAAAACGGGCACAGGCGCTGGTGGACAGCATCGATCAGTCCGACGACAAATACATCGTCTATAAGCATCAGAGACCCATTACAGACATCAAGCAGATGTTTGAGTCCTCAGTGGAGCTTTACGGAGACAATCCCGCGTTCCATCAGAGGTTCGTCAAGGGAGAACCCTATCAGACAGTGACCTACAGAGAGGCTTTGGAGGACGTGCACGGGCTGGGAACTGCCATGATCCAGCACGGCCTGCATCACAAGAGGATCGCGGTCATCGGAGAGAACTGCTATCAGTGGGCGTCCACATATCTGGCCATCACCGGCGGAGTGGGCGTTGTGGTACCTCTTGACAAGGAACTGAAGGAGGACGACCTCAAGGCCCTGGTCAAGGAGTCTGAGGCCTGCGCGGTATTCTTTACCAGGAAATACGAAGAGATCTTCAGAAACATCAAGGCTTCCGGCGAGACCGACCTGGACTTCCTGGTTAATCTCAACGCAGAGGAGAACGGGGACGGGATCTATTCCTGGAAGGCACTGATCAGCGAGGGCAAGGCTCTGGTGGAAGGCGGCGACAGAAGGTATCTGGACGCTGAGGTCATCGGAGACGACATGGCGGCGCTGCTTTTTACATCCGGCACTACCGGACTCACCAAGGGCGTCATGATCTCTCAGTACAACATCTGCTTCGACCTGATGAGCGCACCCACCATCCTGACGGTAAATACCTGGGACGTATTCTTCAGCGTACTTCCCATTCATCACACCTACGAGTGCACCTGCGGCTTCCTGATGCCCCTCTACAAGGGCGCATCCATCGCCTACTGCGAAGGCCTCAAGTACATCCAGAAGAACCTGCAGGAGACCAGACCCACCATGTTCCTGGGCGTTCCCCTCATCTTCGAGAGCCTCTACAAGGCCATCATGAAGAACGTGAGGAAACAGGGCAAGGAGAAGGCAGTCAGCACTGTGCTTAAGCTCAACAAATTCACCTCCAAGGTGGGTATTGACCTGAACAAAAAATTCTTAAAGGACATCTTAAACGTCTTCGGCGGCCGCATGAGAGTGGTGATCTCCGGAGGAGCCGCCATCGACCCGGACATCCTTCAGTTCTTCAATGACCTGGGAATGATCGCGGTGCAGGGCTACGGACTCACAGAGTGCGCCCCCATGGCAGCACTGAACCCGGACAATCACAAATATATGAGAAACGCTTCTGTCGGCCACATCATGCCCGGTATGCAGGTGAAGATCGCAGACAAGGGCGAGGACGGAATAGGAGAGATCTGCATCAAGGGCGGAAACGTCATGATGGGATATTACAGGATGCCTGAGCAGACTGCAGAGTCCATAGTGGACGGCTGGTTCCACACAGGCGACCTGGGCTACACCGACGACGAAGACTTCATCTACATCACAGGCAGGAAGAAGAACGTCATCATCACAGCCAACGGCAAGAACGTTTTCCCGGAGGAGCTTGAATACCTCCTGGGCAAGGTGGACCTGGTGGCAGAATCCATGGTCTGGGCCGAGGCTGACGAAGACGGTCAGGACAGCACCATAGTCGCCTCCATCAGACCTGATACAGAGGCTCTGGAAGCCGCTCTGGGCGCGGAAGACGCCAAGGACGAGGAAAAGGTCAAGGCGCTTCTCTGGAAGTACGTGGACGAGATCAATTCCAAGCTTCCCTCCTTCAAGTGCATCAAGAAGATAAGCGTGAGGACGGAAGACTTCGAGAAGAATACTGCTCACAAGATAAAGAGATTCGTAGAATCCAACAAACGCTAGGGAAAGCAACATGAAGATGGAAATCGCGGCAGCGGTCACATTCGGACTGGAAGCCGTAGCCAGAAGAGAAATAGAGGGCCTTGGATACAAGGCCCTTAAAACTGAAGACGGAAGGGTGATCTTCGAGGGAGACCTCCGTGCCGCCGTCCGGGCCAATCTGTGGCTCAGGACAGCCGACAGGGTGCAGATCGTCATGGCGGACGTGAGAGCCACGGAGTTCGAGGATATCTACCAGACCATGAAGGGAATCGCCTGGGAGGAGTGGATCCCCATGGAGGGCAACTTCACTGTGAACGCCGTGTCCGTGAAGTCCAAGCTCAGCTCGGTGCCTGCCATACAGAAGGTGGCCGAGCGCGCTCTGATAGACAGGCTGAGAGAGTTTTACCCCATAGAGCGGTTCCCCAAGACGGGAGCATCCTTT
>JAEEGJ010027372.1_pt1 | contig 11460 bp, 10 predicted proteins | sample 8958761 | NCBI WGS metagenome assembly JAEEGJ01 (sample SAMN16246546, study PRJNA631951) | gut metagenome | biome: gut microbiome; feature: rumen; material: RS-attached | host: Bos | place: Iran: Karaj | collected 2018-10
ATTGATCCAGATGCTCGTACATCTCTCAAGGCTAACGGATACCTCACACGCGATTCTCGTATGGTTGAGCGTAAGAAGTACGGACAGAAGGGTGCTCGCCGCCGCTTCCAGTTCTCAAAGCGTTAGTCGACGAACTCTACAAGAGTTTTTACAAACACACAGTTTATGCTGTGTGTTTTTTTATTTTAAATCAATTTACATTGAAACAAGTCTGTAAAAAAGTGCTTCCACTGCGCTCAGTGAGCCAAAATAACGCTAAGGGTAGCACCGCTTGGAGCGTAAGCTCGCCCAAACCTTAGAAGTTATTTTGACTCCCTGTGCTCGTTCGCGCACTTTTTTACACCGCCAAATTACACTTGACCGTATTCAAAAAAACACACAAAATAACAGTATGATTGTAAAAACTCTTGTAGAGACGTCTTATAGCGGAATGTTTAAGGTGACTCCCGAGGAGGGCTCGGCTTTTTTTGTGCGTAAGGAATATCTTCCTGAAGGGCTTTTTGAGCGGCTTGAGGTGGGGGAGGTTTTTAATGATGAGGAAGCTGACCTTCTGATGGATGCAGGGCTTACCTGTGCTGTGGAGCTTAAGGCTGTGGGCTATCTGTCCCGCGCGGAACAGAGCCGCTTTGGTCTTACAAGAAAACTTATCGAAAAAAAATATGGTAAAAAATATGTCGAAGCCGCTTTGACTTATCTTGAGGGACGAGGGTATTTGAGCGATCTCCGCTATGCTACCGCCTGGCTTAACACAAGATGCATAAATCATTATGAAGGAAGAAGCCGCCTTGCTGCAGAACTTGCTTCCCGAGGTATTTCACGCGAAGCTGCAGAGCCGGCTCTCGACGAATTCTTCACCGAGCACAACGAGGACGAAATCTGTCTTAAGGCTTATCAGAAGCTGGCAAAAAATAAAAGCGGCGATAAACTTACCGCCGCATTATTGAGACAAGGTTTTTCTATTAAACAGATTCGCTCCGCAGAGCAATCCATTATTCTAGTTTAAACTTTCCGACAATTCCTTTAAGTATATCAATACTATCTTTTGTAGTATTAGACATTTCAGAAACGCTCTGGGCTGAACTGTTAATCTCCGAAATACCCGACGCCATTTCTTCCATACTACCGGCAACGGTTCTTGCAATGTGCTCAAGGTTAGAACTTGATTCATTTACAATTTCAACACCGCGGGAGAGTCCCTTAGAAGTTGTCTGAACCTGAGCGGTTACATCAGTTACATCATGAAGGGCAATGAGCACCTGCTTAGAAGCTTCCTGCTGCTCAGACATGGCATTATCAATCTGCTGAACCAGAGTTTCTGTCTCGCTTACCTTTCCTGTAATCTCTTCAAAACTGCGGAGAGAAAGATCAGAAGCGTTTACAACATTTGCAATACTCTTAATAATATCTACAATTTCTGTTTCAATCAGTTTAGACTGGTTTGCAGAGTCTTCTGCAAGCTTACGGATTTCATCAGCAACTACAGAGAAGCCTCGTCCTGCATCTCCAGCGTGAGCAGCCTCAATTGCGGCGTTCATGGCAAGAAGGTTTGTCTGTTCGGCAATTGCGGCAATTACAGAGTTTGCATCCTGGAGGGTTTCACTCTGGTCTTTAATGTCTTCGATGATTGTGTTTACGTTCAACTGCATCTGAATACCAGTCTGAGCGGAAGTTGCAAGACCATCGAAGGAAACTGACATTTTTTCCATTGAGTCGTTTACAGACTTAATGTTTCCAATCATCTCTTCAATTGCGGCAGAAGCATCTGAAACCTGCATAGACTGTTTTTCAATCATGTGGCCAAGAGATTCAATGTTGCTTGCAATTTCGTTTACGGCACCAGCTGTCTGCTGTACAGATTTAGACTGATTGTCAATCTGGCTGTGAACTGAATCAATACTTGTAAGGATTTCTTCAATAGAGGTTGCAGTATTCTGAGTTGAACTGTCGAGCGCTGCACCTGCATTTCCAAGTGTATCGCGTGATTTTTTAACCTGTGCAATAATAGTCTGGAGCTTTTCGGTAAACTTATTAAAGCCGGTAACAACATCACCAATTTCATCATTAAGCTTGATATTGATTCGTTTTGTAAGGTCTGCATCGCCGGTTGAAATATCGTTGATTGTTGTTTTAACGAATCCAAGAGGTTTGATAAGGAATGAAATAAGAATCATACTGCCGACAATTACAATTATAATTGCAGCAATGACGGAGATAATAATGATATTGGTAACTCTGTAAAGGCTGTCATAGTATTCTTTGTAAGGAACGGCACAGACAACTGACCAGCCGCTTTCGTCGCCAACAGGCATATAAGCTACAGCCTTTTTCTCGTTTGAAAGAGGGTCAATTTCGATCTTATAACCGGTTTCTCCTGCAATTACAGACTCCATCATCTGATCCCACGGAGTTTTTGGAGTATTATCATCAGTAGTAACCTGACCACCATTTTGCATTGCATCAATATCTTCCTGTGTCATACCGTCATAAGTAGTACGACCGATTGGCATTCCTGAAGTTGTAGAAATGATTAATGGATGAGAGTTTTTACCAATGATGATTGATTCAGAAAGATTGTAAACATCATTGCCATTAACGATTGAAGACAGAATACCTATAGCTTCGCGGCTGTTGCCTTCGCCATAAACAGGTATACAATAGAACATTAATGTATCATCACTGTCTGTTTCCATCATATAGCTTTTTGGAAGAGGGTCAATTACAACTCGTTTTCCAGAAATGGTCTGAATAAAGAAGTCAATTGTAGAAACATCTACATAAGTTCCGTCCGGGCGGATACAAAGACCTTCTTTGCTGTAAAAAGCAAGGTTTTCAAAGTGAACAGGGTCTGATTTTGCAATTGCTTCAAGCTGAACGGTTTTCTGTTCCAGAGAAATGGATTCATCGCGGATATAAGGAAGCGCGGCAATACATTCCAGAAGATAGAACTCCTTTTTGTTTACATCCTGCAAAATACGGGCTGATTTCTGGGCATTCAATTTCATAATCTGTTCTGTATTTGTGGAAATTGATTTAGCCAGTTCACGCCTTGCTAAAAGTCCAATTGTAACTACGGCAAGATTGATTAAAATAACTACGAAAATAATAATTTTGAATTTTAATCCTAAACGCATTAAAACCTCCTGAGGTATTACTATAATTGTAGTTCAGAATTTGAGATTTGTAAATTTAAAAAAAATGAGTCGAAAATGTGGAAAAACAGGGGTAATTACTTCTTTTTTCCGCGCAGCATGAACAGTTTTGCGCCCCGAACTATTGGTTTTATGTACCATGGAGAGAGTGCTTTATCTGCTTTTTTGAGCATTTCGCGTATTGGAATGCTTTGAGGGCAGTGTTTTTCGCATTTACCGCAGCCAATACACTCAGAAGCAAAGGCAGAATCCCTTCGGAGGGCGGTTGTCTGGAAATAATCGAACATACCAGAGGATTTTGATTCGGAATACATAAGGTTCCAGCCGCGGAAAATGCCCGGAATATCGATTCCTTTTGGACACGGCATGCAGTAACGGCAGCCTGTACAGCCAACCTTTTCTGTGCGCCTGATTTCGGCAATAATCTGGTCGATAAAGGCAAAATCATCAGCTGTAAAATGGTTGACGGTGGCCTGGTCTGCAACGCGGCAGTTTTCCTGTACCATTTCAAGGCTGTTCATGCCGGAAAGTACGCAGGTTACTTCGCTCTGATTGTAAAGCCAGCGGAAGCCCCATTCGGCAGGTGACCATCCGCGGGGATTTGCGGCAATCATCTTTTTTGCAGATTCGGGGAGAAGGTTTACAAGCTTACCGCCACGTAACGGTTCCATAATTATTACGGGAATGCCCTTTGCGGCGGCGACTTTTACACCGGCTTCGCCAACCTGCGAAACCTTATCGAGGTAGTTGTACTGAACGAGGCAGACTTCCCAGTCGTAATCGTCAAGAATCTTTTTGAACATTTCTGTTGTGCCGTGGAAGGAAAAACCGATGTTCCTGATTTTGCCTTCTGCTTTTTTCTGTGCAATCCAGTCTTCTATGCCGATTGATTTAAGGCGTTCCCACTGAGCGTAATCAGTGAGATAATGCATGAGGTAATAATCGATGTAATCGGTGCGGAGGCGGGAAAGCTCTTCGTTAAAGCAGCGTTCAACGGCGGCTATGCTGGACATAAGATATTGAGGAAGCTTTGTTGCAATATTGATTTTCTGGCGTAACTGGTTTCGCTCCAGGATTTCGCCGAGAGCTGCTTCGCTGCCGGAATAGATGTAGGCGGTATCAAAATAATTTACACCTGCGTTGTAAGCAGCAAGGATTTCTTTTTCTGCTTTATCTAAATCGATGCGGCCGGCTTTTGTGGTAAAGCGCATGCAGCCGTAGCCCAGAAGAGAGATGTCCTGATTTTTTTTATTCTTGCGATATTGCATAAAGTAATTATAGGGAATAAACAGTGTGTTTGTCTACGATACGTGGGTAGGATAGTGATGTTGGTTGTGATAAAGTGAGATTACATAAAAGAACGCGCGTTAAACTAAAAAGGATGAATTGAAAATCTTTAGATTTTCAATTCTCCAATTTTGCAATTCTATGAAACGCTGCGCACTGCTCGCGTTTCTTTAAACACAGGAGGTACATTATTTATGATAGATAACTATATTACGGGGAGCGTGATTAAAAGTTTACGCGAAAAGAAAAAGATGACGCAGGAAGAGCTTGCAGAGAAAATCTTTGTGACTGGTAAGGCGGTGAGCAAGTGGGAAACGGGACAGGGATTTCCTGACATCAGCCTGGTGGAGCCGCTGGCAAAGGCGCTTGATATTTCGGTGATTGAGCTTTTGTCGGGAGAGTGCATTCAGAACCGGAACAGAGTTTCGAATATGTTCAGAAGCAAGTTTTATGTTTGTCCGGTTTGCGGAAATGTAATACGGACAATCGGCGAAGCAATGATAAGCTGCTGTGGGATTACGCTACCACCCTTGGAGGCGGAAGAAGATGATGAACACCAGATTATGGTGGAATCGGTTGAGGATGAATATTATGTTCATCTGGAACATCCGATGAGTAAGGAACATTATATTTCGTTTATTGCGGCAGTGTCGGATCAGGGCGTGCAGTTTACAAAGCTTTATCCGGAGCAGACGGCGGAGGCACGGTTCAAACGGGCGCGTGTGAGATATATTTATGCGTATTGTAATCATCATGGATTATTTTTGAAAAAGGTTTAAAATACATCTGAGGAAAAAAAGATGAATCGAGAATTATTTAAAAAAGTTTATGTTGATTACAAACCGCGTGAATAACAGGTTGATGAAGGTAAAGGTTTTATTCCAGATTATTGGATTGATGATGAAAATCCACTGGGAGTGGTGGAAGAATATGTACGGAAAATGATATAATCATTTTATTATGGAAACTTTGACAACAAAAATCTTGCCTTTCGAAATGAACAATATTCCTTTTATACTTGATGTGGTGGTGCCTATGTGGAGTCCGCCGATTGGGGATGAAGAGTTCAGACGTTTTGATGTGGAATATATTCTGCGTAATAATTTTTTTGAAAATACACTTCATTATGAGTTAGTTGAACATAACGAGCAGACAGGTTCGGACGAGTTTTGCGCAGCTGCCTTTTTTGCAAGAAAGGGAGATGTGTGCAGGGCTGAAGAATGGTTTGCGGTTGAATCGAAAAAATATCCTGAAGAATTAAAAAGGGCTTCCATCATGAGCAGGGAATATATTGAAGAGATGGACAGAAAGACCTTTGACATGATGAATGAGGATGACATCAAACTGACACTTTATGTAAGCCGGAAACGCGGTTGTGGTTCAAGGCTGCTGAATGAACTTTGTGAGCAGTTTAAAGAAAAGGGGTATAAAAAGCTTTATCTCTGGACTGATTGTGAATGCACCTGGGAATGGTATACTGAGCATGGCTATGAGCTTGTGGAGCAGGGTGTTTATAAACCCTTTAGTAGCGAGAAGGAAGATTACAGAACTTTTGTTTTTAGAAAGGAGTTGTAAGAGATGGCTAACAAATCTCAAGTTTATTTATTCGGACAGATTTTGGGAACACATTCGTTTTTGCTGAAGGATGGATTTTTGCAGCCAGATGAGTATGCAGAAATAAAAGAACAGTATTTTCTTCCAGGCGGCGAGACGGGAACTGCGGCTACAGTTTTGAGTTCACTTGGAGTTTCGGTGACAATGGATGGCACCTGGATTGGAACGCAGGTAGCACCGATGCTCAAGGAGTTTTATAAAAACAAAAGTGTGGATTTATCACTTTTGCATTATATGAAGGATGATGCGGGCGTAATGGATTATGTTGTAATTGCAGGACTTGTGCGTTCACCGATGGGAAGATTCCAGTCGCTGTTTTCTTCGGGGAAACGATGGTGGAATGTGCCGGAAGAAAAAGATATTGCGGGCTGTAAGGTTGCAGCGGTGGATCCATTTTTTGGAAATGAGTCTCTGAAGGTGATGGAGCTTTGCGGTAAGCTTGGAGTTCCGTATGTTACGATTGATTGTCCGCATGATTCGCCTTTGCACAAAAATGCGGCTGTGAATGTTGTTTCGAAAGAGTGTACCAGTCAGCATTATAAGGGAATGAATGCTGAAGAAATTATGAAATTGATGCAGAATGAAACAGACGGGCTCACGATTATAACGCAGGGCGGCGGCGAAATGCTTTATGCGAGAAAGGGTGAACAGATTCATAAAATGAAGCCGTTTAAGGTTGAAGTAAAAAGTACGCTTGGTGCGGGAGATACCTTTAAGGCTGGCTGCGTGTATGGTCTGCTTAAAGGAATGAAGGATGACGAGCTTGTACGGTTTGCAAGTGCGTGTTCGGCAATTGCAATTTCGAGGTTTCCGCTGCCATTGAATCCGCCGAGACTGGAAGAGGTGAAAAAGTTGTTAGGTGGAACAAACAGATAAAATCAGCTGTGGAATAATTATGGGGAAAGAATTGAAAACACTTTATGTTTCGGATTTGGATGGGACGCTTTTGAGGTCGTGCGAGAGGACGAGTGAATATACTAACAGCGTTATAAACAGGCTTACTGAGCAGGGGATGATTTTTTCGTATGCAACGGCCAGGTCTTCGGTGACGGCAAAAAAAGTTACGAAGGGGATGGATGCGAAAATACCGATTATTGTTTATAACGGGGCGTTTATTCTGGATAACGATACGGGCGAGATTATGCTTTCGAACTTTTTTGGTGGGGAAATTAACAGTGTTGTTGAAGAATTAGTTGCGGCAAAAATCTACCCGATTGTGTATTCGTATATTGACGGGAAGGAAAAGTTTTCGTTTGTGCGGGGGCTGATAAATGATGCAACGAATCAATTTGCGGTAAGCCGTAAAGGGGATATACGGTACAACTGTGTGGACACGCCGGAAGAGTTGAAGCGCGGGGAGATTTTTTATTTAACGTGTATTGATGAGCCGGAAAAGCTTTTGCCATTTTATGAAAAGTATAAGGATAAATATCATTGTGAATATCAGAAGGATATTTATTCGGGGGAGCAGTGGCTTGAAATAATTCCGGCGAAAGCGTCGAAAGCAAATGCAATAAAGCAGCTTAAGCAATATCTAAAATGCGACCGTGTAGTTGTGTTTGGTGACGGGAAAAATGATATTGATATGTTTGAGCTTGCGGATGAAAGCTATGCAGTTGAGAATGCGCACGCTGATTTGAAAAAGTTTGCAACGGGAATAATCGGGGCAAATGATGAGGATGCAGTGGCGCACTGGCTGGAAGAGAATGTGAAAAAGACAGTGTAAAAATCAGGGCAGGACGAATAAGTTAGAGTTCTTTTACGATTTCTTTGCAGAGCATGATGAGGTTGAAGCGGATTCCTTCGCGGGTGTTCCATCCTCTGTGATTCCATTCTTCGGATGCAACATCGTCGCCGCCGTAAATGAGGGCACCGTAATCAAAGCCGCGGAACTGGGCTACGGCAATGCAGCCGGACTGTTCCATCTCTACAATTTTGGCATCTTCACTTTTGCGCAGTTCAACCTTTTCGGGGGTTTCGCGGAAGAGGGCATCAGTTGTCCAGCAGAGGCCGCGCAGATAAGGAACATTGCATTTTTCCAGATATGAGGCAATTTTATCGGTGACTTTTTTGTCGGTATAGATGAAGCGGGAAGGGGCAACGTAATGATACGAAAAGCCTTCATCGCGGATTGCACCGTCTACAAGAAGAAGCTGACCTACTTTGATGTTGCGGTCAAGAACTCCGCCGCCACCACAGAACATTACTTTTGTAACTCCAAATGCATAAAATAAATCAAGGTTGCCGCCGCAGGAAGGACAGCCTACCTGACCGAGAACGATGAGAACATCCGGGTCTTTAACAAAACGGTAAATTGTAAAAGGATTTTCGCCGCCAACTTCGTAATAGGATTCGAGTTCGCCGTTTTCCTTGAGCTTATTTATGGCTTCGGGGAAAAAGGTGATTATCATCCTGTGAGAGTCGAACTTTTTGTCTACGAGATTTGCGGGATTGAGCTTTGCTGTTTTTTCTGTGTCAAACTCCAGAATTGGTATATCGTTCTTTAATATCATGGGGAGAGAATAACATGTATTGAAGAAAAGGGCAAATGGAAGTTATAATTTATGTATGGGGGATAAGATGAAAAAAATCATTTTAATGCTTTTGGTTTTAGGGGCTACTATCAATCTTTTTGCACAGGATTTGAGAAAAATTAATATTGATGATTATAAGCTTGATGCCAAAATCACTTCTACTTTAATGAATGAAACAAAAAATATGTACCTGCATATCTATCAGGAAAATAATGAAATATATGTGTTAGGCTGGTCTAAGGACGGAAAAATTGCTTATGTTGAAAGAAGGCTGATTGACGGGAGAGGCGGTCATGATCTTCTTTTTACGATACTGGATTTAGTTGAAGATGAGACGATTTATACAAAAACAATAAAATGGTATGACGATGATGATGAAGAAAGTCCGGTAGCGCCTTTAACATTTAAGGAATGCCTGAATAAAAATGCCGTTGAGTTCAATAAGGAGCTGGCAAAAAATAAAATCATTCTTGAGCTTGTAAGAGTGTTGCCTTTCCCGGCGGCAGACAGCAGAAAGAATGCGATTAATTTTGAAATCAAAATGATTAAAAAAGATGTGAACGATTTTGGTCTGGAAGAAATGAGTTATAATATTGTCGCAAAGAAAAATAATGAGTCTAAAATTGTGAGCAAAATTACAGATAAGGTTTGCAGCTTTGTTATGCCGACCGGTTATTTGAAAAGTCCGTATGAAAACAGAATTGCTTTAATTGTGGCCGATGCAGAGTTTGTGTATGAAGGCTGTGAAGTATTTGTGAACTTTTATGGATGTAATGTAAATAGTGGATTTCATTGAGATAATTCACAAAGCTTCTGGATGAAATATTTTCAATAAGAATAGTCTGTGATTCTTTTTTTACGATTCCAAGTTCGAGTTCTTCGGAAATGATTCTGTTGATTATTTGCTGACGTTCTTCGGTTGGAATAAAAACTTCTATGTTAGTCTTACCAAACTCTTTTTTGAAAAACTCTTCTTTCATTGTAAAGATGGTTCCGATAAGGCCGGTGCGTTTGTAGCCCATTTTTTCGGCATACTCACGGGCTGCCCTGCGGAATACTGATTAAAGGAACATCGCTGATTTTTTCGAGGCGGGCTTTGAGGCTTTCGTAAACGATGTGCATTGTGTTTGCGGTGAGTGCAATTATCTGGCACTTACATTTAAGAAGATTTTCGATTTTTTCCCAGAGATAGTTTTCGAGTTCATCGTATTGTTTTGTAGTAGACGAGTGTGGATTCGGGACCGGTGCCGCCGATGAGGCCGAGTTTTTTCATGGGGTGCTTCTGTGGGAAAAAATACACTCAGGATGAAAGTCCGGAGTGATGTGGTAATTCTAGTGATATGTTGGCGGAAGGACAAGTTGGGGCGTTGCGGGGCAGCGCAGATTGAGTGTTTTATTTTTACCGTTGAATGGGAGATATCTGCGCTGGCAGTTTCGTAAACGAAACTGCGTTCACTTTAAATTGGTTTGTTAAGGAGCCCCGCTTGGGTGGGTAGGCCGCAACGGAGTGCGGGCGTAGGGCGGGGCTCCGCCCTCCTTGGATAATATAGCTATAAATATTTTAATTGTCTATTTTAGATTTTGGTATTATCTTTGGGGTATGGAGATTCAGATTAGAAGTTATAACAGGGATTTTTTTTCGGTGGGGTTTCCGAGTGGGTTTGATCAGGCGGTTTTGGATTGTGTGCGCAAGGTTCCGGGGAGGCAATGGAATGGCAGGGAGCTTGTGTGGCTTGTACCGAATGACAGGAAATCGGTTGGGGCGCTGCTGGAAAATATCTGGAGGATTGGAAGTTTTAATGTGGGGGACTCGATGGCGGATGGAAACTCGATGGAGAATGGGAACTTAATGATGAGTGGGGACTTGATTGGGACACGTGGAAACTTGAAAGTGAGTGGGGATTTGATTAGTGCGGCGGACGCGGTACATGATTCGAATGGTGAAGCGGCTGAGATTGAGAGGGATTTGAAAAAGGTGTGCGAGCTTTTGAAGGTGCGGAATTACAGCGTGCAGACGGTTGAGCGGTACTCGAAATGGGTGAGGGAGTTTCTGAAGTTATACGGGACTAACAAAGGGCAGAAGGAAATCAACGAGTTTTTGACGATGCTGGCGGTGAAGAGGAAGGTGAGTGCGTCGACACAGAATCAGGCGATGGCGGCTCTGCTGTTTTACTTCAGGTTTGTGAAGAGAGAAAATCCGGTGGAGCTGGCGTCGGTGGTGCATGCGAAAAAGCAGCGAAGGATTCCGGTGGTGTTCAGCAGGGATGAAGTGAGGCGGGTGATTGAGTTTATGCCCGAGGATAAGCGGTTATGTGCGGAGTTGCTTTACGGAACGGGGATGCGGTTGAATGAGCTTCTTGAGCTGAGGGTGCTGGATGTGGATTTTGACAGAAATGAGATTATCATCAGGCATGGGAAGGGTGACAAGGACAGGTATGTGATGCTGCCGCAGAAGCTGGTGCCGAAGTTGAAAAAACAGGTGGAGCTGGTGAGTGCGCTGCATAAGATGGATGTTGAAGATGGCTGGGGGCGCGTGGAATTGCCTGGGAACATTGCGATGAAGTACGCGGGCGCGGAGAAGGAGTTGAAGTGGCAGTGGCTTTTTCCGCAGAGGAACAGGTGGGTGAATAAATCGACGGGTGAACAGGGAAGGTGGCATCTGGACGATTCCCTTTTGCAGCGGGCAGTGAAGCAGGCGGTGATTCTTGCGGGGGTAAATAAGAATGCGAGCTGCCACACGTTCCGTCATTCGTTTGCGACTCATCTGCTGGAAAACGGTTATGACATCAGGACTGTGCAGGAGCTTCTGGGGCATAGTGATATCAAGACGACTCAGATTTATACCCATGTGCTGAATCGCGGTGGCAGCGGTGTGG
>JAEEGJ010027375.1_pt1 | contig 11460 bp, 8 predicted proteins | sample 8958761 | NCBI WGS metagenome assembly JAEEGJ01 (sample SAMN16246546, study PRJNA631951) | gut metagenome | biome: gut microbiome; feature: rumen; material: RS-attached | host: Bos | place: Iran: Karaj | collected 2018-10
CTATTTCATCCCGGCCAGCTCCCAGTACGGCCAGGTCCGCGATCCGGAAGGAACGCAGTATCCGGCGCTGTACAAGGGCCAGAATCCCGGCGAGTTCAATTTCTTCGAGGCTTCCAGCATCCGCAAGGTCGGCAACAAGTATGTGATGGTCTTCTCCGGCTACAGCGGCCCGGACTACGGACTCTCTTCCACGAACTCCGCGCTCCGCTATGCCTTTGGCGATTCTCCGCTGGGTCCCTGGCGCTCCGGCGGCGTCCTGGTGGATTCCCGCGGCGTCGTTCCCGACGAGAACGGCGAGCATCTGACCACCACCAATGCCGCGCACAACACGCACGGCTCCCTGCAGGAAATCAACGGCCAGTGGTACGTGTTCTATCACCGTCCGCCGCGCGGCTTCGGCAACGCCCGCCAGGCGATGGTGGCTCCCGTGAAGATCGAATGGGACCAGAAGAAGGTCGCCGACGGGGGACAGGTGCGCATCACGGCGTATGATCCTTACACCAAGGACAATGTCTGGACGGCTTCCGCCGCTGACGGCATGGTCTATACGGGTGCTGAGGTCACGAGCGAAGGCTTCCAGATTTACGGCCTCCCTCCTTATCAGTACTATTCCGCGGGTTATGCCTGCTATATGACGGACCAGGACTGGATGCAGGACAACCACGACGTGTGGTGCAATGACATGGACCTGGCCGGTATCACCAACGGCGGCATCGTCGGCTTCAAGTACTTCGGTTTCGGCGGTCTGGCCAAGGCCGACAAGGGCCTGAAGGCCTTCGAAGGCACCCGCAAGGGCGACGGCACGCAGCTGGACCTGTTCCTCACGCCCGGCCGTCACGGTGCGTTCAAGATCCATGTGATGCTGGACGGCCCCTATGCCAATGATACCTGGAAAGGCCGTGAAATCGCGGTGGTCGATGTCCCCGACGGAAAGCGTGGGGAACTGCTCCACCTGACGGTCCCGGTTCCGGCCGTGGAAGGCCTCTCCGGCAAGCACGGCATCTATCTGGTCGCCGAGGGTGCCGACATCCAGCGCCCGCAGATGGATCCCCGCTTCGCCGCCTTCGCCGCGCGCCAGCCCCGCCGTCCGGACGGTCTGTTCGACCTGCACGGCATCGGCTTCTCCAAGCCCGGCGTCCCCTGCGTCCGTCCGACGGCTCCCCAGGTGAAGATCTATGCCGACGGCAAGGAACTCGCCGTTCCCGCGACGCCGGTCCGTTTCACCAACGCCAACGGCATCATGGATCAGCTTCACTATCAGGTGTATGCGCCGCTCAAGGACGGCTCCGTCCTGCAGGTGAGCGCCTCCGATCCCGACGTGCTGATTTCCACCGGTCCCGTCGTGGACGGCCGCGCCACGGTCAAGTGCACATACAAGGGACTTGAAAAAGTTTATTTAATCAATTAATTGCCATGTCATTACAGAAGAAGGTCTTATTCTATGTCTCCGTCGCGACCGTTTTCCTGGGCACCTTCGCGGTCAGTTCCTCCTGCGGGAACCGTCGCGCCGCCCAGGGCGCGGACACCCTGAAGGTGAATACGAAGGAACTTGCCGCCGATGTCATGGGCTTCAACGGCCCTACACCGGTGGAGATTTCCATCTGCGGAGGCGTCATCACGGACATAAAGGTCCTTCCCAACCAGGAAGGGCCCCGTTATCTGCAGCGTGTGCTGGAAAGCGGTCTGTTGAAAGGCCTGGTCGGCAAGACTCCGGCCGAGGCGCGGGCGGTGAAGCTGGATGCGGTGACCGGTGCCACCTACACTTCCAGCGCCCTCATCGAGAACATCCGCCGCGGCCTGAAGGATCAGTAGCCGTCAGATGACCCGATGGATGACGGTCGGGTCCATGCTCTTCAAGTCTTTTACGCCGGTGCAGGTCATGACGCCGGCCAGTTCGGACGTCATCGCCTTGATTCTTGCGGCGGTGGCGTCCGCACCTTCCCGTAGGAGGGGCATCAGGTGCCGGCCCACGGAGACCGCATCGGCCCCGAGGGCGAGGCATTTGTAGGCGTCCATGCCGCTGACGACGCCGCAGTCCACGAAGATTTTCATTTTCCCGCCGACGGCATCGACAATGTCCTCGATGGCCATCAGGGGCGGGATGGCATACTTGAGACGGCCTCCGTGGTGGGAGATGACGATGCCGGCCGCGCCGGCCTCCAGGGATTTCTTCGCGTCGCTGACGCTCAGGACGCCCTTGACGATGAAAGGAAGGGAGGTGGCCCGGACGAAGGATTTCAGTTCCGCCGTGGTCTCCGATTTCATCGGCAGTCCCATGACATTGTCGTAGCCGCCCTTCAGGTCGAAGGAGTGGTCGATGTCCATGCCGACGGCGAAGCAGCCCACCCGCTCGGCGTGCCGGATTCTCCGGAAGACCTCGGCGTTGTCGGCGTGGGGCTTGATGATCTTGATGGTCCGGGCGCCGGTGGCGACGACTTCTTCCAGGTCGCGGTCTTCGCCCATGCCCATCCAGTGGACGGCGTTGCAGGCCGCCGCGGCCTGCGCGTAGACGACCAGCCCGTTGCCGTTCGGCACCCGCAGGTGGGAGAGCGCGGCGGTCATGATGGGCGTGTCGAAAGTCTCTCCGAACAGTTCGAGTTTCGTCGAGGGAATGTCGCTGTCCAGGTAGCGGCTCTCCAGCATCAGGGAATCGAAGAAATAGCGGGTGAACGCATCGGCGTTCCCGGGCTGGGACGTGATCGGGTGGGCGGGCTGCCGCTCCTGCTGCCGCTGCTGCTGCGGGGCGTCGGACTGCGCCGTGGCGATGGACGGCAGGGACAGCGCGGCGACGGAGGCCGTGGAAACCCGGACGAAGGTCCTTCTGGAGAGCTTGTTTTCTTTCATGGGATAAATGGGTTATCTGTCAGTCGTTTATTTACAAAGATAGGAAAATTCCGTATTTTTGCATCACACGAGACACGATAACCAAGATAAGACACGCTATGAAACGGATTCTTTGGATAGCCCTTGCCCTGGTGGCCTGCCTGGGCGTGAGCGCCCAGCCGGGCGGGCGGGAAAACGTGCAGAACATCATCCTGACGGCACGGCCGACGTCCCCGATTACCTACGGCGGTGAAACCCGCGCGCAGGGACGCTCCTACAATTTCACGCCTACCTTCTTCATCTATCCGGACACGAAGCTGGACAAGGATGGTGCGGCCCGGCTGCTGGAAGTTCTGGACATTCAGCCGCTGCTGGATTCGACCTATGGGACGGCTTTCGTCATCAATCCGACCGGTGACAAGTATGTGGCGGATACCGACTTTGACGTTTTTGTCAAGGTCTTTGACATGAACCGCGGGCCGGGCAATCTCAAGGTGATCGGCTTCGGCCAGGGCGCCACGTTCGTGAACCAGGTGGTCGCGCCCCGGGCGGGTGGCCATATCGCCGGCATTATGACCGTCGGCGGAAAGGCCGGCAAGCGTGTCGATGCGGCCGGTGTTCCCGCCTATGTGGCCGGGAAGGGCGCCTCCAAGTCGGCGAAGCCGTATCAGGCGGCCAATGCCGCCCATGCGGACGAGCCCCTGCTGAAGGTCGTCGTAAACCCGGCCGGGGAGGCTTCCGTGAAGGATCTTTTCGCCGATGCCTGGAAGCAGGTGCTCGGCCGGAACTACCGGTTCAACAACTATCGGCATACCCATTACAACGGTTCTCCGTTCGGGGAGTACGGTTCCTATGAACTGGAACCCTATCTCGACTTTGACATCACGCCCCTGGGCATGAAGCGCATCGTGGTGGAGCAGCCCGTCGGGATGGGCGGTCCGCAGGCGCAGAACGCGCCCAAGTGGCTCTGGTACGAGTATTGGCCCGAGGAACTGCTGGAAGGGGCTCCGGCCCGCAGCGTCCCCGTGATGGTGCTGCTGCACGGCAATACCAATGACCCGCGCACCCAGGCGGAGACCTCCGGTTTCATCCAGGTGGCTGCCGAGGAACGCTTCTTTGTCGTGGAAATGGAATGGCAGGGTTCTCCGAACTATCAGGCCATGGGGCACGACGGCGTGGAAACGACCCTGTATACGCTCTTCGCCAAATATCCCCAGTTGGATCCTTCCCGCGTATATGCCGAGGGCCTTTCCGCCGGGTCGATCACTGCTACGGCGCTGGGTATCAAGAAGTCACACGTGTTTGCCGCGGTGGGCGGTGAATCCGGCGCCATCTTCGGCGGAACGCCCCGGAACGGCTATTCCGGCTCGCAGGCCCTTTGGCGCGAGGCCGTCCAGAAGCGCGGCGCCGTGGAGGTCGCATACTGCTCGGTCTTCGGCACCATGGACACGGTCGTCCCTTACATGACCCCGGAAAACTGGAAGGGAAACAGCTATCTCAATGCCTGGAACACCTATGAGACGATGAACGGCATGGAGGTCGTCAGCGAGATGGACTTCGCCCGGTATCCGGTCTTCGGGCAGGCGCTCCGCGACCGGGAGACCGTCCGGACGAACAAGGGCGACGGGATCATCATGGAAACGGGACAACTCTACAAAGGAGATGTCCCGCTCATAAAGCTTGTCGCCGTAATGGAGTACGGTCACTGGAATTTCATGCCTGCCGCCCGCGTGATGTGGGATTTCTTCAAGCACTACAGCCGTGACCCGGAGACCGGGCGACTGGTCTATACCCCGTAATTACACCGCCTGGAGAAGGCCGTTGGCGAGGTCGTTGGCCGCGTTCTGCTTAGCCTCCACATGGCGCTTCTTGCCCGTGGCCGTGTAGGGGACGGAGTCCACGAAACGGTAGTAGCGCGGGCGCTTGAAGTTGGCGATGTAGGGGCTTTCCTTGCAGAAAGCATCCAGTTCGGAGGCGGTGAGGGCGCCGTCTTTCGGGACGACATAGGCCGTCACCAGCTGTCCCCGCACCTTGTCGGGAACGGCCGTCACTACGCAGTCTTTCACTTTCGGATTCATTTCGAGAACGGCCTCGATCTCGGTGGGATAGATGTTCTCGCCGGAGGAGATGATCATGTCGTCCCGTCGGCCGACGATGGTGATGAAGCCTTTCCCGTCCCAGGTCGCTAAGTCATTGGTATACAAGAATCCCTTGTAGTATTTGCGCTCCGTCTCGGACTCGTTGTCGAAGTAGAGATAGGGGGATTTGGCGGGGGAGGAGAGGATCACCTCGCCGATTTCCACGCCGTCCTGGGCGGCCAAGTCGTCGGGCTCGGTCCGCTGCCCGTCGTGAAGCCGGACCACGCGCACGTCGTCATCGACACAGGACGCTCCGGCGGTACCGGCGCCGTCCGGCAGGTCGAAGGGACGGAGGAAGGTGTTCCAGAAGGTTTCCGTCGTGCCGTAGCCGTTGAAGATGTTCGGGGTCAGGACTTTCTGGTAACGGATGCAGGCCGCCTTCTCGAGGGGGCTGCCCATGGTGACGATGCCTTTGAGGGAGGACAGGTCGTGGTGGTTTTCCTCCTGCTCGTCGGCGAGGCTGCCGAGGACGGTGGGAACGCCGACCATGAAGGTGATGCCGTATCGGGAAACGTATTCCAGCGCCGTCTTCGCCTCGAACTTGGGCAGGACGACGATGGCCGCGCCGGCGTAGAAGGCCGGGCAGGGGCCCGCGCAGTGGAGGCCGCCGCGGTGGAACCACGGGGTGGTGTTCATCGTCACGTCACGGTAGTTCATCGGGAAATGGATCATCACGTCGTGCGCGGAGAGGACCTCGTTGATGCTCGTCAGCGGAATCGACTTGGGATGGCCGGTGGTGCCGGAGGTGAGGAGGCGGGTCGTCTCGTCATAGATGTTATGGACAACGTCCGGCTCGGTTTCCCGCGCGCCTTCCACGAAAGCGGCGTAGGTGCTCTCTTCGCCGCCTACGATGAGGATGATGTCCGGCCGATGGGAGGCCAGTTCCAAGGCCTGCTTCACAGTTTCCCGGCAGGAGTAGCAGACCATGAGCGCCTTCGGACGGGCGTCGTCGATGCTCCAGGCCAGTTCGCCCGCGCTGAAGCGGAAACTGACCGGGCAGCAGATGGCGCCGGTCTTGTGGGCGGCGACATAGCCGAAAGCGAACTCGGGGCAGTTCCCGAGCATCATCATCATGACGTCGCCCTTCTTCAGGCCGGCGTCCATCAGGGCGTTGGAGAAGCGGTTGCATTCCACGTCCAGTTCCCGGTAGGTCCAACTCCGATTATCTGAGGGGGAAATCATCGCCGTCCGGTTTCCATATCTCCGCACATTCCGCGCGAAGCCTTCGATCCAGGTGTAGCGAGATTCAAAGATGTTTCTGAATTTTTCCATTTTTCCGTTTTTTTCGTTGAGACAAAAGTACAATTAGGGTGGATTTTGGACAAATTTGTGTAGAAAATGGGGTGTATATGTAGGAAATATGAAAAGTTCTTCGTAACTTTGATATGGACAAGGCGGAATATTTAACATTTTTGAACGCTTATGGAACATCCGCTCGACAGGACCCTGCACCTTGACATGGTGCCCCGGACGTCGAACACATTGTATGTCAAAGAGGAATTTGTCATTTCCAACAATCTCTCCATCCGGGTTCCCCCCGGACTGGCCGCGCTTTTGGAGAAGGGAAGGCCTACGCGCACCCTGCGCCCCAACTGGCTGGAATTCCCTTACAGGATCGGCTTCAACGCCATCCTGTTCGTGGAAACGGGCATGGTGGACTGCATCCTGAACCTCGAATCCTTCCACATCGACTGCTGCTCGGTACTGCTGATACCGTCGGCCACCCTCCTGCGGGACCTGACCTGGCAGGCCGGTACGAAATTCATCCTCTTCGGCTACAACGACGGGAAACTCTTCTCCGCGATGAACTCCCGCTCCGCGAAGATCCTCAAGGCGTCGATGATCGCTCCCTTCGTCGTGACGATGGCGCGGGAACGCATGGACCGATATATGCACCTGATCAAGGTCCTCATCCACGTGGCGAGCGGCGGCCCGGACTATGATTTCCAGGACGACATCATCGACGGGGCCGCCGCGATGTTCAGCGGCGGTCTGGCGCGGCTCGTGGTGGAAAAGATGGAACAGCGGACGCGCGTCCCCCGTGAGATGACCATCACGCAGGAATTCATCCGCATGGTCCAGGCTCGCTGCCTGGAGCACCGCGACCTTGATTATTACGCGCGTGAACTGTGCATTACGCCCAAATATCTGTCACGCATCATCAGCCGGGTGGCCGGAAAGAAAGCCCTCATGGTCATCCAGGAGAACGTCATCGCCGAAGCGGAATCCCTGCTGAAGGACGGCCAATATAACGTCCAGCAGATCAGTGACATCCTTCACTTCCCGACGCCCTCTTACTTCTGCCGGTACTTCCGGAAGGCGACAGGAATGACGCCGCGCGCCTATATGCTCGCCAAGGTTTAAGGCCGGAAAGGACCACGCCCGCGAGGATGGCCGCGCATCCGACGCCGGAGACGAGGGTCATCCGCTCGCCCAGCAGGATCATGGCCGTGATCAGCGTGAAGATCGGGTTCAGATAGACATAATTGGTGGAGGTGACGTTGCCAAGCCTGGCCATCACCAGGTTCCATGCGATGAAACACGCCAGGGAAGCGATGAGTCCGAGGAAGAGCAGGTTCCCGTACACGACAGGCTGGCCGAGAACGGCCGGGGAGAAGGAACCGCCGGTCCGTCCCAGGAACGGAAGGATGGTCAGCAGTCCGTAGAAGAACACTTTCCGGGTGGCGAACACGGCCCCGTAGTGCCCGGTCATCTGGCTCATGAACAGGCTGTAAAGCGCCCAGCAGAGGGCGGCCCCCAGCGCGAGCAGGTCGCCTTTCGGGGAGACCTGCAGCCGGGTTCCGTCAAAGATCACCATCGCCATGCCGGCCAGTGCCAGCAAAGTGCCGAAAACGAGCGGAAATCCCACCCGGATATCCTCCAGCCCATCGGCAAAGCGCCCGGGGAAGAACCGCTTATAGGCCAATGTCAACAGCGCCGTGAAAAGCGGCGCGACGCAGACCAGGAAAGCGACGTTCGTGGCCTGGGTATGGGCCAGGGCGGTGTTCTCCGTCAGAAAATAGAACGAGCCGCCGGTAATGCCCAGGAACACGAAGATCCATTCGTCTTTCCGGCTGTCGCTCCAAAGTTTCACCGGCTTTTTCTCCGTAAGCGTCAGCACCCAGATGCCCGCGTAGGCCATCACGAAGCGGATGGCGAAGATCGCAGCCGGGTGCATTCCCGCACCGATGAGCGTCTTCGTACTGACGAAGGTGACGCCCCAGATGGCAACGACCACGAGGGCCAGCAGGTGGAAGAAAAAGCGGTTTTTGGCCATGTCTACAGTTTTGTCTCCTTGCGCTTTTGGGCGTAGTATGCGCTACGCTTGGGGTTCTCGGGGAACCAGCCCCTGAGCACGCGCCTTTCCTGCGCGAAGAGTTCGAGGATGCCCCAGTAGAAGGAGAAAGCGGCCGCCCCCAGGACGGTCGATATGACCAGGTTGCCCACGAGAATGGAGGCGACGGCGAAAATGGTGCCGCCCAAGGCGAGCAGCCACCAGCTCTGCTTACCCCAGTGATACTCCATCTTGATGACGAGGGGGTGACACAATCCTATGATCAGGAACACGGCGGCTCCGACGATAATTCCGTTGATATTCATGTTTGCGTTCGTTTTGCGGGTGCGAAGATAGGCATTTTATTTGGTTTGGCGAATTTGGAAGGTAACGAAACGTTGCGTAACTTTGAGGGAATTCGCAATGAGAGATTTGACGATGAATACATTCGGACATTTCGACGACTCCGGGCGGGAGTACGTGATCACCAATCCGGCCACGCCGTGGCCTTGGATCAATTACATGGGAACGGAGGATTTCTTCTCCTTGATTTCCAATACGGCCGGCGGCTACTGCTTCTGCAAGGACGCCAAGTTCCGCCGTATTCTGCGGTACCGCTATAACGGCGTGCCGATGGATGCCGGCGGGCGCTATTACTATATAAAAGACGGCGATACGGTCTGGAATCCGGGCTGGAAGCCCTGCAAGACGGAACTGGATGCCTACGAGTGCCGGCATGGTATGGGCTATACCCGTGTGACGGGGGAGAAGGACGGCCTCAAGGCCGATGTCCTGTTCTTCGTGCCCATCGGCCATCGCTGCGAGGTGCACCGGGTCCGGCTGACGAACACCGGCAATGTCCGGAAGTCCTTCCAGCTGTATTCCTTTGTGGAATGGTGCCTCTGGAACGCATCGACGGACATGGAGAACTTCCAGCGGAACCTGTCCACGGGACAGGTGGAAATCGACGGTAACGTCCTCTACCACAAGACGGAATACCGCGAGCGCCGCGATCATTACGCTTTCTTCGGCGTGAACCGGAAGTTCGACGGTTTCGATACGGACCGGGAGACCTTCATCGGCCTGTACAACGGGTTCGAGGCGCCGCAGCAGGTGTTCGCCGGGACCTCCGGAAACTCCGTCGCCCACGGCTGGAGTCCGATCGCCTCGCATCGGTTCGACCTCACCCTGGAGCCGGGCGCTTCCGAGGAGCTCATCTTCGTGCTGGGGTATGTCGAGAACGCTCCCGAGGAGAAATTCGTCGCCCCGGGCGTCATCAATAAAGCCAAAGCGCAGGTGATGATGCGCGCATTCGCCACCGGGGCGCAGGTCGATGCTGCCTTTGCGGCGCTGAAAGCCTATTGGGACGACCTCCTGGGCCGGTTCATCGTGGCTTCGGACGTGCCGGAGCTGGACCGGACCGTCAATGTCTGGAACCAGTACCAGTGCATGATCACCTTCTTCTTCAGCCGGAGCGCGAGCTATTTCGAGAGCGGCATCGGCCGGGGCATGGGCTTCCGTGATTCCAACCAGGACCTCGCGGGCATCGTCCATCTCATTCCGGACCGGGCGCGGCAGCGGATCATCGACATTGCCTCCACGCAGTTCCCGGACGGAGGCTGCTATCATCAGTATCAGCCCCTTACCAAGCGTGGCAACAACGACATCGGCGGCGGCTTCAACGACGACCCGCTGTGGCTGATCTTCGGCACGGTCGCCTATATCCGGGAGACGGGGGATTTCGGCATCCTCGACGAGCCGGTTCCCTTCGACAACAAGCCCGGCACGGAAGTGTCGCTGCTGGAACACCTCAAGATCAGTTTCGCGCACGTGACGGACAACCTCGGCCCCCACGGGCTCCCGCTCATCGGCCGGGCCGACTGGAACGACTGCCTGAACCTGAACTGTTTCTCCGACAATCCGGACGAGTCCTTCCAGACCACAGAAAACAAGACCGAGGGCTCCAAGGCCGAATCCCTGATGATCGCCGGCCTGTTCGTGGCCGAGGGCCGCGACTTCGCGGAACTGCTGGAGCGGATCGATGCCGACAAGGCTTATGTCGATAAGGTCCGCGCCGATGTCGCCGCGATGGAAGAAGCGGTGAAAAAGTACGGCTGGGACGGCGAATGGTTCCTCCGCGCCTATGACTACTACGGCCGGAAGATCGGTTCCGACGAGTGCGAGGAAGGCAAGGTCTTCATCGAGAGCCAGGGCTGGTGCACGATGGCCCGGATCGGGGCCGAAGAGGGACTCTGCGACAAGGCTTTGGACTCCTGCGTGAACTACCTGGAATGCGAGCACGGCATGGTGCTGAACACGCCCGCCTACACGCATTACATCAAGGATTACGGCGAAATCAGCTCCTATCCGGAGGGCTACAAGGAGAACGCGGGCATCTTCTGCCACAACAATCCCTGGGTCATCATCGGCGAGGCGATGGCCGGCCGGGCGGAGGACGCCTGGCGGCACTACAAGAAGATTACGCCCGCTTTCACGAAGGACCAGGCGCTCCGCAAGGTGGAGCCGTATGTCTTCTGCCAGATGGTCGCGGGCAAGGACGCCGAGAAGCCCGGCGAAGGCAAGAACAGCTGGCTCACCGGCACGGCCGCATGGACCTGGAAAGCCGTGAGCGAGGCCCTGCTGGGCATCAAGCCGCAGTACGACGGCCTGCTCGTCGAACCATGCATCCCCATCGGCACCTACCGGATCCGGCGCCGTTTCCGCGACGCCGAATACGACCTCACGATCCGTCAGACCGGGAAGGGCGGCAAGGCCTTCATCCCGTACAAACCGGGAAAACAGGTCCTCGATCTGACGCTTTAGAAAAGGGCGGTTTACATTCTAACAAACATTTGGACAGGAGGGAAAGACCGTCCTGAGGAAATGCCTTATCTTTGCTGACACTGAAATAACCACTAAACCATACTTTTTATGAGAAAAATGCTGATGACCGTTGCCGCGCTGAGCCTGGCCCTCGCCGCCGCCGCGCAGCCGCAACTGACCAAGGACAACATCGAAGACATCATCAAGGCGATGACCGTTCAGGAGAAGGCCACCCTGCTCGTGGGCGGCGCCCGCGCCGCCATCGTGAACGGTGTTCCGACCGGCGTCGCCGCCGAAGTTCCCGGAGCGGCCGGCAACACCCGTCCGATCGAGCGCCTGGGCATTCCCGGCACCGTCCTCGCCGACGGCCCTGCCGGCCTCCGCATCCAGCCTACCCGCCAA
>JAEEGJ010027386.1_pt1 | contig 11457 bp, 5 predicted proteins | sample 8958761 | NCBI WGS metagenome assembly JAEEGJ01 (sample SAMN16246546, study PRJNA631951) | gut metagenome | biome: gut microbiome; feature: rumen; material: RS-attached | host: Bos | place: Iran: Karaj | collected 2018-10
GGCGGCGGATCAAGCACCGACCAGAACGGCAGATTCAGAACGGCAAACTCGATAGCGATCAGAGGCGAACACATAATCATCTCCGACGTCGGCAACAAGTCGATCACGGTTTACGAAACGACCGAATATGCAAGACTCATCAACTCAGCCGTTTCATCAAACGCCGCAGGACGATTTGAAGAAGCAGCCGATTACTGGGATAAGGTTACAACGTTCAACTCAAATATGTATATCGCCTATATCGGTCTTGGCAAGGCTGAAATGCGTCAGGCAATGGCAAATTACGACGAAACAAGATTTGACCATTACGAAAACGCCCTTGTTTACTTCTCTAAGGCGACCGAAAAAGAAAATTATTCAAAAGCCTACGGCGAACTCAGAAAAGAAGAGCTTTCAAAGAACTTCTCGTTCATCTTTATAGGCATAATAATAATAATTGTAGGCATTATCGTATTGTATTTCGTTCGCAAATCACTTAAAAAGAAGAAAAGGGGGGCTAAATAAATGAAATCTATCGGAGAGATCGCGAAAAGCCTGGGCACCGGCATAGTTACGATGTTCAAACGCCTTCCGTTTGCGTTTTACATTCTTGCGCACCCGTTCGACGGTTTTTACGAACTGAAAAACGATCCGCGCAGACATAATCTTCCCGGCGCCGTCTTCCTTTTCCTTGTTCTTGCGCTTACATCTATAATGAAAAGACAGCTTACCGGTTATCTTTTCACCGAACCGTTCGCTCAGATGAACCTGAACGTGCCGTATGAGATCGCAATAGCAGTTCTTCCGTTCATCCTCTTTATAATAGCAAACTGGTGCTTTACCTCTCTTATGGACGGCGACGGTAAATTCAGAGATATCTTTACCGCCACAGCATACGCAACGATACCGATGTCGATATGCAATCTTCTTGCGATACCGCTGTCGAATTTCGTTACGATCTCCGAGTCGGGTATGTATGACTTCGTTGTTGCCTTCGGGTACGTATGGTGCTACGGTATGGTATTCATAGGCATGCTCGTTACTCATCAGTATACAGTTAAAAAGGCTATCGCCACCGCTATTCTTTCAATAGTGGGCATGGCTGTTATAGCATTCATAATCGTTCTTATAGCATTCCTTGTAACTCAGGTAGCAGGCTTTGTTATCCAGCTTTACACGGAAATCAGCTTCAGATTGAACGAGTAAGGAGGAGAAGATTAAATGAAAAAAATAATTTCTGTTTTTCTTGCGTTTGTCCTCTTCCTTTCATCCGTTTCCGTCCTTGCGGCGTGCGGAACAGACAAGGCCGACGATGCGCCCGAATATATCAGTGAGGATATGCGCCTTGAGCATATCGCGAAACTCGAAGAAGGCGGCGTTGTAATAGCCGAAAACGTAAAGAGCGTTCATCACGACGAAGAAAACGACGTTGATATCGTTGAATATACGTGGACGGTCGATCCTGCATACGCTACGCCTGTAGGCAAAGAAGTTTCAAACTACTCATATACCGACGAGAACGGCAACAACATTGCTGTAAAACTCGGTATCACGAATATGAGTAAAATAATGGAAAACGACAGATTCATTCTTTACATGGACCTCAACCCCGGCAAGATAGATATCACGGTCCAGGGCGGTTCGGTAACGGACTTTGCGGTCTACGATAAAGAAACGAAACACGTTTACCATTCAAACGGCAACTACGAACCTAACTCAACTTATGCAAACGTAAAAGCTCCTTCAAAGGACGTAAAGGGCTCTCCGGATATGAATGTCCTCAACCCGATAGTATCATCCCTTGCAATAGAAGCTTACGACGTTTCAAACAAGAGATATGAATTCAACTTCCGCGAACACTGCCTTGAAGATCTTCGTATTCAGGTAGTAAAAATGGCGGACAACAAAATAAGGGTAATATACACCATCGGTAACGACCCGGATAAAGACCTTGTTCCTCCCGTAATTACCGTTGAAACATATCAGTGGCTTGAAGAACGCCTTGCTGCCCATACCGAGCTTAACGAAAAAGGCACAAAAACGCTCGGTGAGGAAAAGATGGGCGACCTTATCACAAACTACAAATACGTTACCCCCGAAAACCTCGACCTTGAAGACAGAGAACGTCTTATCAAAAACTATCCTCTGCTTGACGCGATCCCGATGTATATCGTGCGTGTTCTTAACACGAGACAGAAAAAGATCGTAAAAGAAGCGATGCAGCTTGCCGGCTTTACGGTAGACATGCTTAAGAAAGAGATGGAACTTGTTGAGTATTCCGGACCGGAACGTGCAGTTATGTTTACGATCCCTCTCGATCTTACCCTTACGGAAAAAGGACTTACGGTAAACATCGATTCATCGCTCATTCAGGCGCCTTCGAAGCAGAAAATGTATAAGATCTCGCTTCTGCGCTCTTTCGGTTCGATGATAAACACCTCTAAGCTTTCCAATCCTCCGTATATCATCACCTGCGACGGTTCGGGCGCGTTTATGCCTGCGACCGGATACGTAACACAGTCTGTATATACCGCAAGAATTTACGGTGAAGACCTTACGTTCCAGAGCGAATCAAAAACGACCAAAATGATGCAGATCGTATCTCCGTATCTATTCTACGACAGATCGGACTACGGCGGAATCATGGAAATTCTTGAAAGCGGCACCGCTCAGGCGTTTGCCACCGCAAGACCTTCCAACAGCACAAACAACCCCGGCGCTTCGATAAACTACGACCTTATTTATTCCGAACGTGACTACCGAACATATTCCGGCGGTCAGTCGAACAGCTCGTCGGCTGTCGTTTCGACCGACAACTCCTCTTCGGGCGTTGTTCTTTCAAAAGAAAAACAGGTCGCAAACTTCCAGGTAAGCTATTTCTTCACTCCCGGTAACCTGACATATTCCGACTACGCGAAGATGTTCAGAGATTACCTTATAGATAAAGGAATACTTCCCTCAGAAACGGTTGCCAAAGGCACAAAAACACCGTTCTACCTTGAAGCGATCGGCGCGATAAACAAAAACGAGTCTGTCGGCGGTCTTCCCGTTGACGCAACAAAGGCTCTTACAAGCTACTCGGAACTCAAAGAGATCGTTCAGTCCCTCGTCAGCGCGGGAGTAGCGAACATAAACGTCCGTTATCTCTACTGGTCAAACGAAGGTTACTACAACACGGTATCCAACGTTCCCGCTCTTATGAGCGAAATGGGCAGCAGATCAGAGCTTAACGACCTCGTTTCCTACATGAAGTCAAACAACATCGGCTTCTATCCCTCCGCCGATTTCCTCTACATTTATAAAGACAAACTTACAGACTCGCTCAACTATACAAACGATGCAGCCCGCCGTCTTGACATGCGTGTTGCGAGAGTATACAAGAGAAGTCTTTCAACGGGCAGAACCAGCACAGACGCTGATTACACGCAAACCGTTCTTAACCCCGGCATAATTCCGTCGCTTGCAAAATCCTACAAGACCGAATTTGAAAAGATCATAGATAACAAGCAGATTTCTCTCGGCGAGATCGGCAGAGACCTCAACTCCAACTACAGAGTAGGTCATATCATGAACAGAACCGAGGCTCTCGAAGCTCAGCTCGAAGCATTGGAACTTTTCTATAACGACGGCTACAAGCTCCTCGTTTCTACCGGTAACGACTACACATGGAAATATGCGGATCATATCGTAAATCTTCCTATCGGCGCAAGCGAATACCTCTCCTCGACCGGTTCCATACCGTTCCTGCAGATGGTTCTTCACGGACATCTTCAGTATGCCGCAGAGCCGTTCAACATTTCGGCGGACTACGAAACGCAGCTCCTTAAATGCCTTGAAACCGGCAGCGGCGTAAACTTCCGCTGGATGTATGACGATAACGGCGTATTTGACAACACCAAATTCTATGATTTCTACTCGCTGCACTACACCGACAGCTTCGACAGAGCAGTTGAGCTGTATAAGGAAGTCGCTTCCGTTCTCGACAAGGTAACGTCCGAACCGATAACGCTTCACGAAACCGCGAATGCGTTTATCAAAGGCGTAACAGACGTTAACGGAGAAAAAGTAAAAATCAACAATGTATTCCACGTAATTTACGGCGACGGCGCACTTGAGCTTTACATCAACTACAACAGTTCCGAAGTTGAAATTGAATCCGGCGCGACCGTTCCGGCACTCGGATATTTGGAGGTGAAGTAAAATGAGCGCAGAAGCAGCGGCAAAGAAACCAAAGCAAATCAAGAGAGGCAGACTCTCGCTTGAACGTAAACAGAATCTTTACGGCTATATCTTCGTTCTGCCCGTAATAATCGGTCTTGCGTTCATATACATTCCCGTTATCATCCAGTCTTTCATTTACTCCGTAAGTGAGATCAAGGTTGATGCGTCGGGCTTCCACACGATTTTCGTTGGTCTTGACAACTACTATGAAGCGCTCTTCGTTGAGGCGGACTTCCTCAGAACGGTTGTTGAATCAACCCTCAGCATTCTTGTCCAGATCCCGATTATCCTTATCTTCGCATTCTTCATGGCAAACGTTCTCAACCAGAAATTCAAAGGCAGAACGATCGCCCGCGTTATCTTCTTCATCCCCGTTGTTATCTCAACAGGTATTATCGCCCAGTTCGAGAACATGAGCTCCATGCTTGACGTATACAGCTCTTCGGAAAAGATGGATATAGGCAGCGCTTCGGGTATGGCAAACGTCTTCAACTATCAGCAGCTCAGACAGCTCGTAGTTGTTGTTTTGCAGAATAACGACTTTGCAAACGTTGTTCTCGGCGCGGTAGACGGACTTTACAGCGTTATCACTTCTTCCGGTGTTCAGATGCTCGTCTTCCTTTCCGGCTTGCAGTCGATCTCAACCTCGATGTATGAAGCAGCAACCGTTGAAGGCGCAACTGCATGGGAAACCTTCTGGAAGATCTCCTTCCCCATGATCTCCCCGCTTATTCTCGTTAACCTTATCTATACCGTTATAGATATGTTCCTCAAGGCGGAAAACCCCGCGGTCGCAATGATCAATGAAGAGCTTGGCAACGCGAGCGAGTATGCTCTCGCATCCGCGTTCTCATGGATCTACATGCTCGTAGTTCTTCTCTTCGTCGGCATCGTTGTTCTTCTCGTCCGCAAACTCATCATCTATCAGGACTAAGGAGGGAAGAATATGAGACAAATCAATTACGTTGTCGAGGGCAAAGAAAACGAAAAGCGCAACTTCATCGAAAATTTGCTCACAAAATTAAATCCCACCAAGTATGCGGACTTCAGCTGGGAAAGATGGAAAAGAAAGAACATCAACGTAAAGGGCGTAGGCAAATTCCTTTGGGCTATCGCGAGATTCATAATCATCGTCGGTATCTCATTCATGATCCTTTATCCCTTCGTTGTTAAGGTCATCGTTTCCGGAATGTCCACGGCGGACCTCGAAGATAAAACGGTTATGTTTATCCCCCGTGAAGGTTCCACCTACTTCTGGCAGAGAGCTATTCAGAATATCCAGTACTGGCAGGCTCTTCTCAATTCCGCACTTCTCTCTCTCGTAACCGCAGTTTTGCAGATGCTCGTCAGCTGCTTTGCCGGCTACGGTTTTGCAAGATTCAACTTCAAGGGCAAGAACATTCTCTTTATGCTCATAATTCTTACCCTTATCATCCCGCCGCAGACTATCATGCTTCCGCTTTACGTTCGTTTCAGATACTTCATCGGAAATATCTCGATCATCGACAGCGTATGGCCCATGGCAGTTATGTCCGCTACCGGTCTCGGACTTAAAAACGGTCTTTATATCTACCTCATGCGTCAGTTCTTCAGAGGACTTCCCAAAGCGCTTGACGAGGCTGCATATATTGACGGCGCAGGTCCGTTCCGCACATTCTTCTCGGTAATGCTTCCGAACGCGGGCAACATGATGATCACCGTTTTCCTCTTCTCCTTCACATGGCAGTGGACGGATACAACGTATAACAGCATGCTCGTTCCGAATATGGTAATTCTTTCAAATACCGTTACAAACGTTACAAAGGGCGTTTCGGAGCTTATCCAGCAGCAGACCCTCTACGATACGGCTTCTATCCTTATGATATTCCCGCTTCTGATAGTATTCCTCTTTGCTCAGAGATACTTCATTCAGGGTATCGAAAGATCCGGCCTTGTAGAATAATCAGATTATTCCTTATCAGAATTATTTTTGGAAGTATCAAAAAACCGCTCCGTTCTTTCGGAGCGGTTTTTTTCGCGCAATAATTGTAAGAAATAACTTTTTCGGCAAAAAAATACGGCGAAAGATTCTTTCGATCAAACCGAATATTACAAATATTACGGCGCAGATCTATATATTGTGGTTTGAATTCATTTCAATACTACATATATTATTACAATTTTGTTATCCGCAAAATTTTTATTAAAAACGCTGAAAAAGTGTGATTTTATCGGCATTTGATGCAAATCATGCAAAAACGGTGAAATTTAAAAATTGTAATATATTACAACGCGAAAATCGTAATTTTCAGATCTCTTTCAGTCCCGATTTTACGGAAAAACAGCCGTTTTTATGTGCAAGTTGCACATTAACAGCGTTTAACAATCAAAATAAATTGTGAAAACATACAAATTACAGGCCTTATTGAAAAAAATTACAAAAAGGGGTTGATTTTTTCGGCAAAATGTAATATAATATACGCAAGGCAAAAGAAGAGAGGCAGGGGTAGTATCCTCAAAAGAGGAAAAAGCCCCGAAATCGAATCTTTGGTGCCGAAAGTTTATTTTCTGGTCTCGAAAAGATGAAAATCATGAAGAGACAAATTTTAAAGGAGGAAAACAATCCATGAGCAAAAAAATTATCTCTGCCATTCTTGTTATGGCGATGATAGTTTCTATGTCCGCTACCGCGATCATCGGCTCTCTGGGTGCAGCAGCAGCCACCGATTACGAAGCAGACAGAGCAACCCTTAAAGCTCTTATCGAGAAGCTCGTTAAATACGGTCCTGCTCTTCAGGATCGCACAATGAACCTTCTTAAAGAAACCAAGCTTCTTACTTGGAACGACGATAAGAAAGAATATCAGGCACTCCTCGACCGTGACGGATTCTGGTCTGGCAGAGCTTATGACCAGGCATATTACATCTTCCTCGGTGAAGACGATACTCTCGGTCAGCACTTTGTTGAAAACAACAGTATCAACATGAACGGCAAAGTTGTCTGGAGAAAAGAACTCGAAGACGGCGAAACCTACCTCGACCTCGCAAGCAAAAACGTCAGCGCTATCGTAGAATACGCTGCATCCGCTTGGTATTTCGGTCAGGACGCTAACAACGAAATCGTAGACCCCAGCTTCAACGAAGGCAGAAACGCAGTTGTTAAAGCCGCTATCGGTCTTATCAATTCCGTATTCGAAGCTCTCGCAAAAGAAGTCGGCGCCAACGTTAAACCTCTCGGTTACGACTCTATCTACTGGAGCGAAAGATACGCAGGTATCTTCGGTGAGACCGGTTTCTTCAATCAGTCCATCGGTTACAACCCCTACTACTACATCATCAACGATGATGACTACTGGTTCGACGCTATGTACTGGGGCGGCAACGCTCTCGGTCAGTATCCTGTAAGATGGTACACATTTGCAGAAGCTGATCAGCTTGCTAAACAGGAATCTTTTGATTTCAACACAGCTCTCAGAACTCTCGCTATGAAGATCGGCGACGCTCCCAAAGGCATTATCTGGGCTCCGAACAATACAGAATTCGGCTCTCAGAGAGCAGCTCAGGAAGCAGCTCTTGTCTATGACGGCAACGGTGCGAAAGTTCTTTTCTGGGACTTCCTCGAAGGCGACTATGCTAAATTCCAGGCTATAATCGACAAACTCGTTGAAAAACTCATCGGCAAGATCGATATGTATTTCGGCGACGCTACAGATTTCTCAGCTCAGTATAAAGCATACCTCAAACTCGAAATCCTCGTAGACCTCTATGATAAATACATCAAAGACGTTTACAACAACATCTATTCCTACACTTCCGCATCCGCAGCTCTTCTCAACGACGTTCTTTATGCTAAACGCATAATCGAATACGTAAGAGAAAAAGACAGCAATGCAAGACTTATGGTTCTTGCTCTTACCGACTTCAACTCTCTTATCGCTAAGATCGAAGCCGGCATCAAAGCAGCTGCTCCGAAGAACGATTACCAGAAACTCGATGCTGCCAACATCGGCGAAGGCACCGAACTCGTAAGAAAAGCTGAAGCTCTTCTTAAGAACTGGGATTGGTCCGGCAAAAAAGACGACGATCCTTATAAGATCGTTTGGAATAGACTCAACGCTGCAAAAGAAGATCTCAAAACAATGCTTCCCGCAGCAGCAGGCGAATCTGTTCTTATAATAGTTCCCGCTGACACCCGTTCCATCAAACCCCTTATCGGCGTTGATGTTAAGAACGACAGAGTAACTGTTGAGTTCACTCCCAACTACTACTCTTACTGGAAATTCCGCGCTATCCTTATCGCAGCTCTCGACGCATTCAACGACAGACTTACAGCTGCTACTCTTCCCGATGTAGCTACAACACTTCCTGTTGACGCTGAATCCGTTGTAAACGAGATCAACAAATATGCGTTCCTCGCAGGTATCGTTGGTCCTATCCTTAAATATAACAAAGATACAAAGACTATCGAAGATATTCCGTACGTTGATGCTAACAACAATCCCACCAACGCTCACAGAGCATCCAAGACATACTCTTTCTACCTCTTTGATTATGTTAAAACCGCAGACATCACCTATCCGAATACTCACGCTATGGCTCTTCTCGCCTCCAACGTAACGGACGGCTCCGGAGAGAACAGAGACGGTATCGGTGACGAACTCAAGGCTGTAACAAGCATATACGAACAGGTTGTTGGTTATGCTCGCGGCAACAACGAACATGAAAACAACATCAACGATAAGTTCACTGAAGAACTTATGAACTATGACTGGCTCAATGTTGACTGGGCTACAGCTAACGGTCTTGAACTCAACTTCAAGCAGGAAGCAAGCCTCTTCCTCAACCAGGATGTTGCTATCGACAGCGTATATAACTTCCTTGAAACTCTCTTCACAGTAGCAAGAGACGCAAGAGATCACTTTGATCCCAAAGCTTCTACTCTCGTAGGCTTTGACTGGACAATTCCCGATGCTGTAGAACTTACAGACGCAACCTCCACAGGTTACATCGGAAGAATCCGTTCTGCTCTCAAACTTCTCACTGCAGACATCACCAAACTCGTTCAGATCTACGGTTGGGTATTCTACAACGTAGCTCAGGTTCTTGGTTGGGATTATGATGTAAACGGCGACGGACGCACAGTTCTTCTTACGAAGATCGAAGACGGTCCTCTCGCTGCAATTCTCCCCTGCATCACCGATGCAAACGTAACATCTGAAAAATCTTACGGTTCTAAAGATGGCGAAGAATCTAACTATCCTGAAGGATTCTTCAAGAAAGCTAAATCCGCAGGTCTCGCTCTTGAAAGACTGCTCGCTCAGAACATCAACGAAACACCTGCAACTAAATCCTCTATCATCAAAGCTTACGATAACTTTGTAAAAGCTCTCAAAGCTTACATCCTTACCGAAGCCGGCGCTGCTAAATTCGACGAATTCGTTGACGACGTATACTATGTTGTTGACCACTTCTTCGGCGAAGCTGACAGCTACAACTACAACGAACTCTACCAGAAGCTCGCTTCCGGTACTAACACCATCTTTGCTAACAAACTCATCGACGCTAAGAACTGCTACCAGTACTTCCAGATGAAGTTTGAACACGCCGTTGAAGATAAACATGAAACCAACGCTATGTTTAACCTCTACTACGGCAAGACAGACGCTTTCGGTGAAGGCGGCAGCACAGTTGCTCCTCTCGAAGTAAACTACATCAAACCTCTCGAAGCTCTCATTGCTAACAACAACGTATCCGGCTACACTCGTGACTTCGCTGATAAATATCAGGAAATCAGAAGAATCGCTGCTCTCATCCGTGGCTGCATCTACGGTAACAGCGCTGACGGTTACACAGTTGAATTCAATGACCTCAGAGATATGCCTGTTTGGTTCGCAGAAAAAGTTCTTAACGAACTCACCTCTGCTTGGGCTGACAGAGCTAACTACACCACCGCTGGTCTCGTAGCATACAAAGCTGACCTCGAAGCTCTCCTCCGTGAAGCTGACGGCAAGAACGTATACGCTTACAAGACAAATACAGACGAATCCAAGGCAATCTGGGATGCATTCGTAGAAGCATACAGAAACGCTCAGTACGTTGCTCTTGATACAAGATGCCCGAAGGCTGACGTTGACAATGCTGTTGCTGCTCTCAAGGCTGCTATGGCTAACCTCGCTAAGATCGAAGCTGTTGACGGCGCTGCTGATAAAGACACCCTCGCTGCTAAGATCGCTGAAGCTGAAGCTCTCTTTGCACGTGCAAACGTAACCGAAGACAAAGCAGCTAAAGATAACCTCGTAGTTGCTATCTCCGAAGCTAAGAAAGCTCTCCAGTTCACAATCTCAGTTCTCAACTCTAACGATCTTGAAACTATAATCAAGAATCTTGATACCGCAATCAACGCTCTCACCAAGTCTATGTACACCGGTAAAGACCTCAGAAAAGACACCAAAGTTCTCGAACTCCAGGTTGTTGTTGATCTCTATACCGAAGGTTCCTACAGAAAGTTCGCTAACGCTGTAGAAGCTGCATACGCAATGGCTGAAGCTGACACCGCTACCGAATCCGCTATGAAGAATGCATACAAAGCAGTTGCTGACAGATTTGCAGACCTCAAACTCGCTCCGGTAGAAGAACCCGTTCAGGAACCCGAAGTCGTTATCGTTGAAGTAGAAAAACCGTCTGTTGTTCTCGAACAGGCTAAGGCTATCTACAAAGAAGCTAACGACGGATATGCAAAAGCAGTTGAAGGCTGCACCGCTGATACCGCTGCTGCATACAAGGCTGCTATCGACACTCTGAAGGCTGACATTGATAAAGAAGCTGACGACGCTAAACTCCTCGCTTCCATCATCACCCTTAACCTCGCTAAGGCTGCCCTCACTGTTGATGTACCTGAAACAATTGATGACTGATAAGTTTTCTTCCTGATAATACGAAATAACTTTCAGCATACGGACCCCTGCGGCATTGCCGCAGGGGTCTTTACTTGTATACAAACGTATCTTTGATCGTAATATCCAAAAAAAGCCGAAATTCCCCTCTTGTAAAAAAGCGTAATATGTGATATAATATAATGTAATATAATTATTTTTTATAAAAAAGGGGAGCGGCAATAAACCGCGAAAAACCGTATGGGTCTTATAATTCCCAAAGATTACAATCCGTTTTTATCGCTTCGTCAAACACAGAAAGCCGTAAAAATAATTAAAGACGTTTTTGAAATAGAGCTGTCGAAGCTTCTCAATTTAGAGCGTGTTTCGGCTCCGCTGTTTGTTTT
>JAEEGJ010027387.1_pt1 | contig 11456 bp, 10 predicted proteins | sample 8958761 | NCBI WGS metagenome assembly JAEEGJ01 (sample SAMN16246546, study PRJNA631951) | gut metagenome | biome: gut microbiome; feature: rumen; material: RS-attached | host: Bos | place: Iran: Karaj | collected 2018-10
AGAGGCTTTCGGCACCTACGGCCGACTCAACAGCGCGATAGGCGCTCCCGCCGGATTCACCTTCAATGTGCAGGTGGGATTCAGTTTCCTCAGCGGGAAAGCCAAGAGCCCGAGAAAATAACACATAAAGTATCTCTACCATGATGAAAAAGATTATACTGTTTGCCGCGATAGGCTGTTTGGCAATGACAACAGGTCTGGCCCAAAACGCCCTGTACAGCTGGGACAAAGGGAACCTGACATGGGACTGCTTCAAGAAAGTGGACACCACCATCGGCGAGGAGCATTCCTATCTGGAGTTTCTGCTCGATATGGAAGAGCACATGTACTATGAATTTGCCTCTGTGGCTGTGGATTACATAGCCTGTGCCTACATGGACACAACCCTTTCGTGGGTGAGCAAAAAACACTGCACCCAACAGGAGCTGAAATACAACCAGGTGCTTTTCAACATCGTGGAGCTGTGCCGCCGACGCATGCAGGAGGATTTTGACACAACAGGCACCGTCAACCTGGACTATTACATGCGGCTGGCGAGCCATGAGGTTGACCGCTATTGCCGCGACACACGCTACGGCGCCGACACAGCGGCCATACGCCAATGGGACATCACCGTGCGCAACCGCATGGACTCCATCGCCCCCCTTGTGGTGGCGAAACACGAAAAGCCTCATCCCGTGGTTACAAATCCCTTCCTCCCGCGCGCTTGGGAAAAGGGACCCCTGACGTGGAAAAACTTCACCGTTGTAGGTGAAGGCTTTGGCGAGGAACATTCCTATCTGGAATACTACCTGGACATTGAAAACCGCACACACGATGTAAATGGCATAAACTGGGGGGTGAAAACCGCCGTAGCGCTGATGGACAAAAACCTGTCGTGGGTTGACCGAAACCACCTCACAGACCAAGAGCTGCGATACAACCAAGTGCTGTTTAACCTGGCGGAGCTGTATCGCCGCTACCTGCAGGTGGATATCGACACAGGCGGCAAAGGCAACACAAGGTACTATATGCAGCTGCTGAGCAACGAAGCCGACAACTATTGCCGCTCCACGCGCTACGGCGCCGACACGGCGGCTGTGGAATGGTGGGGCAACGAGGTGCGACAGCTGATGGACTCCATCACCCCCTACATGGTGGAGAAACATGCCTCGGCCCTCATCCTGCCGGAATTCAAGACTTCCTATTTCTTCGGCACCGACTTTGGCGGAGGAGCCAAGATATTCTGCGGTGACATGCACAACCTTTTCGCCCCCAGCGGCGGTTTCTACTGTGATTTTGAAGGGGGATACCGTCGGCACACGTTCATACTGGGCATGTATATCGGCGGCGGCAAATGCAAACCCGACACCCTTTACACCGTAAACAAGAACAACGAACTCTACAACTCCGACGACATCAACACGATTGACCTTCACATCGACTACGGATTCACGGTGCTGGACAGCCGCAAACTGCGCATCACGCCCTTCGTAGGCTACGGCATGCAGGGAGTCTTCTTCAGCGAAACAGGCGACGGCCCCAGCGGCGGCCCCACTGAGGGATGCTGGCGCGCAGGAGTGGATGTGAAATACCATCTCAGCAGCGAACTCTCGGCCACAAAAAGCACACTGGAGCAATATTTCGCCTCGGTGGATGCCAAAGTATTTGTGTCGCGCGACCAGTTCAACAGCATAGTCGGCAGCCCGAAAGGCTACACCATCAACCTGAGTCTGGGCTTCTCCCTGATGTACAAAGAGGGAAAAGCAAAACAAAAAATTGAAAAATAAAAGTTTTTTCGTATCTTTGCAGAAACAATTAAAAATTTACTCGAATGTAGAATACTGAAAAAGTGGAAAGTAGAAAATGAACGTGTGAATGCTTGATTGCTTGATTGCTTGATTGTTTGAATAATTTTCACTCAAGCATTAGCACATTCAAGCATTCAGGAAATCATTCAGGGTTCAACTTTCTACTATAAAAATGGAGGACATAAACCATGATAGAGACTATCCAGCACCAGTCTTTGAAATGGATGCAGATTACCAATCCCAGCGAGGAGGAATACCGTTACCTTTTGGACGAGTACCATTTCCACCCACTGGACATAGAGGACTGCAAGGGCAGCAACCAGCGACCCAAGATAGACGAATACGACGACTACTATTTCCTTATCCTCCATTTCCCCTACTTCGACAAAACCAACAAGTTCATACGTATCCAGGAGGTGAAAATCTTCTGGGGCAAAGACTATATTATCACCATCGGCAAATCGCACTGGGTGGTGAAAAAACTCTTTGAGGAGATGCAGGAAGACCTGAAAGAGGACGACGACGACGTGAAAGAGAAACTCTCCTCCAGCGACCTGCTGCTCTACCACATCCTCGACCGCCTGATGCTGGAGACCTACACCCTCATCATGCGCGTGGGTTCGGAAGTGGATTTAATCAACTACGACATCTTCAACAAGCGTGCCCGCAGCATCATCGAACTCATCTCCATCACCCGACGCAACATCATCCTGCTCAACACCACATTCAAGCCGCAAGTGCGGGTGCTGCACATGTTCGAAGGCGGTACCATCAAAGGCTTTGTAGATCCCGAAGTGCTGGACATGGAAGACTACTGGGGCAACATTCTGGACCAATACCAGAAGATGTTCGACTCGATTGAAGACTACGGCGAATTGATCGAGGGTCTCTCCAAGACATTCGACTCCTTGCAGGCCAACCGCACCAACGAAATCATGAAGGTGCTCACATACTTCTCCACCACCATGATGCCGCTGACCGTAGTCACCGGCCTCTTCGGCATGAACGTTGATTTCCCCTTCATCACCAACGTCACATCATTCTGGTGCATCATCGGCGTCATGCTGGTGATAACAACCATACTGATAATCTATTTCTACCGCCGCACCAACCGGTAAAAACAAGAATTTGAATTAAGAACTAAAATTCGATTTGGTAATTTTATTTCTTTATTCAAAAAAATGTGTATCTTTGTAAAAAAAATCAACCATGAAAATAAAAACTATTACCTTAGCGATTGTGGCTCTGCTCTTTATTGATTGTGCCTGGTGCCAGACAGCATCTCGGATAAGAACCTATTCCGAAACAACCGATTCCGACGTCCACCTACAGGTATATACGTCATCATCCAGCACCATTCAATCCGACAATCTCGACAGCTATGAAATAGAATGCATCTATGAGGACAAAAAATAAGCTAAACCATCATGAAAACATATCCATCTTTGTCATAGTCATGATTGCCTTGCTTGCTCCCGCAAGGGCACAGACCCTCGACACCATCACTGGTCCGAATGGCCGTCTGCCCGGCTATCACTACACATGGTGGTATGATTCCTGTTGGGCTAATCCTCCATGTTCTCCATCCCCTTAGACAGATACCCTTCCGGCACCTACTTCGTCACTCTCTCCTCCCCCGACGCCTCCTCCACCCTACGCTTAGTTATTGACTAAAATTAATCAGACTAAAGAATTAAAGAATATGAAACAGTATTTTAAAAGAACAATCCTGTCCGTCATGATATGTGTGCCTATGGCTATGGCGGCACAGCCGGGATGCTCCGTTATAAGCAATCTCCAAGCAACCAGCAGCCACCACACCATAGGACTGAGCTGGGAGTCGCCCGACGCAGGCGACGATGCTGTCACATACCAAGTAGAATACATAGCCTTGACCGATACCCATTGGTTCTCTTTCCTCACCGCAGAACGCTATTTCTTCATTTCCGGACTCACACCCAACACAGGCTATGGCTTCCGCATCACAGCACAATGTTCCGACAGTGTCGGCACACCCGCCTATATTACCGCCTACACCCTCGGTTGCAGCGCCACCGCAATAGACTCGGCCGGAGTCGATATCCACCTGCCCATTGCCTACAGAAACCTGTACAGCTACACACAACAGATATACTCCTCTGCAGAGCTGACAGGCATAGACACCATCACAAGCCTCACATTCTTCCTTGCCGACAGCCACAATATCGACACAACACCCATTACCCTGTATCTCGGCGACGTTTCGCGCAATCAGTTCGACTCCGACTTCGTGTCCCTCACACAAATGACACAAGTCTTTGCAGGAACAATATATAACAACAGACGGGAGGTAACCATACATTTCGACACTCCCTTTGTCAGGATAGCCGACAGCAATCTGGTCATTGCCATCGACAACGACCTGAACGACTCCGCAACCGCCCTACCCGCATTCCTCGTCGGCAACGGAACAAACCGTTCAATCTACAGCACAGGTTCCGACGACATAAACCCGACAAATCCGGGAGTCGGGTACCGAAGCAACCATGTAAACCGCATTCGGTTCGGCACCACAGGCTGCACACTGCCCGCATGCGACAACCCCATAGTCTTTGTGGCTGGAATGGGCGACGGTTATATTGACCTGGCATGGAATGCCGACTCCTCGATCATCTATTCCTGCGCCTATCGACCCGCAGACTCTTCCGCACCTTGGACTATTGCCGACGACTCCATCACCTCCGGCACCTACCATCTGGGCGGCCTGACGCCCGGAGTCAGCCATGAGATACGTGTGACCTGTAGTTGCAGCACCGACACCCTCACCGGCCGGGCTGTCGTTTTTCTCCCCTGTTTCCCTGTCGGCCTGCCGTACTCCGAAGACTTTTATTACTATTATATTGGCGACACCTACTATCGACCCTGCTGGAAAAGCGGCACACTCTCCACAAGACCGAACAGCGAATACCCCACTATCGATCAACCTTTCGGTTTTTATGAACGAATGTGCTCAATGTCCGACTGCTACCTTGTAATGCCCCGTGCCAGTCGCCCCCTCAATCAATTGCAAATCCGATTCGACCTGCTGCAAATGTTCATCGACACCAACCGCCTTATTCTGGGAGTGCTCAACGATATCGACGACACCATCACTAATTTCACGCCAATCGACACCTTCTCATACCCCCGGAGATTGCCCTCTTCCATCATCCCAATCCTATACATGTTAAATACACTCGACTCCATTGACGGACACTTGGTCTTCTATGCACCGGGACAACAATACCAATACATCGACAATATTGTACTGGAAGCCATCCCCAACTGCGCCCCGGTGGAACGATGCAGCATCGACTCTGTCGCCATAACCAGTGCCGTTGCAACTTGGCCAAGCACCAGAGGACTCCAACTCACCTCCTCCTACATGGTGGAATACGGACCGATATCCTTCACCCCTGGCTCAGGCACACAGTTGATTGTATTCGACACCACCGTTACACTGACCGGTCTTAACAGCGACAGTTATTATGAACTGTATATCTACTCCATTTGCGGCAACGACACCACAACCTATTACGGGCCGGTGCGCTTCAGAACCCAGCCCCAATGCGACATTATCGACACCCTGCCCTATATAATGGACTTTGAGAATGTATTGGATTCAATAACTCAATTCTCAAGCAATACATTGCCCACCTGCTGGTACAGCGAGCGACCCAACGGCTACAGTGATCCCCCCTATGTGACTACCACCACCAACCAATGGTTAGTATCCTCAGGCACCTCGTACCTGCATTTCTTCAACGGCCCATATTTCGTCGCACTGCCCCAGTTCAGCGAAAGCATCAACAATCTGAAATTATCGTTCCATCTTTATCGTTCATACCCAGAAACTAACAAATTGATAATCGGAACCGTCGATAGCGTCACACCCGGCTTCTCTTCCAGTTTCAGCCCCATCGACACTCTGCCCAACAGCCAAGTGTATGCCCCTGGCATCGTGGAATTCTATTTGACAGACTACACTGGCACTGCAAACCATATAGCCCTTTTCGTCGAAGGATTTGCGGCAATCGACGACCTGACAGTCGATACCATCTCATACTTAGAGTGCATCGCACCTGCGCATGTGAGGCTGGCCTCACGCGACACCTCGTCTGCCACAATCACCTGGCGCACCAGCCAAGCCCCTGCCTACAGGATAGAATACGGTTTACACGGCTTCACCCCCGGCACAGGCGACACAATCACAACCAACACACGAAGCATCACACTCACCAACCTCCAACCCTCAACCTCCTACGATGTCTATATCACCGCTCTTTGCGACACATCGCAAAGCACAAGTGAACCATTGACTTTCAGAACAACAGTAGGACAACCTGCCGCCAACACCCCCTACCAGTGCACCTTTGCCGACAGCACTGAAAACAGTGCATGGGAACTGGCCAACGGCTCCCAAACAAACCAGTGGCACATCGGTTCTGCCATCTATGACGGCACCGACGACAACCTGTCACTATACGTATCCAACGACAACGGCATCACCAACGCCTACTCCATCGACCAAACATCCCACGTCTATGCCCGACGAGCCTTGCACCTGACCGGCTCCACCTACCGCATCCAATACCGCTGGCGCTCTCGAGGCGAACGTAATTGTGACTTCCTGCGCGTTTTTCTCATCCCTTCTACCGTTGAACTCACGCCCGGCCTCAATCCCGACGGCAATGCAAACTCTCACGCTTTCAGCTCAACTACACCCGAAGGATGGATACCATTGGACGGCGGAGAGGGCATAAACTACACCCCATACCAATACTTCTGGTGGAGAGACAAAGAATTCGACTTTGAAATACCCCAACCAGGCGAATATGACCTGGTGTTCTACTGGGCCAACGACAACAGAGCCGGAACACAGCCCCCTGCAGCCATCGACAACATAACCATCACCCAGCGGGGATGTCCCGCAGCCGAAAACCTAAGGCTCGCCAACACCACATCCACTTCCGTCACCCTGCAATGGGATGACGACACCCTCAACCTTGCACAAAAATACCTCGTTGAGTACGACACCGCCGGCTTTACCTCGGGCTCCGGTCATGTCGATACGGCGACAGGCACAACCCACACCGTTACAAGACTCGAGCCGCAAAAGACTTACGACTTCTACGTGACAACCCTATGCGACGAAAGATGGTATGCCGACAGCACAGCCTCACTCCTCAACGTCAGCACATCAGAACCCATCTACTACACCGTAACGCTACAGCCCAACAACAATGAATTCGGCAGGGTATCCGGCTCCGGAACCTATCTCGAAGGCACTGTAGCCACCTTCCTCGCCCTTCCTTTCGATGGCTACCGCTTCGACAAATGGGATGACGACAACCAAAGCAACCCGCGGCTGCATACCATAATGAGCGACATAAATCTTACCGCCGTTTTTGTCCACATAACAGACATTGACACAATAGCGCAAACAAACATCAACACACTAACCCTCTACCCCAATCCAGCCTCCGGCACAGTCACCGTCACTTACCATCGTCCCGCCACGATCACTATCACCGACATCAACGGAAGGGAAATGCTGCGCAAAACCCTCACCACAAGCATCACCACACTGGACGTGAGCCGCCTTTCACCCGGAAACTACTTTGTACGCATCGAAGACGAACCCCGCAGCCCGGTCCGCAAACTAATAATAAAATAACCTGTTGAAAACTTTTCATCCGACGGTATTGTTTTTTTTGCTATCTTTGTATTTTGCATCTCCCATGATATGGGAATGATAAACACTTGATAATTAAACAAAACAACACAGCATACTATGGAAATTTCAGGTAAACTAATCAAGATTTTGCAGGAAGTGCGCGGCGAAAGCCAGCGCGGCCCTTGGGTAAGAGGTGGATTTGTCATCGAGACCGACGGCGAATATCCCCGTCAAGTAGCTTTCACCACATTCGGCGAAGACCGTCTGGCAATGGTCAAATCGCTGGCACTTAACTCTCCCGTCGTGGTGAATTTCAACCCTGAATCACGCGAATACGAAGGCCGCTGGTACACCGACCTGCGCTGCACCCGCATACAGAACTACGTGCCGGGACAGATGCCTCCGGCCGCCACGGGCTATGCCTGGCCCACACCCCCTGCAGCACCCGTACAGCCCGCTGCCCCAGTGGCTCCCGCCGCACCGGCAGCAGCCCCCGCAGCAGCCCCTGCCCCGCAGGCAGCCCCCTTCGCCTCGATGCCCAACCCCGAAGAAGACCTGCCTTTCTAAAATGGAGAAACAGGAGCTGCGCAAACAGATAAGGGCGGCAAAAAGAGCCGTCCCTTTTTGTGAAAAACTCAGTCGCTCGGCCACCATCATGCAACAGGTGGAGGCTCTGCCCCAGTTCCAGCAGGCCAAGACCGTGCTGCTCTACTGGTCGATGGACGACGAGGTGCAGACGCACGACTTCGTCAACCGCTGGTACAAGGAGAAAACACTGCTGCTGCCCTGTGTCGATGGCGACGAGCTGAGGCTTAGGCAATACACGGGTCCCGAATGCATGACCCAGGGAGAACAATTCGGCATCGGCGAACCCACAGGCCCGGAATACACCGACACCGACAAGATTGAGATGATTATCGTGCCCGGCGTAGCCTTCGACCGCAAGGGAAACCGACTGGGACGCGGCCGCGGGTTCTACGACCGACTGCTGAAGACCACCCCCAACGCCATCAAGGTGGGTGTGGCGTTTGACTTCCAGATGGTGGAGCAAGTGCCCACCGAGCCCCTCGACGTGCCCATGAACAAAGTAATATCCGAAACACCATGTTTGAAGTAGCAAAGCCACGGCGTTTCCACTACGAGCCCCGTTTCTACGACCCTGAGAAGGAGAAATGGGAGGCTTTGAAGAAAAAATACGCCATTGAAAAAGAGAGGGAGGAGGCCCTTAAAGAGGCCGTAAAAGCCGACAGCGACACAGAAGGCGGCGAGTCGGACCTGGCCTATTTCGAGCAACGTCTCCGCTCCATCGACCGCGAGAAGCGCCGGCAGTCGTCGCGCCTGACTTGGAAAGACCTTTTCCGCAAACGCGAGATGCCCACGTTCAACTACCAGCCCCGTTTCTCTGGCAGTGCAACCGCCACCCCCGCTGGCAGCTCCGACAGTGCAACCGACGGCGGCACTCCCCCCGACGACAGCACTCTGACCGAGAAATACAGGCAGCCCATCCACAAAATCAAGATACGGCGCCGTTTCGACATCTCCGACACCAACTACATGAAACCCATCTCGGGCGGCAAGATTATCCTCTACTGCTTCATCGTCTTCCTTCTCCTGTCGCTGATTATCGGACTCTGAGCCTCGCGGCAGCCGCAAGCCGCAATCCTCACCCTGCACCCGACACCGACACCCATACGAGAGACTGTGGCGACGCCATTCATTATTCGCCCGATGTCCGTCATAGAAAATGGAAGCGACTGGATTTCGACAGCACAGGGAACGGGACTACGACAAAGGCTGAAAAGAGCCAGTACAAATTGACAGAAAAAGACAGGCAATATAATGCCGATTGACACGTTATTTGTGGTCAGGCAAACAATAAATATTATTATTAAAAATAAAAACGTATATTTGCAAAAAAAACAGGCCATGCTTGTAACTGTATTAAAATCTAAGATTCACCGAGTTATTGTAACCGAGTCGAACATTGACTATATCGGAAGCATCACCATTGACGAAGCGCTCATGGAGGCCAGTGGCATAATAGAGAACGAAAAAGTCGACATATACAACATTACCAACGGGGAACGCCTGAGCACCTATGCCATCAAGGGCGAACGCGGAAGCGGAGTCATCGGCCTCAACGGAGCCGCCGCCCTGAAAGTGCCCGTCGGTTCGCTAATCATCATCGCTGCATACGGCATGATGGAGCAGGAGGAGGCCCTCCAATGGCACCCCACAGTCATTTTCCCTGAGAATAACCATCTGCGATAGGAAGAGCCATGCCTGATACTGCCACACCGTCGCTTAAAAAGAGGAACCGGCTGTCGGACATCGTCAAGCTGGTGATATTCCTTGGCATCGGATTCTTTTTCATCTACTGGTTCCTGCTGAAACTTGACCCCTCTCAAAAAGAGGCCATCTGGACGTCGTTCACCCATGCCGACTACTTCTGGGTCGGTGTGACGATGGTCTGCTGCCTGCTCAGCCATTTTGTGCGGGCTCTGCGGTGGCAGCTGCTCTTCGGACCGCTGGGCTGCCGTCCCGGCCTGGGCAACACGTTTGGGTCGGTTGTGGTGGCCTACATGGCCAACCTGGCCTTTCCGCGACTGGGCGAGGTGATGCGCTGCGCCACCCTGCGCACCAGCGACGACATCCCGATGGAGAAATCGCTTGGCACAGTGGTGACGGAGCGGTTTGTCGATGTATTGGCCTTTGGCATTGTGGTGCTGCTGGGCATCCTCTGCATGTACGGACAGGCGCAGGAATGGATTTACAACACCCTGAGCGAGAAGAGCCACAGTCTGCCCCACATCGCCGTGATTGTCGTGGCGCTGCTTGTCGCCGCCGTCGCGTCGGTGTTTTTCTATCGGTATTTCCGCGAGCGGCTGTTGAAATACCCGCTGTTCCAGAAAATCGACGGTATCATCATGGGCGGTGTCGACGGGCTCAAGAGTATCTTTTATCTGGGTCGCGGCCAGCTGGTTCTCTTTATCCTGTACAGCATCATCATCTACCTGCTCTATATCGCGGGCGGACTCATCATATTTCAGGCTTTTCCCGAAACCGCGCACCTCGGCTTTTCCGCCGCGTTTGTGCTGTATCTGTTCGGCTCCATAGGCATGACCATTTCGCAGGGCGGCCTGGGAGCCTATCCTGTGCTTGTGTGGCAGGCTCTCGCCCTCTATGGTATCGGAGAGACTGTGGGACTGGCCGTGGGCTGGCTGCTGTGGGCTTCGCAGCAGGCCGTTGTGCTGGTTGTGGGACTGGGATTTATTATTTATTTTTCGTTAGCAAAGAAAAAAAACAAAGAATAGACTATGGAACATACACGTTGCCTTATTATTGGTTCAGGGCCTGCCGGCTACACCGCCGGCATCTACACAGGCCGTGCCGACATCCACCCCATCGTTTACGAGGGCATGCAGCCCGGTGGACAGCTCACCATTACAACAGAGATTGAGAATTTCCCCGGCTATCCCGAAGGCATTTCGGGCACCGACATGATGGCTGACCTGAAGAAACAGGCTCAGCGTTTCGGCGCCGACGTGCGGCAGGGTTATATTGTGAAGGCCGATTTTTCGCAGCGGCCTTTCCGCTGCATCGACGACCACGACAATGTGATTGAAGCCGAGACCGTCATTATCGCCACCGGTGCCTCGGCCCGCTGGCTGGGCTTGGAAAGCGAGCAGAAACTCTACGGACAGGGCGTCAGCGCCTGCGCCACATGCGACGGCTATTTCTACAAAGGGCTGGACGTGGCCGTGGTGGGCGGCGGCGACACCGCCTGCGAAGAGGCTACCTATCTGGCCACTTTGTGCAACAAGGTGTATCTCATCCATCGCCGCAACGAGCTGCGCGCCTCGAAATCTATGCAGCACCGCGTGCTTTCCAATCCCAAGATTGAAATGCTGTGGGACTCCACCACAAAAGAGATTTGCGGCAACGACCTCGACGGTGTGACGGGAGCCGAC
>JAEEGJ010027388.1_pt1 | contig 11455 bp, 7 predicted proteins | sample 8958761 | NCBI WGS metagenome assembly JAEEGJ01 (sample SAMN16246546, study PRJNA631951) | gut metagenome | biome: gut microbiome; feature: rumen; material: RS-attached | host: Bos | place: Iran: Karaj | collected 2018-10
CGCGTTCTGCGTTTGCAGCTCTCTTAGCGCCTTCAAATGTGAAAGGGCTTGTAACTACTGCAACTGTGAGGATTCCGAGGTCTCTTGCGATCTGAGCAACAACGGGAGCAGCACCTGTTCCTGTTCCGCCGCCCATACCTGCTGTGATGAAGAGCATGTCTGTGTTGGAGATAGCTTCAGCGATCTCGTCTCTGGACTCTTCTGCTGCCTTCTCACCAACGCTGGGATCAGCGCCGCAGCCCAAACCTCTGGTGACCTTCTCACCGATCTGTATCTTGATCTCTGCCTTATTGCGGGCAAGAGCCTGATTATCTGTATTGATAGCGATGAACGTGACGCCCTGGACACCACTCTCGACCATGCGGTTTACGGCATTGCTTCCGCCGCCACCTACGCCGATTACCTTAATGCTCGCGACATTAGATTCGTCCATTGAATAGCTGTGCTTGCTCTCAGACATCATATTGTTCCTCCGTACTCTTTATAGTTGCAACTGAATTTAATATTTCTTGATTAAATAAATATTATTAACCATTCAGAATTTTAACCCAAACACAAGTTTCAATCAATACAAACAGTAGGGATAACTGCGTGAATGTAAAGAAAACTTCATATTTATATTAACATTAAAAAGCGAAAAACAAGCACCTTTTTAGTATTCTCTCAAAGTCGGGTCGTCGCCGGTCATATCAAGGAAGCCTTTTGTCTTGGTCTTGTCCAAAGCCTCTGAATTAAAAGCATACAAAAGCCAGGCCATGTTGTCGCTTATCTTTTCTAAGCTGTTGAGCTTGACCTGAACGAGTTTTCCTGCAGGAGAATAGACAGTAAGGAACATGTAGCCGCTCGGCAGGATCCTTAATTCCGAGGTGTTTTCGAACATTGAATAAGTATCGCCGACGCTGGCATTATCGGCAGCAAGTATTGCTCCCAATACGATTATCGCCTTTTTATAGTCATTCGTGTTGCCGAGTTTTACGGGTTTTCCAAGTTCAGCACCCTTTACCGTAAGACCGCTTATTACGGGCCTTACCCTCTTGTTTGCATCAAAGGAAGATAGTTCTAAGACAATGCCGTCCTTATCGAGCGCCGCATAACCGTCAGGTGTCCTGATATAGCACACCTTCCTTCTCTCCCTAACCGTAACATCAACCGTTGACGGAAGTTTTATGGATACCCTTATGTCTTCGATATAAGGATTCTCTCTCTTGATACGCTCTTCGGTCTTACCGTAATCGAGCCTTATGACATCAAGTATGTTGCCGCTTACACCACCCATGAGATGGTCATTATATTCGAGCTTTAAATCTCTCAGTATCTGCTGGTCTGTAAGGGAGATATTGCCTTCAACATGGACGTTCCTGACGCGGAACGCCGGGAGGAAATAAATAAGCGCTGCAAGACCGATGATCACCAGCAGCAGTGCAATTATGGTCATGCCTCTTTTGCTTAACGGGAAAGACTCCGGGAGTGTCCGTTTTTCAGCCCTCTTTTTAACCGGTTTCTTCGGAGCACGTTTTTCAGAAGCTTCAGATTCCTCTTCTTCGTCTTCTGACTCTTCTCCGTCCTCTGTATCTTCGGATTCTTCAGATTCTTCTTCGGATCCTTCGCCGTCTTCAGTTTCTACGTCAGACTCATCATCCGTTTCTTCGTTATCAGAGGTATTGTCTTCTTCAGAATCGTCATTTTCAGATCCGTCTTCATCAGATCCGGCATCATCTTCGTAATTTTTTACGATGAAACCGTTTTCCCTTAATTCCTCAGCAGAAGACGCGGAATCAGGATCTTCTTTTTTAGAAGACTCTTTTTCCGAATCACCGGAAGTCTCTTTCGCCGGCTTTGAAGCAGCCTCAGATACCTCTCCGAATAATTTGTCTAACTCGTTATCATCCATAATGCTATTTTATCAGTTTACGGATTATTCCCAAGTGCTGTCTTGATAGCTTCAGTTATTCTCTTGCCGGTGTCTTTGATAGCGAGGCTTAAACTAGCTTTCCTGATCTCTTCCTGCCTTGCAGGATCGTTTAAAAGATCGAGCAGGACTTTATCGAGTTTTCCTGCCTTTACGTCATTGTCACTTACGACCAGACCTGCTCCTTTGTCAGCGAGTGAATGCGCATTAAATGTCTGGTGATCGTGAGCAGCATAAGGATAAGGCACCATGATCGCGCATGCTCCCGTGGCTGTGATCTCGGCACAGGTAACGGCACCGGCGCGGAGGATCGAACAGTCAGCCGCAGACATATATAGGTCAGGCCTGTCGATATATTCCCTTATCTCAAGATTGGGAAGCGCCTTTACTTCAGGAGTGATCTCAACGGAATTGTGCTTACCTACAGAGATCACGAAGTGTACATCCTTAAACTCAGGCTTTTTTGCAGCACCGAAAATGAAATTAGTAAGTGTCGCAGAACCTAAAGAACCGCCCATGGTAAAGACGAGTTTCCGGTCAGATGCTATGCCAAGTTCTTTTCTCGAACCGTCCTTGGTCCTGCCGAACATGTTGTTTCTTACGGGATTGCCTGTATAAACGACTTTGGAAGCTTTCGAAAAGATGGATTCCTGGTTGGGAAAACCTGTCATTACCAAAGCATCTTTTGCAAATAACTTATTGGCTCTGCCGGGGAAAGCGTTTGCCTCATGGATCATTACGGGGATGTTTTTCTTTTTCGCAGCGAAGATCAAGGGAGCGCTTACATAGCCGCCTGTTGTGATAACACAGTCAGGCTTAAATTCATCTATCAGGGACAGACACTGTTTCTTCCCCCTGTTATTGGCACTCATGACCTTAAAGATCCTAAAAGAAGGCTTATAAGGCAGCGGCTGTGCTTCGACATCTTTGAAATCATAACCTGCTTTGGGAACAAGTTCACCCTCAAGACCCTCTTTTCTTCCTGTAAAAAGGATCTTGCAGGTATCACCGTTTAAGGCAGCATCTTCTGTAAGAAGTTCTGCTATCGCGAGCGCCGGATTTATGTGGCCCGACGTTCCGCCACCGGTGATTATATAGCGTCTTTCCATCCGGATCACGCTCCCATGTCCATAGATCTCTTAGCCTGGAGGCGCTTCTTCTTTTCAAGGACAAGGGTTCCGCTCCTTGAAACCGATAAGATAAGTCCGTATGCAACAAGAAGACAGATCTGCGCCGTTCCGCCGTAACTGATAAACGGCAGCGTAACGCCTGTAGCAGGGATGACCTGCAGCTCAACCGAGAAGTTCATAAGAACTTCGACAAATATCAGGGCCGTACACCCGGTCGCTATTACCCTGGAGAACACGTCCTTCGCTCGCCAGCACACGCCCACGCACATAAAGAACATTATCAGATACAGAAGCATCAGCAGAACGCCGCCGACAAAGCCGGTCTCCTCTATGTAGATCGAGAAGATATAGTCGTTCTGGGCCTCTGAAACATAATTATATTTGGATCTGGAATTTCCGAGGCCGACACCCCACATTCCGCCTGAACCCAGAGCGTTATGGGCATTATCAACCTGACGGGTATCGTCCTTTGTAAGTCCGCCTTCCTCTTCCTCATCCCTTTCTTCATCAGCATTGAAGATCTGGATACGCTTGAAAACGTGTGCGTAGTTTCTCTCAATGCTTTTCTTCTTCTCGGCAGGCATTATGATAAATGCGACCGCACCGCCCACAATTCCGAATGCGAGCAAGACCGCCATGCCGTAAAGCCACGATTTGCCCGGGATCTCAGATACGAGAGCGCACATGAAGATTACAAGACCAACAATGATGAAACACGAAACGTGAGGCTGGATAACGATTACTATGTCGACCAGAACGCACATTCCGATAGGAAGGATAAAGTCGAACATCGCAGTGAAAAGATTCTTGCCGAGCTTTGTCTTCGGCGTTTTGAACCTGCCCTCATTACGAAGGTTTGCGATTACCGAACGGTAGCCTGCAAAAGCAACGATCAGGGCAACTTTGATGATCTCCGAACTCTGGAGCTGGATAGGACCGATGTTGATCCATCTGGCGGCACCGTGCTCACGTCCTACACCTAAGGCGATCGTCGCAAACGCGAGGCCGAGGCTCACAAAATAAGCAATGAGCGCAACCCATTTCTGGTTAAAGAAATCGATCGGAATAAAAGAGATAACAAACATCGCCACGATTCCGACAACCGTGAATCTTATCTGTCTTGCAAGAAACCAGGATGAATTCTGGAACTGACCGTAAGCATCAGGTCCTGATACCGAATAGAGTACAACAAGACCGAAAACGATCATGACGAATATCATCAGGATCATAGGGATATTTGAAGTTCTTACTGCCTGCTCGATCTTAGCCGCATTAAGGCCTTCGCGCTCTGCCTTCGGCGGAGGTTCGATAAGGCTGTCGATGTCGGTGATCTTACCGGTCTTGGGATCTGCAAAAGGCTTCTTTATAAAAGACTTTTTTGCAGGAGCATGGTTCTTCGAAGGCGCCTTTTTAACAGGTGCCTTATTACTTGGGGCACCGGTCTTAGCCGCTGTATTGGGATTACCATACAACGGTACATCAGGTATTATCGACTTTACCTTCTTTTCAGCCATTTATCAGGCATTCCCCTTCTCGATAAAACTCTTTGCCACTTTCTCGAAGCCGAAGCTGTGCGATGCCTTGAAAAGGATCGCGTCTCCGTCTCTTACATAATCTTCAAGACGTCTTTGAACGTCTTCAGTGTCTTTGCATTTTACTATTTCGAGCTTCATATTTACCATATGAGCGCCCTTTATGAATTCATCGGCGTTTTCGCCTGTGACAAATACTCTGTCAAAGTCATAAGATGCACACGCCTTGCCTGTCAGCTCATGAAGGCCGGGCGCAAATTTTCCGAGTTCCAGCATGCCTCCTAATGCAAGGACCTTGCGGTGTCCTTTTGCTTTCTTATAGAAGTTCAGGAAAGCATTTTCCATGGACTCGGGAGATGCATTATAAGCATCGTTCATTATGAAATACCTGGCTGTTTCCGTGATAGCGCCTCTGCCGTCAACAGCGCTCTTTGTGCTGATCACTTCAGCAATCTTTTTCTGGTTTTCAGGTGTCTTTGTAATGCCCATCATATAGGCACAGAAGATTGCAAAAAGAGCATTTCTGATTGCAGGCTCACCATACATTCCGACACTCAAGGGAACCGAGAATTCAGAATCCTCACCCATTCTCTTGAGCTTTGCGCCGAAGGACATTCCCGTCTCAGTCTCTTTAACATCAGTTGCGGAAATGATGATCGGGCAAGGAAGATCGTCATCTGAACTTACCTGGATGCCTGCAATGAAATTATTTATCGTGAGCACCTTAACGCAGTGGTCAAAGAGCTTTCTGTCATCACTGTTGATAGCGATAATTCCGCCGTCCGTAAGACCTTCCGTGATCTCCATCTTGGCATTCAATATCGCGTCTTTGCTCTCTAATATTCCGATATGCGAATAACCGATATTCGTGATTATCGCAATGTCAGGTCTCGCAATCTTTGTAAGATAAGAGATCTGGCCGGGGCCTCTCATACCCATCTCGACTACGATGACATCAGAGTCTTCGGGAGCAGAGAGGATCGACTGTGCCATACCAATCTCGTTATTGAGATTTCTTACCGTCGAATGGACCTTAAGGCCGGTCTTCAGAACTTCAGCGATCATGGTCCTTGTCGAAGTCTTTCCGACAGAACCTGTTACTGCGATAACCTTGCAGCCGAGCTTAAATCTGTAGTGGTTTGCAAGAAGTCCCAATGCCTTTACGGTATCTTCCACGATTATCGCATTTGCACCGTCGGGCACCATCTTTTCATCATTGGTAACAAGCGCGCATGCGCCAAGTTCAAATGCTTTTGCGAGATAATCGTTGCCGTCAAAATTCTCACCCTTCAAAGCGATGAAGAGCTCACCTTCTTTGATGGTCCTGGTATCGGTCGAAACACCTTTCACTTCGATCAATGATGCGAAAACGATCTCATCAGTTTTGGAGATCAGCCTGCCGCCTATTGCTTTCTTTACTTCTTCAAGCGTAAACATATTATCTCCCTTCCCGCTCGATCACAGCATTTCTGGCATGCTCGCAATCATCGAAATGTATCGTTTTGTCTGCAAAGATCTGATAGTCTTCGTGGCCCTTGCCGGCGATAAGAACAGTGTCGCCTTCTTGAGCCATATTGATGGAGAGCTTAATTGCTTTGCTCCTGTCAGGTTCGACCTCATACTTTCCGTCAGTTTTGGATATGCCCGTAACAATATTGGCAATTATCGCATCAGGCTCTTCCTTTCTGGGATTATCTGATGTTATTACCGTATAATCCGAGAGGTTTCCTGATACTTCGCCCATCTCGAAACGTCTTGTAACAGAGCGGTTTCCTCCGCATCCGAAAACAGTTATTATCCTTCCTGTAGTGTATTCCTTAAGAGTGGTCAGAACGCTCTCTAAAGCTGCAGCATTGTGTGCATAATCAACGAGGATATTAACTCCGAAGTTATTCTCTATTGGTTGCATTCTTCCGGGAACGCTGATATTTGCCAGAGCAGTCTTGATATCTTCAATATCTATGCCTTCATTTACAGCAGAGCAGATAGCACAAAGAGCATTATAAACATTAAATTTTCCGGGGAGCGCAACAAAGATGTCGCACTTATAGTATTCGCAGTCGAGTTCGAAAACCGTACCTGTTACGTGACCTCTTCTCTCAGGTCTTAAGTTTCTTGCGACAAAGTCAGCTTCGCCGCCAATCGAATAAGTAATAAGGTCAGTTTTGCCTTTGCAGTATTCGATAACTCTTTCTGCCGCATCGCAGTCGAGATTAACGATACCCTTTTCGCAGTTATCGAAGATCTTAAGTTTGCAGGTAATGTAGTCTTCCATATCAGGATGCTCATTAGGCGCGATATGGTCTTCGTAAAGATTAGTAAAAGCAGCCGTACGGTATTTAAGGCCTCTTACCCTGTCGAGCTTTAATGCCTGGGAAGATACTTCCATTACAAGGCTTTCCGAATTATTTCTCGTTAAGACATCCATCATGTCATAGAGTTCTCTCGATTCAGGTGTCGTATGGGCAGCATGCGTCTTTTTTCCTGCAATGATATTGCAGACAGTACCGATAAGGCCTGTGTCCCTGCCGCTTTGCTCAAGGATAGCTCTCAGCATGAAAGCCGTAGTGGTCTTACCCTTGGTTCCTGTAATGCCGTATATGGAGAGTCTCTTTTCGGGATGCTCGTAAAAATTTGCGCACAGATCAGCCAGATGCTTATGTGTGTCATCGATCTCAATGACGCTCAGGAAATTCTCTTTCGCGAGGACATCAAGTTCATCGACTGAAAGGCATGTTCTGTTCTTATCAACAACGATAGCGGAAGCGCCCTTTTCTGCAGCCATCGAAGCAAATGAATGACCGTCAACGGTAAATCCCTGAACGCATACGAAGAGCGATCCTATTGCCACTTTTCTGGAGTCATACTCGACAGATGTGATCTCCTTGTTAAGATCACCTGAAATTACCTCAAAATCAATATTGTTAAGAACTTCCTGAAGTTTCATATTTCTTCCTCTGTCGCTATCTGTCAATTACGCTATTAAACCGACAAATATATTAAAACAAAAAGTTCAAACTCTTATGTGGCAAAAAGAATGAAATTAATGTAATGGCGCCTCCCATGTTTGTGCGTGAGAGCACTATTCCTCTCTGCGTTTATTCGTGTTTCCCGCTGTTGTTCCGTCTTCACCTGAAGTATCAACGACTGTAGAAGACTTTGTAGCATCGTTTTGCTGGTTATATGTTGCCGTGCTGCTGCTCGACAATTTGACATAAATTATGTCGCCGGCTTTAACGGTCATGCCGGAAGCAACGCTCTGGCTCACGCATACACCCTTGATGTCACTGTTCTTGTCGATCTTGCAGTTGAGGTTCATCTTAAGGCAAGCTTCGATACATTCGATCGCAGACATTCCGGCCATATTAGGAACTCTCGTTGTGAGCATTTCTTCTTCAGAAACATTCTCAGGATAGAGAACGACGACACCCGTCTTATAAAGCGTGTGGTAATAGTCAGGATATGTTCTCGCAACTATTGTCTCAGAGTTCATGTCGAGTGTTCCGTAGAGAGTCGAAAGACCGTTTACGGAGATCTTTGATGCTGCCTGTGAGGCAGGGAGTCCGTCAACCTTCTGAACGTACCATTCCTTGAGCATCTCGCTGTATTCTTCTTCTGTGAATTTTCTCTCGACGCCCATGTAAGACAATGTACCTTCAACGATCTTTGCCGCTGTGGAAGCTGCAGAAGATGAACCTACCGACTTGTCTCTCGGCTTGTTGATAACTACGAGAACCGCTATCTTCGGATCGTACGAAGGCGCATAGCATGAGAATGAAAGAACGTGGAGGCCTTTAAGTTCACCTACGTCGATCGTTGATGTTGAGGTCTTACCTGCAACTGCGTAACCTGCAACTTTACCTGCTGAACCGGTACCGTCGGATACAACGCCTTCCATCAGCTTTCTTACTCTCTTGCATGTATCTTCCGAGAACACGGTTCTTACTACTTCGGGTTCGATCTCATCCACGATATTTCCTTCAGGATCCGTAATGTACTTAACGATGTGCGGAACGAGAAGGTCGCCGCCGTTAACGATAGCACAGTAGGATGTGATCAGCTGGATAGGCGTAACCGTCGAAGACTCGCCGTAAGACAAAACCGACATATCGACCTTGGACGGATTCTTATGGAAGATACCCTTACCTTCAGCAGGAAGGTCTATTCCGGTCGCATCATAGAAACCGAGCATGCGGACATATGAATAATACTTTGTTATTCCGATCCTCTGCGCGAGCTGTGCAAAGACAGGGTTGCAGGAGTTTTCGAAAGCCTTGGTGAGTGTTTCCTGACCGTGGTTAAAGCCAGCCGACTTCTGCATCCAGCATGAGATCGTGTGCTGTTCTGAGAGTTTCATCGGAGCATCGTCAAATGTCTCCTCTTCTCTTGCGAGGTTTTCCTCAAAAGCCATGCAGGTTGTAAGAGCCTTGAATGTTGAACCGGGCTCGTAAGTGTCGGAAACGCAGCGGTTACGCCAGGCATTCGCCATTACGTACTGGACTCTGGTCTCCTTATCCATGTAATTCCATGCTTCTTCACCCACTCCATACGGCCTTCCGTAAGGATCGTTAAGGTCATAGTTGGGAATAGATACCATCGCATAAACGGCACCTGTATAAGGATTCATAACGATAGCGCAGACACCGTCAATCGGGTCGAACTTATCATAAGCTTCTTTAGCTGCTTCTTCTGCGATTCTCTGGATACTGATGTCGATATTGGTGACTATATTGTTGCCGTCTGATACGGCTCTTGAAGTGGCATCTGCATAAGGCAGTACGCCGCCCGTGATTTCATCGGTCTCTGAATATCTGTATCCGTCATCACCTGAGAGAATGCTGTTGTAGTATGCCTCAAGGCCATAAAGACCGTTAAGGCTGACACCGTCGTTTTTCGCATATCCGACAACCTGGGAAGCAAGACTTCCGTAGTTGTAATATCTCTGCGGAACTGCGACGAAAGCAAAGCCTTTGACCTTGTTTTCTTTCGCCCACTTCGCGAATTCGTCCTTTTTCTCAACAGGAATATTTTTAATAACATCGCATCCTGCAACATCATTTCTCTTATCTGTCTTATCCGTAGGATCAACAGGAATGATCTTGTCTAATTTTTCGTAACTGACACCTAAAATGCCGACAACGCCGTCCATGATCTGCTGTCTGTCCATAAGGGCGGATGAAACCATCTTCGGGGAACAGATGAGCGTGTAATCGTATGTATTTGATGCCATCGGAACCAAGTTTGCATCGTAGATAAGTCCGCGGTTCGCACTGTATGTTACGAGAGTCCACTGTTCATCAGCGGCAGCTCTGGCATACTTGTCATAGTCTCTTACTGTCGTCTGATAGAGATTTAAAAGGAGATAAGCTGTATAAAGAACCACTACAACTGAAACGACCGCAATCCATACCTTTGCATATGAATTGCGTTTATGCTGCTGATCCTTTGGCTGTTCTTCAGGGTCGTTTTCCGCAGGAATCTTTACCGATTCCTTAATGCCGTCTTTCGTTTTGATCCCGGTAAAACCCTTTAAGGGTTGGGCATTACTTATCAGGGTGCGCTGCATAATAGTCAGCCAACGCGTCCTTGGAATCCTTGAACGCTTCCTCGTTTATTCCGTCAGAGTTATAGTTGATCCTCGTCTTTAACGAATCCGTATTAGGGATCGGGAGATTAATGACCTGATTCATGTTCGGATCCTGCATGCCGAGTGCGATCGCACGAGCACGGATAACATCCATGTCCGTGATTCCGTTAGCATTCTCTTCTGCGTTTACTATTTCTCTTTTAGCGGTATTGATCTTGTCTTTAAGATTAGAATTATCTCTTGCAAGCTCTGAGATCTCTGTCTGAGGATAGAGAAGGAGCATTACGAATACACCGATCGCAATTACAAGAATGATCGAGATTACTGTCTCGAAAAGCTTTCTTCTCGTAAGTCTTCTTGTCTTCTTTTTATTCTCTAATCTCGTCTGCGGATCTTCGTGTTCCTTTGCATACTGAACTGATCTCTCATGAACATCTTCATAAGAAGCAAAGTCTTCAGACATATACTTGCTGATGGGTTCTTCGATTATAAGATTTTCTTCGTCAGTGGTATAAGGGTCATAAGGAATGATAGAGCCTGCATTATAAGTATAAGTGCTCTTTCCGGCAGACAGCACTTCGTTGAGCGCTTCATCCTGTGCGCCTACATCGAAGCTTTTGATTTTCTTTTTCGATGCTGTCTTGACTGCCATTTCCTACTACCTTTACTTATATTCGTTAGTTGTATTGCTCGTTGTCGTTCCTCTCAAATACCCTGAGTTTCGAGCTACGAGACCTCGGATTGATCTCTATTTCTTCTTCCGTAGGTTCGATCGGTTTCTTTGTGATTACCGTTCCCAAGGACTTCTTTCCGCAAACGCATACGGGAAAATCTCTGGGACATGTACAAGGACTTTCTGCCTTCCTGAAGGCTTCCTTTACGATCCTGTCTTCCAATGAATGGAAAGATATGACTGCAAATCTTCCGCCCGGTTTGAGCTTTCTTATGCCGTCATTCAAGAGCGATTCAAGGCCGTCGAGCTCGTGGTTTACTTCGATCCTTATTGCCTGGAAGCATCTCTTTGCAGGATGCTGGTCCTCGCCCCTGCCGTGACCCGGCATATAATCCTTGATAGCCTGTGCAAGTTCCGTAGTCCTTGTGAAAGGCTTTGTTCTTCTTCTCTCGACGATACCGTCGGCGATCCTTCCGGCATGGTGTTCTTCACCATATTCTCTGAAGATCCTCTCAAGCTCGTCTCTCGAATATCTGTTTACTACTTCTGCTGCCGTAAGCCATTCATCAGCATCCATTCTCATGTCCAAAGGACCGTTCTTCATATATGAGAAACCTCTCTCAG